>Ga0209491_10000393_pt1 | contig 86782 bp, 84 predicted proteins | sample BON02_FD_187213 | JGI IMG/M metagenome (GOLD analysis project Ga0209491, IMG submission 187213) | Freshwater microbial communities from Lake Bonney liftoff mats and glacier meltwater in Antarctica - BON-02 (SPAdes) (version 2) | ecosystem: Environmental > Aquatic > Freshwater > Ice > Glacier...
TGACTTGGCAAGGCATGAAAGCGATTATTTGCATTTCATTTGAACTCTCCGAGGATCGTTCGTTTGCGAAGCGGGTACATCTCGTCACAAGGGCGCGCATTATGCCACACAGATTCGATCTAGCAACTAGTAATTGCTCAAATCAGTCACTTAAACACTCAATTGGGCGTTGACAAACTGACCTGTCTCGCGGCCTTTCTGGCGTAGTACTTGTATACCCGGTACGCTAATAACGGGAGGAGAATACTAGCATAAAATACGGCCTCTGTAAGATCTGTGCGCAATATCCATATCAAATGGATAATGCCTAAAATATTGATCAGATAAACTAATTTATGTAGTTGGCGCCAATGCCGCCCCATACGCTTCATCATCGCTTTGGTCGAAGTCGCTCCTAAAACCACTAACATTAAAAAAGCAGTGAACCCAACGGTGATATAAGGGCGCTCTAGAATATCTTCCGAGATCTCAGACCAGCGCAACTGTAGAAGGAAGACCAAGTAGATAACAAAGTGCAGAGAAGCATAGAACAGCGCAAAAAGGCCGAAGGTTCGCCGATAAGGAAACAGCTTCGGCCAAGAACCGATATTACGCAGCGGGGTGATGGCGAGCGAGAGTAGCAAGAAGCGAAAGGTCCACTCGCCTGTCTCAGCCGCTAATGTATCCGCAGGGTCTGGCCCGAGAGTATTGCTAAGAGCCCCATATAATAAAGTTAAAAACGGGACCAACCCAAGACAAAACACAGACCATTTAGCTAGCTTCGTCATCCTAGACACCACGCCGAGTCATACCTAAATCAGTAGTTCTTCGACAGATCCATTCCTTTATAGAGAGAGGCCACTTGCTCCGCGTAACCGTTAAACGGTCGGGTCTCAATTCGCGAGCTGCTAAACAGTGTTTGCGGGAGACGCGTCTCCATATCCTGCCTCCAACGCGGGTGATGCACTTCGGGATTCACATTCGCATAGAAGCCATACTCGTTTGCTGCCAACATATTCCAACTGGTTGCAGGCTGTGTTTCTGTAAAGCGAATCTTCACGATAGACTTAATACTCTTAAATCCGTATTTCCAAGGCACAATCAGACGAATCGGAGCTCCATTTTGAGGAGGTAGATAATTCCCATAAACGCCAACCGCGAGAAGTGTCAGTGGGTTCATGGCCTCGTCCATACGCAATCCCTCCCGGTACGGCCAACTAATCGTAGTAAAGCGCGAACGTTGCCCAGGCATGCTCTCGGGATCCAATAGCGTGAAAAACTCTACATATTTGGCTTTTGAGGTAGGTTGAAAGCGCTTGATTAAATCAGCAAGAGAAAAGCCAATCCACGGCACCACCATAGACCAACGCTCTACGCATCGAAGTCGATAGATGCGCTCCTCCAAAACGTGGGGCTTAAGTATGTCCTCCAACGTGTAAACGCCTGGTTTCTCAACCTCACCCTCTATTGCTACAGACCAAGGATCCACTTTGAACTCCTTTGAGTTCGCAATTGGGTCACCTTTATCAGTACCAAATTCATAGAAATTATTGTAGGAGATCACGTCACGGTATGGCGTTAGTGCCTCGCTAGTGGAGAAACCACCGGTTTTTACCGCCGGGCTAATCGAAGCAAATTTTTCCTCCCACCATGGCGCTGGCGCGGATCGAGCTAAATCCGTCGGTGCTTTAGCCCTAAGCCCATCTCCATCGGCGGCACTTGCGAAACCTGACAGGCTAGCAGTAGCGACACCAAACGCAGCACCGAGGCTGCCAGCAATGAAGCGGCGGCGATCGTGGTAAACCGATTCCGGAGTAATTTCGGACGACAAAATGTCGGATTTAGACTTAATCAACATAATCTGTTCCTCGCTCATTTACTTGCGAACTCACCGCATGGTTTTAATACGGTGCTGGTGACGCTTCTGCCTACACCCTACCTAGCTCTATGGAACTTAGACAAGCGCACCTATTTATACGTTACAAAAAATCGCCGTTTCGACGCCATGTCCTTATTTCTACGCGGCGGGCCCTGGCGTGGACTTACGAGACTTTGCTTTAACTCTCTTATAAGCCCAGATAATTGGTCCAGTAGTCGCGTAAATCAAACACATACTCAACAACACTTCGTGTGGGTTCTGGGCAATTACGACTAAGAGCACTACCACCATGAGGAACACAACATAAGGCACCGTGCCCCGGAAATGAATCTCCTTGAAACTGTAATACCGATAATTGGAGATCATTAGAATGCCTGTAAATGCCGTAAGAACAGCAACGCAGAACGCGATGAAGGGGGTAATCTCGACTTGATATTTGAAGCCTACCCAGGCAATAAATGTCACCAAACCCGCTGCAACTGGGCTCTGCAAGCCAACGAAGAAGCGTTTATCCACTGTTCCTAACTGCACGTTGAAGCGCGCCAAGCGCAGTGCGGCACAGGACATATAGATGAAACTCGCCGCCCAGCCGGCCTCACCAAGCGAGGACAATGCCCAGCTAAACATAATAAGTGCAGGCGCTACGCCAAAAGACACCATGTCCGACAGGCTGTCGAACTGCGCCCCAAACGCACTCTGAGTATTCGTTAAGCGCGCAACCCGCCCATCTAAGCCATCGAGAATGGCCGCAATGAGAATTGCCCAGCCCGCTTTATTGAAATCACCATTCATGCCAGCAATAATCGCGTAGAAGCCGGCGAAAAGGGCCCCTAGGGTCAATATATTCGGGAGAAGATAGATGCCACGCCGACGGAATTTCTTTCCACCTTCGGAAACAACTTCCTCATGTTCATCGATAGGAAAGAGGCTGTCTTCGGAATCCTGTTCGATGTCCTGTTCGTTGCTGTTTTCTGTGTCCATAAAGCAAACTTGCCCTCAGGGTGTTAAGGATAGGTGACTGGCAGAACTACTGCGATTATACACTGAAGCTTCATCTTAAGATTGCACTCAAAGTGCGCCGGGCGCGATGTGATCTTGCGACAGATCCCAGAAGGCCTTTATTAATGGGTTGCTTAACTTCCGTCTCAATACACAAAGGCCAATCGTAAAGGCTTCTAGCTGAGGTTCCACGTCAAGCATCTCGATTTTGCTGCGCCTTGGACTATTTTCCACCACTAACTGAGGCACTACGCCTACGCCAAACCCTAGGCTGACCATACTAACTATCGCCTCGTTACCCCCTACTTGCGCATAGATGTTTGGACTAATCCCGCGCTCGTCAAACCATCGATCGACCCGATCACGCGCTATACCAGACTCTGACAAGACCATAGGGATTCTCTCCCAAGGCAAGCTCGCTCGCTCTTTGTTGCACTTATCCAGCGTATCACGCAAGGATGATGGTGATCGAGGGGCGATAAATATCAATGGCGACTTACGAATCGCCCTGAAAGTTAGCTTCTCGGGTATGCGATCTGGGCGCGCTGCAATCCCTATATCCTCCTGCTCATCTAGGACGCGCTGTATCGATAGCGCCGTATCTCCTGTATGCAATTGAATCTCCACCGCTGGGTAGCGAGAGCGATACTGGTCCAACAGTTCGTGCAAGAAGCTATAACTCGCGGTGACAGAACAGAAAATACTCAAGCGGCCAGCCAATACATCCGCCTGCTGCTGCAGGTCACGCTTGAGCAACTCCCAACGCTCTAGAGTTTCGGCCGCATAGTCGCGAAAACGAGCCCCGGCCGCCGTCAATCTCACCGTGCGACTGTCACGTTCGAACAATGACGTCCCTACTTCTTGCTCGAGTTTCTGCACCACCCGTGTCAGGCTAGACGGACTCAGATGGTGCTCACGACTCGTGTTGCCAAAATGCAGACTGCGGCAGAGGTGAAGATATAGCTGTAGTTCACGAAGTTCCAAAAGGTTCCTTTCGCTTCATTTCATAATATGAAATATATTGTTGCATATATAGCGTTTTACGCAACCAAGAACTTCGCCTATTATGCTCATCTTGAATTTGCAAGGCTGACACTCATGGGGGCCGCACACACGATGTGGAGTCCTGTTGATCGATATCGATACCGGAGAGAGAAAATGAATTATTTCAACACCCTGCCCCTGCGGCTGCAGTTACAACAACTCGGCAAATGCCGATTCATGGACAAGAACGAGTTCGCCGATGGCGTTAACAAATTGCTTGGCAAGAAAATCGTCATCATCGGTTGTGGTGCTCAAGGTCTGAACCAAGGCTTGAACATGCGCGACAGCGGCTTGGACATCACCTATACACTGCGCACCGCCGCAATCGCAGAGAAGCGTCAGTCCTGGAAGAATGCGACAGAAAATGGCTTTAAAGTAGGCACTTACGAGGAATTAGTGCCACAGGCCGACCTAGTCCTGAACCTCACCCCAGACAAACAGCACACACCCGTAGTTAAAGAGATTATGCCTTTGATGAAGAAAGGCGCGTGCCTAGCCTATTCTCACGGCTTCAACATTGTTGAAGAAGGCATGCAGATTCGCCCAGACCTGACAGTCGTCATGGTCGCACCAAAGTGCCCAGGCACCGAAGTACGTGAAGAATATAAGCGTGGTTTCGGTGTACCAACTCTGATCGCCGTGCATGCTGAGAATGACCCGAATGGCGACGGTCTCGATATCGCCAAGGCATACGCCGCAGGCACTGGTGGGCACCGCGCCGGAGTACTCCAATCTTCCTTTATCGCCGAAGTAAAATCAGACTTGATGGGTGAACAAACCATCCTGTGTGGCATGTTGCAAGCTGGCACCATTGTTTGCTTTAACAAGATGGTAGCGAAAGGCATAGACCCTGCCTACGCCTCTAAATTGATGCAGCATGGCTGGGAAGTTGTCTCCGAAGGACTGAAACACGGCGGCATCACCAACATGATGGATCGTCTATCCAATCCAGCAAAGTTAGTGGCTAACTCTTTAGCGGCAGAACTTAAAGAGATTTTGGCGCCTCTATATCAGAAGCACATGGACGACATTATCACTGGCGCGTTCTCAAGCGGCATGATGGAAGACTGGGCTAATGACGACGAGAAGTTATTGACCTGGCGAGCGGCAACTGCAGAGACTGAATTCGAAAAATCTACTGCAGGCACGATGGGGATTAGCGAGCAAGAATACTACGACAATGGTATCCTGATGGTTGCAATGCTCAAGGCAGGCGTAGAACTCGCTTTCGAGACCATGACTGCGAGCGGCATCATCGAAGAGTCTGCGTATTACGAATCACTTCATGAAACACCATTGATCGCCAATCTGATTGGCCGCAAGAAACTTTACGAGATGAACAAGGTAATCTCTGATACTGCAGAGTATGGCTGCTACCTGTTCTCGCATGCCTGCGTCCCTCTTCTCGAAGACTTCATGAGCAAGATCGACGTCGACGTTATTGGCAAAGGCCTAAGTGTTGCCGACAATAATGTCGACAACGCGGAACTGATTGTTGTTAATCAGGCCTTGCGCAACCATCCTATTGAAGTTGTGGGCAAGAAGTTACGCTCCTATATGACGGCGATGAAAAAGATCGTCTAAGCACAATAGCTTCAAACTTTGTACAATAAAAAAGGGCCTACTGGCCCTTTTTTATTGCTAGCAAACTAAATGCTTACACACTTAATATTTTCTCACCTCTAGAGATGCCAGACACTCCAGTGCGAGCAACCTCTAGAATAGTGACACCATTAATAGCAGCGAGGAAGGCATCAAGTTTCGCTGATGTCCCTACAAGCTGAATGCTATAAATAGTGCTCGTCACATCTACTACCTGGGCACGAAAAATATCTGCTGTGCGTTTCACTTCATCACGTTGCGCACCAGCTGCCTTTACCTTTATCAACATGAGTTCGCGCTCAATATGGGCGCCCTCTGTCAAATCGACCAGTTTCACAACATCCACTAACTTGTTCAGGTGTTTAGTGATTTGTTCGATCTTGCGATCGTCTCCTACCGTAGTAATTGTCAAGCGAGACAAGGTGTGGTCGTCTGTCGGCGCTACAGTTAGAGACTCGATGTTGTAGTTACGCTGTGAAAAAAGCCCAACAACACGTGACAATGCCCCGGGCTCGTTCTCGAGCAGTATTGAAATAATGTGTCGCATGTTAGGTTCTCTCCGTCTTGCTTAGAATCATATCCTTCATCGAGCCGCCCTTAATCGCCATTGGATACACATGCTCCATAGGGTCAACCATCACGTCGATGAATACTAAGCGATCTTTCAACGCAAACGCTTCAGTCATTTTCTGCTTCAATTCGGAAAGCTTGTCGATGCGCACACCAACGTGTCCATAGGCTTCTGCCAACTTTATGAAGTCAGGCAAAGACTCTGCATAGGTACTGTGGGAATAACGCCCCCCGTACTGCATATCTTGCCACTGCTTCACCATACCCAATGCCTGATTATTCAAGCAGACAATTTTCACAGGGAGGTTGTATTGCAAGCATGTCGCCAGTTCCTGCAGGTTCATTTGGAAACTGCCTTCGCCTGTAACGCACACAGAGACTGCATCGGGGAAAGCAAGCTGCACGCCCATTGCAGCCGGGAAACCGAAGCCCATCGTGCCGAGACCGCCGGAATTAATCCAGCGACGTGGCTTGTCAAATTTATAGTACTGCGCGGCAAACATTTGATGTTGACCAACGTCTGACGAGACATAGGCATCCCCGTTTGTAATTTCGTACAAACACTGAATAACTTGCTGAGGCTTAATGACATCATTCTCGGCTGGGATCACTTTCAAGCTGTCTTTTTCACGCCAACCTTCGATCTGTTTCCACCATAGATCGATCGCTTTGCGATCGATTTTAGTCTCCGACAGCTTTATCAGTTCCAACATGTCTTCGATGACACTCGTTACGGAGCCAACAATAGGCACATCTGCTACAACCGTTTTTGAAATAGACGCCGGATCAATATCCACATGAAGAATCTTAGCCCCAGGGCAGAATTTGGAAATAGTATTCGTTACGCGGTCGTCGAAACGCACGCCTATCCCGAGTACCACGTCGCTGAAGTGCATGGACATATTGGCTTCATAGGTTCCATGCATCCCAAGCATGCCAAGGAATTGCTTATCCGTGGCCGGATAGCACCCCAGCCCCATTAAGGTATTGGTGATCGGGTAGCCCAATTTCCGCGTCATCTCGGTCAGCAACGCACAGCCCTCGCCCTGAATAACACCGCCTCCGGCATAGATGATAGGACGTTTTGCGGCCAACAGTATTTCAACCGCCTTCTTGATCTGGCCGGTATGCCCCTTCGCAGGAACTGAATAAGAACGTAGCTTTACCGATTCTGGATAAGAGTATTTGAACTTCTTGCTTGGGTCGGTGACATCTTTAGGAATATCGATCACAACAGGACCAGGCCTCCCAGTGGTAGCAATATAGAACGCCTTCTTCACGATATTGGGAATATCCTCGGGATTCTGCACCATGAAGCTATGCTTCACGATCGGGCGAGAAATACCGACCATGTCCGTTTCCTGGAAACCATCGGAACCTATCAGCGAGCTATCGACCTGCCCAGAGATAACAATCATGGGAATAGAGTCCATGAAGGCGGTTGCAATGCCAGTGATCGCGTTAGTTGCGCCAGGGCCGGAGGTAACCAGTACCACACCGGGGCGACCAGTCGCACGCGCATAGCCATCCGCAGCGTGGGTAGCAGCCTGTTCGTGGCGCACTAGGATGTGTTCCACTTTATCTTGATTGAAAATCGCGTCGTAGATATGTAAAACGGCACCACCTGGGTAGCCATAAATCAATTCAACACCTTCGTCGTGTAATGCGCGGATGAGCATTTCACCGCCTGATAGTAATTCCACTTTCTTAGACCTCTGTACAGTGTTGGCTAAAGAGCACCGAACTCGTATAGCAATACGCACGGTCTGCCCTTGGCAGACCAACATTGTAATTTTAAATGATTCAGGGAGTGTCAAAGCAGATCTGTGCATAGCGCACCGAGCGGATCCGGTTTGACTCTTGTCGGCCCTTAACGCGGTAACGTTTAGGAGCCTAAGGTGGACGTTGTTTGACACCTAAGATATTCATGGCGCCCAACATTTTTGGTTGGACGACCACTGAACAGGACCGGATGAGGTGGTGGTCTGTTCAGTCTGCAAGTAAATGCGATGGCAATTTTCCCACCATTCATCCTAAAGTCAAGTGTTTATGGGGCTTGCAGACTAAACTTGTAGATACCAAGGCTTACTTCTTACTGAACTCAAAAATGTCATTGCTGACATCGACGACAATACAATCCCCGGGCAAGTACTCACCCTTAATCAATTTCTGCGACAGTGGATTCTCTATCCAGTTTTGGATTGCTCGCTTTAAAGGCCGCGCCCCATAAACGGGGTCATAGCCCAAATTCGCGAGCTTATCCAGCACTGCATCGGCTACCTCTATGCGCAAGTCATGATCGTGCAAGCGATTGTTTAGCAAACCAATTTGAATATCTGCAATGCCACGAATCTGCTCCTTCAACAAGGGGTGAAACACTACCGTTTCGTCGATACGGTTCACGAATTCTGGCGAAAAGTGGCGAACCACTATCGAGAGCACTTCGGTCTTCACACGCTCATAGGCCGCCTCATCACTTACCCCTTCTCCCATCATCTCCTGTATACGATCAGAGCCTAGATTCGACGTCATCACGATAACGGTATTGCGAAAGTCCACCGTACGCCCATGACCATCCGTTAGACGCCCGTCATCCATTACTTGTAATAAGATGTTGAATACGTCGGGATGAGCTTTCTCTACCTCATCTAGCAACAACACTGAGTATGGCCTTCTGCGCACCGCCTCAGTGAGATACCCGCCCTGTTCATAGCCGACATAGCCTGGTGGCGCCCCGATTAGTCGAGCTACAGAGTGTTGCTCCATAAATTCGGACATATCAATGCGGACCATGGCGTCGTCGGTGTCGAAGAGGAATTCTGCCAAGGCCTTGCACAATTCTGTCTTGCCCACGCCGGTTGGGCCGAGGAACAGGAATGAGCCATTGGGGCGATTCGGATCGGATAGCCCGGAGCGCGAACGACGCACCGCATTAGCCACAGCGGTCACTGCTTCGTCCTGCCCGATAACACGCTTATGCAAAGCTGCCTCCATCTCTAGCAACTTCTGGCGATCACCCTGCAACATCTTGCTGACGGGAATTCCGGTCCAACGCGAGACTACTTCTGCGATCTCCTCTTCCGTGACACGATTGCGAAGTAGCCGCAAATCTTTAGTATCTGCCTGTGATGAGGTTTCCAAGGACTTTTCGAATTTCGGAATTATCCCGTACTGCAACTCTGACATGCGTGCGAGATCACCCGCACGGCGCGCCAGCTCGAGTTCGTTACGGGCGCGTTCGAGATTGCTCTTAATCGTCTGTGCACCTTGTACAGAGGCTTTCTCAGCCTTCCATACCTCTTCAAGATCGGAATACTCCAATTCCAGCTTGGCGATCTCGTCGGCGAGCTTCTCAGTGCGTTTGCGCGAAGCCTCATCCTCTTCCTTCTTCAAAGCTTCTCGCTCGATTTTCAGCTGAATCAGGCGCCGATCGAGGCGGTCCATGTCCTCCGGTTTTGAATCAATCTCCATACGAATGAGACTTGCCGCTTCATCGATCAGATCGATCGCCTTGTCTGGCAACTGCCGATCGGGAATATAGCGCTGTGACAGTCTCGTCGCCGCGATGATCGCTGCATCCGCTATCTGAACACCGTGATGGACTTCATAGCGCTCCTTAAGACCACGGAGAATCGCTATCGTATCTTCCTCTGATGGTTCCTCCACCAACACCTTTTGGAAGCGACGCTCTAGAGCTGCATCCTTCTCGATATACTGTCGATATTCGTCGAGTGTGGTCGCCCCCACGCAGTGCAACTCACCTCTGGCGAGCGCAGGTTTGAGCATATTTCCAGCGTCCATAGAGCCTTCGGCTTTGCCGGCACCGACCATCGTGTGCAATTCATCGATAAAGAGAATAACCGACCCCTCTTGCTTGGAGAGCTCGTTGAGCACTCCCTTCAAGCGTTCCTCAAACTCGCCGCGAAATTTTGCGCCAGCGATTAAGGAACCCATATCTAAAGAGAGAATCTTTTTATCCTTCAAGCCCTCTGGCACCTCACCATTCACGATGCGCTGAGCAAGTCCTTCGAGAATCGCTGTTTTACCTACGCCTGGCTCTCCTATGAGTACCGGATTATTCTTCGTCCGCCGCTGCAGAACCTGTATGGTGCGCCTAATTTCAGAATCGCGGCCAATCACAGGGTCCAGCTCACCATTGGCCGCTTTCTCTGTTAAGTCGACACAAAAACGTGACAGTGCCTGCCAAGACTCTTCCGCCCCTGCATCCGCTACCTTATCGCCACCACGCAAATTATTGATCGCACTTTGCAAGGCTTGCTCGCTCACACCGAACGAATTCAACACCCTGCCAGTCTCACCCTTTTCCGCCATGGCCGCCAGTAGCACTGTCTCACTGGAAATAAATTTGTCGCCATTCTTCTGCGCCAGTTTATCGGCCTGATTCATCATCCGACCCGACTCATTGGACAGCGCAACGTCCCCGCCAGTGCCCTCTACCTTAGGCAGACGCTCCAGTAGTTGTTGAAGCTGCTTGCGCAATTCGCCGATATTAAAGCCAGTTTGAGAGAGTAAGGGCCGCACAGACCCGCCTTTCTGATCCAACAGGGCGATAAGCAAGTGCACAGGCTCAATGAAGTTATTGTCTTGGCCCAAGGCTAGGGACTGCGCGTCAGATAACGCGGCCTGCAGCTTACTGGTGAGTTGTTCCATGCGCATAACAGTACCTCTAAAGTTCGTGTTCACTCGCGTGATGACGCGCACACTACGAACATCGCAAAACGAGTGCGTTGCGTGTGTAACTTAAATGCGGCCATTGCCGAAAAAATCAAGAGATTGCGGTTGGGTATTCCGCTAAGGCAGTAAACCCATGAGGCTGACAAAACGGCCCGTCTGACCGTCACGTCGATATGAGAAGAAGCGGTCGTGCTCACAGTAGGTGCACAGCTCACCACCACTGATTTGTTCTACGCCTAGGGCACGTAGTTTCAGGGTCGCAAGTATATAGAGGTCCGCAAGATATTTTCCTGGCGTTGCACTGGGGCGGAACGCTTGTTCCTGAATGATCTTCCCCAGCACCGGAGTAGCAGCGGCCGCAACGAAATTACTAAGGACCTCGGCCCCCACCTCGAAATGACATGGGCCAATTGCGGGCCCAAGAAACACCAACACTTCGGACGGCGCATCGGAGAATCGCGCCAGAGTCTTCTCTAGAACTCCTCCGGCCAAGCCGCGCCAACCTGCATGGGCCAAAGCCACACGTTTTCCTGACGTTGAAGCGAAGAACACGGGCAGGCAATCTGCCGTCATGACTAAACCGGCTAGGCCTGGTTGATCGATGTAAACGGCGTCACCGCGCCTAGTCACTCCGTCGGCCTGTGCATTCACCAATTCGATACCGTGTACTTGCTCCAGCCATTGCAAGTGCATTTCGACTGGCAAGGAGTCACTGAGACGCTGGCGATTCACCAAGACTGCCGCAGGGTCATCCCCCACATGCAGGCCTAAATTGAAGTGCTGGAATGGTGGCTCGCTAACGCCCCCAGTACGTGTCGATACTAAGGCAAGCACGGATTCGGGTGCTGACCACTGTGGCTGCAGCCAATGTTGAGCCAATCGATGCGTTCCCATGAGCAAGTCTGGCCTCCCGAACCCTCTAAATATCGTTCTGTAACACCGCCAGCAAATGAGTCATATCATCTGGCAGTGGTGCCTCCCAGCTGCAGGGCTCCCCAGTTCGAGGATGGGCAAAGCCGAGTTTACGCGCATGCAGCGCTTGCCGCTTGAAGCCTTTGAGCTCTTTCGCCAACTCTCCACTGCAGGCCTTGGGAATCTGCAGCCGCCCGCCATAGGCAGGGTCTCCTACTAGTGGATAACGAATATGGCTCATGTGCACTCGAATTTGATGCGTCCTTCCCGTCTCCAGTTTCACCGTGATGTGCGTATGGGCGCGAAAACGCGATATGACCCGATAGTGCGTCACAGATTCCTTACCGCCTTCAACTACTGCTCGCTTCTGCCTCTGCACAGGGTGGCGGCCCAATGGCAAATCCACTATGCCCCCTGCCGTCATCACGCCGATTACAATTGCCTCATACTCTCGCTCCACGTCGCGTTTCTGCAGCTGTTTGACGAGGATACGGTGCGAAAGCAGATTCTTGGCTACTACCATTAAACCCGTGGTGTCTTTGTCTAATCGATGCACGATGCCCGCGCGGGGAATCTCTTTTAACTCTGGGCAATGGTGTAACAATGCATTGAGCAGTGTTCCTGTCCGGTTGCCCACAGCCGGGTGCACTACAGTATTAGTTGGCTTATTGAGCACGATAACGTCTTCGTCTTCATAGACAATATTAAGCTCCCCGGGCTCTGCCTCATGGGCCTCCTCCGCAACAAGCTCTGCGTCGAGAGACAGCCTATCCCCCTCGTGAACCTTATCTTTGGAGCGCCAAGGCGTGTCATTGACCTGCAAGGCGCCATCCTTTATCCAAGTTTGAAGCCGGCCACGTGAATAATCTGGGAACACAGAGGCCGCAACCTGGTCTAAGCGGTTACCACTGAGCGCTTCTGGCACGACGGCCTGCATTGTTATCTTAGTTGTCATAGAGCCTTGCAATAGCAGACTTCGCGGGCTTAGAGGCTGCGCATTGAAACGAGCCAAGTGGGCAAATTGCCGAAGTCTAGCGATGTAAGAAAGAATACAGCTTCACTTTGGTATAAAGTCGCGGCTGTGGTTAAATACGTCCTCGTCATTGGCGAGGCAGGCAAAACATTATAACTGCTTAGCACTCAGATAATTTCACTATTTTAAGTAAGCACCAATAGTAAGAGGTTGAAGTCGCGTGAGAGTCCTGATCCTGATCACACTTTGTCTGGCAATCGTTTCATGTTCGATTTTCAACAGAGAAGAAAGAGACGAGTTCGCTAACCTCAGCACTGAGGAGCAGTTCTACTCAACCGCACAGAGAGCGCTCAATGCCCGCAACTTCCGTGGGGCTATCGCTACCTATCAGGCATTGGAGTCCCGTTTTCCTTTTGGACGCTTTGCTGCGCAAGGACAGCTAGAGCTAATCTACGCCTATTACAGCAATCTCGACCTCGAAGCCGCACGCAGTGCCGCTGACCGCTTCATCCGACTACATCCAGACAACCCCAATATCGATTACGCCTATTATATGAAGGGCATGTCCTCGTTCGCGGAAGACTCCGGTTTTATCGCGCGCTTCCTCCCGACCGACCCATCTAAGCGCGACCCAGGCCGTGCCCGCGACTCTTTCGCAGAATTCTCACTACTGCTTGCGCTCTACCCCGACAGCGAATACGCCGCCGATGCTCGGGCAAGAATGATTTTCCTGCGTAACACGCTTGCCGCCTATGAGGTCCACGTTGCGGAATACTACATGGAACGCCGCGGATATATGGCTGCGTTGAACAGAGGTCGCTATATTGTGGAGAACTTCCAGGGTAGCCCAATCGTCGCCGATGGCGTCGCGATTATGGTGGAGTGCTATTTGCGTATGGGGCTAGACGAGCTTGCGGGTACGTCTCTGGCACTACTCAAGAGCAACTTCCCAGATCACCCAGCGATCGATTCCAGTGGCAATTTCATAGTCCGCAACGATATCACCAACCCGTCGCTGCTTTATACCGTCTCGTTCGGCCTGCTTGGTGACAATGTGGACAACACACCACTGGCACCAACCACTCGCCCATTCCGTCCCGAGACCATTATCGAAGACGTACCTGATCAGGGCCGCAGCCTACTCAGCATCCTGACCTTTGGGATTTTCGGCTAGAAATCAATAGTTTTCTGGACAGAACTCACGCTCGATCAATTCGATCAGCGTGTGGATGATTTTGATGTGCACTTCCTGAACACGATCAGCGAAGGCACTCTTTCCAGCACTAATATCGACACTTACCAACTTGCCAAGCTCGCTCGCAGCCTCACCGGTCAGGCTAACTACCTCCATCCCGTTGGCCCTAGCAAATTCCGCAGCCTTAATTACGTTGCGGCTTGTCCCGCTCGTACTTATTGCCAGTAAACAGTCGCCTTTGCGCGCGCGTGCCTCTAGATAACGCGAGAAGATAAACTCATAACCAAAATCGTTGGCCACGCAACTTATATGCCCGGGATCGCTTATCGCAGCGGCGGACAGGCCTAATCGGTTCTTACGATACCGCCCAGTCAACTCCTCTGCAAAATGCATGGCGTCGCTCATTGAGCCACCGTTCCCGCAGCTATAGATGGTATTACCTTTATGCAAAGTAGCGATCATCACGCTCGCCGCGCGGGCAATTGCTTCGATATTATTCCCATCACTCATGAAGCGGTGCAAATAATCGCGCGAATCACCTAGTGTGTTCAGGATATGTTCTTTCACTTGTCTACCTACCTGTCTTTTATGTGGCTGTTTGTGCGGGCGAATTACTCGCCCAGCTCCCAGCCGGAAGTGATGGGGTAGCGACGATCGCGGCCAAAACCGCGCGTTGTCAGACGCACCCCTACTGCGCTCTGACGACGTTTATATTCGTTAATATCGACTAAGCGTAATACCCGACGCACGGTGCCCTCATCGAAGCCCTGCGCAATGATTTGTGCGGCGCTCATATCCTTTTCGACATAGAACTCTAGAATCTTATCCAGCACGTCATAAGGCGGCAGGCTATCTTGATCGACTTGATCCGGGGCCAGTTCCGCACTCGGCGCTCGCTCGATGACCGCGGTAGGTATTACCGCTGCGTTTTGCGCATCGGCTAAGCCATTGCGGTATGCGCAGAGCCGGTAGACCATTGTCTTAGCGACATCTTTGAGTACATCAAAGCCACCCGCCATATCCCCGTAGAGTGTGCAATATCCGACAGCGATCTCACTCTTATTGCCTGTCGTCAATACGAGACGCCCGGTCTTGTTGGAGATTGCCATTAACATCACACCACGACAACGCGCTTGAATATTTTGTTCTGTCACATCCACCGGCAGGCCTTTGAACTCGTCTTCAAGTGCCGTCGCAAAGCTTTTGTACGCCGAGCTGATGGGGATAATGCTGTATTCCACGCCAAGGGTCTTCGCCTGCTGCTGCGCTAAGTCCAGGCTAAGCTGGGACGTATAATCAAAGGGCATCATTACTGCCTTTACACTCTCCGGCCCCAAGGCATCTTTCGCCACTGCAAGGGTCAACGCGGAATCGATGCCACCAGACAGACCAAGGACTACTCCTTTGAAGCCGTTTTTGTACACATAATCACGCACCCCTAAAACCAAGGCTTTGTATAAACCCGCTTCGGTACTATCCAACGCAATGGGTGCTGCTTGAGGAACGTCTATGCAGAAACCCTTTGCCGACTCGGTGAGACTCACGCAATAGAACCCTTCCTCGAAGGACGGCGCGCGCACGATGCATTCGCCTTGCGCGCTGACTGCCATCGAGCTGCCATCAAACACTAACTCGTCTTGCCCCCCTACGAGATTAGTATAGATGATGGGACATTTGGCGAGCTTTGCACGCTCCTTAAGTAACTGTGCTCGCTCGAGAGGTTTGTCCCGGTGATACGGAGAGGCATTGATATTGAGTAGCAACTGCGCGCCTGCCTCGGCAGCTTGCAAGGTGGGAGCTTCATCCCACATGTCCTCACAAATGGTAAGCGCTACCTTGATTCCCCCTATCTCAGCAATTGCACAGCTCTGACCAGGGGTGAAATAGCGACGCTCGTCGAACACCTGGTAGTTCGGAAGGCATTGCTTGCGATAGGTCATAATAATTTGAGCGCCCTTTATTAGGGATAGAGCATTGTAAAGCCGCCCCCCTTCACTTAAGGGGTAACCCACAACTAGATAGAGGTCGAGGTCTGCATCGAGAATTCGCTGCAGGGCTTTGTCGATGCGGAGCTTCAAGCTAGGACGCAAAAGAAGGTCTTCTGGAGGATAGGAGGTAAGGCTCAGTTCGGGAAACGTGACGATGTCGGCCGCGAAGACTCTCTTTGCCTCCAAAGCCCCCTCGATAACCTTGGTGGTATTGCCTTGAATGTCTCCCACCAACAAGTTCAGCTGGGCCATCACCACTTTTAACTGCTTGGGCATAGCATCCTCATGAAATAGTCTGCAGCGATACGAGGCGCGGCAGCGTTAAATTATTCAAACGAAGGGTGACAGCGGCGCATATGGCTATTGTCAATCAAGTGCGATATTGTCCGACAAACCCACAGCATAAGCAAAACGCAAATTGCTTTGCGGTGTGCCAAACAGCCTCAAAGACCCGTCGCTATGGATGCCAGCTCGCTACCCGACCAAAATACTCGAATCCTGCAGATTTATAATGTTTACCGAGTGGCGCTCGCTATTATTTTATTGTTCAGTCTCTTAACCGGCGCCACGACCACTCAGCTCGGCAATCATAACCCCTCATTATTTCTCTATACCACTTTTGCCTATTTAGGTTTCAGTCTGCTGGTTTTATTTATCGTTAAGCCGGAGCAAAGCTTCGGAGCGAGGCAGCGCTTGCTGAGCACACTATTTATAATCGACATTCTGAGCGTGGCACTACTAACTTACAGCTCGCGAGGCGTTCTAAGCGGTCTTGGGTTGCTACATCTGGTGACGATTGCTGCTGGCAGTATTCTTATTGTCGGCCGGATGAGCACGTTCCTCGCGGCTATTGCCAGCATTGCGATCATTTATAGTGAGATTTATTTGAGTTTCACCCGCAACGTTCTCGCTAATCAGTATATGCAGTCTGGCCTACTCGGGGCGCTGCTCTTCGCAACCTCTCTTTATCTCCAAGCGCTCGCCGAGAGAATGCGTCATAGCGCATTACTGGCAGCACAACAGGCCTCCGACATCCTCAGTTTGGAGCAGCTAAATCATTTGATAATTGCGCGCATGCGCACTGGCATACTTGTACTTGGGCAGGGGGGCAATATCATCACCACTAATGATGCTGCTAATCAAATGCTTGGATTACAGCTACATGTTAGTAGCAAAAAATCTCGACCCGTAAACTCTGCAAGTACATTGACGTTACCCAAGATTCTGCTCGACAATCTAAATCATTGGAAAGACAACAAAACTAAGCGTCCGCCAACCTTCACAGTGCGAAAGAGTGGGCCACAGTTGCAAGCGAGCTTCACGTATCTCACCCCGCATCTAGGCTCAAGTGTGTTGGTTTTTTTGGAGGACAGCAGTCAGATAATACAGCGCGTAAGGCAGTTGAAGCTCGCGTCACTTGGCAGACTCACGGCGAGCATCGCCCACGAGATTCGCAATCCTCTAGGTGCGATCAGCCATGCCACACAGTTGCTCGCCGAAGATCCAAAACTTAGTGATGCCGATCGCAAGTTACTTGAAATCATCATGAATCATAGCGCGCGAGTTAACCATATCATCGAAGATGTGCTGCATATGTCACGTCACAAACAAGTCAGCACCCAACGCATCAATCTGCACGATTGGTTAACGCACTTCATTGACAATTATTGTGAGGCACATCAGGTTAACGGCGACATTGTCATCGACATACAGCCACGTACTACAGAGGTACGCGTCATCACAAATCAACTGGAGCAGATTCTCAATAATTTGGTAGAAAACGGTTTACGCTACAGCGAGAAGAAAACTGGTCAACGCAGCATACAGTTCAAAGGCGGCATCAGCGACAAAGACAACAAGAGTGCCCCGGTATTGCATGTAATCGACGACGGCTCCGGTATCGATGAGAAGACGGAAGAGCATTTGTTCGAACCCTTCCATACTACTGAGGCGACAGGGACAGGCCTAGGCCTTTATATCTCAAAAGAACTATGCGAAGCTAATCAAGCACAGCTTTCTTATAAGCGAACCAAACAGGGAAAAAGCTGTTTCAGCATTCACTTCGCTCATCCCGATCGAAATATAGATTGACCAGCATCAATGGCCTACGCCCGGAGCAATGATGACAGGTAGAGTATTAATAGTTGACGATGAGCCGGATATTCGCGAACTGCTTGAAATCACGCTGGGACGGATGTCACTCATTACCGAGAGCGCTAGCGATCTTGCGGGCGCTTACGAGCATCTTCGCAACAACTCATTTAGCATATGCCTCACCGATATGCGCTTGCCCGATGGCGATGGCATCCGACTAGTAGAGCACATTCAACGTCAATACCCCCACATTCCCGTTGCCGTTATTACTGCGCACGGTAATGCAGAAACTGCAATCAAAGCCCTCAAGGCAGGTGCCTTCGACTTCGTTTCAAAACCAGTCGATTTGCAGAAACTGCGGGACTTGGTAGTGGCAGCCCTCAAACTTTCGGTAACGCCAACACCATCATTAACCAGCCACACATCCGTGTTACCGGAGCAGGTCAACATCAGTGGGAACTCAGCTAAGATTCAAGAATTACGGCAACAAATCAGCCGTCTAGCGCGCAGCCAAGCACCAGTATTTATAAGTGGGGAGTCCGGTAGTGGCAAGGAGCTAGCCGCGCGCTCTATACATCTACAAAGCGCACGCGCCGACTGCCAATTTGTTGCTGTAAATTGCGGTGCCATTCCGTCAGAACTGATGGAAAGCGAATTGTTTGGTCATGTTAAAGGCAGCTTCACCGGTGCCGATAAGGACAAGACTGGACTGTTTCTGGCTGCCGCTGGTGGCACCCTTTTCCTTGATGAAGTGGCCGACCTCCCCCTCCATATGCAAGTCAAACTCCTGCGAGTCATACAGGAAAAATCGGTACGTCCAGTTGGCTCTCAAGTTGAGTATCCCACCAACGTGCGCTTGCTAAGTGCCAGTCATAAAAATCTCGTCGATGAAGTGAACCTACAACGCTTCCGACAAGATCTTTACTACCGCATCAATGTTATCGAATTGGCAGTTCCTAGCTTGCGCGAACGCTGTGAAGACATCCCCGATATTGCTGAACAATTGCTGACCCGCATTGCTCAAGACAATCATTTAGACTCGACCCCCAGCATCGGTGAGGACGCCATGGCAGCACTATGCCGCTACCCTTTCCCCGGTAATGTGCGCGAGCTGGAAAATATCCTACAACGCGCAATGACCCTCAGCGAAAACAAACGCATCACAGCGAATAATTTAGACCTAACGCAAAGCAGCGGTAATTTCACCGCCACCATGACAAACCCAATCCACAGGGTTGCAGCTAGAGAAGGAGGCGATGTGTTCAGCTTGGACAAGGGATTTTCGCTCGACCAGCATCTAGAGAACATTGAGAAGCGCGCTATCGAACTAGCACTACTAGAATCACGCTGGAATAAGACTGCTGCTGCCGAATTACTTGGCATGAGTTTCCGGTCACTACGCTATCGAATGAAGAAATTGAACCTGGAGTAATGCTAAACCGCTAAGCCGCGACTAACTTGATAGGGTAACGGGTCCACCCGCGGTGGTCGTCCTAATAGAATATCCGCATGTAGGCCCGCAGATGCGGGCGCCAGCACCAAGCCATTTCGGAACTGACCAGCATTAACACTCAAGTTGCTGAAACCCGGCACATTACCGATAAAGGGCACGCCTTGCGCCGCGCCAGGCCTCAACCCAGCCCAGTGAGCAATTAGCGGAGCGTTTTTCAACTCTGGAATTAGTGACAGCGCCGAAGCTAAGAGGCTTTGTTGAGCCTCCTCGCTAGTACTCTTGTCAAAGCCGGCATATTCCAAAGTACTACCTACCAATAAATGTCCATCTCGACGCGGTATGAGATAGCGCCCATTGGTAAGCACGATACTGTTAATCAATCGCTTGGCGGGTTTGAGAAGTAGCATTTGTCCCTTTACCGGTTGCACAGCGACATTTAGCGGAAGAGTCTTAAGCAAATCGCCAGTCCAGGCGCCAGCGGTCACCACAATGTGTTGCCCCAGTATCTTTCCCTTCCGCCCATCTCGAAGGAACTCCACGCCGTCCAACCTTCGTTCTTCCTTCCCCATATGTTGAATAAACCCAGTTACACTGCTGTGCTGTAATAGGCTAACACGAGGCTGTAACTGTAAACTTTTTAGGAGGGCCTTGAGCAAACGTGGATTACGAATATTGGCGATATCTGGCATCCATAATCCTTGCCGGAAATCCGGCGCCAAGGCTGGCTCGTGCTGGTATATCGACTGGGCAGATAGTGCTTTCATCGTACTTCCGATATTTTCCGCCCACGCCAAAGCTTCGCGTGCATCCTCGGCATCGAGCATCAACAAACCTGTGCGCTCCCACTCAGGGTCTATCCCGGTCTCTTGCAACAGCCTAGATGCCAAGTCTGGGTAGTCTGCCTGAGCAGAACTCGCTAGCGCGGTAACAGCCTTTGTATAGCGCCAAGGGTAAAGTGGCGATACTATCCCACCGCCAGCCCATGAGGCCTCCTTGCCGCACTCGCCACGTTCAATTACCGTAACCCTAGCACCTCCCGAAGAGAGCTCTCTCGCCAGTAGAAGGCCGATTACGCCTCCACCCACGATCAGAAAATCGCTTATATCGTTCAAATTCCTTGCCTTCTCTGCCAACCGATAGCGCGCAATCGTGTCGCACGCACTATACTAAGTGGAGCAACTTTAGCACATGGAGGTGACTAAATTGATCAACAATAGAGGGTTCACAGCATTGGAATTGTGCATCACGCTCGCCTTAGTCTGCATTCTGGCGGGGCTAGCTGTAACTCCGTTGCAAACTTTCGTCACAGCGCAAGAGGGCGACAAAGCCCTGCGCTCCATACGAGAACTTGTCCTGCTAGCGCGTAGTGAGGCGGCAACCAAAGGACGGGGAGTGACGCTGTGCCCTAGCAGTACTGGCAATGAATGTGGTGGTGGCACCTGGGAAGCTGGCGCCTTGCTTTTTCTAGATCGCAACTTTGATCGAAAGATTAACCAAGACGATAAAATTCTTAGGAACACGAGAGACTTGTCTCGACGCGGCAGTATTACTTGGCGTGCCTTTGGCAATCGCCGATATCTGCAAATCGATGCGAGAGGTTTTTTGCGCCATCAAAGCGGAAATTTTAGTTATTGCGATGCATCGGGTGATCCACTCCTGGCCCGTCAGCTAGTAGTCAATAGTGCAGGACGACTGCGGGTTGCTATCGACAGTGACGGAGATGGGATACGGGAGAACAGCCGGGGCAAAGCACTTGCTTGCGAATGACTTTAGAAATCTCTGAATTAGCGCCAGCAGTTGGCGACTGTGTCGCCAGTGGCGCCTTTGAGGCCAGTGTTTGTAATCGTTAGAGTTGTGCAGCTATCGGCCGCTTGATTTCCCTGTGGCGTTGCAGTCGCGATGAAACAATTCCCAATTGTGCCACCGACACACGCAGCTACAGCCACTTGATATAAACCAGCTTCAGAGGTGATGGTGGCGACGGCTGGCGCAACTAGTGGATTCGCATTTGCCGAATAGGCATTATTGTCTGAGTAAAAGCGTTCCTGATTCGCGGCAACTTGCAACAAAAGACTCTGTGCCTCCGCACGACCACCGTTACGTACGCTCTGTTGATAGGCAGGAATGGCCACAGCGGACAATACTCCAATAATCGCCACTACAATCATCAGCTCAATCAACGTGAAGCCCAAGTCGGCACCCGAGACCGCGCGAAAATAAGATAATTTTCTCATATCAGATATATTGCTCATTTAGAAAAAAGATTTCGTTCGTATTAAGCTTACGTCGGAACCTAAAATTGCGCTAGTTCTGTTCCAATACTTGCAACATCGCGTTGGGGCCAATGAGCTCAACTCGCACTAAAGTGCCACTCGCATTGACTGTAAAACGCACCACCATGCCGACATCCATCTTTTGCGGACCTATAATTCGATCCTCCAGATACACTTGCGTTACGTTATCGGAGAACCCAAACCTCCCACCAGAAATCGTCACAAAACCATTATCTTGATCTAGTGCCTCAATGGTGCCAGTCTGTTCATTCTGTGCAAAAACTTGTGCGGCCATTAGGCATAGCAAGAGCAATCCATAGTGGAAAAAGCATCGCATATCTGTGCTCCCCTTGAGCTTCGTCAATCTAATTGTCGCCACGACTGCCGCCCGCTGGCGGTTGTCCCAGTATTAAGTTCCACCACATCCACATCGCCACTGCTGCCACTTCCGAAGGCAAGGTCGCGGTCAGAATCTGAGAGTATACTTAAGGTTGGCACGATACCGACATCCGACATGCGTCCAGATGCATTGGTATCAACGTCATCAAACACCCCGTCACCATTGAGATCGAAAGCAGGAAAACCTAGCGCCCCACCATCGCGATAATTAACCTGCATGACGAAACTGCTGCCCCCGAAATCGCATGGTTGCTGAGAGGGGATAAGCGTGGTGAAAATGACCCGTCCATCGCGGACGACTGCGTTGCTGACCTGTTTTTCTCCAAAATTATTCGCGTTGGCTGCGCCTTCTACGGCTTGCGGACGCAGGTTAATCTTCCAACCCATAGCAGTATCGAAATCTAAAGCATTGTCCGACATTTCTCGCAACAAAAAGAAGGCATCCTCTGTGCCATTATCATCGGTATCGAAACCCTCGTTGTACTGATTGCTAATTGTTTGTGTAACGAGATTACTACTATTAAACATACTTAGGCTGTTCTCGTTCTTGTCCCAAATACCATAGAAAGCTTGAGTAGGCTGCGAGAGTGGGTCATTGTCATCGATCTCAATATATTGACCGGTACCGAAATAGAGCATGAAACCAGCGCGACCATCTGGGTGAAAGGCTAGCTGCGGTTGTGTGGTGATAGGCTGATTCGCTTCAGTTGTAAAAAGCGGTCTCGGATTTGCACCGGACTTATAGTCACTATCCCATTGCCCAGGGTTCGCATTCGTAACATCGAATTTCCACATATTGCCAAGCAAGTCTCCGGCATAAATAATATCCACCACCAAATCACCATTGGAGTCCACGAGCACAGGTGTCGCCAATCCATTTGGGGTAGCTACCGTCCCTGCGTTAGTACTCAGCTTGCGAATCAGAGCTCCTGTCTCAAGGTCGACTATATATAGCACCGCGGCGCCTGTAGAGCTCGCATAACCATCGGCTTCGGTATTATTATAGCCGTTGCCGAACACTGCAGCCCAACGGCCATTAGCCATCTTCGCAATCTGTGGTTTTCCATAGGTGTAACCTAGGTCCGCGTCGTCGCGATCGTCGAATTCCCACAGGACTATACTCGCGGCATTTGCTTCGTCGAAAGTTGCAGGGTTCGTAACATCCAAGGCGAAAACTGCCTGCCCACCTCCGCCTAAGCCAGCAGCCAAGACGGTACGCCACAAACCATCCACAGCACTCGCTGGGTCGTCCTTAGTTGCCAAATAGGCGTCTACGATAGTCGGCCCTGCATCTGCAAAATAGCGATGGGAATAGGCTGGGTCTGCCAATTCCGGGAGATTCCTGAATACGGCATTGGGTATATAGGCGAGACCTTCACTACCGTTGGACTCAGCGAAGCCATGAAGCATACCGTCATTGGCACCTACATAAACCATCGGAGCACGCGCACTATAGGCCGTTTTAAACGCAGCATAGGATTTCGGGGCAACGCTTTCTGGATAACGGAAACTCGGCGCCCCTACATAACGTGGATCCGAATTGACGATATCGCCTAATACGGAATTCCGCGTTCTAAACCCATAACCCACGCCCTCGTTACTACGTTGACCGCGCAGATAATTGTTCAGAGCGGCGCCATAAGCTTGGTTCGCAGTTATTTGTGAAGCAGTAACCGTGGCCGCAGGATAAGGTGCGTAAGTTAATAGATAATTAATTTGTGTAGAGGAAAGGCCCGTTAACGGGTTTGGCGCTTTGTGACTCGCTGGCCAGCGGAAGGCAACGCCCTGCCCCTCAGGGGTGCCGCCAGGAATAACATCCGCATTAGGGTTGTAGGTGAGTATTTTACGAGCACTATTGTAGTTCTGAGTGTCTAGGACATCACCTGCATTCCAGTCTGGAACAGGCTCTACGCTGCCATTTGGGTTGATGCGGAACGCTAGCATCTGACCACTCCAGTCGGCACTATCGAAGCGCGCTTGGAACAAGTAACTGCCAGCACTGAGTGTGCCGGAGTTGGTGGCAACAGAAGCGGAAGAACCAACGCGATCTGCAATTTTAGCGAGTGCGTCTTGAATGGAGTTCACGACCTCTTGAGGCGATTGCGCGGCAACGAAAACACCCTGACTATTATAAGCGGCGTGCCACAAGTCATCGATTTTTTCAGGGTCACTATTAAATGGATTTCCCCAATTACCATTAGTACTTAGCGCAGGATTAGGCCGACCGTCATTGTCGGTGTCGACGAGCAAACCCGTTACCCCAAATGCCACAGTAAAGGTCACCATATGTTGCTGATTATTTCCATCGAGCAGACTCGTAGGCACCTGATTGGGTAGCGGACTCAAATCTGTATTGTAATAATAGCGCGCCACATCGGCTAACGTGCGCGTATGCGCGTCGCCGTCCGCATTTCCAATCGCGTTCGCCGGATCGCTGCCATTCCAATAGCCATCAGTAAAGAGTACCGAGAAATTTTGCTGGCAGGCAGAGATGATTGGGTCTGTCATGCTCAATGTATTGTCGTAGTAGGCCCCTACACGTTCTAAGCCTCGACGCAACGGCGTGCCAAGCGCTGGCCAGTTATAGCTATATAGACTATTGAGCAACGCCGTGTTATGTGCAGAATACTCAACAGTCGCCGCGCTTGGCACTTCCGCAAACAGCGTGGCATATTGATTGATGACGCTAAGGCCGAAGCGAAAACCCGGCGAGGCGGTAATCACTCCCGCTATTGCCCCTTTGGTAACGAAGGAGCGGCGTCGAGAGTATTGATACCAATTCGCGATATTCTGTTTGGTTTCAGCTAACGTCCGGCCGTACCCATCGACCGCGGCACCAGTAACCGTAGTGGTCGAAGCGCTAGTCCCAAAACAACTCGTATAGGGGACCGCTTGCTGAGCGTGGGCTAGGGTACAAGCCGTATTCAAGGCCGCCATCGTCGCAGCAGCTGGTACATTCAAAGCACGCCGTGTCAGTTCTGTACCCCCCACCGTATACTCCACATGGGAATCGAAGAGGTCTACGATTCCATTTGGAGTGTTCGTTGCACTGGAAGGACCACTGGGGCGCGTTCCCGTATAACCGTGATCGTCTGTGGCTACTTGATAGACGAAACCTGTGAGGTTACGAGTGACATTATAGCCATCGGCGCCAGACTGTGGATCGCTGCGAGCCGCCACGAAAGAGGCAGCAGGTTTTCCCGGCCAAGGTTTATATTCCTGAGCAGGATCGTAATAGAGTAAGTTAAAATCTGATGAGCCTACCCGCCAGTCGCGCACTAAAGACTCTGGTTGTTTTTCGGTTACGGGATACGTGCAAGTATTGTAGGCATTGTCACTATTATCGAAGAAGAAGGTATACGAGCGGCGCCCGGTGCAACTCCCTACTGAGGCGAAGGTAAGCCAAAGTCCATCGCTACTGCGGGCGACTCCCGCATTCTCCCAGTAGTTGAGGTAGTAATCGTGCGGAGCAGCAAGAATTTCCCAATCCATAGAGCCGGAATCGTCAACCATAAAAAATACGTTAGGGTCTACGCTTACTCCGAGAAACAATGGACTATTGGAAAGTTGTAATGGTGCAGCATTGCTGCCCAATGGAATTGCTAAACCCACGACCGATAGCAACCAACATCCGATGACTCTACTTATTTCTCTAATCGACATAATGACCTCTGCCATGCATAGGGAGTTCGGCTTGCGTTATTCATAGGCTTTCACAAAAGTAGACTGCAACTGCACGACAGCTGCATCACCCACTCCCGAACCCCGTGCCGTGATGCGGTGGAAAACCTTGATTCTGCTCTGCTGCCCGGAACCAATTCCAATGGACTGCCCGCCTGTGACCGTCGATACCTCTTCAATAATATAATGTGGAGGCGTGGCCACACCCTGAACAGCGTTTACCTCAATGCCATTGTTACCCCACCAAGTGCTTGTGTCACGCGCACTGTCTTGCCACCAATGCAATGAGTCGCTAGCACTTGGGTCCATCGAATCGCGAGCCCAAACAGTCGTACTTCCGTCGGTACTCGTGGCTGGCCAGTCGATCTCGCCTAATAACCAATTCTCTCCCGTTTGGAGTGAAGACTCTGCCGCTTGAAACGCCGCATTGAAATCCTGCATATTGCCCGCCATACGCTCTTCCAGCACAGCAGACTCCATACTGGTAACTCCCATCATCGTCAATACAAGGAGGAATACGAGACAGAAAATAAGCACTGCGCCGCGCTGTTTACGACGAGGAGAGTATGTGCCAGTGTTCATCGCTTGCGATAGATTGCGTCGCATCACTTAACTCCCTACCGCACGATTACGGAGAGTGATGGTCGATGTAAACACTCGGCGCAAACGCGTATCTGCAGGCAAGGCACCGCTGCCCGCCGCACCGTTGTAGTTGACACCGTTAAAAGTATACGGCGCTGGAGAAGGAAGCATATTGTTCTCTATAGACTGGACCAACACACTGATACGCACACTGATAACGCGCGCCCAGTCAGGCACTAAGTTCGCGCTCACATAGGCATCTACAGTCTTCTTATTGTCGTTGTCCACATTGACTCCGTAGAATATTTGTATGCTCTCGATGCCTTCAACTAATTCTTCGGCATTGCCGGCCCCGGCACTTTGATTGAGCTGGCGCCTGAAAAGTGCGGGCGGATTGGTCGCCACATCGCCACGCTTGCCAACGTAGAACATGGTGCCTTGTAGCTTCACTAATTCTCCACCCGCCTGTGTACCCAATGGCTGCGACGCCACATTGCCTGGCACGCAGCCAGAGGAGAGTATTGAATTAATGCTGGCACCCCCGCCGATCTCCTGAACATTGCAAGCCTGCACCCAGTCAGCGCGCTGGCAGTCACTAAGAAGGAGGATGTCCCCGTCTTGGATGTCGACTGTGCCTGAGTTCACAACGGTCATCGCACCACCAGGGGAAATTGAATTAATCGTGGCACCTGTTCCAGCCGCATTCCACACTCTCACGATGTCCGAGCGTGGAACCGCATTTGTCGCATCAATGACCGCGCCGCCAGAGGTCGTCCATGCGCCTCCCGCTGTGCTCACAGGTGCAACGTTGTTGGCGCTATTACTAACAGTGCCTGGAGCCGTGCCATTAGCTTCCCAGCCTTGTAGCCCAGAGTTCGGTTGAAAGGATGGTGGTGGACCATCCAAGGTATTATTAATGGAGTTTTCATCAATGGTTGCGAGGCAACCAAGATAACCCGCCATTCTAAGTTCGTGAGCCAAAAAACTCACTGCGAAGCGCCCATTCTCCTGCATCCTCGCACGCGCCTCTTGATCTCGCTCCGTTTGAGTATTGCCGACATAGACTTGCATGACGCCTGCAGTAAGCGAGAGCCCCATCACCATGGCGATCAGCAATTCGATCATGCTCAAGCCCCCCATGCGAGCAGGGGAGCGCAGGAGCGCGGCACTATGCAGAAAACTATTACTCATATTAACTTTGTTAGCTCCAATTTATGGGCGAAAACTCAATGAAAAACGTTTCTCGGCAGCACCATCGCGATCCTCATCCCACCAAATTTTGACCGCATAGAGATTACCTACTCCGTCACAGGCTGGCGTACCTGGTGTTCCATCCTCTGGCGTCGCATCAGCACAGACTGTGCCCGCACCAGCTGGCAGATCGGCCGCAAGCGCCGCCTTCCATTCGGCAATATCGTTTGCGGCGAGTTGCCCGGCCGTGCAACCCGCGATTGTGTTACATGCAGCCGTTGCCGCGCCTGCATTGGCGTCGTAACTATTCGCTTCGACCCCTTGTAGGTTCGCCCGAATTCGTTCAACGATATCATTACTGGCAATACTCGCCTGAGTACGCAGATAGGCGCTTTGCGTGTTGCGCAGACTGACTGTCTGCAAGCCAGTCATACCGAGAAGCCCAACTGACAATATCAAAAGGGAAATGAGCACCTCTATCAAAGTCGCGCCACCCTGGCTGGATGCGCCTTCGCTCCCATTTCTATTTTCTAACTTTTTTTGTACTTCTAATTTGTTCATGGGCACACCAAGCCTTCGTGAATGCGCCGACCTCTGCCCGTAATAGAAATGTCTACAGATTGTGCGTTAACAGAGTTGCCATCCTCCGGGCACAGCAGAAAAGTGCGCGCCGCCGCATTCGTACCAAAACCCTGTGGGTCATATTGCTGTAGATCCGCGGTGAAACTTAAGGTATTGCCGCCCAAGCCTTGATATACCCGCAACACTTCGTCGCCGACATCCACCGAGCCCACTGCCCCATTTGCGTCCCCATTGTTATCGACGAAGACGATCCAGCCATCTGCCCAAGTATCTGCGGCGCAGTCGGTTCCACTACTACTACTGCAAATTGATACTAGAGTGCCACGCTTAATCGATTCGCTGCGCGCGAAATTGAGGCTGGAGACCAAGGTCTTCGCCTGAGTGTTAGTGCCGATACGGCTTATGGTATCTTGCAAACCGGGCAAGCCCACGGCGAGCAATATACCTATTACCCCCACGACGATCATGAGTTCGATTACCGTAAACCCTTTGATTTTCTCAATATTCATCATGTGATTAAGTGTACTCTAACCCCTCTCGGGTAGGCATTTGGCACTATTGCAGATAAACATTAGTCCAGCAAGGGCCGCCCAGATTGGGCATCCTCACCTTAGGCAATCACTCGCTGCAAGTATGTGATCTACGTAGAACTTTAGCAGATCGCGGAGCATTGATTTGCTACACTGTGACGCCTTTCACGCTTCCCCTGACATTTGGACCTGCAACACAATGGAATACGACATAACTTTGCTCTTCATTCTTGCAGCGGTAGGCGTTATCGCGGGAGGAATAAACACAATAGCAGGCGGCGGATCTAACCTAACTCTCCCCGTTCTCATGTTGCTCGGATTACCAGCGGATGTTGCCAATGCCACAAATCGAGTTGCCGTAGCATTGCAATGCATCGTTGGGGTACGTGGATTCAATCAGCACAATATGCTGGATGTGCCTGCGATTCTGCCTATATTAGTACCCAGTCTCTTAGGCGGGGTTATAGGCGCCATCGCCGCTGCGATAATGCCCGCAGTCGCCCTCAAACCCATCCTGTTGATAACGATACTCACGATGTCGGTCATTATCTTGGTTCGACCCGGTTTCATCGCCCCCCCAGATGGCACTCCTGTAAAGGATGTTAGGCACAATCGCGGCGCTTGGTGGACCCTATTCATTGCCGGCATCTACGGGGGTTTCGTTCAAGCCGGTGTCGGATTTATATTGCTCGGCGCATTGGCGGGTGGACTACGCTATGACCTAGTGCGAGCTAATGCCTTGAAGATGGTGTGCTCACTCAGTTTTACACTAGTGGCACTGGTGATTTTCATCTATTTCGACCAAGTACGCTGGATGCCTGGCCTTATTCTAGCGGTTGGGACAATGTTCGGCGCGTGGATTACCGTGCGCTTCGCAGTACGCGCCAAGCAAAGTACTATTAAGTGGTTTCTCTTCGTGATGACAGTGTGTTCCTGCCTAGCAGCATGGCTATTCTAGCAGGCTGTTACTGTGAACGGGCGATTGAAAGTTGCTGAATACCAATTCCACACAAACACCTCCTAGAACACTGTCGGCCACGGCGATCTGACCTCCGTAGCTGCTCATTATATCGGTCACTACCGCAAGCCCGATGCCCTGCCCTTGTGCCAGCGTGTCAACGCGTGCACCGCGTTGCAATACAAACTCCTGATGGTCTTTAGCGATGCCCGGTCCGTCGTCTTCGATTTTAATACTTAACTGCGGTATAGGTGACTGATTCACAGTTGCTGTAATCTGCAAAGCATGGGAGCCATACTTGAAGGCGTTATCTAAGACATTCCCAAGCACCTCCATCAAGTCTCGCTCGTCTCCGAGGAACATAACGCCACTGTCGAGGTGGCAAGTCACCCGCATCGACTTAGTAGCGTACACTTTTTCCAATGCGCGCAGAATCTTCTCGACACAGTCTTTCAATTCAACGCGACGCGCTAAACTGGACCCTCCATTAGTATTTACCGCTCTCTGTAGTTGATAGCCAATAATTTGATTCATTCGCTCTAACTGCTCTTGCACTGCCTTGATATGCACACTCGATTCACCGTTGTCCTGTTCGTCAGGGTTCGCAGCCAAGCCTTGCACCGCCCCTGCAACGACGGCCAACGGGGTCTTTAGACTGTGAGCTAAATCCCCCAGCGTTTCGCGGTAGCGCAACTGCTGCTTACGTTCACTCTTAATGAGGAGGTTAAGGTTCTGGGTGACGGACTGCAATTCTTTGGGATAGTCCTCGTTAAGCTGCTCGCTACTGCCGCTCTCTATACTCTTAAGATCGATGGCGAGTCGGCGAAGCGGAGATAGACCCCAGCGCAGGAGTAGCACTTGCAACACTAACAACAGCACCGCAACCCCACCAAGCCAAGACCATAGGTTGCTCCGGAAGTTCTTAACCTCCGCAAGATAAGTGCTGGTCGACTCGATCACAGCAAAATCGTAGGACGAAGCACCATTCTCCCAAACAACACCGTAAACTGCGACAAAGTACTCTTCGCTATCGCCAGCAATGGCCCGAGAAAAATAGAAATCACCACGACTGACGTCTTGCCATAATTCGGCAAAGTCTTCGTAGTCGATCTCCAATGCAGACGGCGTTCTCAACACTTCGCCGACATTAGGATTACTGACCAACCCATACAAGCCAGAGTTCAATTGTGTAAAGCGCGGCTCTCGAAGGTCTTGCAAAAAATAGAAGGCGTCATCATCTTCCTCGACAGCAGAGAGCAAGACATAGATCTGTGCCTGCATCTGCTCCGCCACGCCCGCCTCTATACTACTTCTGAACGCACGATCCAGAACGATGCCGGTCAAGCCAAGGAAGATGGTCAATAGCACACAGACGGCGGTAAGGAGGCGCGTCTGCAGAGAGTAGGAAGAAGAGGCTGACTCAGCGCTCATGGCGACTCACTGATCATTGCGAAAACGATAACCCTGACCACGAATCGTTTCGATTGGCTTAAGTGACTCGTCGGGATCGAGCTTCTGTCGCAGGCGGCGCACGAATACCTCCAGGACATTGCTATCGCGGTCATAGTCTTGCGCGTAGAGATGCTCTGTCAGCTCGGTTTTTGAGATGACTTGGCCTGGATGCATCATGAGATACTCCAGAAGCTTATACTCATAGGCTGTCAACTCGAGCGTTTGGTCGTGGGCACTCACGCGTTTGCTGGCGATGTCGATTGTGATAGGACCAAATTCTATAATGGGTTTCGAGAATCCAGCTGCCCGACGCAGTAACGCATTGAGTCGCGCCAGTATTTCTTCAATCTGGAAGGGCTTAACAACATAGTCGTCCGCCCCTGCATCCAAGCCTTCTACTTTATCCTGCCAATCGCCACGCGCGGTCAGAATTAGAATCGGGAAGGTCTTCTCTAGTGCGCGAATTTGTTTGATCAAGGAAATACCATCGATCAGAGGCAAACCCAAATCGATAATGGCTGCGTCATAGTCAAACTCGGTCGCGTAGTAAAGGCCGGCTTGGCCATCGGCAGCGTCGTCCACAACATAGCCTGTTCGGCTCAATCCCTGTACCAAAGTCTGCCGTAGTAGGCTTTGGTCTTCTACCACCAACAAGCGCATGTTTAGGGCTCCCGTGTGATCGCGCCGCTATTCGCATTGACATAGACAGTGTAGATATTACCTTCATTATCCATCCGAACGCGGTATTGCAAGACGCCCCCCTGCTGAACTTGGTTAATACTGACGACGTTGCCGGGGAAGCGCGCTCGAACAAGCTCGAGTGCACGGCGCTGGGATATTGAGGACGTCTGCTCCTGAGAGCTGTCCCCAGCCTGATCCTGATAGATCCCCAGCGCCAACTGCAGGGGGTCTGCAGCGGCTGCGCCTGCCCCGAGCAGAGACATCATAATTAGAGCGAGTGCCTGCTTCAGCAATCGACTTATCAGTGTATTTGACTTCAATTAGGACCCCTTTCCAAACGCTGCGGAGTAGAGCCTGACCGTCAAATCGACTGACTAAAACGGTTAAAACACAGGCTGTATATTGACCTTCAGACGCACTTGCTCACCAGGGTCATCGTCCATTCGTACCGAATAGTCCTCGTCGTTATAGCGGTAGACCACTTGATACCCGACTAGACGCTCTTCCTCTCGGTATTCATAGACAGTTTCGCACTGACGGACGGTTTCATAGCGCACTTCACGGTCACTACTATAGTCAGCGACTATATCACGTCCAATAGAGTGGCCCAAGACCGCACCAACTACGGTGCCAACACGCTTATTGGACTTGCCGTGTCCCACCGCATTGCCTAATGCCCCACCAATAATAGTGCCCAGTATCGCCGGCGTGCGGCTGGTCGAGCGTGTATCCCTAGTATGGGCAACTTCCTCATTCCAACATTCTTCGCGAGGCATTGAAATTTCGACGCTCCTGTACACAGGTCGCGACTCGATTACCTGAGCATACTCATAGCGCGTATCGGCAAAACTAGGAGTCGCTAGCAGCAACGCTAATGACCCCGAAGCCACGTTGTTGATAAATTTATCGCGACAAGCAGGGAACTTTTTCATAAAACATCGACCTCACTTGATAAGTCTTAATCCAATCATTCTTTACGAATGCCAATGTAGTTCGAATGGAAGGCACCTTTCTCCCTACCTTGGCTCGCATAGTGGCATCGGTAAGCTGAATAGAGACTTAATAGGTGATTGGCTGTTGAGGAATTTGCGAAGCCCAGAGGATAGCGGCTTTGATTTCTCCTTAAAGCCCGTTAGAATCAAACGCTGTTGGGAAGCAAGGCGTATGTCGAGATGTTTTTGCCCTAACTGACAAATAATAATTATAAGCAGCGAAGAGAGTCTCCATGTCTAATTTCAACAAGTCACTTACTATCGCACTAATCGCCACCCTGATCGTAGGACTCCCCGTCCTTCTTACCGATCTTCAACTCACCACTATCCAGATGTTAATCGCGATCTTTCTCGTCAGCTTGGCATCTTCTATGGCTGGCGCTCCAAGCACCAAGAAGCGAGGGAAAAAGCCCAACGAGGAAAATCGTGTACTCGTCAATAAAGCGCAACGCGAAAGCGGCTGTGTAAAATGGTTTAACGCCAGCAAAGGCTTTGGTTTTATCACTCGGGACAGCGGCGACGACATTTTCGTCCACTTCCGCTCGATTCGAGGCGAAGGCCATCGCGTATTACACGATGGCCAGCGAGTCGAATTCGCGATAAGCGAGGGCGACAAAGGCTTGCAAGCGGAAGACGTCGCCGCAGCTAAATAGGATTTGTCCGTCCAGAGAGCTCATCTACCTCAGTAGTGAGGTGGACGATCATCTCCATTTGCGCCACCCTCACCCGAATTGGGTAGATTCTCGAGAACGTGTGTCAACTTGTCTCGATTTGAGAGGAATTCGCGCTGTAGCGCGTCAATCTGCGACTGCTGCCTAGTAACTACTTCATTCAAGGCCTGCAATAAATCCTCTTGAAAGGCGAGCTGCGTCTGCAATTCGATGAGTTGTTCCTGGGTATTTGTGTCGCTCATGGCCAATTTGTCTCGAAGCTGATTCTGTGCCTAATAAGGCGTTGGGGCGTAGAATAAAGCAATTCTGACTACTCCGCGACTAAGGAGATTTTCTTCAAACCAACATTCATGTAATAATTTCGAGGTTTTCGGTGTCAAATACCGTACTATTTTAGAAACTATTTTTGAAGTTCTGATCTTCGCCTGCAAAGAGACATTGGCTATGCAAAAAGCTCCGATTAACTGGACCAACACTATTCTTTTTACACTGACCCCGTTATTGGCCGTCACGCTCGTTCCCTATTATGGGTTTACTCATGGCTTCGGCCTTTACGAATGGGCGGTATTCTTCTTCTTAATGGGGTTTTGTGGCATGTCGATCACGGCGGGCTACCATCGCCTTTGGTCTCATAAGACTTATAAAGCTCATCCAGTCGTGCGCTTCATTTTCGCGCTAGGTGGTGCCTGCGCTTTGCAGAACGATGTCTTGCATTGGGCTTCTGACCACCGCCGCCACCACGCTCATGTCGACAATAACGACAAAGACCCCTATTCAGCAGGTCTCGGTTTCTGGTATTCGCATATTGGCTGGATCCTGCGCGACTTCGACAGTGGCAAGGAAGACTTTTCCAATGTCAAAGACTTGCAGCGTGACCCAATCCTCGTCTGGCAGCACAAACACTATCTAGCGCTTGTATTGACAATGAATATCGGGGTCCCGGCCTTTTTGGGTTTTCTTGGCGGCGATATTATCGGTGGCATCCTGCTTGGCGGGCTCTTACGCCTAGTTTTAAGTCAACATGTCACCTGGTTCATCAACTCAATTGCCCATATTTGGGGGCGCCAACCCTATAGCGATGCGAGCTCCGCGCGAGATAATCCCCTACTAGCCCTCATTACCTATGGAGAGGGTTATCATAACTATCACCACACCTTCCAATGGGACTATCGTAATGGCATCAAATGGTGGCATTACGACCCCACCAAATGGCTTATTCGCAGTTGTGCCTTTGTGGGGTTGACTAGTGATTTAAAGCGTTGTGCACCTATTGTCATCGAAAGCGCACGACTTGATATGCAGTATCGCGATGCAACGCAGCGCTATGCCTCATTGGGCAACGCGGATAAATGGATGCAACGCCTAGAAACTGAATATCAGCAATTAAAAGCAACCCTGCATCTTTGGGCTCAGCATCAACAATCTTGGTATGAAGCTAAATCCAGTGAATTCCATGAAAAATGGGGGCATTGGGAGCGGTTGCAAGTGCGCGATAGTTATCGAGAAGCGAAGTTTCGCCTAAAGATTCAGAAACAGCGCTGGCACGAATTGCTCGAAAATTTCTCGACTCTCTCCGCGGCGCATCCTGCATGAACAAATTCATTTTTTTGTCGATAAACAGCGTCTTCGCCCTGAGCCTAGTGCTGCCTTTGGCAGCACTAGCCGTGGAAGAGGGCGACACGGCCCCATTATTCACCCTGTCCGACATTCAAGCAGACAAACCCGCCATTAGCCTTGAGTCTTTGCGTGGCAAGACAGTCTATGTTGACTTCTGGGCTTCGTGGTGCGCTCCCTGCCTGCGGTCCATGCCGCTAATCAACGAGCTTTATGGCAAGTATCGCGACCGAGATTTTGAAGTAATAGCGATTAATGTCGATGACCCGATAGAGGATGGTCAGGACTTCCTCTTGGACACCCCTCTCGATTACCTAATAGCGGCAGATACAGATAATGTAGTGCTTAGCGAATACGGCGTAACCGGCATGCCTACTTCCTTCTTGATCGACAAAGATGGCACTGTCCGCATGGTGCATATGGGTTTTCGCACTAATGACATTGAGATCATCGAAGCTGCCGTCTTAGATCTACTTGAGTAAATCTCTAAAATAGGCGCAGCGGCGCCTCATCCAATGCGGCCATTTGTTCGCGCAGCTCTAATATGTGCTCGGCCCAATAGCGCTCGGTGTTAAACCATGGGAAGCACTTTGGAAAAGCGGGATCTTCCCAGCGTTTAGCCAGCCAAGCGCTGTAATGCATGATCCGCAGCGTGCGCAAGGCCTCGATCAGGTCGAGTTCCTTAGAGTTGAAGTCGTAGAACTCATTGTAGCCCTCCACAATCTCCAGTAACTGTCCCTGTTTCTGATTCCGCTCACCCGAGAGCATCATCCAGATATCTTGAATCGCCGGCCCAGTCATCGTGTCGTCAAAGTCGACAAAATTCGGGGCATCATCCCGCCACAACACATTACCAGGATGACAATCGCCATGGATACGAATCTGTGCAATTTCACTATTGCGGCCAAAGATAGCTTGGATCTTGTCGATAAGATCCTGCGACAGGCTTTCATACGCTGGACACAGGCTCAGCGGAATGAATTGCTTCTCTAAGAGAAATTGTCGACTCTCAACTGCCAAGCGTTCCACACTCAAGTTTACTCGGTGTGCAAAGGATTGTGTCTGGCCAACGGCATGGACACGCGCGATGAAACGCCCCATCACGAGCAGGTTATCTAGATTGTCGAGCTCTGGGGCACGCCCTGCCAAACGCTCGAATACCGAGAATGAAAATCCATCAAACTCATAAAGCGTGTCCACTCCGTTGAGCCTTCTCGGCGGCACTACCGGAATCTCAAGGCCGGCTAGCTCTTCGGCGAACGCATGCTCCTCAAGAATCTGCGCGCGGCTCCAGCGCTCTGGTCGATAGAACTTCACGATGACGGGTACGTCATCTTCCACACCCACTTGATAGACTCGATTCTCATAACTATTAAGCGCGAGAATCCTAGCATCGCAGTGAATGCCCACGCTCTCCATCGCATCTAAAACGCGATCGGGACTTAGGCGTTGATAGGGGTGTACAGAGATGTCTGGCGGCGTAGCTTTGTCTACATCGCTGCCGTTATCCGCAGGCATCACATTGCCATTGGCAATATTACCGAAATCCTCGTCATCGGATGGCGTATCGTATTGGTTTGGCATAGCAATGAGGGCATCCTGATCGAGTTTGCGCGCAGTATACTGTAAAATGCCATCGCAAGTTCGAGGCCCCAGTGCCCGCTGCGCCTACTAAGTATCTTTAGCAATCTACAAGGAGTCCTTCTTGAACGATAAGCAACTGCAAATCAGACATCAGGAATTACGTGAACAGTATCGACAAGTCAGCGAGCAGAAGCTGAATCTGGACTTAACGCGAGGCAAGCCCAGCACCCAGCAACTATGTCAGAGCGATGCACTCGACGGCATCTTAGCCAACAACTACCTGTGCCAAGACGGCAGTGATAGTCGTAATTATGGCGGCATTATGGGGATTCCGGAGGCGCGCCAGTTTGCCGCGGATTATCTCGATACTAGCCCTTCTCGTACCATGGTAGGGGGTAACAGCAGCCTGCAGATGATGTATCAAGTCATCATCGGCGCCCATTTCCACGGCGTTCGAGGCACAGAGTCGGCATGGATGGCAGAAGCAAGCAAGACAGGCAATCAAATCAAATTCCTCTGCCCTGCGCCTGGCTACGACCGCCATTTTTCTGTTTGTGAGGCTCTCAATATCGCCATGATCCCAGTGACCATGACGGCAGAGGGGCCAGACATGGATCAAGTGGAGTCATTGCTCAAAGCAGACCCTTTGATCAAAGGCATCTGGTGTGTGCCCAAGTATTCGAATCCGGATGGCGTGGTTTATTCCGGTGCCGTAGTAGCCAGAATGGCCAAGCTAGGCAAGATCGCAGGCGCAAATTTCCGCATCATGTGGGACAACGCCTATGCAGAACACCACTTGGTCGACACGCCTCCTGAACTTGCTAATATCCTAGAGCTTAGCGAGGCTGCGGGCACGTTGGACAATGTTGTCGTCATCGGCTCCACTTCGAAGATTACTCATGCCGGTGCCGGTATTGCCTTCATCGCAAGCTCTGAGGCTAATCTTGCAAGTCTCGCGGAGCAGCTCGGCATATCCACCATAGGCCCGGACAAGGTCAATCAACTGCGCCACATGCGCTTTCTAAAAGACATGAGCGCTCTGCGTTCCTTAATGCAAGGGCACCGCACAATCCTGCAACCCAAATTCGAGAGTGTACTGAAGGCTTTGGATGCTGGTTTGACGGGCAAAATGATCAACGGCCAAGCCTTAGGTAGCTGGACAAAGCCACAGGGCGGGTATTTCGTGTTGTTTGACACCCAGCCGGGACTAGCAGATAAGGTGGTCAAATTGACAGCGGGCGCGGGAGTAAAGCTAACCCCTGCCGGCTCCACCTATCCCTATAAGAATGACCCCAGCAACAGCAATATTCGCCTCGCCCCTTCCTTCCCTAGCGTTAAGGAGATTGAGGCAGCGATGCAAGTGTTTGTATTGTGCGTAGAATTGGCGACTATAGAAAAGTCGCTAGGACTCTAGAAGGCATGAGGGGCAGCGCTGTGCTGCCCCTTACTAACTCTTATTCAGAGGTTTTCGTATCAGTATTGCGGGACGCTAAGAATGTTGTGGGGAATGGCGTAATATTGTCGCCGCTGGAGATCTTGCTCACACCGCCCTTCTCTACTTCGTCTATGCGAATGATCGCCTGAATAGGAATGAAACTGCGCTTTACGCCGAGGAACTCCGCCTTCAGCTTCTCTTCACTTGGGTCGACGACCACCTGACTACGTTCATCGAAAATATAGTCTTCTACCTCGATGAAGCCATAGAGCTCGCTCTGATAGACCTGCTTCGCGAATACTTCGTAGACTTTGCCTTTGTTGAGAAATGTGATTCTGTAGATTTCTGCGGGGATCGCCATGCATGCACTCTCTTTAACTTAACGTTGAGGCTCCGCTATATCTGGCCGCTTCAGGGAAATTCAAGGGCGCGAATGGGGGCATAGGGGGCTGGAGAGCAGTTTACAGTATTAGAAGGCCACTCACCCACGTTTATTTGCGCTGGTTCTTTGCGCGTCTGAATGCTGCTACAATCCGCCCTCTTATTTGACCCTAACGATGCTGATCTACCAAATTCACTATGACCATGACTAACACACCGCAGAGCACCAACGAGCCAACTACTATTCAGACCACTGCAACTGAGACCACTGCAGCGACTTCTCAAGGCAGCGTGGTTTCTAGCGTGACACCCAGCAAAAAGGTATTTATTAAGACTCATGGCTGTCAGATGAACGAGTATGACTCATCGCGTATGTTGGACTTGTTGCGGGAGTCCCATGGTGCCGAGTTGGTCGACAGCCCTGAACAGGCGGATCTACTGCTGCTCAATACCTGCTCAATTCGTGAGAAGGCGCAGGAGAAAGTCTTCCATCAACTTGGCCGCTGGCGCGCTTTAAAAAAAGCTAAGCCGGGGCTTCAGATCGCCGTGGGTGGTTGTGTGGCTAGTCAGGAAGGCGCTGCTATTGGCAAGCGCGCTCCCTACGTCGACGTTGTCTTCGGCCCACAAACCCTGCATAAATTGCCGCAGATGCTCAATGCAGCCACCGGTCGCAATACTGTTGTGGATATCAGCTTCCCGGAGATTGAGAAGTTCGACAACCTTCCTGAGCCCCGCGTCAGCGGCTGCGAAGCCTTTCTAACTGTCATGGAAGGCTGCAGCAAGTACTGCTCTTTTTGTGTGGTGCCCTATACCCGTGGCGAGGAAGTTAGTCGGCCACTAGACGATGTTATTGCAGAAGCGGTGCATCTGTCCGAACAGGGCGTTCGCGAAATTAATCTGTTGGGGCAGAACGTCAACGCCTATCGCGGACTAAGCCACGGCGGCAATGTGACGGACTTTGCGACGCTTATCCAATACATTGCAGCGGTCGAAGGCATCGATCGAGTGCGCTATACGACCTCGCATCCAATGGAGTTCTCGAGCAATCTAATAGAGGTTTATCGTCACGTACCCGAACTGGTAGATCATTTACACCTACCAGTACAAAGTGGTTCGGACCGAATGCTAGCGGCTATGAAGCGCGGCCACACCGTGCTGGAATACAAGTCCATTATTCGCAAACTCAAGGCTATACGCCCCAACATCAGCCTTTCCTCCGACTTCATCGTGGGTTTTCCTGGTGAGACCCAGAAGGATTTCGAAGACACCATGAACCTGATCATGGAGATTGGCTATGACAACTCCTTCAGCTTCATCTACAGCGCACGCCCCGGAACACCGGCAGCGGAATTGCCAGATCTGACCCCTGAGCAGGAGAAAAAGCATCGCTTGGCGATATTACAGGCGCAAATCATCAAACAGACGCAAGCGATTAGTGAAGCCATGATTGGCAGCTCCCAGCGAATATTGGTTACTGGTCCCTCCAAGAAAGATCCTGGTGACTTGCAAGGCCGCACTGAGAATAACCGTGTCGTGAATTTCAAATGTGATGATGCTCGCCTGATCGGTCAGTTCTTCGAAGTTAAGATTGTTACCGCCTTAACTAACTCCCTTCTCGGCACCCTTTGAAAAGCGAACATCCTTGCCCCTATCTTGTCGAGCAAGGGGGCTTACAAGCACCCAGAGATTGGTATACTAGCGTCACGCACGTTTATAAGGAGGTTTGAAAGCTGTCTTAATGGCAATCCAGAATTACACCCAACGGCTATTCCTAGAGCCTGACAATACGCACCGCTTGGCCAGTCTTTGTGGCCATCTCAATGAGCACCTTAAACAAATTGAGAAATCGCTTGGACTCAAAGTCCAGAACCGCGGCAATGAGTTCAAACTAACAGGCTCCAAGCAAGCTGTGGAAGTCGCCGGCCAAGTCCTGAGCAAGCTTTATGAAGCGACAGCGAATGCAGGCGACATCAATCCCGATAGCATTCATCTCGTGCTCAAAGAGGCTGAACAGAACTACAGCGCCGCCATCGAGAAACCTCGCTACGATGTCGACAAACCGCTAATTCTGAAGACGCCCAATACCTCTGTGAAGCCTCGCGGTGCTCACCAGCAAGACTACGTGGAATCAATTTATCGCTTCGATATCAATTTTGGCATTGGACCTGCGGGTACCGGCAAGACCTATCTCGCGGTTGCTGCAGCGGTAGAAGCCCTGATGCAAGATCGCGTACAACGCATTCTATTAGTCCGCCCTGCAGTAGAGGCCGGCGAAAAATTAGGCTTCCTGCCAGGCGATCTCAGTCAGAAAGTAGATCCCTATCTGCGACCACTCTACGATGCGCTTTATGAAATGATGGGAGTCGAGCGCGTTGGACGACTCATCGAGAAGAACATCATCGAGATTGCCCCACTCGCATACATGCGTGGCCGCACGCTAAATAACTCTTTCATTATCTTGGATGAAAGCCAGAACACCACGACTTCGCAGATGAAGATGTTCCTGACCCGGTTAGGCTTCGGCTCCACCGCAGTTATCACTGGTGATGTCACACAGATCGACCTTCCTAAAGGCACTCGTTCTGGTCTCGTGCATGTAACACAGGTGCTCAAGGATATCGAAGGCATCGGTTTCACTTGGTTCGATTCGAAGGATGTGGTGCGCCACACCCTCGTCCAACGCATTGTGGAGGCTTACGACAAGTACGATCAGCAAACGATCACCCCTCTCGGCAACCAAGATTCGCTGCAGGAGCAAAGCCATGAACGCGATGCTTGAGTTTGAAAATACCTGCCCACAATGCCAAGGTGTGCCTAGTGAGGAAGAGTTTCACAACTGGATTAATTTGGCACTTAGCGAAACTCCCCCTAATACGACAGAAAAGCCTTGCGTCGTCGGCATCAGAATTGTCGATGAGTTAGAGTCTGCACAGCTCAATAGCCAATATCGACACAAAGACTACGCTACAAATGTTCTATCCTTTGCCAATGACTTGCCGACTAATATCCTCGACGCCTTAGAGGAAATTCCGCTAGGCGATCTCGCGATTTGTGCGCCGGTGGTGGCGCGCGAGGCAAGCGAACAAAACAAAACTTTGCACGCGCACTGGGCCCATATGGTAATCCATGGCGTTTTACATTTGCAGGGCTTCGATCATGAGGACGAAGCCGAGGCCGAAACGATGGAAAGTCTCGAGTGTAAGACACTAGCGAAAATCGGGTTAGCGAATCCCTATCTCGAAACATCACTAGCCACTTAGAATACACAGCGTCACGAAGCCCCCACTCAATGTCATACTATGCAAAACGAAAACAGGAGCAAGTTGCCAAAATGGCTGACGAGCAAGTGAGTATCGATCCAAAGCCTCGATCGTGGATCGATAGAATTGCACAGATTTTTTCAGACGAACCCACAGACACCAAGAGTCTGCTAGAACTGTTGCGCAATGCCGAACAGGATAATGTGCTGGATACTGATGCCCTGTCTATAATCGAAGGCGCACTTCAGGTCTCGAAGATGCAGGTACGCGAAATTATGATTCCGCGTCCGCAGGTGATAACCGTGTCCGCCAAGAACAGTTTGGAAGAGGTATTGGATATCGTCATCACGGTCTCCCATTCTCGCTTCCCTGTCCTCGCCGAAAATTCGGATTCAGTCATCGGCATTCTCCTAGCCAAAGATCTATTACGCTTCGCTCTCAACAGCGACTCCAGCAATTTCGACTTGAAAGACATCGTACGACCCGCGACGTTCGTGCCCGAGAGCAAACGCCTGAACGTGTTACTGCGCGAGTTCCGCGAAACCCGCCATCATATGGCGATTGTTATCGACGAGTATGGCAGCCCCTGTGGTGTCGTTACTATCGAAGATGTATTGGAGCAGATTGTTGGTGAGATCGACGACGAATACGATGTCGACGACGATAGCTTTATTAAAAAAGTGGATGCGAAATCTTTCATCGTTAAGGCGCTCACCCCTATCGCCGATTTTAATGAGTTTTTCGAAAGCAACTTCGCCGATCATGAAGCCGATACGATTGGCGGATTAGTCCTTCAGCATTTGAATCACATCCCTGAGCGAGATGAAAACGTGACAATAGGCACGTTCCTATTCACCGTACTCAACTCTGATAGCCGTCAGATTCGCTTGCTTAGAGTACAAAAATTGGATTCCAAACCTTTAGCCTCAGCCAATGCTGAATAAGCCTGCTCTTTTCGAGACCTAAGTATGAAAGCCCTACTGCGCATTACAAGTCTTGTTCTAGTCTCTTTGACATTGGCCAGCTGCGGTTTTGCGCTGAGAGGTAACGGCAGCCCCGCCCTCTCCGCTGAAACCGTGTTTGTGCGTAGCCCGCAGGAAAATGCGCCTCTCACACAAGCCCTGCAAGCCTCACTCGTCGATGCGCAAATGCAATTGACCGAAACTTCCTCGCAAGCGCACTACATCGTTTCAATTGGCGAGGAAGAGTTCAACACGACCACCGCTACCGTAAACGGTCGCGCACGCGCCGCCCAATACACATTGCGCCTGAGCGTCGAGCTCGCACTGGATTTGCAGGATCAAAACTTGTTGCAAGCGGAACGCATAATGGTGGAGCGTAGCTACTTCGAAGATACAGCCAATATCGCCGGCAGTACGCGCGAGGCCGATATTCTGCACGACGAGATGCGACAGGAGCTGATAAATCAGATTCTAAATCGACTGCGCGTCGTAACTGCTGCGCAATCCGGCGAGGCCGATTAGTGCGAATCAACTCCGATCAACTCGGGCAATCCAGCAGCGCTAAAATAGCACCGTTTTATTGGATTGCTGGCGACGAGACTCTTTTGGTGCAGGAGGCACTTGTTCAGCTACGCACCCGCGTGCGCGAGCAAGGCTTCAGTGAATGGGAGCTGTTATTTGTCGATCGAAGTTTCGATTGGCAGTCCCTCCTGCAGTCCGGCAATAGCATATCCCTTTTCTCCGACAAAAAAATCATTGAACTGCGCCTCACCTCGGCGAAGCTAGACGATGCGGGCAAGGCTGCGCTTAAACAATACCTTCACTCTCCTAACCCAGACAATGTGCTGATTCTGGTTAGCCCACGAGTCGAGCCCGCGGCATTGAATACTCAGTGGTTCAAAGCCTTAGAGTCCGCCGGCGTCTTCGTCACTGTGTGGCCCGTGTTTGCCGATAAGCTCCCTTCATGGATACGCAATCGAATGGCCAACGCGGGTATGACCGCTGACCCGGATGCGATTGCGGTGCTGACCGAGCGTGTGGAAGGAAATCTACTGGCCGCAGATCAGGAGATTGAAAAACTGGGGGTTCTCACAGGCGCCTCCCGCGACAAGAAAATCCATATCGATCGCAAACATATTATGAGCTTAGTGGCGGACAGCTCGCGCTATAGCAGCTTCAATCTCATCGATGCTGCATTGACCGGCGATGCACGGCGTTGCATCAAGATCGTCAGCGGTCTGCGCGCAGAAGGTACCGAGATACTGCAATTGCTTGGCGCACTAAGTGCAGAGTTGCGCAGACTCGTGGCGGTCTCCCATCATCTGGCCCGTGGCCAAAGCCTTGCACAGGCTATGAAAAGCGAAGGCGTGAGACGCAATCACGAAAAAGAACTAAGTCAGGCTGTGCAGCGTACCAGTTTAAGAGAGTTTGAGACTATGCTAGGGGATGCAAGGCGTATCGATCTTGCAGTCAAGGGCATGTCACCTGCCGACCCTTGGACTGAACTGACGCAGTTAATGCTGCGCTTAAGCGGGCATCACATTTTGCCTCAGTCGGTGCTATCTTAAGTAACGCAGACTCTCCTCTCTTTCGAGCCGCAGTCGCTGTGCGCTTGTAGAATCACAAACACACAATTGACGGAGCTTTCCATGTCGACATTGATGCAACTTCTCGTAATCCTAGCGGTAATTTGGGTGCTCGCGTATCGACGCGCCCATATGGGGACGATACTTGGCTGCATTGCGGTCGCGCTGCTTGCTATGACCTGGTTCGGCGGCATCGCGTGGCTCTTGTGGCTGCTATTGTTAGGCGTTGCATTGTTCTACTTCGAAGATAATTTACGCCGCGAGCGCTTATCTCGACCTGTGTTCGAGTTTTTCAAACGCGTCCTGCCTCCTATGAGTGATACTGAACAGGAAGCCTTGGAAGCCGGTGATACGTGGTGGGATGCCGACCTCTTTAAAGGCGCACCCGACTGGAAAGAGTGGCTCGCTATCCCCTTCCCCGAGCTGAGCAAGGAAGAGAACGCATTTCTTGAAACGCAGACTGAAACGCTCTGCAAGATGCTCAATGACTGGGACATTGTGCACATAGACAAGGATCTTCCTCCGCAGGCCTGGGAATATCTCAAGAAGGAAAAATTCTTCGGAATGATCATCCCGAAGGAGTACGGCGGGTTGGGTTTCTCCGCACTAGCCCACTCCACAATCGTGACCAAGATCGCCACACGCAGCGCCAGTGCTGCGGTAACTGCCATGGTGCCAAACTCGCTCGGTCCAGCCGAACTCCTCATGAAATATGGCACCGATGCACAGCGGCAGCACTATCTACCTCGATTGGCTAGCGGGGACGATATCCCCTGCTTCGCGCTCACCGGCCCAGAGGCGGGTAGCGACGCAGGAGCTATGACTGACACGGGGATTGTCTGCAAAGGGCAGTTCGAAGGCAAAGAATGTCTCGGTATCTCCCTCACTTGGAATAAGCGCTATATCACGCTGGCACCAGTCGCAACGGTGCTTGGTCTCGCCTTCAAGATGTATGATCCCGAACACTTATTAAGCGAGGAAGAAGAGCGCGGCATCACCGTAGCACTGATTCCCACCAGCCACGAAGGCGTACAGATCGGTCTTCGTCATTTCCCTATGGGCATGACGTTTATGAACGGCCCTACTCGTGGTGCGAACGTGTTCATACCACTAGAGTGGATCATAGGCGGCGTCGAACAAGCTGGCCAAGGCTGGCGCATGTTGGTCGAATGCCTATCGGAGGGCCGTGCAATCTCCCTCCCCGCGTTGAGCACCGCAACCGGCAAGCTCAGTTATCGCCTAACAGGAGCCTATGCACGCCTGCGCACACAGTTCAATTTAGCGATAGGCAATTTCGAAGGGGTCGAGGAAGCCCTCGCCCGCATTGCAGGACATACCTATCAGCTCGAAGCGGCTCGCATCGTGACCGCTGGCGCCGTCGATAATCACATCAAACCAGCCGTTGTTTCGGCAATTGCTAAGTACCATATGACGGAAAAATCACGAATCGTGATTCAGGACGCGATGGATGTGCATGCTGGCCGAGGTCTCATAATGGGTCCCGTGAACTATCTCGCCCATGCTTATATGAGTATGCCCATTGGTATTACGGTGGAAGGTGCGAATATTCTCACTAGAAATCTGATGATTTTTGGGCAAGGCGCAATCCGTTGTCACCCCTTTATCGCACGCGAAATGGTGGCCGCAAAGAACCCCGATGAGGCTGCCGGCTTGCGCGATTTCGACAGCCTAATTTTCCGTCATGTCGGCTATGGCATTAGCAACTTCGTGCGTACGTTTAGCCTGGGATTGAGTGGCGGATTGATTGCCGCACGTCCAGTAAAGGACAGCACCGCCAGCTATTATCAGCAGCTAACTCGCATGAGCTCTGCACTCGCCTTAGTCTCCGATATCTCCATGTTGATGTTTGGCGGTGAACTCAAGCGTAAAGAAAGACTTTCGGCGCGTCTTGGTGACGTCCTGAGTCAACTGTATCTAGCATCGACCGTCTTACGCTACTATGAGAACTATCAGCGCAGCGCCGAAGACCTGCCCTACGTGCAGTGGAATATCGAACTCTCCCTATACGAGTGTCAGCGCGCGTTCAACGACTTCTTTGCCAATTTAGCAAACCGACCAGTAGCAATGTCATTAAAAAGAATCGTATTCCCATGGGGTGGCGCTTATAAACGTCCCAGCGATCAACTCGACCATAAAATCGTGCAAACGATGTGGAGCGACAGCGAACTTCGCGATCGCATCACGCGCTTCGCTTATATTGGCTCTGAGGCTGACGATCCTGCGTTCATTGTCGAGAGCGCATTCATGCAGGTAGTGGCCACAAAAGCGACAAGAGATGTCATTCGTAAGGCCATGAAAGAGGGAGTCTTATCCAAAGAGGTGCCGCTGACTGCATTGGCAGCCAAGGCTGTAGAAGAAGGGGTTTGTAATCAAGAAGAAGCAGATGCCTATATCGCTGCAGAGGAGGCCCGTGACAAAGCTATACAGGTGGATGAGCATCTGTCTCTACATTTCAACAAAGAATAGCACCAGCAAGCTGTAAGAGGCTCAAATGCCCATTTTGCCCAGTGTGTCGATCAGTTCTCGTAGGACTCGCTCGGCAACTGGGTGATCCGCGGCAAAACGGGCCTCCAATGCAATTGCATCATCCATGACCGGCGCGTTATCGTTTCCTCCGGATTCGATCATTGCATCGACATTTCTATCCAACTTCCTCAGCAACGCAATAGTCTCGTTATCGAGAGTCGCGCCGTTATCTAATTCTTTCTGTAACTGTGCCAAAAGGCTGCGTATCTTGTCCTGATTCAACTCGTCACTCCTAGCGACACGCTTCTGCGCGTTTATAAAGGGCATCTAATGAATGCCTAAAGTAGTGCTCAACGGGGACTCTAACCTTGTTTTGCTTGGCAACTAGTGTGACCCAATGTAGGGGCTTGCGCAAGCGCAGAGTCGGCCTCTCAAGGGGCGTCAGTGCAATAACTATGCGGGGGAAACATAAGCTCTAAGTACGCAGCGAATTCGCACCTAGAGCTTACTAGCGTGTTCTCAATACGACCCTTGGCCTTATGGCTGAACTTCAGCCTCACGTGCCATGCGGCTGAATGCCCGCACCTTAGCGCGCTTGCTGGAGCGACGGGCTCTGTCGCGGTAGGCGAGGTAGTATTTCGGAATATTAAGAAGCATCTGCCAGCGCGTAGTCACGCTTACTCGGATTGTGGAATGGCTTGAAGTGCCCGCCATCAAAATTGGTGCGCCCTCATACAGTAACTCAGGGTTCATAAGGCTATGGATATTGCGAATGTTGCTATTACGCAGATCGGCCATCAAGAGGACAAATTTCTTACGCGCAAGAAATACGTCCATGAGCATGTGGGACCAGATAAGGTATTGATCAAACGCAGATTTTACAGCAGCGCTTATCCAAACCCCATTGACCTCCATCATTTCATATTGATCGTTCTGAAAAAATGGGTGCGCGCTCTTAACGGTATCCGGCACAAACATTAAGCTTCTAAACTGTGGCTTGGTAACTAGCATATATCCGCCAATCATTTCACTACCTCTGAACACTCCGATGATCTCACTGCGCATAGTGTAGTCATAAGGCAACTTCACACCCACGAAGCCTTCGAATTTTTTCAGATAGGTTTCAATCTCGCCTTCCGCTGTTAGAGTCTTGAACTTGATCGCTTCCATTTTTAATCCTAGGTAGGAACATTCCTACATTTTGAATATATTTTCTATACTCTTCTGAGTACACGCTTTTCAAAATAACCCCCTCTTCTTTCCGCGCAGAAAGGAAATAAAAGGCTATTAAGTAAATCAGTATAACCCACAATATCAAGGAGTTAAACAAGAACGTGCTGCCAAGCCACGCTAAAATATATGACGTATAAAATGGATGCCTCACTATTCGAAATGGACCCGTTGTTACAATACTCCCGACTTCATTACTGAACGCGAAATCGAGCTTTTTCGCAGTGAAAATTGACCACCAAAATACCACTAAAGAGAGCGCGTAGAGGAAAATACTTGCCGCCACTAGGGGCAAACTATTGCCGCTAGTAGTGATCATCAAGATTAGTGTTGTGACTATTTGACCTGCGACGGTCGCATCGTATAGAAGCGCACTAAGGCGCGGAGTTCCGGAAGTCATTTTGAAAAAACGAAGGCGTGCCCAAACTAGACTCAGGACGATGACAATATACAAAACGATAGAAATAGACATAGCGAACCCTGCTTACTTTTTAGTGTGCGGAAAATGATTGCCGATGGATTTGGCATCCTGCCACAGCGACTCCACCCAATTCCTTAGCAATACGGTATTCAGAATACGATCGCGCTGGGTGGTGAACTAGAACACGCTTATTCGAACGCTGGCAAGGGACCGAGAATTGCTGCTCCACCCTATTACTGTATAATCACGCCACTCTCGGGCCTGTAGAATACGCCAAACCCCACTAATATGACGGTTTTTCCGTATCGCCAGCTTTAATTTGACGCTAAAACATCAGAATGAACAATGAATTCAGATAAATATTCGGCTTACTGCCGAGAGCATGTTACGGAGTTTAGGGACGAGCTGAGAGATGACGCCTCACGCGCTCTAGCAAGCTGGCCTGGAAAATCTTCGGGCGCACTTCTCGTTATTTCTTCAATACTCACCTATCTGAATCTCACAGCAAGTGGCAATCCATACGCATTCAACACCCTATTTACCTACGCAGCTCCGATACTGCTCTTTTTCCTCTTCCCGATGTCGTCCCTCTTAGTATCGAGCTTAGACAAGTACTCAAGAACCGTTTTAGACCTTATCTGCATTACTACGATTTTTGGCTTTTACATGACGCTAAAATACGTGTTTGAACCACACAACCCTTTAGCATCGCAATCTGAGCTGTTCTTGGCTTTATCAGGCCAAATAAATTTTAGCCTCTTGATGGTGACCGCATTCTCCTATCACACTAGTTATCGAGTGACTTTCACACGAAATGTGCTGTTCACCGTTATCTTTACAACGCTGATCTACTTCGTTAACCAAGAATACCTAGTCACAAACTTTGTCCAAGTGATTCAAGGCTTTCTTGCTGGCAGCATTTTTAGCTGGCTGTTCTTCTCGCGTCTTCAGACACGCTTCTACTATAAGTCGATCGACGCGGATACAAGACAGCACTTATACAATCAACTTTCCAAATTGGTCTACCCCCATCAACTGGAGATGATCAAGTCTGGCGATCAGCTTGAGGACACAATGCCGGTCGAGAAAGGCCGCGCCATTATCAATGTCTTCGATGTACAGAGCTCGAGCGATATTAAGCACGAGCGCACTAAGTCGTTCTTTCTAGATGTATTCCGTGCCTTTTCACAGATCTGCATGATGGGTTACCAACACAACCCTCTGAAATCCCGTGCGTTCCGGCTCAAAGAAACCGGCGATGGCTTCATCAGCGCCATCGGCTATCCCTTTCTCGCGGACGACCCTAACTCGTTGGCAGACCATGCCATTTCGACGGCCTTAATCATGTTCAATGCGTTCAATGAGGAGGTGCGACGCTTCGACTACGCGACACCAATCAAAGGCGCTATGGGGCTTGCTTTTAATTCTGTACAGGGCACGTTCCAGAGCAGTGGTATTAAGTCATACGATTTGTTCGGCGAAGCTCTGATACAGGCTTACCGATATGAGGAGATACGAAAACACCCCGCTATCGCGAAGATCATCCATGATGCTGCAGCCAAGATAGGGCTGCAGCACTTCAACATCTTGATCATTCAAGAGGTGATCTACAATTCACTGAAACCCGAGTACAAAGCCTTATTCAGGGAAATCGATCTGCACAAAGGCGGCTTCTCGATTCGCCAAGATATCAACGCACAGTGCGTGTACTTTCACGTAGTGGAGTAGATTACGGTAGTTCTAAGCGGAATCACCGCTGAGGGCCTTGCGCCCTGCGCTGTAACAAAGTGTTTACTGTGGCATAAGTGCCAAGGCTTTCTGAAAGCTTGGACGGTCTGTCAACTTGGCCATCCAAGCTTGGATGGCTGGGTAGCTATCTAAAGCCACAGAGGTGCTCTGACAAGCTTGGAAATAGGGGAACGCAACAGTATCGGCGATCGTCAGATGATTCCCGCAAAGGTATTCATGCGCTGCGAGTGTCGCCTCTAAGAAAGGCAGCTGTTGATCAAGAAAACCCTTGGCTTCAGCAATAGCCTTCTCGTCAGCCTCTTTCTTGTAATACTTCATCATGACAACCTCTTGATAGAAATACACTGCCAGCCAACGACCTGCATGGTGGCAAATTAAGTCGATCATCTGGTCAATTTGTGCGGCCTCATAGGCATCGGCCGAATACAACTTCTTAGACGAGATATTGGCGAGGTAGCGACACAGCGAGGCACTTTCGAAAAGATAACGTCCATCGTGCTCTAATGCTGGTACCTTGCCTAGTGGGTGTCTCGCCAAATGTGCCGCATTCTTGTGATCTCCCTTCGCGAAGTCTAAATGGATGTAGTCGAAGCTCAGCCCTAGTTCTTCTGCAGTAAATAGGACTTTCGTAGCATTAAATGTACTCGCGCCATAAATCTTAAGCATAGTGTTTTCTCCGCAAGAGCTAGATGATAGTGTCAGACTTAGAGGAAGGCTCTTCGATTCCTTTTCGAAGACCCTGCCCTAATGGGAATAGCTGGGCAATGTACCGAAGCTTAATTTGATAAGCAAGGCGCAGCAGGCCAAGAGCAATAAAGAGACTAATTCCGATGAGCATCGATATTAAAACCCTCCGCAAAGATACACCTGCCTGTGCAGAGCTGATCCACTTCAACAACGCTGGGGCCGCGCTGGCTCCGCAAGCAGTGACAGACGCAGTTATCACTCACCTAACGAACGAACAGCGCCTAGGAGGCTACGAGGCCGCTAACTTGGCAGAGGCACAGATCAATCGTTGCTACGGCGCTTTCGCTAAGCTCTTGAATTGCGATGCCTCCGAGATTGCCTACGCCGAGAACGCCACTCACGCATGGAATAGTCTCTTCAACGCAATTCCATTTTCAAAAGACGACATTATCCTTACCGGGCAATCAGAATATGCCAGTAACTTTCTCGCCCTGCTCCACCTCGCTAAGCGACAAGGAGTAAAAATTGAAGTCATTCCTAACGATCGCACCGGCACTATTGATCTCGAGCGACTAGAGGCAGCAATAAACTCGCGAGTAAAGCTCATTGCTCTCACACATGTCCCCAGCCAAAGCGGTGTCATTCACCCAGCAGCAAGTGTCGGAGCACTGGCACGCACCCACAATATTCTCTATCTACTAGATGCCTGCCAATCCGTTGGGCAGATAGATCTTAATGTGGAGACCTTAGGCTGTGACATGCTCACAGGGACCGGCAGGAAGTATCTTCGCGGCCCGCGTGGATCTGGTTTTCTCTACCTGCGCAGATCGAGTATGCCTAAGTTAGAGCCAGCGTGGATTGACCTGCATTCCGCCGCCTGGACCTCCACCAACACATATGAATTCCGTGATGATGCAAGACGTTTCGAGAACTGGGAATGTTTTGTAGCAGGAAAAATCGGTCTTGGGGTCGCTGTAGACTATGCAATGCAAATCGGCATGCCTGCAATCGAGAAGCGGGTAGGAGAATTAGGGGTGGCACTACGGGAGACACTCGGCGCCATTACCGGTGTGCAAGTGCATGAGCACGGCAGCCACCTGAGCGGCATCGTTACTTTCAGCAAACAGAGAGTTTTCGCAGCAGCTCTGCAGGAGGGATTACGTGCCAAGGGAATTAACACCTCCGTGGCTCGCTTAGCTAGCAATCAATTAGACCTCGCCCAACGCGGTCTCAGCGACATCAACCGCGCGTCGGTGCACTATTATAATACTCACGAAGAGATTGCGCGCTTTGGCCACGCGATAGCGCAGTTCTAAGTTAGCTTAAAAGAACAGTAATTGAATATAGACTGCCAATATCGCCACTGGGCAGATGTAGCGAATATAAAACGGCCATACTTTCCAAAAAAATGAGTGCTCTGCACCAGGAGCGCCTTTCTGAATCTCTTGTAGCACACCGTTACGATTCCAAACCCAGCCGACGAAGACCGCGAAGAATAGTCCAAGCAACGGCTGGCTGTACTCCGTTGTCGCGTTAACTACTAAGTCGAAGAGCGCATCGAAGTTAAAAACTATCACCAGACATATAAGTGTGACGACGCCGCCTATCATGAACGTTGCCTTACGACGTTCAGTATCGAAGGTCTCAACAACATAGGCTACCGGCACTTCCAGCATGGATATCGACGAGGTTAATGACGCAATCGCCATAAGAATGAAAAATGCTAACGCAACAAACACGCCTGCACCGCCCATGGTTTCGAACAGGGCGGGCAAGACCGCAACGATAAGACCAGGACCTGCTACTAGAGCGCCATTGGCATCAAAGATCTCCACGCCATTGGCTAGCGCCACATACATCGCAGGCAGGATGAGCAAGCCGGCTAGGAAGGCGATGCCCGTATCGAGAAGCGCGACCAGAGCTCCTACCGCTGGCAAGTTCTCCTTGCTACTGAGGTAGGAGCCGTAGATAAGCATCGTTCCCACGCCTAGGGACAGCGAGAAAAAGGCCTGCCCGAGCGCACTAATGATCAACCCTGGCTGCAATGCGCGACCCACATCAGGCACGAGATAGGCACGAAGGCCGTCCATCGCACCCTCTAAAGTCAACACATAGAAAATGAGTAGGATGAGAATAAAGATGAGTGCCGGCATCAGGCGCGATGCCCACTTCTCTATCCCGTTGCGCACGCCCGCGCCAATCACGATGATGGTTAGCAACATGAAGATGACTGAGAAGATAGCGTTGCGTGTCTCCCCGTCGCTAGTTAGCCAAGTGGAGGCGGAGTCCATGCCTGCCAATATCGCAAAGGAATTCAACAGCCAAGCTAACATCCAACCACTAACAATAGCGTAGAAGCTTAAGATTAGACTGACAGTGATAATGCCCGCGAAACCGACGACATTACCCAATTTTGCAGTTAACGGACCAGTGGACAATTGCCGCAGTGCGCCGACGGCGTTCGAGCGAGTATGTCGCCCTATGATAAGCTCAGCCATGAGCGCCGGGTAGGCCAGCGTGAATGCCATGAACAGGTACATGAAAAGAAAGGCAGCGCCGCCATTACTCGCGGCGTTGGTGGGGAAGCCCCAGATATTTCCAAGGCCAACAGCAGAGCCAGATGCTGCCATCAGGAAGCCAAAACGTGAGCTGAACTCTCCCCTTGCTGCAGCCATTCTCTGTCACCCCACTACGTTATTTTTATTATTGGTCATATGTTTCGAGAGTGAATACCCAATTACTCGCGTCGCTTAGCCTCAATACCACATTGCTAATGATTGACGTATTGCCATTCATGTTGAGCTCTAAGCTCGGTATACGCAGCCTGTTGTCAGCATCGGAGAATTTGGCGTGCCCATCGGGCCTATTGCCCAGTAGCACTAGGCTATCGGCGTTCAAACGAAATTTAATTTCGGGCTGTTCTTCAACGAGTGTCAAATTCAAACTATAGGTGCCAAGTGTCTCACCGCCATCGACCGTCACCATTAACAATCCAGAATTGGATTCGAAAACATTCAATGCTGAACTGAAACGCTGTACTACTTCGGCGTTCATCGTAACGAAATTGGAGGCTTTTAGGCTAGAGGAGGAAACTAAATTATAGAGTGGCACCTTGTCCTGCAATGTCCCGAGAAATTCGGCGGTCAGCCCATTGATAGTGTCCAGCACTAGCATGCCATCACCTAACACGCGACCGAAAACCGTAAAGCCTTCATTCTGCACATCCAAGTTCGCCGAATTATCCGCAAGGTTGACGAACCATTGACTAGTAGCGCTATCAGGGTTGTCGCCGACCTTCGCCATCGCCACAGTACCGCGCACGTTCGATAGGCTGAATTCATTCACGATGGGTGGGTCAGCGGGGATCTCAACAGGCCCAACGAATGGAACAAATTGATAACCGCCGCCTTGAAGAACGAAGCTCTGCTCCAAGCGATGAAAGTAACTACCGTTATATGCACCACGATTTACATAATTGAGAAAATTTTGCACTGTATTTGGGGCGACAGTATCGAACAGCTCAAGTGAAAAATCGCCGAAAGTGGTACTTATGCGAACGATTGTATTGGCTTGAGCAGTGGCGCTAATGGCTAGCAGAAGGACCAAGCATTGCGCTGTCTTGCACAGCGCGGCGCGCGCAGCTTTGTATATTCCTAGCATGTAAACTCCTGAATTCTTTGTTACGAGCTTGTTACTGGCAGGCCAAGGGCCTTGTTCATCTGTGCAGCCACTTTAGCAGCCAGCACAGAACTATATTTCTTCGCCTTTGGCTTGCTTGTCCGCATGATAGGAAGAGCGCACGAGTGGCCCACTGGCAACATGAGTGAAACCCAATGCTTCGCCGTATTTACGGAGTTCTTCGAACTCGTCCGGATGCACGAATCGACTAACCGCTAAATGACTACGGCTCGGCTGAAGGTATTGCCCCAGAGTCACCATATCGACGTGGTGGGCTTTCAGGTCGCGCATGACTTCCATGACTTCCTCCTTGGTTTCTCCAAGGCCTAACATCAGTCCGGATTTGCTCATAACAGTGGGAACCCGTTCCTTATAGCGTCGTAACAATTCTAGCGACCACTTGTAATCCGCACCGGGTCGCGCCTGACGATATAGGCGTGGCACAGTTTCGAGATTGTGGTTGAACACGTGTGGCGGGGTTTTCTCCAAAATATCCAGCGCGATCTCCATGCGTCCTCGAAAATCTGGCACCAACACTTCGATCTGAATATTAGGACTAAGACGCCCTACTTCACTAATACAGTTGGCAAAATGCTGCGCGCCACTGTCTTTCAGGTCGTCGCGATCCACAGACGTAATAACCACATAGCGCAGTTCCATCTCGGCGATAGCTTCGGCCAATTCGCGCGGCTCATCTTCGTAAAGAGGTTTTGGCTTGCCATGTGCGACATCGCAGAAAGGACAACGACGCGTGCAGATTTCACCCATAATCATGAAAGTTGCAGTACCGTTACTAAAACATTCCCCTAAGTTCGGGCACGAGGCTTCTTCACAAACGGAGGCCAATTTGTGTTCGCGAAGCTTCTCTTTGATGCTGTTAATCTTTGGCGACGCGGGAATCTTCACGCGGATCCAGTCCGGCTTCTTCAGCAGGTCTACCGTTGGAATTACCTTCACGGGAATACGCGCAACTTTCTGCGCGCCACGAAGCTTCTCACCTTCTATTAATACATTGCGTCTTGGTTGATCGGGCATAATGTCTCTATTAACCTTTTCTATTCACTATTGTGTCTCGCGAGACTCTATAAACTCGTTATATCCCAGCCTCTTATGCAGCACCTCTAATAGGCGCTGCGCCGCATCCGTGATAAGTGCGTCACGGTCGAGTGGGCTTCTGATCTGATCGCGCAGCTGTGTGACCGCTAAGCCCGCATATCCACAGGGATTAATTCGAGCGAAAGGGGCCAAATCCATATCGATATTAAAACTTAGGCCGTGGTAAGAGCATCCCTGTCGAATGCGTAGCCCAAGTGCCGCGATTTTAGCACCATTTACATAGACGCCGGGAGCCTTTCTCTGGCTCTCTGCATGTACTGCATAGCCTGCGAGCACATCGATAACACTCAGCTCTAACTGTTCTACTAGCTCACGTACCCCGATCGCGCTGCGCCGCACATCTACCATAATATAAGCGACTAGCTGGCCGGGCCCGTGATAAGTCACTTGCCCCCCCCGATCGATCTGTACTACCGGAATATCCCCTGGTAGCAACACGTGTTCCGGCTTACCTGCTTGCCCCTGCGTGAAGACAGGTTTATGGGTGAGCAACCAACATTCGTCAGGGGTGTGCTCCGTGCGCGCGGCGGTAAAACTGCGCATTGACTCCCAAACTGGCACATAGGGAAGTGTTGGCCAAGGTGCGCTACCTTGCCTAGTGTCCAATTCCAAACCCAAGCGCCGAACCTGCAGGGGGTGAGACATTCTTCGGGGATTTTTTTCCAAAGGCACAGCCTCAACCGAGAGTTGAGTGGCCTTCTTAAGAGCGCTACCGGGCGAGGTCATAACACCATCTTGACGCTGGTATGCGCCTTAAGGTCCTCAAATAATACGGACAACTGATCGATGCCTGTCGCTTCAATGGTAACGGTAATCGCCAAATAATTGCCTTTATTACTTGGGCGAACCTTAACATGCTTCTCGCTCACTTCTGGCGCGTGCCGCTGCACAAGAGCGAGGATGTCCTGTTGGAAATCTTCGCTTGCGATCCCCATGACCTTTATCGGATAGGCACATGGGAATTCAATCTTGGGCATTTTGACTTCGCTCATAGAGGCGCCATTTAGCTGAATAAGTTGGTGAAAAACATCGTTAAGAAATCAATTAATCGCTTAATAAATCCAGCGCGTTCAACCGCTTGCACTGCTGCTACATCGCCTTGATAGATGATTTCATCGCCAAAGCTAATCTGCACAGTCCCTAATACCTGCCCCTTCTCGATTGGCGCAGTAATGGTCTCGTCGATATTCAGTGTAGCCTGCAAGGAACTACTTTGACCGCGAGGAATAGTTGCGACCACCTCCTCGGTCAATCCCACTTCCACAGAGTTTTCTTTGCCGGACCACACCTTGGTGCTGCTTATAACCTCGCCTGCGTCATAGAGCTTACTCGTCTCGAAATAGCGAAAGCCGTAAGTCATGAGCTTCTGGCTCTCGGTCGCGCGTGCATCTTCGCTCGCCGTGCCCATCACCACAGAGATTAGACGCATGCCGTCGCGCTCACCCGAGGCGACGAGGCAATAACCGGCTGCAGTCGTCCAGCCAGTCTTCATGCCGTCAATATTGCGGTCGCGGAATAACAAGGTGTTACGATTGGGTTGGCGAATGCCGTTGTAGGTAAATTCACGCTCAGAATAAATAGCGTAGTGAGTTGGGTGCTCTACAATCGTCGCGCGAGCCAAAGTAGAGAGATCGCGAGCAGACATAATATTGTAACGTTCTTCGGTATCGAGACCGCTCGAATTCATGAAGAAGGTATTCGACATTCCTAGGCGTTGTGAATGTTGATTCATCATGTCCGCGAAGGCGTCCTCGCTACCCGCAATATGCTCGGCCATTGCAACACTGGCATCATTGCCTGATTGAATGATGATGCCGCGCAGCAAGTCTTCTACGCGGACATTGCTGTTAACATCTACGAACATCTTGGAACCTTGCGTTCTCCAAGCCTTTTCGCTGATGTGCACCTCATCATCCAAACTCATATTACCGTTGTCGATCTCGACCTCGGCAATATAGGCCGTCATGATCTTGGTAAGGCTCGCCGGTGGCAGCTGTACATCGGCATTCTCTTCCACGATGACTTTGCCGGTCTTCGCGTCGAGCAGAATGTAACTACTGGCCGCGATCTGTGGCGGACGCGGGATTATTGCTTCAGTCTCTGGAACTTGCGCCACAACCTGAACACTCGCAAGTAATGTGGAAACGAGGGCGACCACCGTCAATAAGGGGGAACTCGCCTGTCGTACTCGCGACACGAGCCCCTCTGAACCAGTCATCGGACATCCAGTCATTGCCATCACTTTCTCCTGCATCTTCACTCGTTTGATTCCTCGAATTAGCTAGTCTACTGCGGCGTTTACGCCAGTATGTGTTCATTCACGAACAGTGTACGGTCTTCCCAAATCAGCAGCAACAACGCTGTCCGTAATGCGGTTAATCTCGTCGACATCGGGAATCGGGCCAACTCGCACACGGTGTATCAGTTCGCGCTCCTCTCCAATTTCTACAGACCGGATGAATACCGGCATTGATGTCATTTTTTGCAATTTCATGGACAGCTGCTGCGCCGCCTGTAAATCAGAAAATGCTCCGATTTGCAGAATAGCGCCTCCGGCTTGCTGGGGTGCGAACAAAACAGGTCTAGGTGGGGGTGGCGATTCTCGCGTAGCCGCTAGTGTAGGGACGATTGCCTCTACTTCCACCATTGCGGTGCCTTTATTATCGAATCCCAGCATATACGCTGCGGCATACGAGAGATCAATAATGCGCTCGCTGTGGAAAGGTCCGCGATCATTGACACGCACTACTATGCTGCGATTATTCTCCAGATTGGTAACGCGCACAAAGCCCGGAATTGGCATGCTCTTGTGGGCGGCAGAGAGCTGAAACATGTCATAAGTTTCCCCATTGGAAGTCTTGTGACCGTGAAACTTCTCCCCATACCAAGATGCGAAACCACGCTCTCTATAGCCTTGCTCGGACTGCATCACTCGATAGGTCTTGCCGTTGACTGTATAAGGGCTCTTATTACCCGCCATGGTGCGAGGCTCGAGCGTCGGGATCACCTCACGAACCTGTGCGAGGTCGAGCAACTGTGAGGAGGCCCGATCTTGCTGAATATTATAGCGACTGGCCTGATAGGCATCGGATGCGGACATCGAAGGAGTACCCGAAGATGACGCCGTATTAGAGGGTGAGCTACTGCAAGCCGCGAGTAGCAACACAGTAGCCGAGATAATGATGCCTTTGAGAATACGTGACTCGCTCAACACTCCAAAATCCCCCTAAGATATAAAATATTTGGCATTATAATCAATATGTTATCTAGGCAACACACGTTTATGTGTATGGATAGACATTAATATCCCAAAACCGATTAGCAGGGTGACAATAGATGTCCCACCCTTACTAACGAGCGGCAAAGGTAGACCCACAACCGGCATCAGCCCCGACACCATGGCCATATTAACGAAGGCGTAGAAGAAAAAGGTCAAAATGATGCTTCCAGCCAGCAAGCGGCTGAATGTGTCTTGCGCTGTTAAGGCAATATAAAAACCCCGCGCTAATATCGCGAGATAGAGTCCGATGAGAATCAATACGCCCAACAGCCCAAACTCTTCGGCGAGCACGGCGAGAATGAAGTCGGTATTACTCTCGGGTATGAAGTCCAATTGGGACTGAGCCCCATTCAACCAACCCTTACCCTGCAAGCCTCCTGAGCCAATCGCGATTTGCGATTGAATGATATTGTAGCCTGCGCCGGTGGGATCTCGGTAAGGATCGAAGAAAGTGAGAATTCGATTTTTCTGATGCGCCTGCGCCAGAAAGATATACCACGCGGGCGAGGCCATAATGAACAACGTTACACCAAAGATCACGATGCGCCAGCTTATTCCCGCAAGTAGTACGACGAAGACTCCCGACATCGCCACCATCAGGGCAGTCCCAGTATCGTTCTGAAGCAAGATCAGCATAGCGGGAAGCATGATAATCAAGCCACAGACGATTAAGTCTCGAAAACGTGGCGGCAAGGAACGCGAAGACATATACCAAGCCAACATCATTGGGACTAGGAATTTCTCAAGTTCAGAGGGCTGAAAACTAGGCAAACCAGGAAGATCCAACCACGCTGTCGCGCCATTCACCTCGCTTCCAAACAGAAGCACGATGACGAGCACGCCGATACCACCAGCGTACATTAATGGTGCACCACGTTTAAAGAAGTCCACCTCAAACTGGGCAAAGCCGATCATAACGATAAACGCCACGACTATGGCAGCAGCTTGTCGCTCCACGTCGACGATGTTCTCCCCACTGGCGCTGAACAAGACCATCAAGCCATATGTGGCGAGGCAGAATAGCGAAAGTAAAAGGGGGGCATCGAGGCACAGGGATTTGCGATTTTTCCCACTCTTGCCGGTGAGTTGGTAGAAACCATTTCCAAGTGGTCGACTCATGCTGCGACTTGCCATCTTGAGTATTGGGCCTTGTTGCGAGTCATTTTTTGAGATTCCTAATGATCATTGTCTGCAACGACGCTTACCTCTGGAAACACCTCGGTTTCAGGCAACAAATAGGCATCGAGCACTGCGCGTGCTACCGGGAAGGCAACTGAGCCACCTCCACCGCCGTTCTCGACGAACACCGCCACCGCAATACGTGATTTTTCCGACGCATCGAAAGCGATGAACATGGCGTGGGTACGGAATTGTTCATCCACTTCGCCATTATCACGGTTACCGGCACTATCCACTTGGAACTGCACTACTTGAGCAGTTCCGGACTTGCCACCCATTGGATATTTCAAGGGGTGGCCACTCTCTCTTAATACAGGATAGGCAGAGCCTTCGTGACGGCGGTGCTCGGAGTCATAGGGCTTGTTCACCACATCGACCATGGCGTTACGTATTATCTCTATTTGATCTTGTGAGGGTAGTAACTGCTTCTGTGCCGCATTGTCTGGGAAAATGACGTCCGTCACTTCCCCGTCGTTGCCGATTGTGCCACGCAACATGCGTGGCTGCCTAAGCACCCCGTGATTGGCGATTGCTGCTGCAGCTGCAGCCATCTGCAGCGTTGTCGCCTGAAAAATACCATTACCTATGCCCTCATAGGGAGTCTCGCCGGAATACCAAATCTCCCCTCGGTTCTCCATCTTCCACTTCTCAGAAGGCACTATGCCCCCACTAGCTTCAGGAATGTCGATCGCCTCATTACTTCCGAAACCAAAGGTAAGGAGATAATCGTGAATCTTATCGATCCCCAGGTTGACGGCTAATTGATAGAAATAGGTATTACAGGACTGATAGATAGCACGCCGCAAGTCGATCGCGCCGTGCCCTGATTTGTCCACCCACCATGTCCAATCATAGTAAGGGCGTGTGCGCCCCTGCAGGCGGTAATAGCCAGGATCATAGATCTCAGTTTCGGGAGTGATAACCTCGTTATACAATCCCGCCAAACCGATGAAGGGCTTAATCGTGGAACCAGGCACTCGAGACGCAACCGCGCGATTGAAAAGCGGTGTATGCCCAGAGCGGTTGAGATCAGCTAGTTGTGCACGGCTGATGCCAGTAACAAACAGGTTTGGGTCATAACCAGGCCTGCTCACCATGGCCAGCACACCGCCAGTAGCAGGATCGATGGCCACCACGGCACCGCGTCTATCCCCTAATGCACGCTCAGCAGCAACCTGCAATTTAGCGTCCATATGCAGCACGATATCGCGCCCGGGTATTGGATCGGTGCGGTCGAGCACTCGCATCACTTGCCCGCGATTGTTCTTCTCAACTGTCTCATAGCCAACCTGACCGTGAAGCAAATCCTCATAGGTCTTCTCAATACCTGTTTTGCCGATCTGATGTGTACCACGATAATTCGCGACAGTTTCGGATGACATTGCAGCCATCTCATTCTTATTGATCTCCGAGACATAGCCGATCGCATGAGACGCGCTCTCGTTGAAGGGATAGTGCCTTACAAGCTGTGCCTCTACGGCGATGCCAGGCAAGAGGTGCTGATTGACCGCTATGTTCGCAATCTCCTCTTCAGTCAATTGATAACGCAGCGGAACAGAGGCGTGCGGCACTGCACGGCGACTCTGCCGTGTGCGGTACTGGTCTATTTCATCGTCGGTGAGATCAATAACAGAGCGTAATAGATCTAAGGATATATCGAGGCTTTGGGCCGTCTCGCGGACTACCGTTAAGTTGAAGATAGGGCGATTGTCAGCTAGCAGCACGCCATTGCGGTCATAGATAAGGCCACGGTTTGGCGGTACATATTGAGAATGCAGACGATTGCCATCGGAGCGCGCTGCGAAGTAATCATAGCGATACACCTGAAGATAGACCATCCAGGCAATGAGACAGCTAATCAAAAGAAATATAAAGGCACCAGCGACGATCATGCGCCTGTTGAAAATCAGGGTCTCTCGCTCATGGTCATTCAGCTTAAATTTCTCTGCCATATTTCCTTCTTTTTGCTGACGAACTCTTTATATGACCGTCACAATGCCAAATAGTTTTGTCAGACCCTATTTTGTTAGGTCCTACTTTGATAAGCCCTTCCTTGTTAAGCCCTATGATAGGGATGCGCATTGAGAATGCTCCATGCCCTATAGACCTGCTCAGCGATGAGAATTCTTACCAAAGGGTGCGGCAATGTTAATGCAGACAGCGACCACGTGTCGTCCGCTCTAGCCAAGCAGCTAGCACCAAGACCATCGGGCCCACCCACGAGCAAGGCAATATTGCGCCCTTCCAGGCGGATCGCGTCGAAACGCGCGGCCAAGCCTTGGGTGTCGAGCCCCTTGCCCTCCACCTCCATCGCCACTACATAATCCTGCGGCTTCACGCGACTCAATAGTGCCTCGGACTCCTTCCTAATCACCTGCGCTATGTCGATACTCTTGCCGCGCTTGGCCAAAGGTACCTCGGTGACGGAGAATGCAAAATCAGCAGGCAGTCGTTTCGCATACTCGGTGACGCCAATTTCAACCCATGAGGGCATGCGAGTGCCCACTGAAATCAGATTAATTTTCATCCTTAGCCGCAGGGTCCACAGGAATCTCGCCTGGTTTAGAATCAAAGTTCCACAAATCTTCGAGGCTATACAAGGCACGGCTTCTAGCTAGCATAATGTGAACCACAACGGCGCCAAGATCCACCAAGATCCACTCAGCCTGTAGACGGCCTTCATCGCCCAGTACAGGTTCGCCTGCTGCCTTCACTTGCTTGCCTAACTCATCAGCCATAGAGCGTAAATGAGTGGTCGAAGTCCCAGTTGCGATGACCATATAATCGGTGATCTGAGTAAGTTTCTTTACATTCAGACTGACGATGTCTTGCCCTTTCATATCTTCGAGGGCTTTTACTGCGAGTGCGGATAACTGTTTAGTATTCAAACCGGCTTAATTCCTATCTAGTGTGAAACCCACAAGGTGGGGTCATTGAGCCTATCCAGCTGGATGGCGAGTGTTTTGGTAAAGCGAATGTGCCTGTATATAGTCTTTCACTACGCGTGGAAGGTTCGTCATCGCGTCGTCTCTAGCATTCAAATGCTCACGCACAGCAGTGGAGGAAATATCAATTTTGGGTTGCCCGAGGCGAAGGATTTTGCCTTGCGCTCCCCAAAATAGTCGCGCAACATCGGCCACTTCACGACATTCAAGATCCAACTCCAAACCCGGATCGATAGTGATATCAGGACCCGGCCTATCAAGCACTAAGATATGCGCCATCATGAAAATCGCCTGCCAACGGTGCCAGCTTGGCAGCGTTGCAAAAGCGTCGATCCCCATGACCAGTATCAGTATGGCATCTGGACTTTCCTGCGCTATCGACGCCAGCGTATCGACGGTATAAGACACTCCCTCGCGCAGACATTCACGATCATCGATGAGCACGCGATGATAATCGGTGGTCGCGAGTCTCAGCATCGCAAGGCGATCCTTGGCACTCGCATGCGCGGAGCCGCGATGATTGGGGACGTGACATGGCACCATCCGTAACTCGTGGAGACCCAGCGTCTCGATCGCCACATTGGCTGCTTCAAGATGCCCCAGGTGAACAGGGTCGAACATGCCCCCCATAACTCCAATGCGTCTCGCTGCCATACCCTTCGCATTCCCCAAAAATTTCTATATGCGATGTCGCTTATTATTTGCGAATTTGCCCATCACCGAGCACGATGTATTTCTGTGAGGTCAGCCCTTCCAGCCCTACCGGCCCGCGTGCGTGCAGTTTGTCGGTAGAGATGCCAATCTCCGCGCCTAGGCCATACTCGAAACCATCTGCAAAGCGAGTAGAGGCATTCACCATCACCGAGCTGGAATCCACCTCACGCAGGAAGCGCTGCGCACGGGAGTAGTCCTCTGTCACGATTGCGTCGGTGTGTGCCGAACTATACTTGGCAATATGGTCCAGCGCGTCGTCGAGGTCAGCCACTACTTTGATCGCGAGTATCGGGGCAAGATATTCAGTACTCCAGTCGGACTCCGTCGCCGCGATAGCGCCATCCATTAAGGCGAGAGATTGCTTGCAAGCACGTAGCTCCACGCCCGCATCCGCAAACGCTTTAGCCAGCGTAGGCAGAATTCGCGCCGCGATACCTTGCGCAACCAACAGTGTCTCCATCGTATTGCAGGTGCCATAGCGCTGTGTTTTCGCGTTTATCGCAATCTCCAACGCCTTCTGATAATCGGCCTTATCATCGATATACACATGGCAAATGCCATCTAAGTGCTTGATCACTGGCACTCTTGCCTCTGCGCTGATGCGCTCGATCAAGGATTTTCCGCCGCGGGGAATGATCACATCTACGTATTCAGTCATCGTGATCAGCTTTCCAACGGCCGCTCGGTCCGTAGTGGCAACAACCTGCACGGCATGGGGATCGATCCCAGCGGCACAAAGGCCAATTTCGATACACTTTGCAATCGCTTGATTGGAGTGCAGCGCTTCGGAGCCACCGCGCAATATCACCGCATTACCGGACTTGAGGCATAAGCTCGCAGCCTCACAAGTCACGTTAGGGCGTGATTCGTAAATCATGCCTACCACTCCAAGCGGCACGCGCATCTTGCCAACCTGTATGCCAGAGGGCCGATAGCGCATATCGCTAATCTCCCCAACGGGGTCAGGAAGCGCGGCAACTTGCCGCAGGCCTTCAATCATACTGTCGATACGAGCGGGTGTCAGGGCAAGGCGATCCAGCATCGCACTGTCTAGACCGTTGCTCTTACCGGCGAGCAAATCTACTCCATTCGCCTTGGAAATCAGCTCTCGGCTCGCTTCTATAGCGTCTGCCATCAATAGCAGGGCCCCGTTCTTCTGTGCGGTACTCGCTCTCGCGATCGCCCGCGCAGCAGCCCGAGCCTGTCGACCAAGATCCATCACATAGGTCTCGATGTCGGCGCTATGTTCTAGGGTGCGCTCTGTCGCGATGCTTGCCATTTTCGTCATTTACCCCAATTCTCTCGGTTTTCCGCGCGCAGCCTAAAGCCTGCGGCGTCGCAAAAGGCGGCATTATAGCCCCTCATAGCCGGTGCAGACAAAGCATTACGCGGCAGGACTCAAATATCGTTCTGAAGACTCATCGTCGCAGGATAGGGACGCATATACCAAGAATCGCGGATATAGTCGTTGGGGTGTTTACGAAAGTAATGGTTAAGGAGCGTGATGGGCACAATGAGAGGCACTTGGGCGCGCAAATACTGTGCGATCGCCTCGCTCATTTCGGCCTTATCATCGGCATCCAGATGCAGCTTTAGATAGCCCTGAATATGTTGCAGGACGTTGACATGACGGCCTCGCGTCGCGCGCTGTTTCAGGGCTGCCATGAGCTCCCCGATGTAGCGCTGCGCCGTTATCTGCAGATTGTCTTTTTTAGCAGCAGCAACTAAAGGACCAAGCGCTCGGTAGGCGTTCAGGCAATGGCTCATCAAGATGAGCTTGTGGCGCGCGTGGAAAGTGACTAGCCCCCGCACTGTCAGCCCCTCACGCTCTAATGCATGCCAGCGTGACAGCACATAGACGCGCTGAATGAAGTTCTCTCGCAAGACGGGGTCTCCCAAACGCCCTTCCTCCTCCACCGGCAGATTCGGAAAGTTCGCCAGTAGGGTGGCAGCATAGATGCCTACCCCGTCTCGCCGCCGGAGCTCGCCCTCGTATACTTTGACCCGCTCCATGCCGCAACTCGGTGAGGACTTCTTAAGAATATAGCCACATAGCGAATGATGCCAGGCCGCCTGTTCATTAGCGGTATCGCGCAAATCTTGCGTGTAATCGAGCGTCTCATCGACCGTCGAAACGCAGCGCACAGCATCGCCACTAGCCACAAGGCGAATTGGCCTGCGCGGAATGCCAAGCCCTATCGCAACTTCCGGGCAAAAGGCACGAAACTCGAAGTATTGACCGAGAGTTTGTTCAACGAAGGCGTCGCGCTGGTGCTGACCATCGAAGCGCACTTTTTCACCAAGCAAGCAACTGCTAATCCCTACTGGGATCTTAGTCACCACCTGCGTCTTTTGTTCTGCTGCGGCCTCTGTCACGATCTCACCTCTTGCTCTAAAGGTTACTTTGACCCGACACGGCCGCACTCGCCGACAGGTTCATCCATTCTATGCCTTTCTTCATGCTGTCTTCCTAATCGATTCAATCGATCGATTTTTGTAAGTCTTCTCTATCTTGCTTCGCGGCGAATAATTCGTGCAGATCTAATCTTCCCGCCACTACCTCTTCTTTTACCGTGCGAGGGAGACCTTTCACCCAGATTTCTAATTTCGTGGCGGCGGACCGGTCACCGGCAACGGACTGAAACTCCAACTGCAGAGGGCCCTTACCCCGCAAGTAACGTGCGCCCTTCGGGGGCCCCGCTTGATGCTCCGCAAAACGCCTTGACACATCCGTGCTAATTCCCGCGTACAAGGTGCCGTTGCGGCAGCGAATCAGGTATAAAAACCAGCATGACTCAGTCATTTTGCAAGCTCTCGGCAAGCTGCCAACGCTCTTCTTCACAGACTACGGCGCCGTCGTCGGCCAATTTTATCAAGTGCGCGAGAAGGGTGCGCTCCGCCCATGGCAGCAGATGACTAGGCACGTCGTCGTAAACCTCTACAACGAGCTCCTGCAAACTACTGGGGCCTCTTGCGTGGCTGCGCTGTCGCACTACGCTCAGGGTCTTTTGTTCCCGGCGCATACGGTGTCGGCGCAACGTTTCGATAACCTGAGCGGGTTTATCCATGACCCGTCCATGGGCTGGTGCTAGATAGCGCAATGGAAGACACTGCAGTTTCTCTAAAGAGTCCAAATAATGCCGCATATTGCCATCGGGGGGCAGAATCACTGGAGTGGTGCCTTCCAGAATGTGGTCTCCCGTGAACAGCATCTGCTCTTGTTCGAGTAGAAAACAGAAATGATTCGAGACATGGCCAGGGGTGTGCAACAGCGCGATGCTGAATTCGCTGCATTGAATGCGCTCACCATCCTCGTAAACACGGGTAGGGCGAAAACTAGGGTCCTGCCCACTGTTCTGAGGTGGCGCCAAGCCAATGATTTCGGTGTCTAGCCGGACCTGCAGGAGTGCTGTCCCTGGGGAGTGGTCACCGTGGGTATGGGTCACGAATATACCCTCAACTTGGCGACCGTCGATTAGCGCGAGCAATCTGTCGATATGCTGCGGGTCCGCAGGCCCGGGATCGACTATAGCCAAGCGCTGTTTACCGATTAGATAGGTATTAGTTCCGGGCCCAGTCATTGGCCCAGCATTGCGGCCCAGTATCCGCTGTACTACGATACCGCCAGAGCCCACGTCGACAGCCTGTCCCACTATAAAGTCCGTATGCACACCTACCCCCGCTGCTTCCTGTTTGGAGCCACAATAGCAACATCATAGCCGGTTTACGGCTATGCGAAAACCCGCTCCTAGCCTACAGCAAAGCGAGGTAACCGAGCGGGATGGCGCTGGCTTTCACGGGCAAATCAGGATATAAAGTGCGCTTTTTAAAGTTCCAGCGCGCGTGCATAGAGATAGATCCTTACCCGTGTTCTCAGTGTTCCTCGTTTTACTCTGCGATTCGACGAAGTATCCTGCCTTGTGCGCGCCAAAGCGGTGTTAAACCTCGCAACAATAAGGTAACTACGATGTATAAAATCAAGACTTTCAACCAGATTTCCAGCAAAGGTCTAGTTCGTTTCCCCGGCAGCTATGCAGTTGGCCCGGAGAACGAGAATGCAGATGCCATTCTGGTAAGAAGCCATAAGCTACAGGACACAGACGCCAACCCTAATTTGAAAGCCGTTGCCCGCGCGGGTGCTGGCGTCAATAACGTGCCTGTCGCAGCCTTCACTGCGCAAGGCATCGTCGTGTTCAACACCCCTGGCGCAAACGCTAACGCCGTAAAAGAGCTTGTGCTGTGCGGTTTACTGCTCTCTTCTCGCGGCATTCTGCCGGGCATTGCTTATGCTAATGCACTTATCGACATGGAAGACAACGCCGCCATGTCGAAACTATTAGAGAAAGAGAAGGCCCGCTTCAAGGGTTCTGAGATTGCGGGCAAAACACTCGGAATCGTCGGACTTGGCGCAATCGGCTCGCTCGTGGCCGAGATGGCCATTGGCCTTGGTATGAAGGTGCTGGGCTATGACCCTGCACTCTCCGTCGATGCGGCTTGGCGTCTACCGAATCAAGTACACAAGATCGAAAACCTAACAGCACTTTTAGTTAACTCAGACTTCGTATCGCTGCACCTGCCGGTCCTTGATTCTACCCGTAACTTAATCAATGCCGATGCGGTCGCGAACATGAAATCAGGGCTCTGCCTGCTTAATTTTTCGCGCGATGAAATCGTCGATACACAGGCGGTTTTGAATGGTCTGGATAAAAAGCAGCTGCGTATGTATGTCAGCGATTTCCCTTGCGCAGAATTGATAGGGCGTGACGATGTCATTTTAATGCCGCACATCGGAGCTAGCACTGATGAGGCTGAGGAAAACTGCGCCATAATGGCAGCAGACCAACTTATGGGTTTCCTAGAGCACGGCAACATCAAGAATTCAGTCAACTTCCCTAATCTTGTACTCGATCGCGCAGCTAATGCCGAAAAAGGCACTCGACTCGCAATCAGCAATAAGAACGTTCCTAAGATGCTCGGACAAATCCTCAGCATACTTGCGGATCAGGACATCAATGTGATCGACATGATCAATAAGAGCCGTAACGAGATCGCCTACAATCTTATCGACGTAGAATCACGTCCTTCAGATGAGACCTTGTCAAAAATCGCTCAGATTAAAGATGTCATCAAGGTCACCGTATTATAGAAAGTAAGTAATTTGGAGAGGTTCCCGAGCGCAATCTCGCAAGACGATCACACGGCAAAGCCGGCGCCAGCGTCCAAAAGGAAGCTTGGAATCGTCAGCGGGTTTGTAGCAAAGGCCCTGTTGCATGCCTAACGATTTATTCACTTAGCAAAGCAGGACTACATTATGAAACGCGTATTCAATTTTGGAGCAGGCCCCGCCATGCTGCCAACTTCCGTAATGGAAAAGGCACGTGACGAATTCCTCGATTTCAAAGGCCTTGGCGCCGGCTTGATCGAAATTAGCCATCGTTCAAAAGAGTTCGATGCAGTGATCGACAGAACGGACAGCCTCTTTCGCGAGCTTTCCGGCCTACCCGAAAACTTCAAGATTCTCTATGTCCATGGCAGCGCGCAGATGCAATTCTCTGCCATCCCCATGAATTTGATAGGCCGCAATCCAGCGCATAAAGCGGTCTATCTGGAAACTGGCAACTTCGCGACTTTGGCGCGCAAAGAAGCTACTCGCTACGGCAATATCAGCGTTGCAGCGACCAGCGAGGCGACTAATTTCGACCGTATCCCTGCCTTCGATCCCACTACGCTAGATGCCGACACATCCTATGTGCACCTCACTAGCAACAACACCATTTTTGGCACGCGCTGGAGCCAGTTTCCCGACACCGGCAGCATTCCTCTTGTAGCAGATATGACCTCTGAGCTGTTGTCTCGGCAATTGGATTTCAATCAGTTCGGCACTATATTCGCCGGCTTGCAGAAGAATCTAGGCCCTGCTGGCTTGGCAGTGGTCCTCATTCGTGAAGATCTACTCGGAAACGCTCTCCCTTACACTCCTTCCCTGCTGGACTATTCCGTGTACGAGAAGAGCCATTCTTTGCAGAACACGAATAATACCTTCGCCATCTATATGATGTGCTTAGTACTCGAGTGGCTGAAGGAACAGGGCGGAGTTGCCGTAATCGAAGCGCGCAACGAGATGAAAGCCAAGTTGATCTATGACGCCATCGACAGCACCGATTTCTACATCGGCGCTGCCCACAAGCCAGATCGCTCAACTATGAACGTCACCTTCAACCTTACGAAGCCTGAGCTTGCCGATGCGTTCCTGAAAGAAGCAGACAAGTTAGGTCTATACGCACTCAAGGGCCACCGCTTAGTCGGCGGCATCCGCGCATCGATCTACAACGCAATGCCAGTAGAAGGCTGCGAGCAACTAGTCGCTTTCATGAAAGACTTCGAGCGCCGTAACGGTTAGAGAACGGTTCTTTGCTCTTTACTGACTAGCGCTTCGTTGCTCGATCCACTCGGCGGGAAGGGAATTGCTGGAGACGCCAAAAGGCTCACATCCCTGTGAAGGCTCCACGTGCGTGCCCGGCCGCCATGGATGGCGGAAGTGTCGAAAATGCAGGAGCCTGCACAGGGATGTGCGCTTTTTGGCGTTTCCGACAAACCCTATACCCGGCAGCCAGTACGACCTACGAAATGCAAAACCAACATACCAACAGACGATGAACCGAAAAAGGGAGCGAAGCCTGTAGGTTCTGCCTCCTTGCCCAATTACAATGGCACTCATGACTGCCGAATCCCGAAAAATCATTCATTGCGACTGCGACTGCTTCTACGCGTCCATCGAAACGCGCGATAATCCATCGCTCCAAGGGAAACCTATGGCAGTGGGTGGGAGTCCCGAGCGTCGCGGTGTGGTCGCTACTTGCAACTATGAAGCACGCGAATTCGGCATTCATTCCGCCATGCCCATGGCCACCGCCCTCCGGCACTGCCCCCACCTGATTGTCATCTATCCCCGCATGGAGCAATACCGAGAAGCCTCACGCGCAGTCCAGAGTATCTTTGCAGACTACACCGCACTAATCGAACCCCTGTCCCTTGACGAAGCCTTCCTCGATGTCAGCGACACCAAAGCCTGCAAAGGCAGTGCCACACTGATTGCTCAAGAGATTCGCCGCAGAGTCCGCGAAGAGGTCGGCATCACCATCTCCGCCGGCATCGCTCCCAATAAATTCATCGCAAAGGTCGCCAGCGACTGGAATAAACCCGATGGGCAATATGTAGTACTGCCTGAACAAATCGACGAGTTTGTGAGAGAGTTACCCGTTAAGAAAATCTTCGGAGTCGGCAAAGTCACCGCCGCCAAGATGCACAGCCTAGGGATCCAAACTTGCGGTGACCTGCGCGCCTATACTGTTGATGAACTAAGCGAACTTTTCGGGAGCTTTGGAGAGAGGCTATACAGACTCGCGCGTGGCATCGATGAACGTCCGGTAAACCCCGACCGCATACGCAAGTCCCTAAGTGTAGAGAACACCTATGTGCAAGACTTGCCGGATTTACAGGCCTGCCTCGATAATCTCCCAGAGTTACACGAGCAGCTGGAAACGCGACTGCAACGCGTGCATTTGGATTACACCATCAGCAAGAAATATGTGAAGCTAAAATTCAATGACTTCGTTTCTACTACAATCGAGACGATGTCTATTAATACTGCGCTAGAGGACTATATCGCGCTATGCTCCGACGCCTTCATCCGCGGCAACCGTCCCGTTCGACTGCTCGGCCTAGGCGTCAAATTGGAGCCAAAATCGCTCGATACGACGACAACACAGCAAGCGCTTCACCCCCGCAAGCGGCAGTTGCCATTGAGTCTCGAGTGACCCAAAGTGCGAATACTATGAATCCGAGTGAAAAGCCAAGCCCAAAGATTTCCAACTACGTCACGCCTGCAGGTGAGAAACGTCTGCGCGAAGAGTTAAGCTACCTGTGGCGCACCGAGCGTCCACAAATCACCCAATCGGTAAGTGAAGCGGCCGCAATGGGCGATCGCTCCGAGAATGCCGAATACATCTACGGCAAGAAACGCCTGCGTGAGATCGACCGCCGGGTGCGCCATCTGCGCAAACGCTTAGAACTACTGACCGTCGTTAGCACCCCGCCCTCGGACCCCTCGAAGATCTACTTCGGTGCATGGGTCTCTCTAGAGAATGAATCTGGGCAGGAGCACCGTTTTAGATTAATCGGCCCTGACGAAGTCGGCGATGCCACTGGTTACATCAGCATCGACGCCCCTCTAGGCAGAGCCCTGCTCGGCAAAGCGGTCGATAGCGAGATCAGTATCGATACCCCAAGCGGGCACAAACTCTGGTACGTCATTAGTGTCAACTACGAGGGGCTCGGATGAAACACGTCACGATACTTGCCATCGAGCAGAGTCTTGCCTCCAGCATTACCATCCCGCTTGAGATGATTAGGGCTGCTGATGTAATCCGCCGTATTCGCGAGCGTCACAGCCCCGCCCAAAAGATTGTCATCGCCAGCCATGACGGCCTAGTACTCACCATGACTGGTGGCATTACGATTCAACCCGAGTCGGCTATTACACAGATCCTAAGAACCGACCTGATATTTGTGCCTGCATTGTGGGGAAACCCCAATGCAATCGTGAAGAAATACCCAGCACTGACGCAATGGCTAGCTCAACAATACAGCGCCGGCGCCACGATTTGCAGCGTCGGCACTGGCAGCTATTTTCTCGCGCAAGCAGGCATTCTAGATAATCGCAGTGCCACTACACATTGGTATTACTTCGATGACTTCCAAAAACGCTTTAGCCAGGTAAGACTACAACGAAAGCGTTTCATCACACATGCAGATAGGCTCTACTGCACTGGTAGCGTGAACGCCGTTCGCGATGTAACTCTCCATCTTGTCGAACGGCTTTTTACCCCGGCAGTAGCCGATGAAGTTGCCCACCACTTCACTCACGAATTGAAGCGTTCCTATGAATCTATGCTCCTGGCGAGTGAGGAAAAAAATACTCACCACGACGAGCAGATCATTAAGATTCAAGAGTGGTTACAGAAGAACTTCCAACACTCGATATCACTCAAAACATTAGCGGAGCGTTTCGATATCAGTGTGCGCACCTTCAATCGCCGTTTCCGATTAGCTGCCAACAAAACCCCTCTACAATACCTACAAGAGGTTCGACTCGAGCAGGCCAAGGCGTTGCTCAAACACAGCAATTTAACAGTTGCGGAAATCGCTTTCGCGGTTGGCTATCAAGATACGAGTTATTTTGCATCACTATTCAAGCGCATGAATGCCGTGACTCCTAACGAATACCGACATCTGGTGCGCACAAAACTATTCAATGTGGATACGGAACTGGGGCGCAATATCGAAGGGGACCTGTAGAAGTCTTGTGAACTCCTACAGGCTTTTGACTTATTGAGGCTGTGACGGTGCCTGGTATTTTTCCTTCCATTGCGAATAAGGCATGCCGTAGACAAATTCTCGCGCTTGCTCATAGTCTATAGAGATAGATCTTTCTTGCGCCGCTGCCGAATACCACTTGGCTAGGCAGTTGCGACAAAATCCGGCGAGATTCATCAAGTCGATATTCTGCACATCTTTATTCTCATCGAGATGTTGCAACAGGTGCCTAAACGCAGCTGCTTCGAGCTCGATTTTCTGTTGATTATTCAATATCATGGAATTTCCGTCACTTTTCTCAATTTAAGCCGCGCGGGTATTGGCGGCCATAATGTCCTGTTCGCCAGCAAGATAAAGAGGGTCGTCCCCTTCATCTTCTTCGTTTGCGAGGAGTTGTTCAGTTTCCTCTGCACTCGCCTCTGGCAACACCTCAAAATTCTCTACGTCCAAAGTCGCTTTACGATGCTTCTTATCAGTCGCTTTAAGTTGACGCTCTGCGACGTTAAACGCGTCTCGAACTGCTACATAGATGTCTTCATGAGCGGGCTTGTCGTGTTGGCCCTGTCGGACAATTACTTCTTTTCCGGAGGTGTGTATCTCAACGGTGACACTGAACACCTTACCTTTGTGGTGATTATTGTGGGGAGAATCTAAGACCACCCTTCCACCAATAATGTCATGGCTATAACGCTGCAGTTTTTCAATGCGCTTATTAACGTTTTCAGTAAGTGCATCTGATTGATCGATATTGTGATAAACAACTTGGAATTCGTTAGACATAAGCTATGGTCTCCTTGTTATCGTTACACTTGATTTTTTTCGCTGATTCTAGATTCCGTTGACCCTCCTCTTCTTTGTTACGCCACAGAATATGTGACTAGCTCATTACATGGTTGCAAATTCTAGCGTTTCAATAGCCGATGAAATTATCGGCCAAATGCCCAATCGATAATGCATAGTTATTCGCACAGTTGTAGCGCAAAATCGCTCTAAAATTTCCGTAGGTAATAAAAGCGCGACCATCCTCACCATCCGGCTGGATGATCGATGCCATTAAGTCGTTAGTCGGTAAATCGGTGCCATCTGCGCGCCGAACACCTGAAGCCTGCCAGTCTTGCAATGAACGCTGAACTGTATGTTTACGCAGCACGCTGCAGGAATACTCGGTAGGCGCCTGCTGCCATTGCGCTGCCTGAGCTAGATAGTCCACTGGAAGTTGCACCTCTCGGCCCCAAGTCTGTTCGTTGTCCCATTGCGCCGCCTTCAGATATTGTGCGATTGAGGCAAACACGTCAGCTTCGCTCTTCCATATGTCGCGACGCCCATCGCCGTCAAAGTCTTGCGCGAAATCCACGAAACTCGAGGGCATAAATTGGCTTTGCCCCATGGCACCAGCCCATGAACCCTTCATGTCTGCGTGACTAATATGGCCTTCGTTGAGTATCTCGAGTGCGCTGAACAATTCACGTCGGAAGTAGTCTGCACGGCGTGGATCGTAGGCGAGAGTAGCGAGCGCCCTGATAACATCAGTGCCACCAGTGAAACTGCCATAATTGGTTTCTATGCCCCAGAATGCAACGATGAAACGAGGTTCAACACCATAGTGTTCACTAACGCGAGCAAGTAATTCATGATGCTGCTGCAGACGTGCACGCCCAGTATCGATGCGCCACTGCGTGACTCGCTTTTCGAGATACTGCTCGAAGGTTTCGGTGAATTCTGCTTGATTTCGATCGTTGGTGATGACCTGAGGGATGGGGGTGACGCCGCGCAATGCTTCGTCAATTATTTCTTCGCGTATGCCTCTCTCTCTAGCCTCAACAATTAATGTTGCCAGCCAATCTTGAAATTCAATCTGTGGCTCCTGAGCAAGCGAGTTGACCGATATCGTCACACTAAGGATTGCCACAACGATAGAACATACGGCGAGTCGAGCGAGTTGCATTCAATCTCCTTCTTTAGCTTTCACTTTCAGATTACTCCAATCAATTTGATTTGTCTAAGAGTCTTTTAGGTCTGCTTTAACAGCTCAAAGGCGCCATAAATGAGGTAGAAAAAAGCCCATTAGCCGCGGGGATCAAAGCACAGCTATCACTACAACAGACCGGCCCAAACTGAATTTCATTGAGCGATTGCAGATTTTTTGCCTAGGCTGGCTACGAGGGATTGAAGCACCAGTGCCAAGGCTCGTAGGTGATGCCACAGTTATTACCACGAGGATAGCTCAGGGTGAAATAGAATTTTTGAGCATTACTCTGCAGCCAAGCGAATGCAGGAGTTTCCTCGAAACGCTCTTCAAGCACTGGGCACTCTGGTGCGCCGATATCGATCGCACGTCCAGTGTGATGCTCGCTAAAGCCAGGTGCGGCATTGACCCGCAATATCTGTTCGAGACTCTGCCCCGCATCCATTTTTCGGCGCAGTATTTGGCATTGGTAATCCACGCTGCGATACGCCGAGAGCATGAGCAATCTTATGCCCTCAGTAAGTGCGCTTTCCTGCATTGAGCGCCAAGCCGCAAAGGCCCCTGGGGTAAGTCGCTGCTCCCTTCCATAGAAATCCAACTCCGTCGCGACCAACTCGGCCGGCTCCTCGTACATAGGCAAGCCCGTTTGGGTTGCATAGGTCTCAGGAATTTTCAATTGCGCATGGAGCGCGCGAAGGCTTCCAACATATTGGGGATCGATCATTTTGAACTCTTCTGTGTAAGCACGAGCCGGCGCGGCAAGCACATCACTTGAACCATCATCCTATAGTGACGTACGCGCTTGAGGCAAGCTCGCTTGCGTGAACGAGCTCACAACTAATCTCACGACTTATCTCACAAACAACATTGGCCAGTATGCCCGCAACTATGTCCAGTTAGACCTATATGACAGAACGTGAATTGACTATATTACGCAAACCAATAAGCCACACAAGCAGCGCAGCACTGCAAAGTAATAGAGGACTCTATGTCGCAACTGCCTGTCATTATCGGGATGGGGGGGATAAACCCCGCGGGTCGCAGCTCGCTTCACCATGGCTATAGACGCCTAGTGTTAGACGCCCTGCGCCCAGAAGATGCCCTGATGACCCGCGCGAGTCTCGCCAGCCTTATGGGCCTGCTCAAAAAGCGTGATGGTGTGTGGTGCGACAGCAGCGGCAATGCCGTCGAGTTTGCAAGCTATCTGCACAGCCTAGATGCCATTCTCAAGGCAGGCACGCTGATTCGGCAGCTAGAGAATAATCTTTTCGATCCAGAGCGGGTGCTCTACCACAAACGCGCCACCCTCAACGCTCCCGGAGACAAACCCTTAAGCTTCGTCATTCGCAAGCAGCATCTGCCCGATGTAATCCCCTTAGATTGGCAACTCAGCGAGCATAGCCCTGGCGAGGTTCGAGTCGATATCTCCGGAGGCTTCGATGTTCTCACCGAGAACTACCAGAAGTCTGGCGTCAATAGCGCGGGTCAATTGCCGAGTGGTTTCGACCCAAAAGAGCTCTATGCCTCACGCAACCATCCCCGTGGCCTACAAATGACAGTGTATGGGGCGAGTGACGCGATTCAATCTCTCGGTCTCGGCTGGGAAGCTTTATTGGGTTACGTGGCACCTGACCAGATCAGCGTTTACGCTGGAAGCTGCATGACACAGCTCGATTACAACGGCAATGGCGGACTCTTACAGGCACGTCTGCTCGGCAAGAAGGTAAGCTCAAAGCAATTGCCCTTAGGCTTTGCCGAAATGCCAGCAGATTTCATAAATGCCTACATACTGGGAAATTTAGGGACTACTGGCACCAATGTCGCGGCCTGCGCAACGTTCCTCTACAATCTTCGACAGGGAATTCGCGACATTCAATCCGGCTCGCATCGTATCGCGATAGTCGGCACAAGCGAGGCACCAATCACCCCCGAGGTCATAGAGGGTTATGCCACCATGGGGGCACTCGCTGATGATGCAGGCCTATTGGCACTGGACAGCCACCTTGGTTTGCTCACGCCGGAGTACCGCCGCGCCTGCCGCCCGTTCGGCAATAATGTCGGTTTCACCCTGTCCGAATCCGCTCAATACGTGGTGCTGTGTGACGACACGCTTGCCGTCGAATTAGGCGCGAATATTCTCGGGGCCGTGAACGATGTCTTCGTGAATGCCGATGGCTATAAGAAGTCCATTGCCAGCCCGGGCGTTGGCAATTACATCACTGTCGCCAAGGCCGCTGTTGCTACGCGCAATATTATCGGGTCCGAGGGCTTGCAACGTCGCAGCTATGTCCAAGCACATGGCACCGGAACGCCTCAAAATCGCACCACTGAGTCTCATATCCTTAGCTCTGTGGCGAAGGCTAATGGCATAGCACATTGGCCCATTGCCGCGCTCAAGTCTTATATCGGTCATTCCCTAGCGAGCTCCGCCGGCGATCAGCTTAGCGCCAGCTTAGGTCAGTGGCGTTACGGCATTATTCCAGGCATTCTCTCCACCGAATCCATAGCGGCAGACGTCCACCAAGACAATCTCGATTTCCTCTTGGAGCATCGCGACGTGGGCACTGAAGGTATGGATGCCGTCCTAATCAATTCGAAGGGGTTCGGCGGGAATAACGCGACAGCCTCAATTTTAGCGCCGCACATCACACTGCGGATGCTAGAGAAAAAGCATGGTAAAGCGAAGATGAGCGCGTACGCGCAGAAGAACGAAGAAGTGCAAGCACATATGCAACGTTACGACGAGGCGGCAATTGCGGGCACCGCACAAACTATCTACCGTTTCGATCACGATGTGATGGATGCCGAAGCAGTAGGGTTCTCTCAAAACAGCATAGACATACGCGGCGCGAAGGGGAGCATTAGCCTTGATTTGCCCAACCCTTACGCCGACATGTGCGACTAAAGTGCCCCTTTAACGAACGGTGATTTTCTGAGCGATGCGCTGCTGCCACTCAATTGGCCCTGTGCGATGGACTGACACGCCATTAACATCGACTGCCACAGTAACCGGCATGTCCTCCACCTCGAACTCATGAATAGCTTCCATACCGAGATCTTCGAAAGCGACAATGCGCGCCTTACGAATCGCCTTGGACACCAAGTAGGCGGCACCACCCACTGCCATGAGATATACCGCTTTGTGCTTTTGGATCGCATCGATAGCGACCTGGCCACGCTCAGCCTTCCCAATCATCCCTAGCAGCCCGGTCTTATCTAGCAGCGTCTCGGTGAACTTATCCATGCGTGTGGCCGTCGTCGGACCTGCAGGCCCTATAACCTCATCGCGTACTGGATCCACAGGCCCCACGTAATAAATAAACTTGCCCTTCAGATCCACCCCTTCAGGCAAGGACTCGCCGCGGTCAAACATCTCGATCATGCGTTTATGGGCGGCATCGCGGCCCGTAAACATCTTGCCAGAGAGCAACAAGGTTTCCCCTGGCTGCCACTGTTTCACATCCTCTGGCGTCACCGTGTCGAGATTCACGCGACGAGCGCGCGGGCCGGCATCCCATGTGATCTGCGGCCAGTCCTCTAGACGCGGAGGCTGCAGGTGAGCAGGTCCACTGCCATCGAGAACAAAGTGCGCATGTCGAGTGGCCGCACAGTTCGGGATCATCGCGACAGGCAACGACGCTGCGTGCGTTGGATAGTCCTTGATCTTGATATCGAGCACAGTGGTCAAGCCACCTAGCCCCTGTGCGCCAATGCCAAGCGCATTCACCTTATCCATGATCTCTAGGCGCAATTCTTCGACACGATTCTGTGGGCCACGCGCACGCAACTCATGAATATCGATGGGGTCCATCAGGGCTTCTTTCGCCAACACAGCAGCCTTTTCCGCGGTGCCGCCGATTCCTATGCCAAGCATTCCGGGAGGGCACCAGCCCGCCCCCATCGTCGGCACTGTCTTGAGCACCCAATCCACGATGCTATCGCTCGGATTGAGCATCACCATCTTCGCCTTATTCTCACTACCACCACCCTTCGCGGCGACTGTTACATCGAGAGTATTGCCCGGCACCACTTCCATATGAATGACTGCGGGGGTGTTGTCCTTAGTGTTCTTGCGCGCACCGGCTGGATCGCTGAGGATAGAGGCACGTAGCACGTTATCGGGATTCAGATAAGCACGACGAACGCCTTCGTTGACCATATCCGCGACACTCAAGTCTCCCTCCCATTGCAACTGCATCCCAATCTTCAGGAACACAGTGACGATGCCGGTGTCTTGACAGATCGGCCTCTTGCCTTCAGCGCAGAGGCGCGAGTTGATCAGAATCTGCGCCATCGCATCCTTGGCAGCAACAGACTCTTCGCGCTCATATGCGGCATTCACTGCTTGAATGAAGTCCAGCGGGTGGTAATAAGAGATATATTGCAAGGCGTCCGCGACGCTCTGAATTAGGTCATCTTGGCGGATTACTGTCATGGGCAAGCGATTCCTGTGCTAGGTTAAAAAGGCCGCAAATAGGCGAGGATTCTAGCACAATGTCGTTCGCGCGTGCGCAGCACTGGCACCGAGATTAGGCGGAAATGCGGCTCTGCATTAGACTGCACAATGTGTGCAAATGAGCCCCCTCCCTCAGCTGCTAAAAAATAACACTTGCCAGCAATACACAAAGCAAAGGTCTTTATATGATTTCATCAAACGATCCCCATATTCGATACTCGATGGATGAGGGCGTGTGCATCATTCAGATTGCCCGTCCTGAGAAGAAGAATGCACTAAGCCATTCGATGTACAAAGCACTCGCAGACGGTTTGAAAGAGGCAGACTCGGACAGCTCAGTGAAGGTCATTTTGATGCGGGGGACGGAAGATTGCTTCACCAGTGGTAACGATGTAAATGATTTCGTCGCGTCCGAGGAAAGCAGCAACGAGCGCCCGTCGGTGCAGTTCATGAAAGCGTTAGCAGGCCTGCGCAAGCCTTTGATTGCGGCTGTTAACGGACTTGGCATCGGCATCGGCACTACCATGTTAATGCATTGCGATTTAGTTTACGCCGCCCACGATAGCTTCCTCCAACTTCCGTTTACTCGCCTAGGCCTGTGTCCCGAGGCTGGTTCTAGCTTTCTCGCACCCAATATTATGGGACATCAGCGGGCTGCCGAATTACTGCTTTTAGGAGAGCGTTTTTCAGCTAGTAAGGCACGGGAGTATGGGCTAGTTAACGAGGTGCTCGAAGCGCCGCAAGTATTCCCATATGCCTTAGAAAAGGCGAAAACATTGGCGGCTCTACCGAGCGAGGCCGTGCAAACTTCTAAGCATCTCTTAAAGCGCAATCAAAACGGCCCGCTGGAAGAAACCATTGCGCTCGAACTGGTGAATTTTGCTCGCCTACTTCAAAGCCCAGAGGCCCAAGCAATAGTGCAGGCTTTTCTTGGGCGTAAACGTTCCTGAGAAAACACTCTTAGGGCTGCACCGCCTGCCTCTAGCCACGCACTAATAAATAGTCCCGAGCGGCATTGATCTTCTTCGCCAAATAATCCGAGCCACCACGGTCTGGGTGCATCTTCTGCATTAGACGGCGGTGCGCTTGGACGATCTCGTCCTCTGTGGCGGAATCGTGCAAGCCGAGTATCTCAAGTGCAGTGCTGCGGTCCAATACGGTCTCACTAACAGTTTGCGAATTCGCCTGCCCCTGTTGTGCTTCAGCATTGTCACGCCATTGCGGTTGGCTGCGGTCGAGATAAGCCTCTAATACCTGCAGGGAATCCGAATCGCGGTGACATTCCTGCGCTAGGTCCAACAGCTCTTCGATGGTCATGACGGAGAGTTTGGCGCCTTTAAACTTGCCCTCTAATACTTCTCCGTCCATGTCGCCACTTTCGTGTTCTAGGCTCATCTTCAAGAAACGAGTGTTGATGCTGGAGCTATCTGCCCCACCACTCTCCCCATAAGCCGTGCGAGTTTTGCCCTTGAACATCTGCCACAGCGGAAGTAGTCGAAACAGTAAGTGCACGTTGCGAAACAGAAAGGTAAAAGCCACCATTATTGGCGCCAGTATGAAACTCACAGGGATGCGGCCCAAGACGATTAAGATCACGATGACGGTTAACACAGTGGCGAGAATGAGCAGCAGATTAAATTGTCGCTGATTGAGGGAATAGCGAATCGCGAGTTTTCGGAGCCCAACATAGGCTAGGACAGGAATCGCGAGGATGACAAGATAGCGAAGCAGAAACACGTTCGACTTTATCCTTTGGGCACAAAGGCTGTAATGAGATTCATCTTTTTACAGGCATTTGGCGTCGCCTTGCAAGTCCTCATGTACGCATCTGCTGGATCAAGCGCCGCACTGGCTCGCTCGCTTGGCGGCTGAATTGTTCCAGTGCTAGCAGGCCACCACTGGCGTAGACGGCGACAGCCCGCAGCAACTCACGAAGTTGCGCGGCACTGGCATTATCAAAATGGGAATAAGCCCCTTTGGAAAGCTTCGCCATGCGCTGAAAACTATCGCTAGCCAGTGGGTCTCTGCCCTCTTGAAACATAAACAATGGGACGTTGAGCATCCCTAGCTGACCCGCCAACTGGCACAATATTTCCGCGCTTTCCTCCATCGCATCCCCTACATAGACGACACAGTGGATACGTTGCGCCTTATTCTCATTCAAGGCGTGTCGCAAAACCCGCTCTATCTGCGTAGTACCGCCGCGACATTGAATGCCCGTCATTAGTCCCAACAACGTGCTCGAATCACGACACCATGGGGTTTTGAAAAATTCCGCGAACCCCCGGAAATAGGTCAACTGCACTTGCAAGCCCCCAGCATCACGCGCGGCAAGGAACATTTCTGCCTGCAACTGCATGGCTTGGTCCCAGGTGCGTTCCCGACTTGCCGTGGCATCCAGTGCAAACATTAGGCGCCCCTGAGTCCCGTTTTTTGGCACAGCCGGAAGAGCCGCTACTTTCTGCAAGAAAGCATCGACATCACTACGCTTGGTCAGATCTTTGGATTTTTCAGACATGTGGCTCCACGAGACATAAGACTTCGGACGGCCGCGAGCGTCGCGACATTGTCAGAGAGTGACTTTGGCAAAGAGTATAGTGCTTAGGAGACTATAGGTATGAACAATTGACTGATCGTGGCGAGCAATACAAGGAGCCCCACTGGTGCGGATGGGGAGACTCGCACTCTCTACGGTGCTTTTTGGCGAAAATCTACAAACTACCAATAACCACCACAGACCCCGCAAAACAAGGTCTACTAGATTTTATAGCTTTTCCGATTCGGTCTGTGGCGGCCTAAAGCAGGCCTTAGAACTACCCATTTACTGCCCATTTTCGAGCACAATGTTTTGCGACAAATTAGAGCCTTTCACTATGGACCCGTTTACCCTTCTAGCCCTACTCGCCCAGCACCTTAACATAGAACCGCTCGGCCTCGAATGTTTAGCTAAAACCGTCTACTTCGAAACACGGGGAGAACCCGCGCGCGGCCAGATTGCAGTCGCCAATGTGGTGCTCAACCGGGCAGCCGCAATAGTATAGTGGACCCCGAATTTGAGACAGTAGATTAAGCTGTAGTCCGATGAAGAAGGAAGCGTAAGATGCATGGAGCGGAATTCAAGGCCGAGGCTGGCTTGGAAGCGATTCATGGAGTCAAGACTCTCAACCAGATCGCGCAGGAGCACGGCGTGCATCCGGTGCAGGTTGGGCAGTGGAAGAAAGAGATATTGGAACGCGCTGGCAGCTTGTGTGAAGGCAAGCGTGGCCCCGGTGGTCAATGAACACAGCGAGCCAGAGCGTCTCTACGGCGAGATCGGGCGGTTGACGATGGAGTTGGGCTGGCTCAAAAAAAGCCCGGGTTGATCCAGTAGCAAGCAGGCGCGTCTGGGTCGAGCCTGAAACGGTGATGCCGGTGGTTCGGCAGTGTCAGCTTGCCGGGGGGTTTACGCACGGCGTGCGCCTCGCTCGGCAAGTGAACTGGACTTGGAACTGTTACGCCTGCTCGATGAGCAGTACGCGCGCCGCCCGTTTTTCGGTAATCGAAAAATGGTTCCGTTCCTGAAGGAACAAGGCCATCGGGTTAACCGCAAACGCGTGCAGCGGCTCATGCGCGTCCTGGGGTTGGTGGGCATGGCGCCGGGGCCAAATACCAGCCGTCCGCACCAGTCGTTAGGCAACCGAACACCAGAAGACGTGTACGCGACGGCCAGCGGAGGCGGCGCAAGGATAGTAGATAAATTCAGCAAGAATGGGGCCGCGCCATGCAGGACGGACAGTACAGCGTAAACTAGGCTAGTTTCTGTCTTGACTGATGGGTCTACTGTACCTCGCATCCCATACTGGGCGCACAAAGGCGTACTACCTAATGCAGTGTCAGTTGTCCCGGCGCGATTGCATAGCGTGCCGCCGCTTCATCCATTAACTGGCTGGCCAGTGCACTGTTCTCTTTGCATGAGACCATCCAGGCCACAACGAAGCGGCTAAACAGATCCAGTACCACGTACAGGGATAAGTAAATTCCACGGCGCACCAGCGGCAATTTGGTAATGTCCCAAGTCCACACCTCGTGAGGAGCTCTCGCCAGAAGGCGCGGCACCGCATGATGTTGAGCGGGCGCTGGGCACGGCGCTCACCGTTCTGTTTCTGGCTGCGTAGCAATCGATGCATCGTGCTCACCGAGCAAAGATACTGCTGCTGCTCAAGCAGGCGCTGGTAAATTTGAGCGGGAGGCTGATCGGCGTGTTCATCGCTTTGCATGATCTTAATGACGGCCATCCGCTCCTGCTCGCTGAGAGCGCGAGGCTGCACAGCACGCTGCCGTGACCGGCGCTCGGGGTGATCGTTGTTTGTAGGCTTGCGCCAGGCATAAACACTGCTGCGGTTCAGTCCCAGCGCGTGGCTCGCTTGAACGATAGGCAACCGCTCAGGACGCTGCGTCAGAAGCGTGTTCATACATCGCTCCCACTGCGCAAACGATCGAGCATCGTTAACGCTTTTTTTTGGAGATCCAGACAGTCATTGGCAATATCAAGTTTACGGGTTAATTTGCTATTCTCTTTCTCAAGCTGCTCGATTCGCCGTTGATCGGCTGTTTTGGAGGGCATGGGGCCCGGAGCGCTTTTACTGAGACCTTTTACCCCGTGCTGGGCAAACTCACGGCGCCAATCAGCCAGTTGGTTGCTATAAAGCTTTTCCTTGCGAAGAAGGCCGCTGAGCTCGCCATGCTTACAGGCATTAGCCTGAGCGATGATGCGCAACTTGTACTCGGCCGTGAACTGACGGCGCGTACGCTTCTCCAGAATAGGATCTGGGGTTACCTGAGTGTCGGGTAGAGCTGATGGTGTTTTGGGCATTTTCAATGACTCGCATTAGAACCCTGAAATCTATGTTATCCCAAACGGGAGCTGTATGGGATCAGGTTGACACACAGGGATAGCGGAGGCGAGCGCTCTTTCGCTTTGCGCAAAAACGATGCAGCACATCATCGATGGCATGCCACGCTTGCCCCTGTCTTATTCACAAGCCCTGCGTGCCCAGTCCAAGGATATTTATCGAGTTCTTCTAGAGCGGAAAGAATTTTGGCCCGCATAGGATTGAGATGGATATAACGAATGAGTTCAAGCAAATAGCTTTCTTCATCAACTAAAATTGACTTGTAACGATTTTGGAAAACATACCCACTGCGCTGGTGACTGCGGTTATAGTAGCCCGCGTAGCCCCCAAGAAGCGGCGCTATAAGCTTGGCCAAGGGTTTAGCACAAACTCGAATCAGCAAGTGGTAGTGATTAGACATAATGGCCCATGCCAAGCATTGCACTTGGCTTCGGACTAGGTTTTCGCCCAACCTTCTCAAGAATTCCAATTTGTCAGCGTTATCGCCAAGCACATAGCGACGCTCTAATCCGCGCCCAATGAGATGATAACACCCACCCCAAATATGTAATCAGCCCATCCTTGGCATCTATCGAATCTAGTAAAGCTTCATCGAAATTGCCAGAAATGGGTCAATTAAGTTGTTAAGTTGTGAGTGCCCCCTAACTCCCTTTTTTTTATTGCTTTATGAGAGCGTTTTAGTAAAAAACCCCAATTCCTTGTGAGAGTTTGAGAATCTTAGGGTTTGATCTGCGTTCTACGCCTAAGCGCTTGACGGTTTCTTCAGGAGAGATTAAGCAACAATGTCAGCAACAGCCACTGTAGCTAATAGAACACCTGTCAATTGGATCACTTCAGTGTAGCCGATACCATCATCATCCGTCACCAAGTAGGCATTACCGCCAGTAACTTGGCCTAAGTAGTATTTAGTAGCGCCGTCCAGTGCTGTATCAGCCGCGGCCAACAGTGTTGCAAGGTCTACGACTGAAGCAGAGGCCTTTGCAAACGCACCTGCTCCTGCGCCCCATGCGCCACGGATGGTATCTGCTCCAGTGACCTTAAAGTCAGTGATAATATCGGTTACAGTACCCAATGTAGTATCTACATCTATTGCCCCAATCTGGTTGAATACATCAGCGCCAGCATAACCACTCATGGTATCAATGCCATCACCGCCGGTAATGGTGTCAACAACAGCACTGCCCTTAATGGTGTCATTACCGCCTCCAGCATTAATAGTTTTTAAACCAGCATCACCCGCAATAATCAAATCATTACCGTCGCCAGCATTAATGGTATCAGCACCCGCAAAACCAAAGATGATATCACTGCTTGCGGTACCGCCCATGGTTTCAGCGGCAGTGGATCCAAAAATAACAGATTGCGCCTCTCCTACAATGTTACCAGCGCTATCTTTAACTATAGCGAATGCACTTGAAAAAAGAGCTGCATGTACATTCTTAGTTATTGAAGCTGTATCGGTAATAGCTATTGAGCCGCTAGCGGGCAATGTCGTTTCAGTATATAAAGTTGTCCCATCAGCGGAAGTGTACAAACCAAATGTACCCGCGGTGCCTAATGCGCTACCCAATGTTGCAGTTATGGTTCCAGATGCATCTGCTGCTACAGATGCAGTGAATGTTACTGCAGGGGCGTTTTCAGTGAAGTCCATCACCAGATCGGCCTTAGTGGCATTGGTCACGGCAGCCGCCGAGCCGCCGGTGAAGTCGCCATTGCCGAAAGTCACTGTCAGGTTGCTGATGTCGTTGGCGTTGGCGTGAGCGGCAGCGTTACCCGTGAAGCTCAGTGTGGCAGTGGTGGCACTGGCTCTGACCAAGACAGCAGTCAGACCAGTCGGGACGTTGGACACGACGCCCCGGGCGTCACCGTTGTTGCCGGTGAAGGTGTCGTTGCTCAGCGTGATGGTGCTGGTGGTGGTGATAGAACCGTTGTTAACACCCGCCTCGACAAAGGTCGTGGCGCTGTAGGCTAGTGTTTTAACGTCAGTGAAGTCAATCACCAGATCAGCCTTAGTGGCATTGGTCACGGCAGCCGCCGAGCCGCCGGTGAAGTCGCCATTGCCGAAAGTCACTGTCAGGTTGCTGATGTCGTTGGCGTGGGCGTGAGCGGCAGCGTTACCCGTGAAGCTCAGTGTGGCGGTGGTGGCGCTGGCTTTGACCAAGACAGCAGTCAGACCAGTCGGAGCATTAGTAACCACACCCAATACGCCACCGTCAGCACCGGTGAAGGTGTCGTTGGACAGCGTGATGGTGCTGGTGGTGGTGATAGAACCGTTGTTCGCGCCCGCCTCGACAAAGGTCGTCGCACTGTAGGCTAGTGTTTTAACGTCAGTGAAGTCAATCACCAGATCAGCCTTAGTGGCATTGGTCACGGCAGCCGCCGAGCCGCCGGTGAAGTCGCCATTGCCGAA
>Ga0209491_10000394_pt1 | contig 86740 bp, 58 predicted proteins | sample BON02_FD_187213 | JGI IMG/M metagenome (GOLD analysis project Ga0209491, IMG submission 187213) | Freshwater microbial communities from Lake Bonney liftoff mats and glacier meltwater in Antarctica - BON-02 (SPAdes) (version 2) | ecosystem: Environmental > Aquatic > Freshwater > Ice > Glacier...
GCTGGGCTCATTTAAAAAGGAACTGATTTTCATTTATGACCACAGAACGAAAAAAATCAATTCCTTTTTAAACGAAAAAAAACCTAATTTTGTAATAATAAGCAGTCCTAATTAGGGGAAGCTTACACTAAGGGATAATACAAAAGAAACACCGCTTTACAAACACTGAGTTACAAACACGTTACAAACACTGAGCTACAAACACTGAGCTGCTCACTATAGTGAGCAGCTCAGTGTTTGTAAAACGTTATGATTGAATAATTTATAAAAATAGCAATTATGATTTATACCACGCTTTCATGAGTTCCAAATCTTTCTTGCTAAATCGGTCACTCTTTTCTAACAACCCTAATAGATTTTCGAAATTGGAAAGCGTATAAAATGGTACTTGAACTTCTTTAAAGGCCTCATCCACTTTGGGGAATCCGTAATTGAAGATGGCCACTGCACCTAAAACAACAGCTCCTTCTTCCTTAAGATAGTGAATGGCTTTAATAGCACTGCCTCCAGTAGAGAAAAGATCTTCCACTACCACGACCTTATCCCCTGCGGCCAACTTTCCTTCAATTAAGCTCTTCGTGCCATGTTCTTTGGCTTTTGAACGTACATAGCAGAAAGGTAAACCTAACTCATCTGCTAACAAAGCACCATGAGAAATTCCAGCTGTTGCCACTCCGGCAATCATATCTACTCCTTTAAATTTGTCCTTAACGAGTGTCGCAAAACTTTTCTTAATATATGTTCTTGCTTCGGGATACGCGAGACTTATTCTATTATCACAATAAATCGGAGATTGCTTTCCACTAGCCCAAGTAAATAAATCTCGAGGATTAAGCTTAATCGCTTTTATTTCTAATAAATAATCGGCAACTTTGAGGGCAATTTCTTTATCGTAAATCATGAAGCAAAGCTATAAAATTTTCATAAATAATATTGTGGTTATCCTTGCACAACACAAGCAAGGTTTTTCCTTGCCAAAGCGAACGAAAAACGTAACCATATTCCATATCAATAAATTGAGTAATTTAAAGAAATTGATTACCGCTATTGAAATTGGCAGTATTTCTGAAAATCTTATTATTTTATCTGATAATTTAATTTGGCTTCATGAAAATTTCTTCTCCAGCTTTAAAATTATCATTGCTGGTGGTGGATTAGTTCTTAATCAACAAGGAGAAACCTTGATGATGTACCGAAAAAAAAGATGGGATTTACCTAAAGGTAAGATTGAAAAAGAAGAAGGTGTTAAACAAGGCGCAATTCGAGAAGTAGAAGAAGAAACAGGCGTTACCGTTAAGAACATCATTAAAAAACTGGGTAAAACGTACCACACCTATAAATTAAAAGATAAATGGGTTTTAAAAGAAACACATTGGTATTTAATGGAAGGGGATGGTACTAGCCAATTAGTGCCTCAAACGGCAGAAGACATAGAGAAAGTTGGGTGGTTTGACAAAAAATCTATCAAAGAAAATCTAAAAAATTCATACGTTTCAATCAATGATGTTTTTGACTTCAATAAAATATAAAACCCTTTCCCTGCTAGTATTCTTTTTGATTTTTTCAAAAGAAATAAAAGCACAAGTAGCCCTTTCTGAAAATGCACAGATTAGCATGCTTACCTGTTCTAAAGGCGATGACTTATACAACACTTTTGGACATACGGCTATTCATATCCAAGATCTAGACAATAACCTCAATATTGTTTTCAACTACGGCATGTTCTCCTTTGGAGGAAGCTCTTTTAAAGACCAGCTCGATTTCGGAGTTAAATTTGTTAGAGGGAAATTAGAATATTGGCTGGGAGTTGAAGACTACAATGATTTCGTCTCCAGTTATAGGCGACAAGATCGTTGGGTTTACGAACAAGTACTCAATTTAGACCAGACTGAGAAACAATATCTATTCGATGCCTTGGTGCTTAATTTTGCGCCCGAAAACAGAGCCTATAAATACGACTTCTTCTTCGACAACTGCTCTTCCCGAGTTCGAGACATCATTGTGGATGCTATTGGTCCTGTGTTTGGAGATGAAAATTCTTCTATTCACGAGCCCACTCATCAAAGTTATATTGATTTAATCAATCCCTATATCGAAGGGAAACCTTGGCTGGATATCGGTATGGACATGATGTTGGGTTTGCCTTCCAGTAGAAAAGCGAGCAAATATGAATTCATGTTTTTACCCTATCATTTAAAGGAACAAGTTAGTCTAGCTGAAGGTTTAGTTTTATCCGAAGAATACCTCGTTGATTTCCCAACCCGAGCTAATGAAGAAAAGAAGTTTCAGCTGTTTACCCCCATAAAGTTCTTCAGTTTCCTATTCATCCTTATCGCGGCTCTTTCCTATCGAAATTACAAAGCTGAAAAACATTGGTTTTGGATTGATCGAATACTAATTTTCGTGAGTGGTTTCTTAGGAAGTTTATTCTTATTTATGTGGTTAGGAACGGATCTTCTTCCTGCACACGCCAATTTAAATATGTTCTGGGCCTTCCCTCTGAACCTCATTGCTTTTCTTTTTGTGAAAAATAAAAAGTGGCAACTCTACTTCAAGTTTGTAGCTGGGTTATGTGCCTTTATTTTACTAGCTTGGTTTTTGAGTCCACAACAATATCACCTCGCCATTATTCCTTTGGCGGGTATTTATATCCTTCGTTATCTAAAGCTTATTAATTTTGTCAACAAGTAAAATACGCTTATGTTTTTTAAGTGTATACATAATTTTATTTTTCATCCGCTTTCCTTAGCTTTGAACAAACTCAATAGAACTTCAAACTATGCAATTAGAAGACCATTACATTAATCGAAGTAGTTGGTTGCGCGCTGCCGTCTTAGGAGCCAATGACGGAATCCTTTCAACCGCAAGTATTGCTATAGGTGTTGCAGCCGCGAGCGACATTCGAAACCCCATAGTACTTGCAGCTTTAGCTGGACTAGTAGCGGGAGCATTATCTATGGCTGCAGGGGAATATGTTTCCGTTAGTTCTCAATCTGATATTGAGTCTGCAGATTTAGCTCGAGAACAAGAAGAGTTGGATACGATTCCCGAAAGAGAACTCCAAGAACTTGCTAAGATCTATGTAAAAAGAGGGCTTACAAAAGAAACTGCACTAGAAACAGCGAAGCAACTTACCGCACACAATGCGCTTGAAGCACATGCTCGAGATGAGCTAGGAATCAATGAGATTACTACTGCAAGACCTCTACAAGCAGCACTTGCATCAGGATCAGCCTTTGTAGCTGGCGGAATTATGCCTTTGCTTGCAGCGATATTTTTACCCCTTAAGAACATGGTTTTGTACCAATATCTTGCGGCTATTTTCTTTTTAATAATTCTGGGAACCATAAGCGCAAAAACTGGAGGTTCAAGTATAAAAAAATCGATTTTAAGGATCAGTTTTTGGGGAACAGTCGCTATGGGCCTCACCGCCTTGGTTGGTTATTTATTCAATATTAATATAGTCTAATCTAATTTTTAACAATTCCATGAAAAAAATATTTTTTGGCGTTATTGCGCTTATCTTTTTATTTATCGCGGCCCTTTGGATTAGTGGCTATGGTTTTATTCTTACAGCGATATCTAGAACCTATTTAGCGGGACATCCAACTGCAAACATTGATGACTATAAAACTTTCGATACTCGACTGATAGAAAGTGGAGAAGTTCAGGAATGGCCTTTAGACAAAAGCTATGAACTCAATTCACTTCCAATAGCTTTCGCTGAAAGCATTGCCAAAGACAAAAGCGTTGCTTTTTTAGTAGTTAGGGATGGTAAAATCATGGAAGAACAATACTTCGAAGGTTATGGACCACAGAGTAAAACCAATTCTTTTTCAATGGCCAAAACGATCTTGACCATGACCTTGGGAATTGCTATTAAAGAAGGCTATATTGAAAGCTTGGATCAAAAATTAATTGACTTCCTTCCCGAGTTTAAAGAGGACGAGTTTGGCAAGAACGCCACTATTGGATCCTTGTCAAAAATGACCTCTGGATATGATTGGGATGAAAGCTACTATAGTCCATTTAGTCCAACGGTAGAGCTATATTATGGAAATGATGTTCAAGATTTCTTGTTAAACAGGTCTTTTGCTAAAGCAGAAGATACCGAGTATTACTATTCTAGTGCTTCTACTCAATTACTCGCCATTTTAATCTCAAGAGCTTTACAAAAAAAGAATGCCTATTTAAACTTGAGTGATTATTTAAGTGAGAAAATTTGGAAGCCGCTAGGAATGGATGCTGATGCCTTGTGGCATATAGATGGTCAGGGAATGGAATTGGCTTATTGTTGTGTGAATACCAATGTTAGAAATTTCGCAAAACTAGGGCAACTCTTATTACAAAACGGGAAATGGGAAAATAAACAGCTCATAGATTCTTCCTACGTTGCTTTGATGCATACCACAAGTATGGTATCAAATTATGGCTACTCCACTTGGATTCAAAATGACAATGCGCCTAATAACTTCTACTACTTCAGAGGTCATTTAGGCCAATATATTATCATCGTTCCTAATCAGCATATGGTAGTTGTTCGTTTAGGCGAAAGCAGGGAAAACGGAGATGAAGCTACTGTAATGAAAGTGCTGAACGCTTATGTAAATGAAATGGCTTCTTTAACCGAAGCTAAATAAGTGAATTACGCCTCCGTTTAGATTTAAAATTTATCCTTAATGTAGGCTAAACATAAATCAATCGTGGCTTGTATTCCTTTTTTATGTGTGCGTTCAATGCCATGAGAAGCAGAGACTCCCATACCGATTAAAGCCACTCTAAAATCGTTGCCTGCTCTTAAGGCCGCACTACCATCAGATCCGTAATAAGGATAAACATCTTGGCAATAGGCAATCTTCTTGTCTTGAGCTAAGCTTACTAATTTTTTACGCATTTCGTAATCATAGGGGCCAGAAGAATCTTTCGCACAAATACTACAAAGAACTTCCCTGCCTGCCTGATTGTTTCCCACAACTGCCATATCCAAACAAAGCATTTCATCAATACTTTCGGCAAATCCAGTAGCCGCTCCGTGACCTACTTCTTCATAATTAGAAAAGAACAATTGAACCGGAATTTTTTTGTCTTTTAAAGCTTTTGCTACTTCAAACAAGACAAAACAGCTCGCCTTGTTGTCCATGAATTTACTTTTAATAAATCCACTGCTCGTTTCAGTATAATGTGGCTCAAAGCAGACAAAATCGCCAATAGAAATCCCTAAGGCTTCCGTGTCCTTTGCTTTTTCTGATTCCTCATCAACCCTTATGTGCATATTACCTATCTCTCTCTTAATAGAACTTGAATCCTTGTTCACATGAACAGCGGGATTATCTAACAAGAATGTTCCTGTAAAGACTTGTCCAGTTAAGGTATGAATTCGCACATAGCAACCTTCAAAACTTGGCAACAATAAGCCACCGACATTACTTACACGCAAGGTGCCATCCGAATTTACTTTAGAAACAATAGCCCCAAGCGTATCCACGTGAGCAGCTAAAACTAACTTCGGTTCATCTCCTAAACTACAAGTAACAGCCCCTTTTGCCGTATACTTTGGTTCTAAACCAAATCCTTTTAAAGTATCGAAGATGTATTGACAAGCCTCTTTAGTATAGCCCGAGGGAGAATCAATATTTACTAATTCTTTTAATCTACTCGTATCCATTAAGTTTGAATTGTTATCTGTTTAAAAATCAAATTTAATTCCTTGAGCCAATGGCAAGGTTTTACCATAATTAATTGTGTTCGTTTGTCTTCTCATATATGCTTTCCATGCATCTGAACCTGACTCACGTCCACCACCAGTTTCTTTTTCTCCACCAAATGCACCACCAATTTCAGCTCCACTCGTTCCAATATTCACATTTGCAATACCGCAATCCGAACCTGACACACTCAGAAACTCTTCCATTTCCCTCATATTTGTAGTCATGATAGCCGAACTTAAACCTTGAGGCACATCATTTTGCATATGGATGGCTTCATCTAAAGTTTTGTATTTCATCACATACAAAATTGGAGCAAACGTTTCATGTTGCACAATAGCATATTCATTTTTAACTTCTGCAATACAAGGTTTCACGTAACACCCGCTTTCATATCCTTTTCCTTCTAATACACCGCCTTCTACTATAAACTGGGCTCCTTCCTTCTTCGCCTTTTCAATACTTGAAAGATATTGAGTCACCGCATCCTTATCAATCAGAGGCCCAACGTGATTGTGCTCATCTAAAGGATCTCCAATTCTTAGTTGTCCGTATGCTTTCTTCAAATTCTCTGCAACCTTAGCATACATACTTTCATGAACGATTAACCTTCTGGTTGAAGTACATCTTTGACCGCAAGTTCCAACTGCACCAAATACTGCACCGACCAATGTAGATTCAATATCTGCATTCTCGGTAATAATAATGGCGTTGTTTCCGCCAAGCTCAAGTAAGCTTCTGCCTAAACGTTGACCTACAGCTGCCCCTACTAGTTTACCCATGCGCGTGCTCCCTGTTGCTGAAACCAAAGGCACTCTTTTATCATGAGATAACAATTCCCCAATTTGGTAATCGCCATTCACCAAACACGAAACACCTTCAGGCACCTTATTTTTCTCAAATACTTTATTAACTATTTTTTGGCAAGCAACACTACACAAAGGCACTTTTTCCGATGGTTTCCACACACATACATCACCCGCTATCCAAGCCAATGCCGTATTCCAACACCAAACGGCAACTGGAAAATTAAATGCAGAAATAATTCCTACCACTCCTAGCGCATGCCATTGCTCGTACATTCTATGATTGGGACGTTCAGAGTGCATGGTTAAGCCGTGTAATTGACGAGAAAGCCCAACTGCAAAATCACAGATATCAATCATCTCCTGCACCTCACCGTAACCTTCTTGTAAACTTTTACCCATCTCATAGGAAACTAATTTCCCCAAAGCCTCTTTATTTTTTCTTAATTCTTCCCCAATTTGACGAACCACTTCGCCCCTTGCAGGTGCCGTCCACTTTCTCCATTCCAAAAATCCTTTTTCGGCAGTTTTGATCACTTCTTCATATTCTTCCTTACTTGCACTTGTGCAGTTTGCAATCAATGCACCTTCCACAGGAGATTGAGATTGAAGCAAAGCTCCATTTCCCTTTAACCAATTAGAACCCGTGCTTACGCCAGAATTATTCGCTTCTATATTCAATTCTTTCAAAAAATCTTTCATCTACTTTTTATTACTTTAGTTTGAATTCCAAAGATACTATTTTTAAAAGCTTCATTCCTTTAGGAAATGTTATTTTTGTCAAACTATAAAAAAGCAATCTTATGAAATACCTACTTTACGGAGCGAATGGGTACACCGCTCAATTAATTATCAAGGAAAGTTTAATTGCAGGTTTACAACCCGTTTTAGCAGGAAGAACCGAAGCCAAAGTGAAAAAAGTTGCTGAAGAATTCAAGCTAGACTACCTTGTTTTTGATTTAGATGATGTTCAAAAAGTAGCTGAACAATTGAAAAATGTTGATGTTTGCATCAATGCTGCCGGCCCCTTTAGTAAAACAGCACAAAACATGATTGAAGCTTGTTTAGCGAGCAAGACCCATTATTTAGATATAACAGGAGAAATTGGTGTTTTCGAATTGGCAAAACGTTACGATAAAAAAGCTCAAGCAGCCAATCTAATGGTGATGCCAGGTGTCGGTTTTGACGTAGTGCCATCAGATTGTCTAGCAAATTATTTAAGTGCTAAAATGCCGGATGCAACTAATTTAGAACTTGCGTTCACCTCCATTGGTGGTGCCCTATCTCATGGAACGGCAAGCACAATGATTGAAAATTTAGGTGAAGGAAGTGCTGCTCGAATAGATGGGAAAATTCAAAAAGTTGCGCTGGGTCATTTGAGTAAAAAAATAGATTTTGGTGAAGTAAAACACTACGCCATGACGATTCCTTGGGGAGATGTTTCTACCGCATACAGCTCTACTAAAATTCCGAATATTGTAGTTTATACGGGTGTTCCAAAAAGTAGTATTCGCATGATGAAATTTCAAGGATTACTGAATCCAATTTTAAGGACCAATTTTATTAAAAAAATGGCTCAAGTTTGGATTGATAAAAATCTATATGGCCCAAGTGAGGAACAAAACAAAAAAGGCAAATCCCTATTATGGGGGGAAGTTAGCAATAAACAAAATGAAAAAGTGACTGCACGATTGCAGTGTAAAGAAGGCTACTTGCTTACCGCTTTAACTAGTGTACTTATTTGTAAAAAAGTATTACAAAAGGATTTCAAAGCAGGATATCAAACACCTGCGAGGGCCTATGGTCCGAATCTAATTCTAGAGATTGAGGGAAGTCAATTTACAGATGTAATGGCTTAAAGCTGTTCTAATTATTGCGAATTGGGGAACAATCCATTTGCTAAGTTCATTTAACTTGAAATGTCTATGAAATGCTCCAAACAATTACTAATATTTTCCGTACCTTTGCAAACTTCAAATTATCCGTAAATAATTTAAAAACCACTTAATGAAACTATCAGAATTTGACTTCGAATTAGAGCACGAAAGAATTGCCTACTATCCACCTAAAAAAAGGGGAACATCAAAATTGATGGTGATTGACCGCGCAGCTGGTACTATTGAGCACAAAATCTTTGATAACTTTTTGGATTATTTTGACGAAGGTGATACTATTGTAATAAATAACACCAAAGTTTTTCCAGCTAGATTGTTTGGTCATAAGGAAAAAACAGGAGCTAAAATTGAAGTTTTCTTACTTCGAGAATTGAATGTTGAACAAAGATTATGGGATGTATTAGTAGATCCAGCTAGAAAAATTAGAGTTGGAAATAAACTCTATTTTGGGGAAGATGAATCTTTAGTAGCTGAAGTAGTGGACAATACCACATCCAGAGGAAGAACGGTTCGTTTTTTCTATGATGGAGATGATGAAGCTTATAAAAAAGCCTTGTTTAGCTTAGGGAATACCCCATTACCTAAATACATCAAAAGAGAGCCTGAACCTATTGATACGGAAAGATATCAAACGGTTTATGCTTCTAAAACTGGGGCTGTTGCTGCACCAACAGCAGGTTTACATTTCACGGAAGAGATGATGAAAAGATTGGAGATCAAAGGGGTTGAAATAGCTCAATTGACGCTACATACTGGTTTGGGAACATTCAGAGCCATTGAAGTAGAAGATTTGAGTAAACATAAAATGGATGCCGAGTATTATCATGTTGAAGATAAAGCTGTAGATATTGTAAACAAGGCAATGGATAGCAAGAAAAGAATATGTGCCGTAGGAACAACCTCCATGCGTTCTATGGAAAGTTCAGTTTCAGCCCATGATCAATTGAAAGCTTCAGAGGGATGGACAAATTTATTTATACACCCACCTTATGAATTCAAAATTGCTAACTGTCTTTTAACAAATTTCCATTTACCAAAATCAAGTTTAATTATTATGGTAAGTGCTTTTGCTGGACACGATTTAACGCTTAAGGCCTACGACGAAGCTATCAAAAACGATTATAATTTCTATTCATACGGAGACGCGATGTTGGTAATCTAAAAACTAAACTTTATGTTCTTTTAAACCCCGATGAACTATTTTTTAATTACATGCTGCATCTTATCACTGCAACTTTCATTTTCACAATTGAATGTAGTCCATCCTGAAGTTGAAATAGAGAAACTAGACTTTATTGAAAAGAAAACCTATGATTTATTTTATAAATCTATTTGGTTTGAAAATGATTCTCTCGTAAAAGCATCTGTCAACAAGTCTAGTCATGAAATCCCCAAACTCACCGATGAAGAAATCGTTGAGTTTATGCAAATGATTCCAACCACCTTTCCGCTAACTTTTAATTATGTGGTAAGGCAACACATTGATCAGTTTTCAGAAAACATAAGATTGACCATTTCACAATGCTTAGGTCTTGGAGAATACTATTTCCCAATTTTTGAAGAAAAATTGAATGCTTATGGATTACCTGTAACCTTAAAGTACCTGCCTATTATTGAATCAAACATGAATCCTTTCGCTAAGTCTCGCTCAGGAGCTTTAGGTATGTGGCAATTTATGCCTCGCACTGGAACAAGTTTAGGTTTGGAGCAAAATGATTATTATGACGAAAGGAGAGATGTCTATCAAGCTACAGAGGCCGCCGCTCACTACTTAAGTGATTTATACAAAATTTATGGAGATTGGTTGATGGCTCTCGCAGCTTATAACGCAGGTCCAGGAAATGTAAATAAAGCAATTGGACAATCTGGTGGTAAGACTACTTTTTGGGAAATTAGACCTTACCTCCCGAAAGAAACTCGAGATTACATACCAAAGTTCACAGCTTGTCTCTTTGTCATGCATTACCACGAATTTTATGACATTCTTCCTCAAGAGCCTTTGTCTTATTTTTTTGATACTGATACTATTTTAATCTATAACAAGCTCAGCTTAAAATACATTTCAGAATTGACTGGCATAGATAGTGCCTATTTACAGTTTATTAATCCTGCTTTAAAAGCGGGAATCATACCTAAGACAGCGAATGGTTATCCTTTGAATATTCCATTAAACTTCTTAGGAAAATTTGCAGCCGTAAAAGACTTCATGCACGATGATCCATTTTTGAACGAAATTATTGTTGATGTAGTTGTGCCACCTAAACCAGCATATACCGTTTATAAAGTAAAAAGCGGAGATACCTTAGGACATATTGCTCAAAGAAATGGTGTCGGTGTATCTGAGATTAAAAAGTGGAATTCTTTAAAAAGTGATGCGCTTGTAATAGGCCAAAAATTAGTCTTGTACATCTAATCTTTTACCAACAACTTTCTTTGAACCGTCTGTTTTCCGTCACTTAAAACAACAAGGTATATTCCATTAGTATAAGTTCCTGTATCCCATTTCACTTCATGTTTACCTATTGAAAAATTTTCATTTTCAATTTCCTGTATTCTCACTCCAAGTAAATTATATACAGAAATATTCAAGCGCTTCGCTTGATTAATCGAAAACTCCAAGCTGGTTTTACCTTTACCTGGGTTGGGAAAAGGAAATCCAATATTTATATCACTCATCTTAAGTGCATCTTGAATGCCTACGTTCACCACCTTCGTTGAGTAAATACCTCCGCCATGCGTGGCTACAACAATATTTTTATCAAAGGCTCTTGACGTAATCATTGCAACGGGTACATTGCCTATCTCATTCACCGCTTCCCTTTCCCAAATGGTATTTTCGGCTAGCAATTCATCCGTAACAAATAAACCAGAGGTAGTTGCTGCGAAATATAAGGTATCCGTGTCGTCTTGATAAAGGTGAACCCAATTTACAGAAGGTCCTGCCCCACTTCCATCTGGGTTTTGCTCCAAGCTCCCACTAATGTTTGACCATACGGTTCCACCATCAATGGAATGAAACATACTCTTCACTTCATAATTAGAATAAGACAACAGCAATTCATTTTCATCATTTGGATTGGTTTCAATACAACTCACATAGGCACCACTTGGCATGTTACTTTTCTTGATAATCTCTTTGACTAAAGTGCCCGTTTGTAAGCCACTTAATCTGTATACCAAACCGTTATAAGTGCCATAATAGAGCACATCACTATTGGCTTTACTCATTTCAAGAGCTGTTATATAATTTGAACTGCTTAAGGACGTATTGGTGCTACTTTCGTTTATCCTCGTCCAACCTTGACTTATGGCATTGTATTCGTCGTTTAAGAGGGGAATAGCGTCCAAGCTATCGTTCTTCCAAATATAGGTTCCCCCCACTAAATACATCGTGTTGCTGTTATTCGGATCGAGTATAAATGGGTTGATGAATAGAAAATCAGTTGCGCCGATTGGATCTATTCGAGTGAGCCCATTAATAGTCCCGTTGTCATCTATATCAAATTTAAAGGTTTTGCCACCCTGCCAAGAAACATAATAACTTTCTCTATTGTCTGCAATTGCACAATAAGCTCCATCCCCATAAAAGGTATGTAACCAATCTTGGTTTGGGTTAGCCGACGTTGTGTGCCAGGTACCATTGTCTTGAAGCCCACCCATGATGAATTCACTGTTGGTATTTCCTTGTTCGATAGCGACCGTATAAAACTGGGAAGTTCCGTAACCCTTGTTAAGCGATTCCCAAACGATATTACTCGATAAGAGATTCGATGTTTTAGATAAGCCCCCGTCGTGCGCAGAAATCATTGCAGCGCTGTTGCTTGGAAAAAAAGCTAATAGATGATTATCTGGATGGTGATTTGGCCAAACGTAATTCGATGGATTTTGAGCATCGCATTGATAACCCCCAATCCATTGTGCATTGGATACGCTTTCAAATGCATCCGTACTTCTATATAAATTTGTTCCACCTAAAAAAACTAAATCTGGAATGCTTGGATGATAGGCAATAAGCATATCATAAGAGTTTTGAGATTGATAATAACCAAAATTAAAGTTGTAGAAACCCAAGCAATCGCCAGTTGGCAAATTCGCAGTACGATCCTCCCAAACTCCATTAGCTCCACTTCCGTCTCCTGACAAGTAAGTATAATGCCACAATTGATGATTATCAATAGATGGATTGGTTGTAGCGTCCACGATAAAGAGGACTTCACTCAAATTATTCGGATTAAAAGTGCACTCCATTCTGCGGTAAGTAGTAGACAACCCTGCAGGTTTGATGTCTATCCAATTTACTCCATCCGTGGAACGCCAGATTCCTTTGTTTTGTGCATCAGAGCTCAAGTTGGCATAATAAACGCCATTAGCGTTCACATCTACACTAACCTGGTTACCAAAATTTACATAGTTAAATCCATTAGGCGATCCGTCTGCAATACGAACATTTTGCCATGTAGCCCCTTGATTAGTGCTTAAGAAAACTCCGGCAAACGTAGCTGCAATGACATGCCCATTAATCGGATTCACTTTCACGTCTGACACATAGCGAAAATCGCCTAGATTACTTATTGCATTCGCGCTATCATTAAAGGTAGCTAAAAGCAACTGCCAGGTCACCCCATTATCAATAGATTTATAAATGCCATGACCCGGAAGGTCCGCACTATTTCCACTTAGTTCACCCGTTCCATAATACCAAGTATTTTGAAAACCTGCTCTTGGATCTTGAGCAATCGAGGTCACAGAATGTAACATTAAATTAGTAGTTGCCTTCGCAAAACTTTGTCCCCCATTTTCAGAAATCCATAAGCCCCCACTGACCCCTCCGCACAAAATTCTATCTTCGTTATTGACGTCGATACTCAAAGCTCTTGTTCTTCCTCCCACATTGAAAGGACCTTTCAATTGCCACGTAAGATTACTTGCAGATTTTGGGGAAACCAAACCTTGTAGAAATGCAAATTCTCTTGCTTGAATATCGTTTGGAATTTCTTGAGTCAAAGGATTAATCAATCTAGCTTGCTCATAATTTTGTCGAGCTAAAATATTTTCACCATCATCAATAGCGAAGATTGCTGTTGGCTGAACCATCTTTTGCTCAAAGGAATTACAGGCTACTAGAAAAACTAAAAATGGAATTAAACTTAGGATCCTCTTCATTTCCTAAAAATAAAAAACTCCCAGCACAAACTGGGAGTTTTTAAAAAATATTATCAAATTGAATGACTTATTTAGCGTAAATCTTCTTCACACCGTAAGCAGCTAAGCCACTAAGTAACAAAAGGATTCCTCCATCAATAGGAACTCCCGGAGGAGGTACTGGTGGTGGTGGTGGGCCTGGTTGCGCAAACAACACGGTCATCGCAAACGGAGCCAACATAAGCACTACAACTAGAAGCAGTTTTTCTATTTTTATATTCAGCGTATTTTTCATATTTTTTATATTTCGGGTTAAAGATACAAACTTTGGGCGGAAATTTTAATTTCCGCTCAAAGTTGATATTATTATTTAATTAACATAACTGTTGCATTAACTACTTCGCTTCCAATTTTCACTTTTACCATGTAATAACCATCAGCCCAGTTCGAATTTTGGATCGTTTGCTTACCGTTAGAATCTACCCTAACACTTGTCAACTCTTGACCAAGCAAATTGTAGATTGCTACATTAGCATTCCCTTGATTAATATTCACAAAATTAAGTACAACATTTCCTTCAGACCCAAAGATAGCTATGCTTCCATTTCCAACTCCGGTAATAGCAGTCGTTTTCTCATTCACTGTAACGATTTGGCTAGCTCGAGCTGCGCAGTCGTCACTCGCAACATCAATTGCAACTTCAAACATACCCGCTTGATTGAAAGCGAAATTCAACATTTGTGAACTTGCTACCAACTGACCATTCACAGACCATTCAAAGTTTGTTGCACCGTTTCCAGCATAATTAAAGTTGATAGATTCTCCAACTTCAATCGTTGTTTGAGATGCTACAATCGTTGCATCAACCAAAGCGATTGCATCAACTGAGATGTCATAAACTTGAATTCCTCCAAATTGATCATATACTTCAACTTTATACGTTCCTGAATTCACCGCATTTGATGAACCATCTAATTTTCCAGCAATTACTTGAACTCCATTTTCGGAAATGATTAGATCTCTTCCGTCTAAAGTATTTTCAACAATCATTGCTTGAGCACCTTCACAAGTAGCTTCAATCAAATTGAACGAAGCAGGTAGTACAAAATGAACCATGAAACGATCCGTTCCATTTTGAGAAGGATCTGCAGTGAAGGTATAAGCACCTTCTTCCACATTGTGAAGCGCACCAGTAACCAAATCTTCCACATAAATCGTAGTATTCGCAGGGAAAGAAGACATGCCAGCAAAATTGAACGTGTAAGCGCCTATTTGAGGAGTTATCAAGCCCATTGGGATAGATTTTCCTAAATCATCTAAATGTAAACCATTCAAACTTAACTCTTCACCATTCATTTTTGTAAACAAGGTCGGTTTGCTCGCATCACTATGACGTTTCACACAATCGCCAGCTGCATCAAATTCAGTTGATGTATTATCGCTGTAATATAGATACGTAATATCTGCATTTCCATGATTATCCACTTCCACTTCCAATTTGTAATCAAACCAATTCGCTGATTTTGCAAAATTTGGATTGTTACTTGCTATTCTATCCGCATTAGAAGGATTAAAGGTGTTAGGACCTGCAGTAAATGCAACAAAACCTTGCATAACCGGCACAATTCCACCAGAAGCTATAACCGGTTGGTAAGTACCACTATACGCCGTATTGTTATTATAGTACTGAGGGGAAGTAAATCCGTCTGCAGTCACTGCATCCACATCCATTGGTGAAGAATAAGGATTAGACAATACGTGCCATCCCGCAGCTTGTGCTACACCATTGGTATTACCCAAGGTACCGTATGAAGCTGCACCTGTATTTGGTAAGCCTGTAACAGAAAGTGTTGTACCTGCACTCATCCATCCAGAATATCCTCTAGAAGGTGTAAGATTCGTAGAAGCTGCATTTAATGCCGTCCATCCTGATTGGTAACAACCGAATAAGAACGTTGCGTCCTCATTCCAAGAAAATAAATTAGAATACGGAGAATTTTGAGCTAGGTTATTAGGATCACATGTTGCCAAAGGAATCACTTGACCTGTTCCAGTCGAATATCCAGCATACGTTCCATTCAAACCCGTTACTGGGCTACCAGCAACCGCAGAACCAAACAAACGTTGTCCTATAGCTACACCACCAAGTACCCCTGTCGTAACATATCGTTCTTGTTTCAAACTACCCGTATAGGTATTCCCAGGTGTTGTAAAATCATCGAAATAAGCGGTACTTGTTGCTGTAGATTTCAAGGTAATTAAACCCCCTGTTGCATCCACATTACCACCATTCAATACTAACGAATTCGTAATATTCACATTTCCAGTGAAGGTATAATTACTATTCAATCTTAAGTTTGACACTGAAGGCGTCGCAGCACCTACAAAATTAACCCCACCATTGGTTCCATTCAAGCTCATCACACCTGGTCCTACAATACTAGACCCATTTGACATAGTAACATCACCGCAAACTCCTAAAGTACTTGTTAATGTAATGGTAGGTGAAACAGAAGAAGCCATTCCAAAATTTTGACATTCAAACAAACCATTAAATGTAGGATTGTTTGATGTTAATGGAATAAAGATATCTGTACCACAGCCAGGGACCACACCACTTGACCAATTTGCAGGTAAAGCAGCATCTATAGATGTTCCTAACCAAGTCACAACTCCTACAGGAATACAAGAAATGCTAATTTCTAAATCACCTGTACTCGTACCGTAACCACCTGGAAGGAAATAATAAGTAGTCCCTAATACCGAAGTGAATGTAATCGAAGATTGTAAAGAAAAACTGGCACAAAGAGAACCATCATCATTACTATCTAGACAAGTAAGTGTGGAACAGTTTCCACTCGTACTGCTATAGATATGCAGTTTCGTATCGAAATTTGAATTACATAATGAAAGTTGAATGTCATCTCCAGTTCCAATAAACGTATACCATACTCCTAAACTAGGCGTTCCACCTGAACCAATACCGCACGCTCCTTGCGAAGCATCAGTTGTTGCTGCTGTTGTCGTTACCGTAGCCGTTTGACCACAAGTTAACGTAATAGCTCCAGCACAAAGATCATTAGCAGGAACAGCGGCTAAGGTAGTAAAACTAATCGTAGTCCATGAAGATACTGGAACACCACAAATAGCTCTAACATGAGCATAATAAGTAGTATTAGGCAATAATCCCGCAGCACTGTAATTTGTTACACTTATTAAGGTGCCACCACTAGCTGGAGGCGTAGCCGATGTATTCACAGCAATTCTCCATTGCGTTTCAGCACACCCTTGACTCCAAGTAAAGTTAGCTGTAGTTGTTCCAACAGTACCTACAGCTAAAGCAGAAATAACTGGACAAGGAGGAGGTGGAGCTATCGTAATTAAATAATCTTCCGTTTCTCCCCAAGGAGATTGTAAAGCACACGGATCAATACTAGGTCCTGCATTTGCGTATATACATCTAATTCTTAATCTATATACGCCTGGCGTTGGATTACAAGCTAAGGTAATTGGGAAAGTAACCGAACTACCCAATACACCAACCAATCCACTACCTGGAACAGCTGAAGTTGTATTTCCTATCACCTCAGTGACATTATCAAATATACCATCTTGGTTATAATCTACCCAAGCCTTATACCCTTCTGAGTATTGACCAGCATAAACTGTACAACCGTAGGTTGTTCCAGCAGACAAGGTAGTCGTTAACGATGGATCTCCTGTATAATCTGAATAACCTGCTATTCCACTAGGACAACCCGTACCCGAATTATTATCTAAAGTATTTAAAATAACTCTTGCAATAACATCTCCATCCATGCAACCCGACGAGGCAGTAGTTCCATATATTGGAATGCAATAACAATTCGATGGTGCATTTAAGTTAACTAAAATCGGAGTACTAACCGCAGTAGCGCCACCATTGGTACAAGTTACTTCGCATTGAAACCAAGTATCACTTGTAATGCTCGTAACTAAGGTAGAATCCGTTCCTGTTACGCTGGTATACGTAACATTGTCTGGAGAACTTTGCCATTGATAAGTGTATCCCGTTTCAATAGGATGGTTCGTAAAACCTAATTGAAAGCTTATTCCGTTGCAAGCTAAGGTACTAGTGCTAGTCGTTGCCCCAGGAGCAGCTGCAGAACAAGGCACTGGGCCTTCTTGAACATAGAAATCATCTACCAATAGATCATTGTAGAAAGCAGATCCTGTTGGACTTACAATTTGTACCAATCTAAACTGTGTAGTTGTTGGGATTCCAGCAGGCACTATAGCACTTACTTTAACCCAAGCAGCATTATTTGCTCCATAAGTATCTAGAACAACCCAAGCAGCTCCATCCCATGCAGATAACTGTAAGGTATTTTGAGCAGCGTCATTCGTATTATTACTTTTAATCCAATAACCCACTTCAGGAATTGTCAATCCAGAGAAATCAATTACCGGAGAAATTAATTGATTCGCACCAATCCCACCAGAAGCATCTATCCAAGCAAAATTACCAGAACCTGTAGTATGATCTACAGAACCTGCAACACCATAGCCGGGACCAGCACCACCAGAAACTTGGAAAGACCAAGGCTCACCACCTGTTACATTTGTCCAACAAGCTGGTGTTGCTAATGCAGCATCATAATTCTCCAAATATGGAGCAGTAAACGTTGCACAAGGCGTTGTAAAAGCAAACGGTCCTGTCCAAGTACTTAGAGAACTACCACAGATTGACTGTACGTAGAAGGCATAAGCTGTATTAGCTGTTAATCCAGAAACTGCATATGGATTTGTAGCGGTTCCCGTTACCACGGTACCAGCACCTTGTGTAAATCCGGAAACACCGTATTCAACATTCCAAGTAGTTGCTGTGCCACCTTCAGTCCAAGCTAAATTAGCCCCCGCAGCTGTAATCGCAGCAGCAGTTAAAGCTGTTGGAGCCATGCAAGCAGGAGGCAAACTAACAGTAAAGGTATAATCTTCTGTTTGACCATATGTTGTTGATCCACAAGCTGGTATCACTGTGGTATTCCAAGCTCCTCTAATTCTCATTCTGTATGAACCAACCGCTTGTGCACCTGGAACAGCAAAAGAACCCGTCCAAGAAGCAGTTGCTGAAGGTGCTGAATAAACCCTTTCAGCAAGATCAAAAACTAAATCGTTATTCCAATCAACCCAAATCGCGAAGCCCGCACTTCCGCCAACGTAGGCACCAGAAAAATTAACGGTACTCCCTGCAGCAGCAGAAACACTTTGAGCAGTAAAATCTTGATAGGCAGTACTTCCAGTTGCTGAATTAGCGATATTTGTAAATCCCCCTGTTGTTGAAAATGTAGAAATATAATCACCAGTGGAACCAACACTAACTTGGCAATAACCTGTAAAGAAAGAACTAGTTGCCCATGTGCTAAACACTGCTGCACCGCAATTTGAACGAACATAGTATTGATAGGTAGTATTTGCACTTAAACCCGTAGCATTAGCAGTAAGTACACCTGCAGCAACACTGCCGCTAGTGGTAAGCCCAGTGGCTCCACTACCTCCTGCTCCACTCGTACGTACTTCCCATTCATATCCACCACTTGGAGCAGATGCTGATGCTGTCCAATTAATTGTTGCACTTGTAGGTGCAATATTCGAAGAAGTTAAGGCAGTTGGAGCGCTGCAAGCAGGAGGCGAAGTAACATCAAAGGTATAATCTTCTGTTTGACCATATGTTGTTGATCCACAAGCTGGTATCGCTGTGGTATTCCAAGCTCCTCTAATTCTCATTCTGTATGAACCAACCGCTTGTGCACCTGGAACAGCAAAAGAACCCGTCCAAGAAGCAGTTGCTGAAGGTGCTGAATAAACCCTTTCAGCAAGATCAAAAACTAAATCGTTATTCCAATCAACCCAAATCGCGAAGCCCGCACTTCCGCCAACGTAGGCACCAGAAAAATTAACGGTACTCCCTGCAGCAGCAGAAACACTTTGAGCAGTAAAATCTTGATAGGCAGTACTTCCAGTTGCTGAATTAGCGATATTTGTAAATCCCCCTGTTGTTGAAAATGTAGAAATATAATCACCAGTGGAACCAACACTAACTTGGCAATAACCTGTAAAGAAAGAACTAGTTGCCCATGTGCTAAACACTGCTGCACCGCAATTTGAACGAACATAGTATTGATAGGTAGTATTTGCACTTAAACCCGTAGCATTAGCAGTAAGTACACCTGCAGCAACACTGCCGCTAGTGGTAAGCCCAGTGGCTCCACTACCTCCTGCTCCACTCGTACGTACTTCCCATTCATATCCACCACTTGGAGCAGATGCTGATGCTGTCCAATTAATTGTAGCGCTTGTAAGTGCAATATTCGAAGGAGTTAAAGCTGTTGGCGAAAGACATGAAGGCGGGGCACAATTAGAATTTGAAATGTCTGATAAAAACAATCCAACTGTTGGATATGTTCCGTAAGAGCCTAAAGATGTTCCGTCAGGAGCCAATATGCTAAAGGTTACTTCACTATCATAAGATCCAGCGTTCCAAGTAAAAGTTACAGCATCACCTGCAAAAGAAGGTATGGAAAGAGTTGCAGAAAATCCTGAAACTGTAAAGTTGGTTACTGTACCAGCAACATCTATATCGACACTACCTCCGTTCCAGCCATCTCCCCAAGAATCAGCGCCGGTAATTGTATAAGTACATTGAGCTTGAATCCCAAACCCCGTGATTGTTAAAATTAGTAATAGTAGTAGTTTTTTCATACGTTAAAGTTTTATTTAATTATTGGTAAATATATACAATTCTATTTATAAAAAAAATTAATTGTTGATTTCTTTTACTTTTAGCATAATAGGTGAAATCTTTATACGCGAAGAGTTCGTAGCAGCAACAGAAGTTTTCCATATTTCAGTTTTGTCCAAATCAATCTATACCCTATAAACAGGATATGCTTAAACTAAAGTTTAAGCATATAAGTCCCCCGCCATGCGCAATCCTGCAATGAGCTTATTTCCCGTTAGTCAAATTGATTTAATGTGGAAAAGTACCCATTAACAACTATTTGAATAGGCCCTAAGGTATCCCTTGTTTGAAATTGTATATTTAATTGGACGATTATTAACTATGATTATAACAAATGAAACGAAAGCATCAAAACTAAAGCTATGGAAAACATCTAAATAGGTAAAAACAAAAGTGCGCAGAGAGACCAACGATCGTGGCGCCATACAAAGCACTTAAGCAAGAGATACTATAATTAGCCTAGCAAACGACCATACCCTATGCAGATTCATTTTGATACTTAAACCAAGAAGGACAAATAAAGAAGCAACAAGCTCAATTTCCCAATTAAAATTTATCAAAAAACTTTGACCATAGTGATTGTTGTTTTACGTGAGACGTTTTAAAATCTAACACTAATTTCCTTATTGTTTTGCTATCGCTTTTTGAGATATATAATCCAAATGCTTTCAGAAATTCAATTGGATGTTTGGATTCACATTGCACTAGCAAATTCTTTAATTTAAGCTCTAAGTTGTTTTCTTTTAATGCATTCATCAATGCCCCCTTCCATAGCAGAAGATATTCATCCCCGGACTGTAATTTCAAATCAGCCAAGAACAAACTTAATGCCTTAAAATAGTCTTTATTTACAAAAAGAAATGGATGCCCTTTTAAAACCAATTCTAATAAGACGTACTTATTGGTGTAGGTGAGTACGTATTGATATCTATTTTCTTTAATCTTTACGGCGACATGTCCCAAGGAATCTTCTTTATTGAATCTATCTAAGGCATGCGCATACAATTCAGCATCAAGATTATGTTTTGACATGATTTTATCAAAAAGTGTTTTACTTATCTCTTCTTTCTTGGGCCTTAAAATAGTAACCCTTTTGTTTTCAATAGTCCTGGGCCATTGAATTCCAATATTTTTTTGGAACAAAGCTAATGACTCAGAAAAACTTTCATAGATACCAATAGTTATATCTAAATCAACTATCCCATTCATTACCATATTTAAATCCTCTTGAGTTGGTCTATTTTTAGCATAAATTCTATTCCCGAGTAAAAAAGAAACCACATAGTTGGAAGTTTGTCGATGCAGCGCATATTCTTCAAAAGATTTTGGACTTGGCTTTAATAAAGAAAAAAAATCATCCCTTTCTTTAATGAAGTAATATTCCGATAAGATTCGATCAACAGGATGCCTCAGCATCATGAAAATTTTATAGTCCCTATATTTTCCATTTTTCAAAGGATTAAAAATATCCCCGCTCGTACTTAATTTAGTTTCGTAAACAAGGTGTCTAAAGTTAAAACTATTGTCTTGTGGGACGTCTGTGCCGTGCAGCGCGCAATTCAAGGTTGTTCCGCCTGTTTTTGGCACATGAATAAATATTTGATTCTCCTTTAGCATATCGGTTCAAAATTAAAGTTTCTTCTTTAAATATATGAAAATTAACAAAATAAAATCCTATTCTTAATTTCAATTAAATAAAAGGAATCCTTAACTTTGAGCAAATCTAATTTTATGAAAAATCTAATTTTATGTGTATTCAGTTTGTTCTTTTCAAGTTCATTGGTGCAAGCCCAGACCAAGCCCGTTGGGCTCAGCACCGAAAATAGAAGCGAAGTCAATGAAAATTTATCCAATAATTTTGGTCATTTGATTGGCGTTGAGCTCAAACTTGACAAGATAAAAGGAATCACTACTATAAAGGTGTCTGAAAGCAAATCGCTGTACGATAACATCAAAACTACCGAAGATAAAATGAAAGCAAGGTACGGCATAGAAGCCTTGGAGAGATTAAACGACGCCACTTCATTCCTAGAAGTAATTAGTATTTCTTCTGGTAATTTTTTATTAGAAAGTCATGAAACTTTGTCGACGGATAAAGAATTCATTCATTACTTTATCTTTAGACTTTAAAGTCTTATTCTTTTATTATTTTTTTCCAGTGCAATTCTCCATTTCTTTGAAGAGTTAAGTAATAAATTCCGGAATCTAGGTCGTTCAATGAAAATAGAAGGGTGTTTTTACCTGATGTAGACGCTTGTTCCTTGACGTACAATTTTTTTCCGAGCTGGTCATAAAGCGTTAAACGAATAAGGGCGGGGCTTGCTTCGGTAAAGCGAACTTGCACTTGACTTATAAATGGATTGGGCTCTACCATCCAATCAAAACCATCTAGCGAACGAAGAGCTAATGGGGTTGAACTATCGACGAACGCAACAAAAAGCGTGTCGGAATAAGCGCAAGCATTTGCATCCATCACCTCCAAATAATAACTTCCGGAATCTAGATCAGTAATAGATTCATTAACAGTCGCATGATCGAGAAAGATTTGATATGGTGCAGTTCCCCCATTAATAAGTAAATCAATACTTCCTAAATCAAAGGGAGTCTGCATGGCAATCAATTTTTGAACATTGATTTCAGCCGGAGCTTCCAGTACAAAAGAATCTATATGTGTGCACAAAAATGAATCTGTATAGATGAAGTTAAAAGCGCCAGCCAATAAATTGATGAGTGAATCACCGGTCTGTCCATTTGACCAAAAAACATTGTACGGACTTGAGGTATTTTCTATACTGAGTATAATAGACGCGTCCTGTGAATCAAAGCAACTAGGGTTCGCTAGTGTGGCAGCTATCACAATGGAATCCACTACGGAGACTACAACAATACTGCTAGAATAATTCACCCCATTTGAATCCACCGCATTCAAATTGTAACTACCTGCACTGGAAATGCGAATAGTTCTTGTCGTTTCTCCTGTATTCCACAAGTAGCTTTGAAATTCTAGAGACTCCAAAATCAAGGTATCTCTATGACAGAGCATGGTATCTGTTATCGGCAAAGTAAAAAACCCCATGTTCTGACCTTCTGTAAAATAATAATGCTGGTTTACATTTAAATCATAGTACTTCTCGACAATTCCACTAGGAAATTCAAGGTGCACGGAATCTACAATTGAATGCTGTCCCAATCCAAAAATATGATGTTGTGAGTTTTGCCCAAGATAATTTTCCCCACAAAGCGTATATTGGCTTAGTTGCATTCCTCCAACAAAAACGCTAATCCAAGAACCTATGGCAAATTTATTTGAAATGGTACCCTCAAGTGTAATCTTTATATGGTTGTTACTATTCCCAGAATTTTGCCACAAGAAAGGAAGTTGAGGGCCTTCATTTTGCACTACGATGTCGTAGAATCCGTTATTATCGAGATCTCCTCGAGCTACTGCATGGCTTCGTGCATTTTGATTTCCAGTAAAAACACTACTATCCTCAACAAATCCAAGGGGTAAATTATTTTTAAAGAAATAAGAAGGTTGTATTGGGATGGTCGGATTCAAAAAAGCTGATGCCACATATAAATCTTGCCATGAATCATTGTCATAATCTAACCATAATCCACCCCAAGTGGTTTTAGACATTATAAGATTTAATTGATTGGCAACATTGACAAAGCTTCCATTCCCTAGATTATCATAAAGCCTAGGCAATTCGGGTGTTCCTCCGCCAGTATTACTCACAAATAGGTCCAAATCTGCATCATTGTTATAATCTCCAATTGTAGCACTCATGAAATTACTAATGGGTCCCGAGAGATTCGCACTTATTGTTAGGTCCGTAAAAGTGCCGTCACCGTTATTATGATAAAGCGTAGCATCAGGGTTTCTGTCATTTACAACATACAGGTCTGGCCAGGTATCGTGGTCATAATCAAACCAAACTGAACAAAAGCTTGGCTTCGCTCCATCAGACACTCCCGCACTAAAAGATACATCGGTAAAGGTGCCATCCCCATTATTGAGATAAAGATTGTTTACAAATACTAAGTTGGTGGTATCCCCAAGGGTATCGTCATATTTGCAAATGTATAGATCCAAAAATCCATCTTTGTTATAATCTCCAAAAGAGGCCCCATAATTCCTAGCTGAGCCGGTATAAATTCCTGCGCTAGCAGTGACCTCTGTAAATGTGAAATTTCCATCATTTCTAAACAAGTGATTCTTTCCTCGGTAAGCAGTTAGGAAAACATCCAAGTCGCCATCATTGTCGTAGTCTACCCAAAGCAAGTGTTTCGTTTCACCAAAATTTAAAAGAGAAAAATTTGTCAATTGAAAGTTTCCTTGATTATTCAAATAGAATCCTTGCGTACCATTCTCTTTAGTGAAAGTCAGATCGTCCCATCCATCTTGATTAAAATCGTAAAAACTTACGCCATTCCCAAATCCATTTGTGGTCACAGAAGTAAAAGTGATTCCTTGTGTGGAAATGACATCTGTAAAATATTGCGCTAAGCCCGTTTGAAGCTGAAGCATCAAAGCAAGTAATATTATATAGTTTAATACTTTTTTCATGTGAACATTTCAAACAATGGAAGGATAGCCTATTCCTTTATCAATCTTTGCGTATCGCCTATTACGGCAAAACTTAAATCATCCCAGCCGTCTTTATTAAAATCATAGAAACTTAAGCCTGTTCCCAAAACGTCTATATACGGATTACTTACATTAATTCCTTGAAGCGCAGTACCAGCTAAATTCAAGCAATAAGTGCAACAAAAGTAAAGTTATTATAAAACACGGTAAAAGAACATAATATGAAATAAAACATTTTCATGGTGTTATTGAATAATTGCTATTTTCGAAATAAATATATTTTCCTGAGTTTCTATTCTCAGCCAATATAATCCGTTCAGATTTTCAGGAATTTTAAGCGCGAGTAAACCTTGGTTCAATTGTTCCACAGGATATTCTTTGCACGCCATTCCAATTTCGTTGATAAGTACAATTCTATTCAGTAAGAGCTTATTTTCCACTTTTACAAATAACTGTGCTCCTGCTCTCACTGGGTTAGGATAAGAATTCAAATCAGGGTTAAGCTCTCTTATTGCCGTAGGATTCAACTGTATCGTAAGAAAACTATCCCTAGCAATCTCTACGGCTTTATTCAGCGCAAGATCTGTAGCATTTTTAGGAATTAAACTAACAAAATCTTGTGCAAAAGAAAACGACTGAACATCATATACTAATTCATAAACCAAACTATTTATCCATTGAGAAGCGACAGGATTAAATAACAATACGCTCTCCATTCCGCTCGCATTTAAAAATTCCATTTCTAAGATACTATTCGGTTCCATTGGCTCATCAAATACAGCCGTAAACTTCAATTCACTCGTTTGATTCGTAACAAGATAAGCACTCGCTGTTAGCGAAACGATACGTGGGTTTTTCGTATCTAAATTTATCCAATCTCCCTGGATATAACTGTTTTGAGTATTCAGTGCCTTATCTTTTCCAAAGTTCACTTTCAGTTCAAAGCTATCTAGTTCAACGTTATTATCTAGCACATTAAATCTTGCTTCAAAAATCGAATCTGAGCTCCAATCACTGCCAAATACATTGTAATTAATTTCTGTATTCAACATGCCATTCAAAAAGAGTTCTGCTATAGGCTTTTGTACTTGATCCATTTTTTCGCTGAAGGCCAAACTTATGGTAAATCCATTGCTTCCCAGTTCATTATCTGAGACAATACTGGCAGATGGCAACGCTGCTAACAATTCCGGCTTCTTCGTATCAATGGTAAGGGCATTTGAAATGATGGCATTTCCAGCAGGGTTGCCATTTGCATCTTGTATGGCACTTAGGTTTATATCCATTAAGCCAGACTCATAGCTTTGCGTGAGCAAATTGTACGTTAATTGCAGATTAAAACTATCTATCCAAAAAGAATTTTGAGCATTAAACTGCAAACTAGTTCCCAAGGCATTCAGATCTGAAAATATTTGTGAAGGGATGACCGCGCTTTGCAAGGCTTGATTAAACTGAAAGGAACAAACCAATGCCGCATTGCCAATATCTACTAGAGATAAAAGACTGTCATTAATTAGATAGCTCAACAAACTAGGATTCTCTGTAACAATTTTAAATACATTATTCGCGATAAAGCCATTTTGAAAATTTAAAGACTCGTCTCTTACCGAATCCACTTGAACACTAATATTTAAGATTTCAACATCTGTATCTAACACGGCATATACCGATCGATAAGTAATTGAATTAATCCAGTTGCTTTGTGAAGCACTTAAACTCAACACACTATTTACAAGAACACTGTTCGAAAAGCTTAGCTTTGGTGCACTACTGGTATCACAAGCTTCAGAATATGCTACATCTAAATAAAAAATAGAAAGATTGGCAATACTATCGTTGACGAGACTACTGGAGGGCACTACACTAAGTACATAGGGTCTTTGCTTATCAATACGAAAAGGATTAAGTTCAATAAAGGGATTCTGCTCAATACCCGACATGTTTTTGGCACCCGTAACTTGAACTAAAATAGTAGTGATTGTTTCAGGAAAAGCATTTACTAGATAAATCTGTTCATAAACTTGGTTGCTTATCCAAGCACCTGTTTGAGGACTTAAAGAATTCACTAAAGGATTATTCAAGCCGATAAAACTAAGCGCAGGATTCGTGTTCATTTGCATATCCTCGCTAAAGTAAATAGTTAATTTAACCGTCTGTCCAACGCTTTGAATATTTACGCTTGCTATTGAACTGGTAATCGAGTCGATGCTAGGTTTTAGATTTTGGAAAATCGAATCTGCTTTATCGAAGGCTTCCAAGCCTATTATGGATCCAATCAAACGACCATTAAGATCATCTGCAGGTGGATGAATTCCTCCCCAGATTCTGGAAAGACTGCATTGGTCTGAAGCATCTCTGTAGGTAGCCCATTCCAAAATCACGTCAGTAGAAGGACCTTCTTCAAATTCCAAAAACTCATTTGCTTGAGCATGGAATTCACTCATTCCTCCTGGGAAAAATGGATTTCCAGTAACAAAGCTTAGCACTTCTGCTGCCGCTCTTGAAAAAGTAGAGTGCCCAGAAACATACCCGGCAAAAGGTGGTGTTACAAAACTAGGTCGTTGGTAAGGCCACCAATTTTCTGCAAGTATCCATCCAACACCTGCGTAAGTTGTCTGAGCATTAGTAATATAATCTGGTCCTTTCCAAGTATATAATTTTAGTTTTCCCACGTTTTGGTTATTCATACCAGCTAAAGAATCACCAAGCTGAACTTGTTCTATATAACCAAGAATTAAAGGCAGACCTGCTGGATGATAATTAGGTAATACATTGCTTGTACTTTGTCCTTTCTCTGCCATATAGCGAATAGCAGAAATCGGTCTTGCATAATCATACCAAGCTTTAATACTCCAAGCACTAATTGCTGCATCATGCATGGCACCACCTAAGCTTAGGTAAAATTTAACATCATATTCTAGATCATCTAAAACTGGCCCCACTCCCTTCCATTTCTTTTCAAAAAGCAAATGTTTACTAACCTCATTGTAAATATTAAACCAGTGCCCTGGAGGTGTTTCAGAATTCAATCCATCTGCCCAAAACTCCGCTAACACCCTAGCATAATCTGCTCTTTTTACCAATTGTGGGGTATAGGGCATATTCGTAACAGGATTCACCGCATACCCTTGTCCAGGGTCTCCCCCATCAAAATAATTATAAAAACTAGGATAATCAGAAAACTGGCTTGGGTAGTTTTGAATATTTCCAACACTCGCTGGTGAAATATCCCAAACAGTAGTATCTGTAGGATCTAAATGTGATTGCCAAACAGAAACCATTGTAAAATTCCACTTGTAGTAGGAGTCTAATTGAGTTTGAATGGTAGTATCGAGATAAACAGGTGGCCCTGGATCGTGATGAACGATGTAATTATTTCCATCACGCGAATACGTAGTTTGTGCACTTTGTGGAATAGCAAAGGTTTCCACATTTCCCCATTCAGGAGACAAAAAAGGTGGATTAGCGGTTAAGACATTTCCTGCTTGATCCACAGCATAACTTAAGGCAATGGGTTGCCATCTATTTGGATCCATCATATTTGGATTGCCTGGAAATTCTGGCTCTACTGGACCTTGAACAGGTGTGTAATATAGATTGTTATAAGCTCCAATTTCATTAGAACCATCTAAGTAAGCATATTCAATCATTTTAGAGGCAATGTAGTTACCTAATTCTGCTGGACCGCCATTAATATAATCCGCAGAAAAGTTTAAGCGGTCATAATTTAAGCTATCCATAAAATTATTGATTCTTGGAATGGTATTTCCTGCACCTGGCGAACTACTATACCGATGAAGCATTAAGCGATACATTGCAAAGCAAATGGCTTCCTGCTGAGCGGAAAGCGTATCCTCAGGGATTACTACTCCTTCAAAAGGGATGTAAAGCCCTGCATGCGTATTGCCGAGTAAATAAAAGGTTACCTTATTTTCGTAAGCGGCCCAAGCATCATACATAACAATTGAGCTATGGAATAAATTTCTCCCATGCACTGTTGGGCGTGCAAAATCATTTTTAATTGCAAATAGGACCTGTTCTGTCCATAATTCTGCGATACTTTCTTGTGCTTGAAGGTTCGAAAGAAACGAAGAACTAAAAATAAATAAAGAGAATATATATATTTTCATTTTTGAAACAAAGTTAGCTACCTGCAATTTAATAAATTTTAGGTAAAAAGATACCGCGCAGATGCATGAAAAAAAGACATAAAAAAAAGGGGTTCCGATAATCGGAACCCCTTTCAATAAAAACTTAATTAGATTTTACTTCTTCATCATCGTGGTACTGTAGATAGCACCATTTCTTTCAATTTGAAGTAAAGTTACCCCAGCTGCAATATCAGCAGGAACATCTAAGGAAATATTGTTAACACCTACTGTAGTGTTCACTTTTTGTGTCATTAATACGCTTCCTGTAACATCGAATAATTTAATATTCAATTCACCAGAAATCGCATCCGTAAACAAGATGTTTAAAGCACTTACATAAGGGTTAGGATAGATAGAAATTGTTTCGATACCTTCTATGTTATCAATTCCTGTACAAACCACCACCTCAACATTTAAAGAAGCCGAAACTGCACAACCATTTGGACCAGTGAAAGCGTAAACTAACACATGACTACCAACACCCGCTGCAGACGCATCAAAAGAGGTACCTGTAACGCCAGGACCAGTTAACACACCTGAATCAGGCTCTAAGGTTAAATCAATAAGCGCAGCATTATCACAAACTGTAGAGACACCACCTAAAGTAACGTTTACTGCAGGATAAACAACCAAGTTGGTCGTTACTGTACTATCACAACCACCTACACTCGTTAAAATGTCCGTGTAAGTTCCTGTTGCATTGTAAGCATTCGTTCCAACAACTAATGAATCATCTGCACAAATTTGTACATTTTGACTCACGCTATAAGAAGCAACTACGGTAAGCTCTGTTTTCACAATACTATCACAACCCGCTGCATTTGAAAGTGTAGTCGAATAAATACCTGCTGTATTTACCACTAAACCATCAGGTAAAGTGAAGGTAGCTGCATCACAAATTGTGGCTGACACGGATTCTTCATTAGAAGCATTGATAGTTAAATCGTAAACTACAATACTATCACATCCAGAAACGGAAGTTAAAGAATCTACATAGAAACCATCTATCGTTTGGTTCACACCAGCAATCATCATACTATCACAAGCTGTCATTACAACAGTATCTAGATAGGTAGGATTAACTGTAACGGAAACCATAGCTAATTCACTAGGGCAACCTGCGGCAAAAATATCGTCGTTATAAACGACACCTAGCGTAACTTGTGCTGCAAAACCATCCTCGAAAATTACATTTCCATTAGGATCTGAAATCGTATAAGAAATTTCATTATCATAGAATCCTGTAAAAAAAGTAAGCGTTAAGATGTCCCCATGCGCAGCTGTGAATGTTTCTTGACCAGCTCCACCTGTTGTTAGAGAAAATGGAGAATTTACAACACCAACACCATTAACTTGAACACCCAAAGATGCTCCGTTCCATCCGTCACCGAATGAATCAAACATATCAAGCGTAAACGTTCCACTGAATGTTTCTTGTTGACCCACATAGAATGAAGTATCACTCATAGCGGTAAACATTAAAGTATCCCCTTGGAAGAAAGGAGACGCAGACGTATCACTTTCATACCATGATAAAATACCTGTAGTAGTTGCCGTCAAAGCAACGTCGCTACCTTCACAAGCGTCAACATTAGCAACAACCGGAGCCATTGGAACTGCACCGAATGTTAAAGAAACTTCTGTTGTGTCATTATTGGTATTTTCATCATTAGCAAGATTCGTAAAAGCAGTCACATCAATTGAACCCCCAGCTATTGTATTCAGAGAATCTAAAGTAACAACGGTAGTAGCCAATGCAGGTAAAGAATCTACAACTAAAGTATAAATTCCAGCAAAGTCACCAGTGATTTCAACAACCACAGGTACATAATATAAAGTATTCACACCGAAATTCTCTACGGTGATCGTGATTGGCGTAGCTACTTCACCACAACCTGAAACTGGAGAACTAACTTCAGTTACACCGATTTCATTTGCAGGAGCTTCTTGAAGTGAAACATCATCAATTGACATATCACTAGTAAATGAAGAACCTTTAAAACCTACAAATCTAAAAGTAACTATGCCCGTGTAGCTTGTAATATTCGTAGAAAATTCTCTCCAAACATCTCCACCAGCAGTTTGCTGTGGTCCAGAAATAGTTGCAATTGAAGCCCAACCTGAACCATCATTAATTTGCAATACCAAATCACCCATTGTAGCACCATACATATGATACCAGAATGAAATGTTTGGATTAGCCAAAGCAGTTAAGTCCACTAAAGGACTATTCAAGAAGGCAGAATCACCTATAATCCCAGAAGAAGATTCTGTATACATATAAATTCCACCTGAAGCCGGAGCTAAAGTATGATCCGTAAAAGGTCCCGTTCCAGTAGAGTTTTCGTTTGCACCTGTACTATTTTCAGATTCCCAACGGAAGCCGGTAGTAGGGGTAGTTGTCCAACAGTTACCTAGGTCGCCAAAAGCTCCTACAGCTACAGCTTCATAATCTTCCAACATCGGAGCGGCAACTGGAGCACATAAAGTTGTAAGAGAAACTGAAAATGAATAATCACTTGAATCCGCTGGACCACATACGGCACGAACTACAAAATCATATGCAGTTTGCGCTGTTAAGCCAGTAATTGTGCTTGATGGTATTCCACCCGCAACTGAAACAACGGTTCCTGTGCCTGGAGTAAACCCAGGAGCACCATATTCTACAGACCATTCAATAGCAGATCCATTTTCAGTCCAAGATAAATCCACAGTAGCATCAGTTACGAAAGAAGCTGTAAGGCCCATTGGCTCTGGACAAGATGGAATAGGTCTAACTCTAAAGTTATCCATAAAAAATTTGATATCTGATGCATCATCAACCGTTCCTTCATCTCCGAAGAATCCGATTTTTACAACAGAACCAGCATAAGCGGTTAAATCATAGATTGCTACTTCTCCAGTTAAAGAAGGAGTAACTACATTAGAACTATCATATCTTCCTAATTCAGTCCATGTAGCACCGCCATCAGTAGTGACTAACACGGCTACGTAATCATCATCAGAAATTTGACCTGCTGCAGTTGAAGACCAGTTTGAAATCAACCAATTAAAATCTAATTGGTATGGGCCACCTACACTTAAATCAATATCAGGACTTACCAACCAATCTTGATCAGACAAGTTCCACAATTCAATACTAGCACTACCTACAAAAGCAGTAACAGAGAAAGGGCTCGCGGCATTGTTTCCAAAACCATCTTGCAACCATTGACTATTATTATTAGGAGTGGCTGATCCAATAGTTAAAGGAGTAACTTGGTCATATTCGGTCCAACAAATTGGTAAAGATGTTGTTCCTATCCAAGTTGTAAAATCTTCAAGGTATGTTGGCGTAAAAGGCGAGCATGGCGTAAGGAAAGATAATGGACCTAAAACCGTACTACTATCACCAGTAGCACCTGAACAATCAGAAAACAAGTAAACATCATAATCTGTTGCACCTGACAAACCTGTCAAGAATACACTATCAGCAGAAGTGGTTATTAAAGTACCTGTTCCCAAAGCAAAGCCATCAGGACCAAATTCAATCACTGTAGAACCAGCACCACCATAAGAAGTGAAATCCACTTGCGCAGAGTCAAAACTTAAGACCGTAGTAGAGGCCAATGTTGGAGACACACAAGATACACAACCTTCAATTCGAATAAAGTCAATTGCCATGTCACCTAAGAAGGTACCATTTCCTACACCAATAAATCTTACCCTGAATGATGCAGAGCCTGCTGCAGATGAAACATCTATTGAAGCTTCTTTCCAAGGATCAGTTTGCACTAATTGTTGTTGTCCTACATAAGTAACACCTGGATTCCATGAAGCACCGCCGTCATTAGAAGTTTCTGCAATCATCGTTCCGGTTTGAGCGCCAAACATATGGTAGAAGAATCTCAATCTTACTGGAGCATTAACAATACTCAAATCATAGATTGGTGAAGTTAACGTATCTGATTGCCCTGCTAGACCACCAGAAGTTTCTAGATAAACAAATCCAACACCATTGTAAGCAGCGTTAGGACCGGTAGGGTTAGAAGTTGTTCCGCCAGCACCATCCCAAGTCCAATCAGGGTCAGCTGTACGCACTTGTGTCCAAGGACCAGTAGTTCCATTAGAACCACCTGGACCAACAGTAACATCTGTTTCAAAATCTTCTGTGTAAACAAATGAAGCATTTCCTGTTCCAATAGCACAGGCTAAAGGCGCTATACCTGTTGTAAAAGCTAAAGGACCTGTCCATAAAGAGGTATCTCCAACAGCACAAATTTCTCTAACATAAACTACATAATCATTTTGTGGAAATAACAAACCACCAGCAGTAACTGTATCATTAGCATAAACACCACCGCCAAAATACGTTCCTGCACCTGTAGTAGGGTTGTATGTAGGACTGCCTAATGCAACTTCCCAAGAAGTAGCTCCACTTGTAGTCCAAGTAACACTAGCATCAATATCAGTAACATTAAAAACAGTCAAGCCTGTAACAGCTGAACAAGAAGGTAATGGCTCTAATAACCACTCTAAAGTAAAAGTTCCTGCATTAGTTGAAAAACCATCCAATAAAAAATATACTGTTTCGGATACACCTGAAGTATTTTGATAATAATAATGAGTTAAATCATTGTCATCCAAACAACCATTAATAGTACCTAAGTCTGAATAGATAGGGAAATTACTTACATAACCTGTATTTATAGTTGTAGTTCCCGGACAAGCGCCGCCAAAAGCTACTCTATGTTTTGAATCAAAAGCGTTTACACTTTGACCTATATATAGTCTGTAACCATCTGGAACAGAAATATTAAATATTCTATCCGAAGCTGTATTAGAGATACAAGCTTCATTGTATGTATCTCCAAAACCTACAGTAGTTGCACTGTAAGGGCTTGTCAAAGTAGCTAAATCTAAAGATGAAGCACAAGAGTTGCCAGCTGGTTCAGGACAATCTGCAGGGCAAGTAACAAAACTTTCTGTTCCTTCACAAACGCTATTACCACAAACTGCTGCCGGAGTAGCTGTTAATAAAAGGTCATAACTTGCAACACAATTCGGTGTTGGCCAAGTTGTAACATAAATATAGATAGTTGTTGAAGCTGGCACAGCTAATGCGGTTGCCGTTCCATCTACAACAGCAGAACCTGTATAAAACGATCCTAAGCAAGTCGCTGCGGCAGCATTACACGTTCCAGAAACAATTGTTACGCCCGAATAATTGTCGGTCATATTGGTATAAGCAACAAAAACATCTTCAGCGCTTGCGCCTGTTGTATAGCTATATACATGAGATTCTTCTCCTGCTGAATTCGCTACGTAAAATCCGTTACATGGATTTTCAGAAACTTGCACTCCAGTTCCACAAGTTGTTTCTCCAACCAAGGCCATTCCTGAAGTTAAAGCCGTTGGACTTGCGCAACTTTGTGCATTAAGTTTACCGAAACTCAGCATGACTAAAGCGATTGACAAAAAGTATATTCTTTTCATAGTGATCTAATTTTAATTAACAATTTAACAAACCTAATGAAATAATAATTCAAAAGGAAACTTATGACCTAGTAAAATGAGCGCAAATTTAATATGTAGAATAAAAATAATTTAATAACTATACTAAATATAAAGCTGAATAAACCCTGATAGCGGGACCTTTTAACAAGACCTTTTTAAACGAAGGTTCAAAACTTACTTCAAGTCTCCCACCTTGAGCATCTATGAACAGCTTAGTCGAATTTAAAAACTTACTTGCCACAATTGCAGCGGCAACGGCACCGGTTCCGCATGCTAAAGTTTCAGCCTCAACGCCTCTTTCATAAGTCCGAATTTGCAAGGTGTTTTCTTCGCCTAATTTTACAAAGTTGATATTCACCCCGTCCTTTATAAAGCGCTCACTATTTCGAATTTTTCGTGCTTCTGATAAAAGGTCCTCGGGCATCTCCTTGACAAGAACAACATAATGCGGTGAACCTGTATTCAATAAAAACTGATTTGTCTGAACTTCTTCCACTTGGTCGACATCAATCATTCCTAGGGCAACTTGTCCATCTTCGCAAAGCTCCGCTTGATGGGCTCCATCGATAGCAATAAAATTGGTCTTCGATTGAATCATCCCCAATTCTTTGGCAAACGCCACAATACATCTGCCCCCGTTTCCGCACATTGAACTTTGGTTCCCATCTGCATTAAAATAAATCATCTTAAAATCATACACTTCGTCTTTCTCTAATAGAATCAATCCATCCGCGCCTATGCCGAATCTGCGATCGCACATCTTGAGAATTAGTGAAGTATCCGTTTGAGGGAATTTTAAATCTCGGTTATCAATAATAATAAAGTCGTTTCCTGCTCCTTGATATTTTGTAAATGCTATTTTCATCGTGTTAAAGCCTGTTAATGGTGGAACAAAATCCTGAAAAAATTGTCTTAAGGTGTAAGAATGAATCCTTAAATTTCGTTTACAAAGCTAAGCCTTATTTATTGATCATCTTTAAAATCAAAAGGACATGAAAATAAAAAACAATATACTCGTTTTACTCAGTGCATTTGCAGGCGCATTCCTTGCCCTCTTTAGTTATGCTTATTTTAGTCCTCAAGCAGAATTTACACCATTAGAATCGAATCCTGTGCGTATCGTCAAAACGGCAAATTATGCTAATGCCATAGAGCCGTTCAACTTCACAAGCGCTTCAAGTATCGCCACGCCTGCTGTAGTTCATGTAAAAACGACCTATTCGAGTTCCACGAGTTCAGCTCAAGAGTTTTATGGGGATGATTTGTTTGAATATTTCTTTGGTCATCCCAAGCAACATGCAATGCGCCCAGCTCAAGCCAGTGGCAGTGGCATCCTCATTTCTGAAGATGGCTATATTGTGACGAATAATCACGTAGTGCAAAATAGTTCGGCTATCGAAGTAACCTTGAGTAACAATCAAATTTATGAAGCAAAACTTGTTGGAAGCGATAAAGACACCGACTTGGCTTTGATAAAAATTGATACTAAAAATTTACCATTTTTAATCTTTGCCAATTCAGATGAAGTGCTTGTTGGAGAATGGGTTCTTGCGGTTGGAAACCCTTTCAACCTCGCTTCCACTGTAACCGCAGGAATTGTGAGTGCCAAAGGGAGGAATATAAATATCTTAGAAAACTTACAGGGAAAATCGAATACTGCAATTGAAAGTTTTATACAAACAGACGCCGCCATCAACCCGGGAAACTCTGGAGGCGCCTTAGTCAACTTGAGTGGCGAAGTAATTGGCATTAACACGGCTATAGCTACACCAACTGGTACTTATGCAGGATATGCTTTTGCCGTCCCTTCTAACATTGCTTCAAAAGTAGTTACAGACTTAAAAGAATATGGTGCGGTGCAAAGAGCGTTTATTGGCGTAAATATTATTTCTGTGGACCACCTGATTGCGGAAAGTTTAAATCTTGAAGAAACTAAAGGTGTTTATTTACAAAATGTAATGAAAGGTGGGGCAGCCGACCTTGCAGGTCTTCAAAATGAAGATGTTATTTTGGGTATCAATGACTTAAAAGTTAACGATGTAGCCGCGCTACAGGAGAAAATAGCAGGCTTTCGCCCGGGGAATGTCATTAAAGTGTCATTTCTGAGAAAAAATGTACTTCAGAGTGCAACATTAACGCTAAAAAATAGGTTTAACAATCAGGAACTTCTTACTGCTGACGTTGAGATTTTAAATTACAACAAATAAAAGATAGTCGTTCTTAGATTAGTACATAGATTCTCTGCTTTATAAAGGGGATTTCAAGAAAATGGGGTTTTTAGGGTTGAAGAAAGGTTCTTTGTTAGTAATAACGGGGAGCCTTTCTTTTTTTTAGTTGAATTTGTACTTTCATATATCGCAGTTGCAATTCCGAAGGGAACAGAAGCGCCTTCGCGATGTGAGAAAAATAGTACAATAGAAAAAAAAGGAACTAGTCCAGCTTGTTATCGGGATAGTATTATTATTTGAAAGAGTGGCACAGGCGATTAAAAAAATGGGGCCTTGTATCAAAGGAATTGGATTCGAAGTAAGGGGTTAGCTTAACTTCTCAATTGCAATTTTCATTCTCTTTACAGCTTCTCTCAAGTTGGCTTCGCTAGCGGCATAAGATATGCGCATGCAATTATCATCACCAAATGGTTCACCGCCAACGGTAGCTACATGTGCCGTTTCTAGAAGATACATCACTAAATCCGTAGGGCAGTTAATCACATAATTTTCGTATCGCTTTCCAAAAAGAGCACTTACATCTGGGAATATATAAAACGCGCCTTCGGGAACGTTTAGCTTCATTCCTTTGATTTCACCCAACAACTCCAACATGAGATCTCTTCTTTCTAAGAAAGAGTCTCGCATTTTAAACGTCTCATCTAGCGGACTATTTAGAGCATGAGCAGTTGCTGCTTGAGAAATGGAACAAGCTCCTGAAGTAAACTGTCCTTGTAATTTTGCACAAGCTGTTGCCAACCATAAGGGTCCACCCATATAGCCAATTCTCCAGCCAGTCATAGCAAAACCTTTACTCACCCCGTTGACGGTGGCTACTTGATCTTTTATAGAGGCGATGCTCCCGATGCTAAAATGTTTTTCATTTGTAAAATTGATGTATTCATAGATTTCATCACTGATCACTAGTATATTAGGGTATTTTTCGACTACAACTGCGAGCGCTTCTAGTTCTTTTCTTGAATATGTTGATCCTGTGGGATTACATGGTGAACTGAAAATAAGCAATCTTGTACGATCAGAAATTTTGGCTTCCAATTCGCTTGGAGTTACTTTGAAATCATTTGCAATACTTGTTTTGACGATGACCGTTTTTGCATCACACATTTCTGCAATACCGGCATAACTTACCCAAAATGGTGCTGGCAGCAAAACTTCATCTCCAGCATTTAAAACACACATGGCAATATTCGCAATCGTCTGTTTAGCTCCGCAAGACACCACGATTTGTTCCATGGTAAATTCAAGCTCATTGTCTCTTTTAAACTTGTCCACGATAGCCTTTCTAATTTCTATGGTTCCTGGCACTGGAGTATACTTTGTATCTCCTTCTTGAATTGCCTTAATTGCTGCAGCTTTTATGTGGTCTGGCGTATCAAAATCAGGCTCTCCTAGAGTCAAACTGATTACATCCTTGCCTTGGGCTTTCAAATCACGGGCTTTTTGAGCCATTACAATAGTTTCAGAAGCTGGAACTCTTTTTATTAAGTCAGAAAGGATCATGAATTTTTATATTTTCGACAAATATAAGCGACCTTACAAATTCCACAAGTAAATGATAATAACAATGTGCATAAAACTGTGTATTTCATTTGTAAATGTTTTATAGTCTCCGATAAATTCTTAACTTTGAATTATCTTAAAACCTTGTTTTATGTCTAACTACCAAGAATTTACAGAAAAAGATGTGCTTACTATTGAGAACACCTTAGACACCAAACAATTGGTGATCCACAACGACGAAGTCAATACTTTTGATTGGGTAATTGATTGTCTTATAGACGTTTGCAAGCACAGCTTTGAGCAAGCCGAACAAAGTGCCATTTTAATTCATACGCAAGGGAAATACGCTGTGAAAGAAGGTTCTTACACGAAGTTGAGCCCGATGAAAGATGCCATGTCTGAAAGAGGATTAAGCGTTACTATAGAGTGAGCTAATCAATCTGCGCTAGTAAAATAGCTGCACTGATCGCTGCATTTAATGATTCAGCTTCTCCTTTTCTTGGAATAGTAATTTTAGCACTCATTAAATCTCGTATTTCATCTGAGGCGCCGCTGCCTTCATTTCCTATAAGCAAGATGTTCTTCCCCCATTTAAATTCTTTATAATTTTCGCCACTCATATCTGCTACCAGTAGGGTATGTGTATTTTGCTCCTTGATGAATTTTGGCAAATCTAGATAGTGCACCTTCATCCGAGAAAGGGATCCCATGCTGGCTTGAATCACTTTACCATTGTAACAATCCACGCTTGAATTTGAACAAACAATTTCTTTATAACCAAACCAATCTGCCGTTCTGATTATGGTACCTAAATTGCCCGGGTCTCTAATCTCATCCAAAGCCAAAATGACGTTAGCTTCCACATCGACAGCACCCAAATGAGGCTTTTCAAAGATAGCGATGACTTGTTGAGCAGATTTGAAGCCAGTTAATTGCTCGAGCTGTTTATTGTTCACATAGAAACATTTCTCGCGTTCCACTTCACTTGCAAAGCCTTGGAGAACTTCTTCATTTCCGAATACTCCAACACAGGGAAGTGAGCTCTTTAGAAATTCATCTACACTTTTAAGCCCTTCGACAATAAATTGGTTGTATTTTTGTCTATATTTTTTTTGTTGTAAGAAACGAACCTGCTTAATTTGCGCGTTTGTAATTTTATTGAATCCCATAGAAGCAAAGTTATAAGAACAAATTTGCAAAATATTATTTTTTCTGTCGCAGCCTTTTTCTTGCTTGTGCTCTTGAACGCTTGTAACCTCACACAATCCGTTCCTGAAGAGTCCTATCTTTTAATGAAAAATAATATAGTATTCCAAAAGAAAGTAAAAAAAGAGGGCATCAGCAAAGAAGAAATTCAAAACCTTATTATTCAAAAACCAAACACCAAAATGTTTGGTTTGGTTTCCTTACGTCTTGGAATTTACAATTTGGCTTTTGATAAAAAAGAAAATAAGTTTAGATGGTGGTTGAAAAATAAAGTTGGTGAAACTCCTGTAATTTATAACAATAAAATCAGTTCTAAGTCGGCCGAGAATATTAGACTTCATATGTTTAATAAGGGATTTTTAAATACTAAGGTCGAATACAGCACCACATACAACCCCAAAAAAGCAAATGTAATCTACACCATATCTCCTGGAAAAGTATTTACTATTAATGAAGTCATTTTACCACAACAATCGAATTCCCTTTACAAGCACATTCTTGACATCCAAGACAAATCGCTCTTAGAGAAAGGGGCTAATTTTGACATTAACTTTTTAAACGACGAACGAACAAGAATTACAACCCATCTGCGAAACATGGGGTATTACAACTTTAGAAAAGATTACATCGTATTTGATCTAGACACAAATAATACCACAAAAAAGATAGACATTGTGCTGAGTGTTAAAGAACCTAAACCAGGTGAATGGCACGAAAAATATACGATACAAAACATTTACATCATAGGCGATTATTCTGTTCTTGAAGAAGACAGTATGAAGAGAGATACCCTTTTATACAATGATTTCTTTTTTATACAATCTTCTGAGAAACATAAGCCGAAAGTTATTGCAAATGCCATCTTCTTCAAGAAAGGTGAATTTTTTAAGTTGGATTCTTATCAGAACACTTTAAAAAAGTTAGCTAGCTATGGAGCTTTCAAATTTGTTGATATTCAATTTGCTACGAAAAGCGTCAAAGAAACCCCGAGTTTAGATGTCTTTATTTATTTAACCTCAGCTAAAAAACATACGGTTTCTGTGGATTTAGAAGCAAACCATAATTTCATTGGACTCACCGGGTCTTCTTTAGGATTCACCTATCAAAACAAAAATCTAACGAAGGCGGCAGATCTCTTCTCCATAAAAGTTTCGACTGGTGTGGAATTTAATGTGGCAAACGGTTTAACCAACCCTGTGAACAATGCTGATTTTACCATTGAAACCAATTATTATTTGAATAAATTTTTAGTCCCTTTTCCTTTAAAGAAGGTATCCAAAAATAATAATGTAAAAACTCGTTTTTCTATTCAGTACAATTATGAACGAAGATTTACCTTCTATTCTTTACATAGCAATAGTTTCAACTTTGGATATGAATGGAATGAATCTGCCAATAAAAAACATTTATACAATCCTATTTCCGCTACGCTACTTATCCTTCCTGAAAAAACGCTCACGGATGACTTTAGGCAAAAATTAGCGGATATTCCATCCCTGCAACGAAGTTTTCAAGAGCAGTTAATTTTAGGCTCCAATTACACTTTTCTTTACAACAATAAGGAAACAGAAAGCGACCGATCTTTTATCGCTTTTCAAGGGAAAATTGCCTTGGCGGGCAACGTGATTCATGCCATAACGGCGCTAACAAAACAGGCCAAAAACAACTTAACACCCTATCAAATATTTAAAAGAGAGTATTCTCAGTTTGCCAGGTTTGAAGCCAATGTGGTTCACAATTATTCTATAGGTCGTCACGCTTCTTTAAACTCTCGTTTTATTGGTGGAATCATTATCCCTTTTGGCAATTCTACAGATGCTCCTTATTTCCAACAATTCTATGTGGGTGGATCAAATAGTATTCGCGCCTTTAGATTGCGTGCGTTAGGACCAGGAACTTATGCCGACCAGACCAACATTAACAATCCGAACTTCTTTTTTGATCAAGCTGGAGATTTTAAACTAGAAGGAACTACCGAGCTTAGATTTGATATTTATAAATGGTTTAAAGGCGCGCTATTCGTTGATGCTGGAAATGTTTGGTTGTTGAAAAACGACCCTGATCGAGTTGGTGGAACCTTGAAGAAAGATAATTTTTTCAATGCCATTGCAGTGGGCGTTGGCTTTGGATTGCGATTGGATTTTGAATACTTCGTTATAAGAACCGACTTCGCTCTACCTATTGTAGATCCTAGATTTGATGATTCTAGGAGATATCCTTTAAATGATTTTAAATTTAGTGTTGGAAGAGATAGTTGGTTTAGAGCACATTCCGTTTTTCACTTAGCTATTGGTTATCCATTCTAGTTTTTTCCAAGCATTTTTCTATTAAAAATTATACCTTAGCGTAAGCATGAATTTAAATCTCGATCCAGATAAAAATAAATTGAAGAGTGAAGACTTTGAAATAGATAAAGCGCTTCGTCCCAAACAATTCAAAGACTTTGAGGGTCAGGCCCAAATTATGGAAAACCTAGAGGTTTTCGTTAAGGCGGCTATCCTTCGTGAAGAAGCATTGGACCACGTTTTGTTACACGGTCCTCCAGGTTTAGGGAAAACCACACTTTCCCATATAATAGCCAATGAAATGGGTGTTCATGTAAAAGTAACCTCTGGCCCCGTTTTAGAAAAGCCAGGTGATCTTGCAGGATTATTAACGAATCTAGAAGATAACGACGTTTTATTCATTGATGAAATCCATCGTTTGAGTCCTGTGATAGAAGAGTATTTATACTCCGCTATGGAGGACTACAAAATAGATATCATGATTGATACTGGACCAAATGCTAGGTCGGTGCAAATTGAACTTTCGCCCTTTACGCTAATAGGCGCTACTACGCGATCAGGATTGCTTACCGCTCCGCTTCGAAGTCGTTTTGGCATTACCTTGAGAATGGATTACTACGACGTAAATACTTTGGCGGGTATAATTGAACGTAGTGCGGACATCTTATTAATTCGTATTGAACAAGAAGCTGCATTTGAAATTTCAAGAAGAAGCAGAGGGACACCAAGAATTGCAAACCTTTTACTAAAACGAATCAGAGATTTTGCACAAATTAAAGGCAATGGTGAGATTAGCTTAGAGATTGCAAAATATGGCCTGAACGCTTTAAATGTAGATGAGAATGGTTTGGATGACATGGACAATAGAATCCTACAAACTATTTTGGAGAAATTCAATGGAGGGCCTGTTGGCTTAACTACTATTGCTACTGCAGTAAGTGAAGATGCTGGAACTATTGAAGAAGTTTACGAGCCCTACCTTATCAAGGAAGGCTACTTAAAGAGAACGCCTCGTGGCAGAGAAATCACAGTTAAAACATTCAAACATTTTGGAAAAACCCCGCCAGCAAGCGCGGAGACTTTGTTTTAAAAAATCCTTAATTCATGAGATCAAAGAAAGTCATTGCGATGAAATGACGCTTTGGTGTAGAGGAAGAAGGAACTTGTCTTGCTGAGTAATAATAGATTTACGAGCCTATCCCTTGAGATTGGCATGCAGCTCATATCGCTTTGTTCACAAAAACGTTTCAACTATAAATAAGCCAAACTTAAGACCTAAAACTTACAACTTACTTTCAACTATCGCCAAAATCTCTTCCTCCGCGTTCTTAGCATCTTTGGCTATTTTACCCGCTCTAGATAGGATCTCTTTTTTGAAGGTTTCGTCTTTCAAATCGACTGCGTTGATTTTTACGTTGAGGTAGGCACCTAGAACAGCACTTCTGGCGCATAAAGCTCCTACTCCAGCGTCACTTACTGAATTTGGATTGCCGATGGCTGCCATATTCTTTAATAAATCGAAGGATGCATAGGATGTCTCCATCACACTAAACGGAATTTCGATGGCGTACTTGGTTGCATCTTGAATAGCTTGAGAACGTATTACTTTTTCGGCATCGCTGCCTTTAGGTAGTTGAAAAGCATCCATAATTTTATTGAAAGCACGGGTATCTTCGTCTACTAACCAAAGTAATTTATCCTTGATGGCTTGACCTTTGGTTGCCCATTCCGAAAACGCTTCCCAACGTTCGTCCCAGCCTCTTTTATGCGAAGAAAGATTGGCTACCATGGTGCCTAGCGAAACGCCTAAGACGCCTATATAGGCCGCAATACTTCCACCTCCTGGTGCAGGACTTTCGCTAGCTGTTTCATTAGCGAAGGCTTTTAAATCCATTCCCACTAAAGGACGGCTATCGTCTTCTGCCAACATATACTCAATAATATTTTTCTTTGGATCGAAAGGAGCCAACTCATCTAATCCCATACTTTTTACGGCAATCTTAATAATTTCTTCTTCACTGATACCCGTACTTCGTTCTTGTTTTAGTAAAAAGTATTTACCTGCGTCTAACATACTTTTTAGTGGCACCAAACCCACCAACTCACTCCCTGTTACCCGCAGCCCTCTTAAGTGGGCAGATTTATCGCATTCATCAAAAGCCTTGTGTAAGGGCGTTTCATTGACATTTGTGATGTTCATGGAAATTTGTGCCACACCATATTCTTCGATGAACCACCCAATGGCTTTTACGCCCTTGCAAGATCCGGGAATTCTTTCTTGGTTTCCCTGTGCATCTAAAACGGGTTTACCGTTTGGCGAACTATCTTCTGTTTTGCCTCTACCCTGTTCTCTGATGTCAAAGGCAATATTGTTTGCTCTTCGAACCGAAGTAGTATTTAAGTTGACATTATAAGCTATTAAAAAATCTCTTGCACTGATGGCGATGTTGCCCGTTTTTGGCTGAAAGCTTGCTGGACCAAAATCTGGTTTCCATTCCAATGCGCCAATTTTAGCTGCAATGCCTTCATACTCACCTGAACGAACACTTGCTAGGTTTTTACGATGAGGTGCACTTGCTGCATATTCATAAAAATAGACTGGAATATTGAGCTCACGGCCTACTCTTTCACCTAACTTTTTAGCACATGCAATACAATCTTCCATAGATGCATTTGCCACCGGAATAAAAGGACAAACATCGGTAGCCCCAAAGCGCGGATGCTCACCTTTATGCTTGGTCATATCGATGACTTCTTGTGCTTTTTTAATGAGTTGAAAAGCAGCTTCCACCACTTGGTCTGGTTCCCCTACAAACGTGATTACCGTTCTGTTCGTAGCTTTTCCAGGATCCACATCCAAGAGCTTTACGCCTTCTACGGCTTCCACCACACTATAGATTGCTTTAATCTTTGCTTCATCTCTGCCTTCCGAAATATTAGGTACACATTCAATTAATTTTCTCATCAGGATTATTTAATTTGGTGGATACAAAGGTAATCAAATGGACTTAAAACCCTTCTATATTTATCCCAACAAAACGCATATGCGTCTATTTTGCTTAATAGCTTCTCCCTTGCATAATTCTTTTAATTTAGCGACTTCTCTTAGCTCATTTTCAAACTCCCAGTAGTCGGGATGCTCCAAAATGTACTTTTCTAACAATTTTTCTGTATTCATAAGCACTGTCATGTAGCTAAACTATAATTTTAAAACAAAAATAAGAAAGAGAGCTTAACTAAAAGTTAAAGCAGGAACAAGGTATTGTTAAAGCTGGTCATTTTAGCCTGCTGGTCATTTCAAAATTTTCCCACCTAATCAGTCGTCAAATTCATTGAACTTTCAATTATCTTTGCACGCGATGGCAAACAAAGTAAACTTCAAGATTACAAAAACGAATAAGCGCTGGGGCATTATTTTGCTTTTATTGGCGATCCTTCTTATCCTGTCGTTCTATCCACCACCACCACAAGCGCCTATAAATTATTACGAAAGGGGAAGCGACTTATTAAAAACAGAAAAAGTAGCTAAAGAGGCCTGGTTGGTCTGGTTTTATACTAATCCTGTTGGTGAAGCGACTTTATGGGCACTAGCAAAAAGAAAAATAGTCTCTGCATTTGCAGGCAACAAAATGAATCAAGCTTCATCGACCAAAAGAATACCCTCTTTTGTTGAAGAATTTGATATCGATATGAGCACCTCCAAAAAAGAGAAATTCAATTCTTTCAATGATTTCTTTTCCCGGGAACTAAAGAGTAATGCTAGACCAGTAGATACCAGCGCTACGATTGCAGCATCGCCTGCGGATGGCAAGATACTAGTCTATTCTGATATACGAAAGAGTGATTTTATTATCAAAGGATACCGCTTTGACTTATTTTCATTTTTAAATAATGCTGAACTTGCTCAAAATTATATTGATGGTAGCGCAGCTATCATCCGACTTGCGCCTTTCGATTATCACCGTTTCCATTTTCCTGTAAGCGGTAGCATCTCATCCACGACCTTGATTACGGGAGATTATCATTCCGTCAACCCACTTGCTTTACGCGAAATGACTGAAATATTCTGCCTTAATAAACGAGCCGTTAGCAACATCTCCAGCCCTTTGTTTGGAAATGTTGTGATGGTTGAAGTTGGTGCAACTATGGTCGGAACTATCCTACAGACTTATACCGAGAAACTTGCTCAAAAAGGAGCAGAAAAAGGGTATTTCAAATTTGGAGGTTCCACGATCGTACTGCTCTTTGAAAAAGACAAAATTCACTTCGATGAAGATTTGCTAATCCATACCTTGAGCGGCTATGAAACAGAAATCAAACAAGGAGAAAGAATTGGCCTATCGATTAACACGCTGCCTGTCCAGCACTTATAATCCAGTCTAACTCACTTTATACCGATAGTCCGTTTCACATAATTTCACAAAATGGACAAGATCAATATTTAATTAAAAATCTAATTAACGTACCTTAGCGATCTATCGAGAAGTGAAAACTATGCAAGACAATAAAATGTACAATTATATTAAAGATATTCTAGAAAACATGCCTTCGGATTGGTTAAATTTAACCACCCACCGACTAGATCTCTTTGATGAAAAATTGGCTAAAACTCAATTCTTAGAGCAGTTTGAAATCTTGTTTAAAAACAACCATACTGAAGCGCTCTCACTAAATGCATTACCTACGGCTTACGACTATATTCGATTAGGTCATCCCTTGTCGTGTATTCTAGAATGGGTCATTGCTAAGTTGAATAATGTAGCACCGCAAAATGTTCTTAGTTTTTCATCAAAGACGATGCCCATATTAGCTATTCTTAGAAAAAATTTATTTGATAAAAAAGCTACCCAGCTCATTTACACAGATGATTTACCAGAACATTTTGATGTTGAAGTTCTTCAAAACATTTATGGATATCAATTTGATTTGAGAAAGATTGAAAAAAGAGAAAAGCTTGCCAAGTTTAATGGAAGCACGATTTTCATTGCAAAGCAAGCGAAAATTGGCAACTATAACCTGGCTTCAAACATTGATTTTTATATCAATGTCCATGCGCAACTTGGAAGTATTTTACTAGTGAATGGGGAAGAAAATGAAAGTTACCTCTCTGCTATTCAGCACGTCAGAAGAAGAGAGACCATTGCCATGCCCCCGTTAAATTGTCTTACTTATATAAAGCTTTTAACTGGACAGTTTGCAGATGATCATAAACCTGCAAATACAGCAACTAACAAAGCACTTGTCCTAAAGTCAATCTCCTCTGTTACCGGCACAAACGCCAAGGCTTTATTGGGTTCTAGTGGACTATCTATTCAATATGCCCTTATGATGGGGCTTATTCATGATGCTCGGGAAAATCATAAAGGAAAAGCGATTAAATTTATTGTTCCTCCCAATTGCTATGGCGGAACAAATGACCAAGCAAGGCGGGTTGCTGCTTGCCTTGAAAACGTTGAGGTGGTGGATTTACCAGTTGATGGCAATCACGATATGGTTCAAAGTATTGAGCTCATCTTGGCTAGAATGGCTAAAGAAGATGCCGTTCCTTTCATCATTGCTGAAATCCCAACAAATCCACGAGTTGAAGTTCCTGATCTCTTAAAGTTAAAAGAAGTTTTAAGTGCTGTCCGCAAGACTCCGAGCGGCGAAATAGCCATTGATCCAGTTTTTATTCTAGATCAAACATTTTGTCCAAATACCCAATTTTTAGGAAAAGAGGAACTACTCTCCAACATAAGATCCATTTCTTATGTTAGTGGATCAAAATTTCCAAGTGGAGGCTTGTGCACTGCAGGCTATTGTGTAGCAAATGAGAGAACGGAAGTTTTAATGGAAAAGATAGCTCTTCATCTCCAACTTTGCGATAATGAAGCTACGAATCATCAAATCGAAACCTTAGCAAAACAGTTGCCTACGATGAATCAAAGAATTCAAGAGGCCTATCAAAACACCCGTGAATTTGTAAACTTTATCCAGGCTACTTTACCCGCCGCCAAAATAAATTTTGTTTCAGAAGAATTGGCACAACAAGGATTTACTCCATCTGTGTTTTCCTTAGATCTTCCCACAAAAGGAAATTCCGATATAGAAAAGGAAGCATACAAAAGAGCCTTGAATTACAAGTTAATCAATTTAATGATTAAGGAAATTCCCAAAGAAAGTAAGTTCTGCGTGAGTTATGGACAATTAAAAGGGTCTTATTGGACAATACCTGCCACCTCTACTCAGGGGACCACCAAAGAAGGGGATAAAGATTATATTGTGCGTGTTTCCCTCTCTCCTAACATGGACCTTGAACTTCATAAAAAAGTCTTTTTAAAATTTGTTGAGAATATTTAATCGGTGGAACTACCCGCAAGTTGGCTACCTAAAAAAGCGTAATAAAAAGACCTTAATACAAAATTGACAGATAGTATTGAACTGAAAAACAGCCAAAGAAATCAATAAAGATGTTTTTGCATTAAACCGAAGTCAGAACGGCGCAAATTTTGAAACCATGAAAATAAGGATTGCGAAATAAAACAGAACCAAATAAACCCTACTAGCTCAAGAATTCAGTGCAGGGTCTCTTGCGCTTTATTCATCTTTTATTTTCTTTTTAAGAACAAGACTTCTCTTTTCTTTGTTATGCATATTAAATACATTTAGTGTCTATGACAAAGCAAAACCGAAAGGGATTTAACTTTAAAATTTACGAGAAACCACATCAAACACCTTTTGAGGTTTTGTTTGAGGTATTCAAGGAAATCATTGTGCACACTTCAGGTGAATTTGACGAGGCCATTGAGTGGTTGCGTGAATTGGACCAAGAATACAAACTCAGTACAACTGATTATTCTATCGAAGATTTTATTGAAGATCTGAAGAAGAAAGGCTACATCCGACAAGAAATTGACGGTGATGGCATGGGTGGTACGAGCATAACCGCTAAAACAGAACGACTTATTCGTCAAAGTGCTTTAGATCAAATTTTTGGTAAGATAAAGAAGTCTGCCGCAGGCAATCACAAAACCAAAGCTTCAGGCAGTGGGGATGAGCATACTGGGGCACTTCGCTCCTATCAATTTGGGGACGGGTTAGATAAAATATCTTTAACCGAAAGCATCAAGAATGCCCAAATCAATAATGGCATTGGCGACTTCAATTTAACCGAGAACGACTTAGTCGTGGAAGAAACGCAGTTCAAAGCACAAATGAGTACCGTTTTAATGATTGATATCAGTCACAGTATGATTTTGTATGGAGAAGATCGTATTACCCCTGCGAAGAAAGTTGCAATGGCCCTAACAGAATTAATTACCACAAGATATCCAAAAGATACGATTGACATCTTAGTCTTTGGCAATGATGCGTGGACCATTCCGATTAAGGATTTACCTTACTTAAAAGTAGGACCTTACCATACCAATACGGTAGCCGGTCTGCAATTGGCGATGGACATTCTGAGAAGAAAGCGCAATACCAACAAGCAGATTTTTATGATTACGGATGGCAAGCCGAGTTGCGTGAGAGAAAAGAGCGGAGAGTACTATATGAATAGTAATGGCTTAGATCCTTACATCACAGATAAGTGCTATAGCCAAGCGGCTCAGGCCAGAAAACTAAACATTCCAATCACCACCTTTATGATTGCTAATGATCCTTACCTGCAAAAGTTTGTGAATGCCTTCACAAAAGCCAATCAAGGCAAGGCGTTCTATACTGGGTTGAAAGGTTTGGGCGAAATGATATTTGAAGATTACGAAAATAACAGAAAGAAGAAAATTAGATAAACTATGAAGTCGATGAATACAATCAAGACCTTTGGAGAACTGAAAAAATCAGGCTATCAAACAAAAAGCATAAAAGATGAATTACGAGCCAATTTGATAGCCAAAATTAAAGGCGATGAAATTAGCTTTACCGATGTGCATGGTTTTGAAAACACAGTAATTCCTGAACTCGAGCGCGCTATCTTATCTCGTCACAATATCAATTTATTGGGCTTAAGAGGGCAAGCAAAAACGCGTTTAGCGAGAAAAATGACTGGTTTATTAGATGCGTATATTCCATTTGTAAGCAGTTCGGAGATACATGATGACCCGTTCCAGCCCATCTCAAGATTTGCGATAGAATTAATCAAAGAAAAAGGGGATGACACACCGATTTCTTGGTTGCACAGAGACGACCGTTTCTTTGAAAAACTAGCCACGCCAGACGTTACTGTAGCGGATTTGATTGGAGACATCGACCCGATTAAAGCAGCCAATCTAAAATTGAGTTATGCGGATGACCGAGTAATTCATTTCGGAATGATTCCAAGAGCGAATAGATGTATTTTCATTATTAACGAGTTGCCTGATTTGCAGGCAAGAATACAAGTAGCCTTGTTTAATATCTTGCAGGAAGGAGACATTCAAATTAGGGGATTTAAAGTGCGCTTGCCTTTGGATATGCAGTTTGTGTTTACAGCAAATCCAGAAGACTATACCAATAGAGGCAGTATTGTAACGCCATTAAAAGATAGAATTGGTTCGCAAATATTAACGCATTATCCTGAGAATATTGATATTGCCAAAATCATTACCAAGCAAGAAGCGAAGTTAGATGCTTCACAGATTGAAATGGTTTATATTCCAGAATTAGCAAGAGATTTACTAGAACAAATAAGTTTCGAAGCTAGAGAAAGTGAATTTATCGATGCCAAAAGCGGTGTAAGTGCAAGAATGAGTATTACTGCATTAGAAAATTTGTTCAGCACTGCGGAAAGAAGATGTTTGTTAGCTGGCACAGCAAAAACAAACTTGCGCTTAAGTGATTTTATAGGAATTATTCCGTCTATTACTGGAAAAGTGGAATTGGTATATGAAGGAGAACAAGAAGGTGCGGCAAGTGTAGCAGCTCAGTTGATGGGAAATGCAGTAAAAACGCTATTTGTTCAATACTTCCCTAAAGTCAGCAAGTTGGAAAAGGAAGGAGAGAAAACAGACTACAGTGATTTATTAGAATGGTTTTTTGCTGAATCTGGATTTCAATTGCTAGATGATTTACCTGAGAATGAATACAAATCCAACCTAGATAGAATTTTTCCACTCGAAGATTTGATTGAAAAATATCAAAACAACTTACCTGTACAAGATCGCTACTTTTGGAAAGAGTTTATTTTATGGGCTCTGGTAGAATTCAAAAAATTAAGTAAAGATCGATTGGCTGAAGGTTATGAGTTTAAAGACAATTATGGAAGTTACATTAGTAAATTATAGTTATGCCTAAAATCGGATTCAAACAATTATTGTTATTCATGGGAGCGCTGGGAATCGCTTATGTCTTTTTGTTTTTGTTTAACTCGCAAACAGACGAAACAGACGTTTCTAATTTAGAACCCTATGCTGAGCTCATGAATCAAACCGTAAAATTAAATGAAGAAGTGGTTGTTTTTGTAAACCAAAAGGAACTAAGAAGAGCTGCTGATTATTTAATGTTGGTTAAAACGAGTGTTTCTTCTACCAGAAAAGAGAAGCTTTACACCTTGCCGGTAGGACATGAACTTAAGCTCACGAAAGCCATACATTTCACTAGTGGCACAAGTGGTTTTAGTGTTCCTTATGTTATCGGAGAATGCTTTATTCCTGAATTGAACGAAACCATTTATTTCGAATATGCATGGGGTAATGAAGTCACAAGTATGCTTCAAGAAGCACCCCTTCGTTTTACATACGATAAGGCTCCTTGGCAAAAGAAAGCCTTATCGGGTTTTTATACTTTTTAGTTGGATTGGCTAAGCGTTCGCGGCGAGAGCAGAAAATACTTAGCACGGAGTATTAAGTATTAAGAAAGCTAGCATTAAAAAACCTAGGCCTTGACTTTCAGAATTAAACAATTAAACAGGACATACAAGGATTCAACAAAAGAGGGTGGCGATTGGAAAATCAACCCTTACTTCTTCCGTTTCTTCCCTTGATTCTTCGGCTTGGCTCCTCTTGTTTTAGGCTTACCATATTTGATGTGCATCAAGTCCTTGTGTCGCACTTTATTGTTGACTTTTTGATTCTTAACTGCTTTATCATGGAAAGCTGCACCAGAGTCATCCAACTTGTAGAAATTATCTGAAGCTAGGTGATCTTTTTCTGTTTCTAATTCAATCAATTCATCCGTAAAGAAAACTTCTTCTGGAACAGGTAGTAAAGGAATAGCAAAATTCATCAGTTCCTCTATGCTTTGCTTGTATTCCATTTCTTTGTCAGAAACGAAGGAAATTGCGCTTCCTTTATGCTCTGCTCTTCCCGTTCTTCCAATTCTATGGATATATTGTTCAGAGGTACTTGGCAAATCAAAATTCACCACATGAGTTACACCAGAAACATCCAATCCTCTGGCTACAATATCTGTGGCAATTATAAATCGGAAAGTGCCGTCTTCAAATCGATTCACTGTTAAGAAACGATTGTTTTGAGCTTTTGAAGAATGAATTACGCCAACTTGATCGTCCCACTCCTCATTCATTCGATTATACAAAGCATCCGCCATTTTACGGGTTCCTGCAAAGACCAATACTTTCTCCATTTCTGGGTGATGCTCAAAAAGGTAACTTAATAAATTAGCTTTTGAATTAAAATTTGGGGCCTCATAGGCTACTTGCTCAATATTCTCTAAAGGAGCACCTGAAGGAGCGGCCTCTATTTTTTCATAAAATTCTGTAAAGCGATGAATCACTTCTTCCACCTCGGGAATCATGGTTGCGGAGAACATTAAATTTTGACGTTTCTCAGGAATCAAATCTACAATATTTCTCAGTTGCGTTCGAAATCCCAAATTCAACATTTCATCTACCTCATCGATAATCAAGGTATTCAAGTCTTTGGTCCGCAAAGAACCAGCCAACATCAAGTCCATTAAACGTCCTGGAGTTCCTACTACGACATCTAATTTATGGCTTACGGCTTCTCTGTGGTTTGACATATTCACGCCCCCAAAAACACCAGTGACTTCGCAATTCATGTGAACGCATAACTTTCGAACTTCCTCTTCCACTTGGACCACCAATTCTCGCGTTGGGACAATAATTAAGATTTGAGGATAAGGTGATCTGGAATACTTCCACATCGTCAGCACAGGTATTAAATAGGCAAATGTTTTACCCGTTCCAGTTTGAGCAATCCCCACCACATCATTTCCAGCTTTAATGGGCGAAAAAACTTTTTGTTGGATGCTTGTAGGATACGTAAAGCCCAAGTCATCTAGTGCTCTTAAGAGAAACTTATTGATTTTTAAATCTTCGAAACTTAGGTTTTCCATAATATATTTTGAAACTGACTAAGCACAAAGGTAAAAGAATTAGCCAAGAGCGGGTTGATTTACAACTCGAATATGACATCCTTGTTAGGAATTCGGAATCTTTCTCCATAAAAGCCTTCAGGCACGCCCTTCCCTACACCTATAACCATGCTTATTTCAGCAGCCTTTGGCAAGTTTAAATATTTTTTCAAGCGCACTGAATCCATACCTTCCATAGGACAAGAATCAAAGCCTTCTGCCTTAATACTCAACATGAAGGTTTGTGCAGCCAAGGCTACACTTTTATGCGTAATAATAGGGACATCTCTAGTCAGGATGTCCCGCATGAATGGATTCTTTTTGTTTTTCAAAATAAGCGCCTTCATTTTCAAATCGTGAATGAGCGGAATCTTTACATTGTACAATGCAGGAATCCATTCTTCATAATATCTATAAGTCATTTTCGCCTTTCGCTCTTCCTTGTCGGGCATGAAGGTTTGGAAATGTTTAACCAATTTTTGCTGTCTATCTTTCCAAAGGTCTGGGCGTGCTACAAAAACAATCATTTCATTAGCTGTTTTAGCTGCATTTTGACCTAAGCAAATAGGCGCTAAATCTTCTAGTGCTTTAGCACTTTTAACCCTATAAAATTCCCATAATTGCATGTTGCTGCTATTGGCTGACAAGATCGCTCTTTCAAGACTTCTTGTAACAGCTTCGTGATCGAACTTGAAATTGGCATCAAACTTTCTAACTGATCTCCTTTCTTCAACAATTTGATTAAATACCACCGCGTTTGAATCCATCCTAACTCTTTATTTCTTTTTAAAACCTTCCCACAAGTCTTTTTGTTCTGCACTTGCCATTTTATTGAGAATGATATTTTCTTTTTTAAGCGCTGCCGTTTCACTTGTGTTTAAATAAGGCAGAACGATTTGCTTTTGATATAGCCATCCGAATGGCGCCAAATATTGATTGAAGGCAAAGCAACCCTCATTATAAATTAACGCTTGTTCTTCCTCATACATTAAATTCGAAATGAAAAGCTGTCGTTCTTCATTAAGGTCTGGGAAATTCCCCAGGATTAAATTAAGAACCGAAATTTTCCCCTCACTTTCCATATACAGTTTCAAATCTAAAAGAAACAAAGCAATACAACCTTTGGAATAAAAAGCTTCGTAATAAGCAACATTTCGATATACATCTAAAGCCATATCATTTAACGACTCCCCGTCAAACTTTGTGGCTGTTCTTAATTTTTGCTCTAACTGCTCAATGAAAACAGCTTCCGTAATTAGTCCATTTTTCAATAGATAAAGTAGACTTAAATATTCTGGGGTCGCTTCAGCCAACCAATTTTTATCCATCCAAGTAGCTTCTCTTTCTGGATGAATCTGATAGGGCGACACATAGTGAAACAACTCGTGGAGAAGCGTGTGTTGGAAGGCAAGTTTAGGATTACTATCACTTGTCTTTGCATCTAAGTAGACAATGGCCAGTTTAGGATAACTTATTCCACCTGAGGGCAAGCTGTCATTCGCAAAGATGAGCACCACGTCTTGGGCTTGTTGAAGGTATATGAATCCATTCAGTACTTTCTCAAGTTCTTGCTGCAGCTCTTTAGAGGCTAAATTAGAACTTACGTTTATCTTATTGAGCTGTAAAATCGTTTTACTTGGGAGAATCTTTGTGGGGTTGCTTTTCCATTCTTCTAAAGATTTAACTCCCAGTTCGTAGCGTTTGGAATCCTTAAGAAAAACAATATCAAGCTCTACATTAGCCGCACAATCGAACAATATCTCTTGCCAATTTGCAATTTGGATAGATCCATAATTCAAATAGGCTTTACTAGGAATATGCTGACTTTTCATCAAGTCAATTTCATAGCTAAATCCTTCCTTATTTACGGAAAGAAAAGGAACTTGAGCCCTTACTTTTTCAAAAACACCTTCTTGCATTTTCCAAAGCTCTAAATTCTCTTTATCGTTTTGAGCTAAAATACTTTTTGAGAAATCAATCTCAAAGGTATCCATAATCTCATAAATCGGCATGACATGAACGATTAAAAGCTCCGTTGAATCGGTTTTATCGTAAGTCACTTTTGCGTCCCAATGCTGTGCTTGGGCAAATATAAAAAAGAGGAAAAAGCTTAAAACTGCTTTAATTCGCTTTTGTAAAATATCCATTCAGGTGTGTTTAATTGCTCAACAAAATTAGCACTAAACCACGGACTTAAGGAATAATTGTTAAACTTTTTAAGAATATGAACATCTTGCGCTGGCATATAGCTTTGAGCAAGAAGGAAAACTTCCTCTCCGGTGTCTTAACGTTGCTCCAGCACTATAACTATAACTGCATTACCGGAAAATTCGCCGTAGATAAAAACATCTCCTATTCGAATATCGGTTCTCCTTTTAGACTTCGTTTGATCTGGATAGTTTTTAAACTGAGGACAAGAATAATCCCTTGACTTATGCTGAACGAATTGAAGGTCATTTTCACATAACTAGAACGAAAAAATTTGAATTCGGAGCTGCCTTTTTTTTAGAAAAATCGACTTAGCAGGACGCTGACATCATCATTGTAATTGCTGTCTCCGCGAAATTCTTCCATTTCTTCTTTTAACTTTTCTAAGATTTCATTCACATCTAGATCGGCATTCTCGAATAAAAATTGTTTGAGTTTACCCATGCCAAATTGTTCTCCATTATCATTTTCTAACTCGGTTAAACCGTCCGTATAACAGAGTACTATAGCATCATCCCCTAGAACAAGCTCTCCCGGAACTATTTTAGGTAAAGAATGAAAAGCACCTAGTATGGTGCAGCCAGAATCCAATGCTATGATTTCCCCATTGGAGTACAACAATGTAGGATTGTGCCCAGCGCTGATATAGCGAAGTTTCTTATTGTTCACGTTATACAAACCTAAGAACATCGTAATGTAGCGTTCTCCTTTAGTAATTTCAAACAATTTATGATTGAGGTGATCCACGAGCTGTTCAAGAGAATCGTATTTATTCAATAGCGAACGAAGTTGTGCTTGAAAGTTTGCCATTAACATCCCGGCGGAAATACCTTTACCCGAAACATCACAAACGCAAAAAGCAACGGTATTGTCATCTAGCATGATGAAATCGTAGTAGTCCCCCCCTATGCCCCCATGTGGTCGATAATATCCAGCCACACTTAAGTATTCGTTACTAGGTAATTCCGAAGGAATCAACATTTTTTGAACTTGACTAGCCAGCTCTACTTCCTTGTTAATTCTTTCTTGTTCCAGCTGTGCTTTAAACAATCTTTTATTTTCTAGAGAAACAATGATAAAACTACCTAATGTTTCTATAAACCTAATATTATCATCTATCGATTCTAGAGGGCCAAGTTGAACATCTCCTACCAGTAAATAAGCTAAAGGACTTTTATTATGCACCAATGGAATAATGAAATCAAACCCCTTATACAACTCTGTTGGGTATCTTCTTACATCCTGAATAACCTGAAACTTGATTAAATCTGTCTCTACGTTCAAGTTATTAGCAACTTCAACATTGCCTTCATTGATTTCCATTAACCAATTTTGATTAAACACGAAAAGTGCAAATTTTCTAAATTTAAATTGGTCGATTAATATAAACTCTAACAATTTGAGTAAGCCACTTTTAGAAAAATTACTGTTCACTGCTTTAGTCAACTCAAGCATGGAGTTTATTCTGCCTTGCTTCACCGATAGCAATTTTTTCAATTCTGCTAATTCTTTCTTCATGTATTTACTAATTTTTGATATCCAAGGCGTCTCTAACGCCATTGCCAACCAAGTTAAAGCTTAAAACCAAAAGCATAATCAAAAACCCAGGAATAATAGCCAAGTAAGATAAATTCGTTCCAATGAAATCTTTAAATTCACTCAACATTCCTCCCCAGGAAGGAGATGGAGCCTGAATCCCTAGGCCAAGAAAGCTCAATCCAGATTCCACCAAAATGGCATTTGCAAAGTTAGAAGCCATGACAACAACAATTGGGCCAAACAAGTTTGGTAAAATATGTCTAAAAATAACTCTAAAATCTGAGAACCCCAAACTTCCAGCAGCCTCAACAAATTGAATTTCTCGATAAACCATCATCTGTCCTCTTACCATTCTAGCCATGCTCACCCACATCGTAAGGCCTATCGCTATAAAGACCAACCAAATATTGGAACTAAAATATTGCTTCAAACTCACATACAATGCCATGGCGAGTAAAATAGTTGGAATAGACCAAAAAACACTCATTTTCCAAAGAATAACTTTATCTACCCAACCTCTATAGAAACCTGCAAATCCACCAGCAATAATTCCAATAAAGCTAGAAATTAAGACAGCAAAAAAACCTACCAGCAAGGATACTCTACTTCCTACCAGCAATCGACTTAAGATATCTCGCCCCAACTGATCTGTTCCAAGCCAAAACGTTTTTTGAACAAAATTATTCGCAAAATTGGGTTCAGGCAATAAGTGACTTGATATTTGATAGCTGAGCGTGGGTAGGTCATCTCCTCTAAATTCTTCGACATTCACCCATTTAAGTTGATCTTCCTCAAACTTCCTCACAGGAACTAAATTATAAGCCCTTTCATATCCATGCAGCAATTTGTCAATGAAATTTCGTTTTTCAAAGTGCTCCTTTTTAACCTTCATCATGGTCATACTGTATCCCGGCGGTTTAGAAGAAAGAATAGTAAACTGCTCATTCGCATCTGGGGTATGGTCTGGAGCAATAAAGTAAGCGAACAAGGAAAGTAAACACAAGAGAAGAATCAACACCAAAGAAGTACTAGCAAAATTATTTTGCTTGAACTTTTGAATGGCTTTTCTATTAGGGCTATTATTCTTCAATCTTATTTTTTTACGTTTCTTCCTTTCCAAGTATAGCTTCCAAAAATAGCTAAAACTCCCATGAAGCTCACATAAATAATATGTATAATTTCCATAGGGACAATCCACTTCAATAAGGAGGACTTGTTATAAAATGCTAATATATTACCAAAAAATAGGATGTCAATCAAAATTTTCAAGGCCAACAATAAGCACCCGAAAGCTAAAAAAAGAAGATCAAACCAAGGTAAAATAAAAAGACTGGTAAAGCAGGATAGATAGAATAAATAATTGAATACCAAGATGGCTTTCACCCTAAAGTCCATCATATTTCCCGACTTTGAAGTCCATCGTATGCGTTGATTTAAAAACTCTGAGAACGATGCGGGGGACTGTGTTCTAGCGAAAGCATCCGCGTTTTTTACAAACCCAACCGCATTACTGTCATTTAAAAAAATCTTTTGCATTAAAAAAACATCGTCACCAGAGGCTATGTTTTCATTGCCGGTATAGCCACCTAATTCAAGAAATGACTTTTTCTCAAATAACATATTCGCTCCACTTGCCATAACGGGTTTCTTTTGCCCAATGCTTCCTGCGGTTACGCCTATCATAGCGACTAAATCCATCAAGAGGAAATTCTTCCAAAAGCCTTTCGTATCGTAATAATCTACTGGGCCAGAAATAAATTTTTTGTGATACTTGTGGTAGTATTGCATCATACTCGAGATCCATCGTTCACCGTAAACGCAATCGCCATCTCCACATAAAATCAAATCGTACTTGGCTTCCTTAACTGCCAAAGTAATCGCTTTTTTCTTGTTAGCAGTAAATTTTGCCTCAGAAGCTAGGTGCTCTGATAATTTATAAACTTTTATTTGATCTCCAAAACCAGCCAAGACCTCCAGAGTGTTGTCTGTGGAAAAATCGTTGACCACGATCAATTCAAACGTGCTTTTTGGATAATCTTGTTTCAAGATACTCTCAATACAAGCTTTAATATTAGCTTCTTCATTTCTAACTGAGATCACTACACTAATGCCAAGATAGACGCCTAACTCCTTCTTTGTATTCTGATTTGGCGTTTTAAGCCATCCTTTCACATAAAAATGGATGAGCCAGATGTATGCTAAAGCTAATAAAATGGATATAAAAAAGTAGGCAAGAATCAATTGTATATAATTTGTTGATTTTAAAGTTGTAAAATTCAAAATTAGGTAAATTCTAAACCTTACTTTTGCCGAAATCAAAGAAACTTTAAAAATGCCTAAAAATCCTTCAATTCAACACATCTTAATTATTGGAAGCGGACCTATCATCATTGGACAAGCTTGCGAATTCGATTATTCAGGAACACAAGCTTCCAAATCTTTAAGAGAAGAAGGTATTAAAGTAACCTTGTTAAACAACAATCCAGCTACCATAATGACCGACCCGATGACGGCGGACTATATTTATATGGACCCTATTAACGTGGCCTCCATTGAGAAAATTCTAACTGCGCATCCTGATATTGATTCTGTGTTACCGACCATGGGTGGTCAATCCGCCTTGAATTTAGCCAAAGAAGCTTACGAGTTAGGTATTTGGGATAAATACAATTTAAAAGTCCTGGGCGCTGATTTAGATGCTATCGAAAAAACGGAGAACAGAGAAGAGTTTAGAAAATTCATGCAAGAATTGGGCATTAAGATTTGTCCATCAAAAATTGCAAACTCATACCTTGAAGGGAAAGAAGTAGCCCAAGAATTAGGATTTCCTTTAGTAATCAGACCATCGTACACCTTAGGTGGGTATGGAGGAGGCTTCGTTTTAGACAAAGCAGATTTAGACCTCAAGTTGATTCGTGGATTAGAAGCTTCTCCAACGCATGAAGTATTGGTGGAGAAAGCGGTAATAGGCTGGAAGGAATACGAATTAGAATTGTTAAGAGACCAGGCAGATAATGTAGTTGTAATATGTACCGTAGAGAATTTCGACCCAATGGGCGTGCATACTGGAGATTCAATTACGGTAGCACCTGCCATGACTTTATCTGATAAAGTATATCAAGAAATGCGTGATCAAGCAAAATTGATGATGCGAAGATTAGGAAATTTTGCTGGAGGTTGTAATATTCAATTCTCTGTTAATCCAGAAACAGAAGAAGTTTATGCCATTGAAATGAACCCGAGGGTTTCTAGATCTTCTGCACTAGCTTCAAAAGCAACGGGATATCCTATTGCGAAGATTGCTGCAAAACTGGCTATAGGTTATCATTTAGATGAATTGAAAAATCAAATTACCGGTAATACTTCAGCTTACTTCGAACCAAGTTTGGATTATGTGATTGTAAAAATGCCGCGTTGGAATTTTGACAAGTTCAAAGGTGCTGATACGGAATTAGGTTTACAGATGAAATCTGTTGGTGAAGTGATGGCTATTGGTAGAAGTTTCCAAGAAGCCTTGCAAAAAGCTTGTCAATCTCTTGAAAACAATAGAATAGGATTGGGCGCTGATGGGCAACACTGGATGAAAACAGAAGACATCTTGGAAGGTATTCTAAAACCAACTTGGGATAGAGTTTTTAAAATAAAAGAAGCGATTCGTTTAGGCGTTCCAATTAACAAGTTGTTTGAAATGACTAAGATTGATAAATGGTACTTGTATCAAATTCAAGAATTGGTAGATTACGATAATCAAATCAAGAAGTTCAACCTAGACACTATTACCTACGATTTCATGATGGATGTTAAACAAAAAGGTTATTCTGATGCACAGATAGCTTATTTGATGGGCAATATTACGGAAGACCAGGTTTATGACAAACGTCATGAAATGAAGATCAAGCGAGTGTACAAATTAGTTGATACTTGTGCCGCAGAGTTTCAAGCAAAAACACCTTACTTCTACTCTACCTTCGAATTGGAGAACGAAAGTTCATCAAGCGACAAAAAGAAAATTATAGTTCTAGGAAGCGGGCCTAATAGAATTGGTCAAGGTATCGAATTTGATTATTGTTGCGTTCACGGAATCCAAGCCTGCAAAGAAGCTGGCTATGAAGCTATCATGATGAATTGCAACCCTGAAACGGTTTCAACAGATTTTGACATTGCCGACAAATTGTATTTCGAACCAGTTTTCTGGGAACATTTAAGAGAATTAATTGACCATGAAAAGCCAGAAGGCGTTATCGTGCAATTAGGTGGGCAAACAGCCTTGAAATTATCCGAGAAGTTAAGAGATTTTGGAATCAAAATCATAGGAACCAGCTATGACAACATGGACATGGCGGAAGATAGAGAACGATTTTCTGATAAGTTGAAGGAATTGAATATTCCTTATCCAAGATATGGTGCTACTAGAACAGCAGAAGGGGCTATTGAAGTTGCCCGTGAGGTGGGATACCCTGTTTTAGTGCGACCAAGTTACGTGTTAGGTGGACAAAGAATGAAAATTGTGATTAACGATGACGAGTTAGTGACTGCGGTTATGAAAATCATCAAGCACCACCCCAATAACAATATATTAATTGACCATTTCTTAGAGCGCGCTTCAGAAGCTGAAGCAGATGCTATTTGTGATGGCGACGAAGTACATATCATGGGAATCATGGAACATATTGAACCTGCAGGAATTCATTCAGGCGATAGTAATGCGGTATTACCTCCATTTTCATTAAGCGAAAATGTGATTCAAAAAATGAGAGAATACTCAGAGAAAATTGCTTTTGCGCTGGATGTGAGAGGTTTGATTAATATTCAATTTGCTATCAAGAATGATGAAGTGTTTGTTATAGAAGCAAATCCAAGGGCGTCTAGAACGACTCCATTTATAAGCAAAGCTTACAACGAGCCTTATTTAAATGTTGCCACAAAAGTAATGTTAGGCGTAAATAAATTGAAAGATTTCAAGTTTAAAAATGAAATGGAAGGCTTTGCCATTAAAGAACCGGTATTCTCCTTCCATAAGTTCCCTAATGTAAATAAGGAATTAGGTCCAGAAATGAAGAGCACAGGCGAATCAATTTACTTCATAAAAGATACCAAAGATCCGCACTTTAGAGAATTGTTGAAGTTAAAGAATATGTATTTGAGTAAGTAAGTATACGCAAAGGCACACTATTTGCGTTAGAAGCTTGTATGAGAACTACTATGAAATTTATAATAACGCTATTCTTGAGTGTTTACTGCTTGTTATCCTTTGCTCAGGAACTTAATCCTAAGGAGCTTAGTAAATTTCAAGCTGCGGAAGCTATCCTCAAACAAAACGTAAATAAATTCAAGAATGATAGTATTCCATTTGAGGAACGCGTTAAAAATATTCATGAATTCATCCCTCGTTTTGTTGCTATTCTAAAGGAAGACAATTCCTTCCTCTATCCTTTTGACAGTTTACAAAGTGTCGTAAAAGTGTATGCTCCGGATAACAGTTTTAGAATATTTACTTGGCAATTAAAAGAGCCACTAGGCACGCATAAATATTATGGTGCGCTGCAAATTAATGGGGAAGAATTAAAAATGTTTCCTTTGTTCGATTATTCGGATACTATGTATGTGCACCCTCAAGACCTTTTGACTTTCGATAATTGGTATGGATCCGTTTATTACAATTGTGTACAAAAAGAAGTGAATGGAAAAAACTATTACACTTTGTTTGGTTTCGATGAAGCTGATTTTATTAGCAATAGAAAAATAATGGAAATTCTCAGTTTTGATGATGAAGGAACTCCTGTCTTTGGCGCACCAATTATTTCTATGGCCGATAGTAATAACGTTACAACAATTAAAAATAGACTTTTTGTTGAATACAATCAAAAAGCAAGTGTAAAATTAAACTTCGACCCAGAACTGGATAAAATCATTTTTGACCATGTTGTTGCCCCAAGCACAAATGAAGAAGGCGCTTGGTTTACTTATGTTCCGGATGGGACTTATGAAGGGTTTGAGTGGAAGGATAATAAATGGAATTGGGTTGAAAAAATGTTCCACTTTTCAATTGGACTTCCGGATAGTCCACCGATGCCGAAACCGATTTTAGATAATAGAGACTAAAGTATCTCTTATTAGACCGTCCCTTCGGGACTATTAGATGTTAGACCGCTTCGCTGTTAGAAGATAGACTTAGATACACTGCGCTTTCAGATATTAACAATTAGTGCAAATATTATCGCGTTTTTTCGCCAAGGGGTTTAATCATCAGGTGTTTTATTCATCCGAAGTTAAGAAAAGGAAGTCGACTAGTCGACTCTAAATCAATCCATTATTACAAATTGACGAACACCAACTTTTCCGGATTCATTTTCGATATAAACGAAATAAGTGCCTAAAGAAAGTGTACTTACATTTAAGATAGTTTGTCCAGAAATAATAGTAGTGTTAAGCATTTCTTGCCCTAAAACATTACGTACAACAATATTACTTCCTATGGCCACATCGCTAACAATCGTTAGCTTATTAATGGTAGGATTAGGATAAATTTGAAATGCAAAAGCGTTCTGATCTCTAATACCCGTTTGCGTGCTATCTTGAACTACCAATACTTTCATATCGTCAAATTTGAAGCCATCTCCTCTGGTAAAATTATCACTGACCATACTGAATCTCAACTGAATATTTTCACCGATAAAATCAGTCAAATCGATACTTTCTTTTACCCAAGAATTTTGAACGCCGTCATAGAGCGGTTGGTTTTCATCTTGGTTATTATTACCAATTACGGTATACTGCCCACATAGTGGCGTCCAAGAAGTACCTCCATCGCTCGACGCACTTACTTGCGCGTAATCATAGCCTTTTTCAATATCCCACTTGGCATAAAATTCCAAAATCGCTAGGTTTACGTCCGTGAGGTTAATCACATTCGAAATCAAAGCCTGATTTTGACTATTGTTATAATTGCCATTAGGAGAATCGCTAGTGCTTGAAGGTGGAGAATATGCATCGTTGTCCTTTCCCCAAGTGCTAGTGCTCGACCAAGCGCTCATATCGCCATCATTGTCTTGAAAAGCTATTTGTGTATTGCCATAAAATTTAATGATGGTATCGTAAAAAGTATAGTTGGCCGTAGCAATGCTCACCACAAAAGTTATTTGACTGTTTTGAACACTCACTGGATTAATTACTCCAGTAAAAATAAATGGATCAATCATTCCAAAATCTAAACCAGTAAGAACTTGAGGATTATTTACGCCCGTAATCGTTGCATCCAAAGCAGTCAAATTCAAAGTGTAATCTGTGTTTTGCAAACCCAATCGTTGCAGTTCAAAATCAAGGCTAAAGTTTGAGCTCGCTATAATAGAAGATGAAAGATCTGTCAATTCATAATTGTCTAATAAGGATTGCGCCGCGGCATAATTTTGAAAAACATTTTCTCTACAGATGCCTAGTACTGCATTTTGCGAGGGCCAAAAACCATCGTTGTTACTACCCACTTCAGGTGTCATAGAAAACACTTTCGGCTTAGACGTTTGTTCCCCGTAACCCCAATCATCACTATCTCCGGCCGCCTCATATAAGAAAGCACTTTGATAGTTGTTGTAATTGTTTTCACGCACCATGTAGCCCGTTAAGGCAAGGTACAAATTGTGGTCGGGACATTGTTGGCTGTTATCATACCCCCAAGGAAACAACAAGTCATCTGCATAGCTGTGATAGTTTAAAGCGATTTTAAAATCATGATTCTCGGTAAACCATTCCATCGCTTGCGTTTCAGGTTCAGAAAAAGCGCTAGCGCCTCTGTACGTATCATCATTAGCATTTCCAGAACTTCCTACCCCGCCAAATTGATAGCTGTAGTTTCTATTTAGATCTACTCCTTTGTTGCTTCCGCCCACATTTCGCCTATTCTTTCTGTGCATCCCTCCCCCATTCGAATCCGTGGACTCATTGTATAAATAACCATCAGGATTCACGCAAGGCACAAAGTACATTTCGACGTTGTTCACTACATAAGCCAATTCAGGATTTGTATCGTAATTCTCTAAGACATACCACATGTAGTAAATCATTTGTTGCATACTCGCTGGTTCGCGCGCATGATGTAAAGCGGAATACAAAATCTCAGGTTTAGAAACATCCTCTGTGTTCGGATTATTCGAAATCCGTAACCAAAAAATCGGTCTATTTTCAATACTCGTGAAGGTACTAATAGGGGCTCTAGCTGAAATTAGGTTTGGGTATTTCGATACCATCGAGTCTAAGTTGTTCAACATTTCTTGATAGGTAAAGAATCCACCCATACTGCCGTTACTGTAATTGGCCACTGTAGGAATGTTAAACCCTGTACTTCCACAATTAATCGCTTTGGCTCCCTTTGTATTTCCTTCTAAATTTCTTTGTTTGTAGAAAGCTTGCACATCTTCTATCATCACTTCCACATCAAATCCTGCAGCTTCCGTTACGGCAATTTCCTCTTTACTCAAGTCCGTAATAAACCAAGTATCTGTTTTATAGGACCCATGATCCGTGGCAATGTTTAAGGCCCCTAGGTCTTGCATACTTTTATCTAGCAACCAGATTTTGACTTTGCTGTATTCCGCTTGCTGCGCTTGTAGAAAAGAACCGATGAATAGGAGTAGAAATAATATATTTTTCTTCATGTGATTGAATTGAAATATAAAGATAGGAAAAAGAGCTATTAGATTTGAAAATTGAGACTTCTGCGTTGTGAGATGATTTCATGTGCAGATAAGATTTAGTTCCAGTGATAATTAATATTCAATTTGCAGTTGTTTGTTCGAGAATCATTTTATGACAAAAAATATTATTTAATATAACGAAAATTATTTAGCTTTAGCAGACCACAATCCATAACCAACGCCATATGAAAACATTTACCCCCCAATTTACTATTAACTATAATATGTATTTTGACAATAAATTTTCAACTTTTTGCGCAATCAAGTAGTTCTTCTGGATATACCTTCTGGAATCCTGAGATGGAAGCAATTGCTATGAAAGGCAGTAGAGAAGGGATGCTTTACTTAAAGCAAAACAATGCCTTGCAAGCAGGAGATTTATTTAATAGTAAACTAGCCAAACCACAGAAACCTTCAAGTTCAAAATCTATCCAAATCCCACAAGCGATTATATCATCGTGGAGGCTGGGGGTGAGGCTACACTTATGGTCTACACCACCACCGGCCAACTTATAAAAAGCTACCCACTCAACTCAAAGCTCATCCAAGAAAAGATCCTCCTTGGCGACTTAGCAAACGGCGTTTACTTGTTGAACTTTACGTTAGGTGGAAGAAATGTGGGGTATGAAAGATTGAGCATTATAAAATAACTTCAAGTTCGATCAACCGTTGAGATGAGGCGCTAGCCGAAACTGCCCACCGGTAGGTAGGGAAGCAATCCCGTCTCACTAAAACAAAATAGCATCGCTAGGTTCCCCTCGCCTGTGGAGAGGAGATGCCGAAGGCAGGGGTGAGGCCTTTACGCCTTCGGCTAATTATAAATGTAAAATGATAAATGAATAATTACACACACTTTAATTTTTTCAGTCATTTCCAAATTTCCACATTGACACATTAACATATTCTCCCCCTATTATACATTATCAATTATGCATTATCCATTAATTAGCATCCTTCTTAATCTCTTTCAACAAAATATCAATCTTGTCATTGATGGTATTCAATCTGTTCGCTCCTTCTTGTTCTAAGTCGAAACTCATTTTACTGGCAAAGTGCCACATTTCCTGCACTTCACTTTTCGCCATTAAGAGTTTATCGTATTCTTTGTTTTCTGAAACCAAAAGCAAACTATTAGCGTCTTGATGAAAGACTCTTTTCACTAATACCGAATCGTGCGTTACTACTACGTAAACATCCCCCTCTTTAATGCTATCCAAGTGTAATACTGCCTTTCCAAAAACCCAATCATCAGGTTTTAGTATCGGCAACATACTGTATCCCTCCACTTGAAATGCACGAATGCTTACGCCCTTAAAACTAGGTAAGGGAATATTGAAGGCTGGTAAAGCAGTGTACCAATTATGATTAGACAAGTTAGATGGATATCCTGCCGCTGCTTTGGCATTCACCATCACTACGTTTTCATTGTCTTGACTGTCCATGACAATCACCTTCGGTAAAACTTCCTTTCGCGGTGCAATAGTATGCATGTTTTCACTTTCACCAAACAACCACAAAGGATTAATATTATGTTGCTTCATTAAAATCACTAAGGCGTGCGCTGGCAGGCGCATTTTACCCCTTTCAATATCTATAGTAGAAGATTTAATGTCTAATTCTTTCGCAAAAGAAGCTTGAGTATGCCCTAATTGCTTTCTTAAAATCTTAAAACGTTCTGCTTCAATACTTAAGTTGTTTTCCATGACATCAAAGTTATATTAAAAATGGAAATATTCCAAGTTTTTATCCACATAATTTGTTTAATTGTGGAATTATTCCATAATTTGCATTAAGAAATAAAAGAAATGAAGCAGTCCATTTTACATCTCGACCTAGATACTTTTTATGTATCCGTAGAGCGCTTACTAGATAGTAGTCTAGAAAGAAAACCTATTCTATTAGGTGGCACTAGTGATCGCGGCGTGGTAGCTTCCTGTAGTTATGAAGCGCGGACTTTCGGAGTTCATTCAGGCATGCCGATGCGTCAGGCAAGACAGCTTTGTCCAGAAGGAATAGTGATACGGGGCAACTCAGGAACTTACTCAAAATACTCAAGTATGGTCACCGATATCCTCAAAGAACGCGTACCCATTTTAGAAAAATCGAGCATTGATGAATTTTATGCGGATCTCTCGGGGATGGATAGATTTTTTGGTTGCTACCAATATGCATCAGAATTACGACAAACAATCACGCGGGAAACGGGCTTGCCCATTTCCTTTGGTTTATCTGCAAATAAAACCGTTTCCAAAGTAGCCACGGGAGAAGCTAAACCGGCCAATCAAATTAAAGTAGATCTAGGGCAAGAAAAACCTTTTTTAGCACCCTTATCGGTAAAGAAAATACCTATGGTGGGCGATAAAATGTTTCAGACTTTGTGCAATATGGGTGTGAAAAGAATTCTGACCATTCAAGAGATGCCCATTGAAATGATGAACGATGTTTTTGGTAAAAATGGAAATAGCGTTTGGAAGAAAGCGAATGGTATTGACAACAGTCAAGTGATTCCTTTTTGTGAAAGAAAATCAATCTCTACAGAGCGCACTTTCGAACGAGACACAATTGATATACAAAAGTTACAAGCCTTAATTTTATCTATGGCTGAAAACCTAGCTTTTCAATTGCGAAGAGGAACGAAATTGACCGCTTGTATCACGGTAAAAATTCGGTATTCTAATTTTAACACTTATACGAAGCAAGTTAAGATTCCTTATACTTCTGCCGATCACATTTTGATTCCCGCAGCGCTAAATTTATTTAACACGCTCAACGATAAAAGGCTCTTAATTCGATTGGTAGGTTTGCGCTTTAGCAATCTCGTGCACGGCAATTATCAAATCAATTTATTTGACGATTCACAAGAACAATTATCACTTTATAAAGCCATGGATAAAATCAGAGAGCGTCATGGAGAACGAAGTATTATCAGAGCCGTAGGAATGGGGAAAAGTAGCATCGGAAGATATGTAAATCCTTTTAATGGAGATCCGCCGGTGGTGCTGGCGCATCGGAAACAGTGAATTGAGTGGGGAGAATTGAGGAATAGGCTTCGTTTGACGTGGTATTCAGGGTCCTCTTCGAGAGACCCTGAAAGGGGGAATGGGATTTGACCTGGTCTTCAGGGTCCTCTTCGAGAGACCCTGAAAGGGAGAGTGGGATTTGACGTGGTCTTCAGGGTCCTCTTCGAGAGACCCTGAAAGGGGGAGTGGGATTTGACCTGGTCTTCAGGGTCCTCTTCGAGAGACCCTGAAAGGGAGAGTGGGATTTGACCTGGTCTTCAGGGTCCTCTTCGAGAGACCCTGAAAGGGAGAGTGGGATTTGACGTGGTCTTCAGGGTCCTCTTCGAGAGACCCTGAAAGGGAGAGTGGGATTTGACGTGGTCTTCAGGGTCCTCTTCGAGAGACCCTGAAAGGGAGAGTGGGATTTGACGTGGTCTTCAGGGTCCTCTTCGAGAGACCCTGAAAGGGAGAGTGGGATTTGACGTGGTCTTCAGGGTCCTCTTCGAGAGACCCTGAAAGGGAGAGTGGGATTTGACCTGGTCTTCAGGGTCCTCTTCGAGAGACCCTGAAAGGGGGAATGGGATTTGACGTGGTCTTCAGGGTCCTCTTCGAGAGACCCTGAAAGGGAGAGATTAGGCCGTATTGAGTAGAAAAACTTGATGACTGATAGCTGCCAACTAAAAACCAAAGACTAAAACCAAAAGATGTACCTTAATTGTCACTCCTATTATAGCCTTCGTTACGGGACCTTGTCCGAGAAGGAATTGTTGATTCTAGCGCAAAGCATGAACATTTCGTGTATTGCGCTCACGGACATCAACAATACGTCTGCGTGCCTAAACTTCATTCGCATTGCGCCGAAGTATGGCGTACATCCTGTTGTTGGAATTGATTTTAGAAATGGAGCAGATCAATTGTATGTGGGATTGGCTAAAAATAATGCAGGATTTTTAGCTTTAAATAATTTCCTTTCCGAACACAAACACAACAAAAAAAAGCTCCCAGAACAAGCGCCTTTTTTTGAAGATGCCTACCTTATTTACCCCTACAAAAAAGCAGCTCTTTTTAGTCAGAAAAAATATAATGAAAATGAATTTATTGGCGTGAGTCTACAAGATTTAAGTCACCTTATTTTTTCTCCTCTTAAAGAATTAAGCAATAAATTAGTCGTGTTGCAATCTGTAACTTTTACTACTAGAACGCAATATAACACCCATCGATTACTACGTGCAATTGACAACAATACCTTACTCAGTAAATTATCAAAAAGTGAGGAAGCCGATATTCATCACACCTTCGTTTCTCCAGAAGAAATCACACAAACCTTTAGTGAATATCCTACGATTATTCCAAACACGAATCAGCTTTTAAAATCGTGTAAAGTGCATTTTGATTTTAGTGAAAATCGCGCACCTCAAAATCAAAAAACCTATACGGATAGTGCTGACAAAGACTTTGAATTGATTGTGCAATTGTGTAGAGAAGGAATGCAATATCGTTATGGAGAAGTACAAAACAAAATAGTTGTGGAGCGACTCGTAAACGAACTCAACATCATTGAAAAAATGGGTTTCATTTCTTACTTCCTCATCAACTGGGACATTGTTCGTTACGCGCAAAGTAAAAACTATTTTTATGTTGGAAGAGGAAGTGGCGCAAACAGTTTGGTCGCCTATTTATTAAAAATTACGGACGTTGACCCGATAGAACTCGACCTCTATTTTGAACGATTTATTAATTTGTACAGAACCAATCCACCCGACTTCGACATTGACTTTTCTTGGCGCGATCGACAAGATGTAACGCGCTATATTTTTAGACGATTTAAGCATACCGCCCTACTCGCAACTTACAATACTTTTCAATATAAAGCGGCGGTGCGTGAATTGGGGAAAGTATTTGGTTTACCCACGCACGACATCGACAAACTGAGTGATGGAAAATTCTTTTATGGCGATTTAGATAACATCCAGCAATTAGTAGTTCAGTACGCTCAGGCCTTGCAAGACAAGCCCAATTACTTAAGTGTACACTCCAGCGGCATCATTATAGCTGAAGAACCTATCCACCGTTATAGTGCTACAGATTTACCCCCAAAGGGATTCCCCACTACGCAGTTTAACATGATTATTTCAGAAGATGTAGGCTTGTTTAAATTTGATATTCTAGGACAACGAGGCTTGGCAAAAATTAAAGAGTGTTTAGAGATTATACGTTACAATAAACCCCTCCTCCCTAAAATTGACATTCACAACATCAAAGCTTTTAAGCTAGACCCGAAGATTAACAAACTGATTGCAGAAGCGCAGTGTATTGGTTGTTTTTATGTAGAGTCTCCTGCTATGAGAATGCTCCTCAAAAAATTACAAGTCGATAATTATTTAGGCTTGGTTGCTGCAAGTTCTATCATCCGTCCTGGCGTGGCAAAAAGTGGCATGATGCGAGAATATATTTTGCGTCACCGCGACCCTAGCCGTGCGGCTAAAGAAGCACACCCAATGATGTTAAGTATCATGCCAGAAACTTACGGCGTAATGGTCTATCAGGAAGATGTGATTAAAGTAGCACATTACTTTGCAGGTTTAAGCTTAAGTGAAGCTGATGTGCTGCGGAGAGCGATGAGTGGAAAGTTTAGAAGTCGAGCAGAATTTGACAAATTGCGACAAAGCTTTTTCAGCAACTGCAAAAAGAAAGGTCATTCGAATACAGACGCTCAAGAAATTTGGCGTCAAGTAGAGAGTTTCGCAGGCTACGCGTTTGCCAAAGGACACTCGGCTTCTTATGCCGTAGAAAGTTACCAAAGTTTATACTTAAAATGTTACCACCCCTTAGAGTATATGGTGGCAATTTTAAATAATGGTGGCGGTTTTTACAGCACAGAATTATATATACACGAAGCGAGAATGTTGGGCGCTACTATTCACGCTCCTTGTGTAAATACGAGTTGCAATGAAACCATCATTCAAGACAAGGCTATTTATTTAGGCTTTGGTTTTTTGCAGAATATGGCGGCAGAAACCGCTCATGAAATTGAATGCAATCGAGAAGAAAAAGGACCATTTACAAGCCTTCAAAATTTAATAGAACGGGTAAATATTGGTATCGAGCACCTAAGTGTATTGATTCGCGTGGGGGCTTTTCGTTTTACGGGTGTAGAAAAGCGTGCTTTATTGTGGGAGGCGCACAGCATATTGAATAAATTTAAAGACGATAGAACTCAAACAAAATTGTTTGACCGAGAATACAAAGATTATCAATTGCCGAGTTTGCGGACTGAACAATTGGAACATACTTTTGATGAACTAGAGCTTCTAGGTTTTCCTTTAAGTGATCCTTTCTACTTATTGCAAGAACCGCCAGAAAACAAGTTGATCGCCAGAGATTTCCAGCAACATATCAATCGATATGTTCAAGTGTATGCTTATTTAGTGGCACGGAAAAGTACTCGTGCGTCGGGCGGTAAGACGATGGCTTTTGGGACATTTCTAGATCAAGCAGGTTGCTTTGTAGATACGGTTCATTTTCCGCAAGTAGCCGCACAGTATCCTTTTAGAGGTCGCGGTGTTTACTTGCTGACCGGCAAAGTAGTAGAGGAATTCGGCTTTCTAAGTATAGAAGTTAGTAGAATGGAAAAGATGGCTTTTGTGGCAGATCCGAGATATACGATTTCTAATGAGTTAATAAAAAGTTGATTAGCAGACTAGATGACGACTATTTTAAATTAGCAGAAAGCGTATCCTTTTTTAAGACTTTATACTTTATTTCTAATTGAGTTACTAAGATTTAAATGAGTAATGTGCCATTATAAACTTAGTATAATCTTCCTTCCTATAGTTACAAGTAACTCTTACAAAAAGCAACTTCCAGCTTATAGCGACCTGTTTGCCTTCGTAATAACTTGGCACATGGGCTTTTCTATCACTTTTTACGAGAGGAAATATGAGCGGAATCGTATTCGTTGACCATTAGATTTCAGCCGTTTCGATTGGTCCATCTAAACCAGCTCCATCCTGAAATGATTCGCTACTTTACTGTATTTATTTTGATAGGTGGAAACATACTTTCGGGTCACTTTAAAACCTAATTTATCGTAGAGTGCTTTCGCTTTGGGATTTTCTTCGGATACGTCCAAGACAAATTTTTGATTTGCACTCTTAGCTGATTTTTCCATGAGCAAGTTGATGAGTTTTGTTCCGTAGCCTTTTCCTCTTAGTGCTTCTTGCACACCTAAATGTCCTAGTGTAATTTCGTTCTTTTTAGGTAAGAGAATCATGGTTTCAATTTTCAAACCATTCAGTCCACGAGGCAAACTTTTCCAGCCATAAAATGAGATCATATTTATTGCCTCATTCATCGTAAATGTACTCGCCTTCCGATTTCCGAAAACAGCGCCAACTGCGACCAATTGACCTTCACCCCATAAGGCATAATGATTATCATAAGAGAATTCGCCACCCTTTCTTGTAAAAGCAAAATGTAAAAAATCAAGTGCCGTTTGTTGCTCATTTTTAAAAACAAAGTCGAACGCAGCCGGTCCAGATGCATAAATTAAGGGGACGGCAAGCATCCTATCTTCAGGGGTACAAGGTTTTAATTTCATGGTGTGATTTGTACTCAAATATAAGGAAATCTATAAGTTTTTAGGTCTAAATCAATATTAATATTAAATTTTATTTGCATTTATTTTGAAATTAAAAATATTTATTATATATTGCAAATATTATTTATATATCCACTAAAATTACAAGCGTCTAATTGGGTTGACAACCCTCCATGTTTGGGAAAACTCCCCCTCCCCTTTTTCACTAGGAGACTTCTACTATTTGAGAACTCCTCTAAAACAAACCATCATGAAAAATTTAATATTCGCCATATTATCGGCAGCAGTAATCCTATGTTCCTGCAGCAAGGATGATGTACAACCCATCGGCTCATCTAACGACGGCAGCTACAACCTTCAAAGCAAGGGCATACCAGACATCATTGTTTTTGACAAACAAGGAAATCAATCTGTCCACTACGAAGTAAAAGATGGTCGCCTAATCCTAGCAAACAGCGATGACTTTGAAGACTTCTTACACATCCTTTCCACGCACGATTTAGACGAATGGGAACAATCCATTTCCTTTCAATCCTATAGGACAGCTAAAGAACTTGAAAAAAATAGAATCTACGCCATTCGAAAGAGTAAAAAACCTTTGCAGCAGAACAAGTCGAGCATTACGATGCACACCACCTTTAATTACATCCTTGGTCCACCACAAGGCAATCAGACTTTAAACGCTAAACTCAATAATTTTTAGTCTTATGAAAAGCTATATTCTAATCCTACTATTTCACATTCCCTTCTTGCTTTGGTCACAAAATCAAAGCTGGTCGGTGCGAAGTGAATTGGGATTCAATCTCTCCTTAAATCAGATGAAAACAAGCACAGGAAATCCAACTAGCATGCATAACAAGAAAACCATGAGTGGCTATTGGGGTTTGGGCACCAGCTATCAATTTAGCAAAAGGAGTTTGTTGAGCTTTGGGGTAGATCATGTAGCTTATACTTATCACTATTATTATAATTATATCAATGGTGCAGGCGCGGGTTCGAAGTCAAGCGTTTTTATTTGGGGATTTCCTGTTGGCCTTGAAAACATTTGGCTCCAAAATGATTGTATTCAATTTTCAACGGGTTACGGTTTCAAGTATCGATTGAATCGATTGAGTTCGCCCTTTTCTTTTGAAAGTTCTAAGCATCTCTATAATCAAAATGATCAATTAATTTATAGTCAAGCGATCAAAGAGTATGACCAGCAACAACAAAACCACTTGATCTCCTTGTTCGCTTTTGCACAGTTTTCTTTCAAAATTAAGGAAGGGCTTCTTTTAGGTTTTAAGCTGAGTTATAACCAAGGACTCAACACCCATGAATCATTCCAATTTGAGGCCATCAATAGCCTGCCATTAGAAGATGAAATTTTAAGTGATCGCTATGTTTATTCAAGCAAAGCCAGCTATATCAGTTTTGGCATTTCAATGACTTACATCTTTAAGAAAAAGAAGGTACCCAAGCCAAGTATTCAAAACCAGGACGAATATATTGACTTGAACATCTTTGAATAATCAATCTATGTGATGCAAGCCTAAAATGCCGAGTTTATCCGAAAAGCGATAGTGAGTAGGAAATCATTTTAAAACTGGAAGAAGTACATTTAAAAAATTGTGTGCAAGTCCCCTTCCCCCTTAAACTTTACAATTATGAAAAATTTAGTATTAATTCTCTCAACCTTACTCATAAGCTTGAGCACAATGGCAAATGAAGTGTTATTTTTTTACCCCATTTCTTATGAAGAACAAAGTGATTTATTTATCAAAATAGCGGTTCCAATAGACGGTGCTTATCTTAGTTTTAATGACCAAAAGTACTACTTCAATAATCAAGGACTTCTATTGGAAGACGTCTCCTTGAAAGAAAACTTGTCTTTTGAGCTTGGTCAATCCATTAATGGTCAAGATCTCCCGTTACTTGATGACGCCATTACCTATATATTCAACCCTTCAACGAACATCATCATTGATGCCATACTTTACAAGCAGCTCACGGCTTGGTCCACTTCGCTCAACCAAACAGTTCCTTTAGGCGACTATTTACTTACTTTACTCAAGGAGAAGGAAATAGCAGATGAAGAACTTTTATCTTTCGTACAGCAGTTTTACCATTATAAAGCTGCCATTTCAAAAAAAGAAACAATGGAAAGTAATATTCAAGCATTCTTTAATAAAGAAAAAAGCGACGGCCCCGACGATAATGGCTGTGATTGCAACTTTGTCTTGAATCACTTTTCAAGTGTATCTCCATTAAAACAAGGTGCTGGTAACTATAATAATGGATACAATTTTTTGAATAATAGCAATACCTTATCCCAAATTATCACAGCTGAAACCGACTTTGATTCTAATAGTCCCAAGTGGCATCGTTGGTATACGAAAGAAAAAGGACCTGCCCATGATCTATTTTTACGCACCTATGATTCGGGAGGTCAATTTAGCTATCAGTGGTCTACTACTGGATTGAACAACACGGGGTCTTTAGCTCCAAGTCCTAGCTACGCTTATAATACTTTTCAGTTTATGTGCGTAGGTCAAGAATTTGATTTGCCAAAGGATTGCAATTGCACGAAAAAATTCTGCACCGTGTATGAATATAATAACTTTCTAAAAGTTATAGCTCACAGATTGAAGCCCTTGTCAAATGTTAGTTCCACTGCGGAAGAACTCGCCGTTGTCACCGTGCATAATAATGCGGGTGTCAAAGTAATTGATGCCAATAGAAATGTGGCTTATACTGAATGTAACGGCAAATTCAATTTTGAATTTCTTCAAAATATATTCGATTTAGCGGAAACCGTAGTTAATGTAGTTGTTGATATTCAAAACAACACCAATGGTTCGCCGATTAATAATGTTCCGGGAGCGATATCCGATATTGGTGATGCTTTGATTGATTTATTTGATACACCTCCAGTCATCGTTTCGGGAAACTGTGAAGATGTCTATATGAAAACTGCCCTACTTCGTGATTTTGAATGCCTTGAGTTAAAGGCTAATGACCCAACAACAATTACACTTCAAAGCTTTACGTTTTTAGGTGTTTCTGGAGATAAAAAGTGGGACAACTATGCCATTGCAAGAAGTGATTTCCGCTTGCAAAGTATCGTCTTGTCGGGTAGTGTCGAGGGTACAGATTATTGTTGTTCAGATAAGTTAGGACAACATTTATATGCCAACATGGGTGGGCCAGTGGATGAAACTACACACAACAATAATGTAACAGGAGCTTATTATCTTTTTGGTCCTTGGGACAATTTTACCCCCGTTGGTTATGCTCCAATCATTCCAATGAATGCCAATCGGGGATACTTTACTTATACTGACAAGAATAAGGATTGCGCCCCCGTGAAACCTAAAAAAACTACCGACGATTTGGATTTCTTATTGAGTGAATCCTTCGAGGAAAGCGCAAGGCAAGTTTTAGATCCTTCTAGATTAGCAGCTGAAAGCGACGATGAAAAAGTAGCAGCATCTAAAATTTCATTGGATATTTATCCTAATCCAACGCATGACTTTTTGAATATTAATTTAGATGAGCTTCAGCCTGGCGCGAACATTAGTTTAAGCGTTTACAACTCTTTAGGTCAATTAATTGAAATAATCTTTGAAGGAAAAATTGAAGAAACCAACTTCAACATGACTTGGTCTAATGATGAAATTCAAAATGGAACCTATCACCTTGTTTTGAGAGAAAATAATATTTTAATTTTTGGCAAAGTATTTGTTTTCCAAAAGTAACACCTAACCCGAAGCAGGGTCAAAGCCCTGCTTTACAAAACTTAAAAAATATGAAAAAGTTAATTTTATTTTTAAGCCTAATTCTATTCCTTTCTAACTGCAAAGATAAAGAGCCCGAGGCTTGCGTAGGTCCTGATTGTCTGCTTAGCGATGGCACCACATGTTCAGGTGACATGGTCAACATTAATGACCAATGCGTTTGTCCTGAAGGAACCCAAGAATTGAGCAATGGGGTGTGTTGGGAAGGTCCTGGCGTCAGCGATAATCCATTCTTCTTCTTTGAATTCAATTGTGAATGTGTAACTGGAGATCTTATCATTAGTGTAACCAATGACGACCCTATCTATGGTGGGTATTCCTTAGATAGTGGTTTTGCGCCTGACGACAATAGAATAGGTGGTCCAATTAATTTCTTGCCTGGTTCCACGAGAGCAAATTTCGATGGTCAATTATATCCTGCTTCTTGCTCAGGGAATTATTTTTACATTCACGGAAGCATGAACAATGATACGCTGAACTATGAGTTGTATTTTTTGAATGCTAGTGGTATGGACACTTGCGGTCCCTTTGTTGCTTACCCAATTAATTAAGGAACAGCACTAATGAAAAAAAACCGAGCTTCGTATCGGTTTTTTTATGGAATAGTGTCTCAATAAATCGAAAACTTGGTTTTAATAAGGAGTGTCTTTGCAGACAAATTGATAAATTAATATTTAAAAGAGCATAAGAAGGGAGAATTGGAAAGCCAATTCTCCCTTCTTATTATTGAACAGTTGTATCTTGCTTTGAATACTTCAATTTAAATTCTTCCCGATCTACTTTTAAATCTTTGAGGGTTTCAAATTCCCTTTTAAAGGAAAGTCCTACCCCAGCTCTTGTCGTATTTGCTTGATTAAAATAATCATAGTTCGTTACGGTAAAAGCCTTTATTCTAAACCTTCTATTTTCAGTTAAGGCGTATTCAATACTTGCATTACCTCCAAAATAAGTAGTGCTTGAATTTTGAGTTCCTAATTGATTTGCTCCAAAATCGACATTGCCACCTACATTAACGGTTACCCTGTCATTCAAAAATTTGGTCGTTAAAGCCAATTGAAGTTCCCTTCTCAAGGATAGATCTTCCAATGAGCTTAACGCATTATTAGATTCATAGTTTCTGTAGTTGAAGCTTAAACTTACGTCATCGGATAAATAGGAGAGCCAATCATTGAAATATCTGGTCAACTGATTTGATAAAAATTCACTCACCGTATTCGCTGCGTCACTAGCATTAACATTAAATCCCCCTCCCGCTACTTGATCGACACTAGTTAAAGGCGGCAAGAATTGACCTAAAACTAACAAACCAAATACTTGGCGATTCATTTCATTCTCATATTGTTTTAGCGTTATCAATTTTCTATCGACAAAGTTTTTAATCCCCGGATTTAATTGATCTATTTGGACGTCAAATGTAATGTCTGGATTGTATAATTGGTTTTTCAAAGAAAGTAAAAGCTTCACAGGAACCCGATTAGATGCTTCATCTTTCAACTGTTCATCCACTGAATTATTTAAAAAATCTTGAATAAGATTTGTCGTTGCTGTTCTTAGATTATAAACTGCAGCAACATCCACTTGAGTATCTTCAATTTTCCCTTGGAAATTTATAAAACTATTTGGCTCTATTCGAAATCTTTTATTAATAATATTTTGCAGTGTAAACAGATAGTCTCCATCCCCGATTACGTAAGTTCCGAAAAACAACACATCCCCTTCTTTAGGTACCGTAATTTTTATATTTCCTTCGCCTTTCACTTCCAGGACATCCCCTGTAGTTTGATCAAGAATTATTTTAACCTTACAATCATTATCGATATCTAAATCTAGGTTAACCGTAAGACCATTTACCCTCAATTTTTCAACGCTACTAATTAAAAACTCTTTATCCTCTTCTTTTTTCTTTTCTAAGAAGGTATAAAACCCATAAGCACTCACCGAGCCATCTTCAGAAAGCGGAATAGCGATTTCCGTTCTCCCTTCACTTTCCCCGGCAATCTTAATATCAACATCAGTAGTCAAGCCTTTAAAGGTAACATTGCCTTTTAAAAATGCTGTGCCATAAAAATCTTGGTTGTCTTCTATGGTCGTATTAAGACCCATAATTTTATTTGTCCAAACTTCAATATTTAGTCCAAAATCTTTGAGATTCTTATGATAAATTTCACCTTTGCCATGCGCCACATTCCCTTCACTGTCCGTAATTTTCAAATTATTGCCAAGATTAATACTGTTTTTTTCGAAAGTTACCCGCTGGTCTTTAACGTTGTATGTTGTTTGTAAATAGGTAACCGTTGTTGTAACGTCGTTAATATCGACATAGCCCAATAAATTTGGCCGATTTCTAGGCCCTACCAAAGAGAGTTTCCCTGAAACTGTTCCAGAGGTATTGTCGATGTATTGTGCTATAAATTCCTCAATAGAATATATAGCAAAGTTTTTGATGTCAAATTTAATGTCAAAGTCATTTGGTGTAATCTCTTTGGCAAAAGAATAACTTCCATTAATATCTACTTCATTATCATCTCCATAGAGATTTCCATTAATTTTTATCTTTTTATTAGGTAAATCTAAGACCGCATTAGCATTTAAATTGCCTACTTTATATTGATTAACTTCAATATTTTCTATCATTAAATCTCCGTAGATACCTGGTTGATTGTCAATCCTATTGAAACTTACTTTCCCATTAGCAATTCCTTTCAATTCAATTTCTCTAGCTGATAAAAACTGAGTGAAGTCTTCTAAGAAAATATTGCTCAAGAAGATATCTGCTTTTTGTTCTTTCATTCCAATTTCTAAATCGATAAGTAATTCAGAAATCCCATTATACAATTTTAAATTTCGAGAGCTTATTCTTTCCCCAAGTATAATTTCATTCTTTTCATCAATCAACCAAAACTGATCATTTATAAAAATATTAGATGGTTCAAATTCCAATTTTACACGATCATTCTTCGTTATAACATTAGCAATCAGCTCTATAGAAGAATTTTCCTGACCTTCAGCAAAGAGCTTTAGTTTTAAGTCTGAACGTTGACCAGAGGCTAGGAATGAAAAATCACGAACGATCAAACTATCCTTCAAATAAATGCTTGGAATAGAGTTAATAACATCAAAACTCCCTTGATTTATATACAAATTTGAAGTCCAATCTACAATGCTAAAATTCTTATATTGAACCACCGGAATATTAACCACGACCAACATACTCTTCGCATTCGAATCAAAATTTCCATCAATAATACTAGGACGTAAAATTTTCAAATCTGGCACAAACAGGCTTAGTATCTCCGGATTCTGTCTAATATTCAATTCAAATCGAACCAATTGATCTTCAACTATTTCTTTATAGTTTGGAATTAAAACAGATTTAACAGCGCCAGGAATTTTCGCAAATTCATAATTTCCTTGTAAGCTGATATCAAAATCCTTACTTTTTAAAAGAATACTTTTTTCTTTATTTACTAAAAGCCGGCTGGTGAGGTCAACGTTCCCAATATCATAAATTTCTTGCCCTTTACTTATTTTTAAGTCTCGGATAAAAGCATCCCCTATGATGTCATTCATATTGGATGCAGAGAAATCAGCATTCAATTTAGATTGAATAATCATCTCTCTATTCCAAATATTTAATCCTTTGAGGTTTAGATGTTCAATATCTGCTGCAAATTTAAAAACCAACGTCGGGCTAGAGACATCAACATCTCCTTGAAAGTCCAATGCAATATTTTCATCTTTAACGTTTAGGTTTCCACTAAAAAATTTATCTTTTATTCGACCGTCCACTTTTATATTCTCATAGGAATATTGCTTAAATTCAAACTTCTCCACTACAGCCGTTAGCGTTACGTCCAGGGTGCTTAATTTCAATCCTTTACCGTTTGCCTCGCCTTTCAGACTAATTTTTCCCAAGTGCTCTTTCAAATCAAAATAAGCACCTAAGTCAAATTCTTTAAGGTCTACTTTACCCGAGTAAGATGCATTCTTCGTATCATCTAATTTAAAATTAATATCCGTTTTAGCGCTACCTAACTCCGTTGTCAAATGTCCTTGTGTTACAAAGTCATTTATAAATCCATCAAATTTCCCAACGAAAAAGAGCTTGCCCAATCGTTCAATATTCAGGGGCAAAGGCAAACTTGGATAGATACGAAGCAAATCGTTGTAATTCGTAACCATTCTCTCTACTCGACCACTTATAAATGTTGAGTTTATATTTGGTAAGCCATTCATCGAAAAATTCCCTTCGAAGATTGTGTTTCTACCGGTTTTCACTTTTAAGTCTTTCGCCTTAAGGTTACTCACACTTCCAAATACATTTCCTTCAATTCTTATTGGATAGGTAAAGCTAAACTTTGACTCTTCCATAAAGAAAGCGATATCCTTTGCATGAATTGAACTTGGTGCTAGGTTTATATCAAAGCGAACATCTTCAATGAAATTGTCAAAATCATTGAGGCTTGAATAAGTGAATTGCACATCAGTTTGTATATTGCTATGGGGTGTTATTATATCTAAATGCTTTAGTTCAAGAAGCTGATTGCTAAAATTCAACTCACTAGACATTTTGAGTAATGCAAATCCATTCTTTTCATTCAGGCTTAAGTGGTCCATTTGGGCGTGAATGCTCTCGTGAGTTATCAATAAATCTTTAGATTTAAAATTTACATCTAATAATTTAAAATCATTCGGATTAAACTTCCGGTTTAAAGTGTCTAACAATTCAGTGTTCTTAAAAGTGAAAGCCCCCTCTTCAATGCTTAAATTATTGTTTTCAAGAAAGAAGGGAATATAAAGATTCTTATTCTCCAATATGGCTTTCACATAAGCAGGGTTTGCTTTTTGTTTTGTGTACGCCACTTGGGGACAAATAACATCCATAAAGTCCAATTCAATATTCATGTCTCCAATCTTCATATAGGAAAAATAGAGATCCATTTTATCTACAGAAGTCTCGATGACATTGCCGGAGTAAAAGTCTTTATAATTAACTATTGAATTATTCACACTCAGATTATTAAGAACAACATTCCAAGCACTGGATGAACTAGACTTTTCATCCTCATTCTTTGCCGAAGTAAGATTTTCTAACTTAACATGATCAATATTGAACAAGCTGTCGTCAAAAGTCCTTTCAATATTAAGATAGAAGTCATCAATGGCAATTCGATTTAAACTTATTTTTTGTTGTAAAAGCGAAAAATAACTAAACTTAGCTTCTGCGTGATTAATGAATAACAGGGTGTCTGAATTTAGATCTTCGACATAAAATCGGTCGACCTTCATCGTGTTAAACCAATCTATTTCAATGCTTTCTACCTGTATTGGCAAACCCAGCTGTTTAGATAAATTTTCGGTCACCAAATGCACGACGAAAGTTTGAACTTTTGGAGACCTTAGAGCGAAATACAAACTTATTAGCAAAATCACTATCAGTAATAATAGTATAAGTGCTACTTTTGTTAGTGTTTTAAGGATTTTTCTAAAATTCACAAGTTTTTTTCTAAAGTACAAATATAAATATAAACATGGAAGCAGAAAGCATTACTTTACTTGCAATTGAATCTTCTTGCGATGACACTTCGGCTGCTCTTATTAGAGACGGCAAAGTACTTGCCAATATTATTTCCACGCAGTTGGTTCATGCAAAATGGGGTGGTATTGTTCCAGAATTAGCTTCTCGTGCTCATCAGCAGCACATTGTTTCTGTAGTGGATACAGCAATTAAGGAGGCAAATGTTAAAAAAAGCGAACTAAATGCGATCGCTTATACCGGAGGTCCTGGTCTAATGGGTTCTTTGATGGTAGGAAGTAGTTTTGCTAAGGCGATGGCACTTGCTTTAGATATTCCAACAATTTCCGTTCATCATATGAAGGCACATGTTTTAGCTCATTTCATTAATGATCCAAAACCCAAGTTTCCATTTATTTGTTTAACCGTTTCTGGTGGACATACGCAATTAGTATTAGTAAAGGATTATTTAGAAATGGACGTCATAGGAACATCTATCGATGATGCTGCTGGGGAAGCTTTTGATAAATGTGGGAAGATTTTCGGCCTTAGCTATCCTGGAGGTCCTATGATAGATAAACTAGCAAAAACAGGCAACTCAGATGCCTTTCAATTTAGCGAACCCAAAGTGGCTCACCTAGATTTTAGTTTTAGTGGCTTGAAAACATCCGTATTGTATTTTATAAATAAATCCGTAGCAAAGCATCCAAATTTTGTAGCTGAAAACTTAAATGATTTATGTGCTTCTTTGCAAAAAACTATTGTAAATATTCTTATTAAAAAATTATTACAAGCTGCGAAAATCCATCAAATAAAAGATTTGGCAATTGCCGGTGGTGTTTCTGCAAACAGTTTGTTAAGATCAGAACTGTTACGTTTAGAAGACAAAGGATACCGACCGTTTATACCTGAACTCGAGTATTGTTTGGACAATGCTGGAATGATTGCCATTACCGGACACTATCAATATTTGAAAGGGGATTTTGCTCGTCTTGATAATGAACCTAGAGCAAGATGGAGTATTGAAGAATAGCACCGACATGTTCAAGACGAATTTTTAAATAATCCGCTATCTTTACTAAATGAACAGAATAATATATCTCCTTTTTCTTTTCCCAAGTCTCCTATTTGCTCAAGACGAAAAAGCTTATAAACTCTATGGCGATGGGGTGAGCTATTATTATCAAGCAGATTATCCGCATGCGATTTCTTCGTTCAATGAAGCTATTGCACTAAAACCAGACTTTCAATTTGCCTATTACAATAGGGGACTGGCTTTATTTGAATTAAAATCTTATCAGGATGCGATAAATGATTTTACTGTTGTAATTCGAATGGATAGTTTATCTATAGATGCGTATAAATTCAGAGCGCAAAGTTATATTAAAGAAGCCGCTTATGAATATGCAATCTTAGATCTAAATAGTTTAATTGCTTTCAATCCGAGAGTGGCGGAACCCTTTAAGAATTTGGGTTTGTGTTATTATTACACTAGACAATACAAGTTAGCCAATGAAGCTTATCAAACCTATTTAGGTAGTAATTTGGATGACGCAGCGATATGGTTTCAAAAGGGAATGTCAAACTATTATTATGCTGATTTCGAACTTGGAATCAAAGATTTCACTGCGGTGCTTGAGTTAAACAAAGACTATGTAACCGCTTTAGAGTGGCGAGGAAAATGCTTCCAAAAAGCGAATTTCATTAATAAAGCTTGCCTTGATTGGGAGTCTGCCTTAAGTAAAGGATTAAATTCTTCAAAGGAGTTATTGCATAAATTTTGTGAATCAAAATAAAATTCAGCATTACTTTAGGCTATACTATGAAACCAATTTTTGAGTATTTGTAAACCTTCAATTGTCAATATTGATTCTGGATGAAATTGCACTCCAGCAATTGGTAAGGTTTCATGTTCAATAGCCATGATTTCACCTTCTATGGTCGCAGCAACAGTCTTTAAGGGAGAACACACTTTTTCTAGTATAAGCGAATGATAGCGCATTACCTCTAGACGATTATTTAATTGCCCGAACAATCGTTTAGAATTATTGATTTGAATTTCAGCTATTTTACCATGCATGGGTAATTTTGCCTTGCAAAGTTCAGCACCAAAGTAAAGGCCAATTGCTTGATGTCCGAGACAAATTCCTAAAATTGGCTTCTTCTTATGAAACCGTTCTATAACTTCCATTGTAACTCCAGATTCTTGAGGCTTACCGGGTCCTGGAGATAGGACAATGGAGTCAAATTTAATTCGCTCAATTTGATCAATAGTGTATTCATCATTTCGAATCACTTTACATTGAAATCCTAATTGTAAGATATAATCATAAAGATTATAGGTGAAAGAATCATAATTGTCAATCAACAAGACCAAATTTCATCTATTTAATGGGCGTAATCTCATTTACCGTTTCATTCAAAAGATTGAATGACTCTTTAAGCAAAGGGATAGTGGTTTGAATAAGCTCTAAACTTTTAGGTCCTAGAGGTACAATATAATTGTACGACTGAGAACTTAGAACAAGATTATCTGCTAAGAATCCTGCTTTGTCCACGAAAAATACCAGTAGGCTAAATAGAACAGTAGCTATAAAACTCCAAAGCAAGCCACCTGCAATTTTATTGACAAAATTAAGCATCAATACTTTAAGGAATTTCTCGACCAAATACGCAACAAGTTTAATAGCTCCCACTACGGCAACAACAATAAGTATAAATGATAGCACAGGCATAATCATTTTAGGGATATTAAAATTGTTATGTAACCAAATGGACGCTGCAGTAGAGAAATTCATTGCAAGAATAATTGCTAGCACAATTGCTACCAAGCTCAGCACAGAATAAAGAACTCCTTTAGTATAGCCATAGTAAAAAGCGGCTAGAATAAGTAAACCAAATATAATATCCAAAATCATTGTAAAATACTTTTTAAAATCTTTGCAATCACTTGCCCTTCTGCTTGACCTGCTGCCTTTTGATTCGCTATGCTAATAACGCGTCCCATATCTTTCATAGAATTAGCACCCGTTTCATCAATAATACCTTGTAGCATCTTAGTTAGCTCCTCTTCAGTAAACTGTTTAGGTAAAAATAATTGAATAATATCAATTTCTTCTTGTTCCTTTTGCGCTAAATCATCTCGTTGTTGATCAGTAAATATAATTCCAGCTTCTTTTCGTTGTTTGACTAATTTTTGGAGCAAGCCAATTTCCAATGCTTCCGATACGTCCCCTTCAAAACCCTTTTCCGTCTTAATTATAGAGATCGCTGATTTAATTGCTCGCAGGGTTCTCAACGCCGCTGGATTTTTTTCCAGCATAGCCGTCTTTAATACTTCTTGTACGTTTGATTCTAAACTCATGATCCTTAGTCCCAATTATTTTTAATTGTTGCAATAAAATTTGGATCTGACCAATCCTTACTTCCTATTTTACTAAATACTTTAATCCCTTTTTTATTATAAATATAAGTTGTTGGATATTGGGTTATACCAAACTCACCCACATTATCCACTGCAACGAAATGTATATTGGGGTATTTCAAAATATAAGCCTTCACCTTTTCGGAAGCTTCATCTGTAACGCAAAAAACGATGAAATCATCCCAGATTGACGTCATTTCATTAAAGCTAGGCATCTCTTGAATACAAGGTCCGCACCAAGTTTGCCAGAAGTTCACCACCACTACTTTGTCCTTATAATCACTAACATTAATTATCTCATTTGTTTGAAAATCAACAAACTGCAAATCTTCTGATGCCACTTGAGGAACTATAAATTTGCGTTTAACGAACAAAGCTACGACTCCAATTAGTAAGGCGTAAAAAACCACATTCCAAATTTTCTTGAGGATTTCCTTATTCATCTTCTTCCTCTACGACAATGAATACATCTTCGTTATCTTTTTTCATGTAATACTTTTCCCGAGCAAATTTCTCTTTATTTTCATCAGTTGAAAATAGTTCTTCTTTGAGTTCATCAACTTCCTTAATTTCTTCGTTATAATATTTCTTTTGGTCTTCCAGTTCTTTGACTTTGGTACTCAATTTAAATTGATAAAAGATATTATTGGTATCAAAAAAGAGCATCCAAACAATAAAAAACGCGAGTAGTGCAAAGTATATATTCTTGATATACCAAGGCATTTGTTTAAATTTCTGGATTAGCTTTTTCATTAGAACAAAAGTAATATTTTTTTAGACTACTTGGGCACAAAAAAAAACTCCTAATCGAATAAACGACTAGGAGTTTTTAAAAGGAGTTGGCAACGACTTACTTTCCCGGTAAACCAGTATCATCAGCGCAATAGTACTTAACTTCTCTGTTCGGAATGGGA
>Ga0209491_10000395_pt1 | contig 86699 bp, 55 predicted proteins | sample BON02_FD_187213 | JGI IMG/M metagenome (GOLD analysis project Ga0209491, IMG submission 187213) | Freshwater microbial communities from Lake Bonney liftoff mats and glacier meltwater in Antarctica - BON-02 (SPAdes) (version 2) | ecosystem: Environmental > Aquatic > Freshwater > Ice > Glacier...
CTGATGCTATTCTCCTTTAGTATCGCAAACGCTCAGACCGAGCGACAGATCGAAGTGGAATCCAAGGTGGAAACTAGCCATGAGACTACCATCAAAGGCAAAAAAGTTCCTTACAAAGCTACGGCAGCTACACAACCTGTATGGGATGAAGGTGGCAAACCTATTGCTTCGCTCTTTTACACTTACTATGAGCGGACCGACATTACAGATAGAACTACACGACCTCTTGTGGTTTCCTTTAATGGGGGACCGGGATCTGCATCGATTTGGATGCATTTGGCCTTCACAGGGCCTGAAGTTTTGAAGATTGACGATGAAGGTTACCCTGTGCAGCCTTATGGCACCAAATCAAATCCGCATTCAATTCTTGATGTGGCAGACATTGTCTACATCGATCCAGTAAATACGGGTTATTCTAGGATTACCAATCCTGAAACTCCGAGAACGACATTCTTCGGGATCAATCCGGATATTAAATACCTCGCAGACTGGGTGAATACCTTTGTGACTCGTCAGAATCGTTGGGCCTCGCCAAAATATTTGATCGGCGAAAGCTATGGTACGACACGAGTGGCGGGCTTAGTTGCACAGCTGCAGAATGCACATTGGATGTATTTCAATGGGGTGATTCTCGTATCACCTACTGATATGGGAATCGAGCGAGATGGCCCGGTGAAGATGGCAAATTACCTTCCCTACTTCACCGCAACGGCATGGTATCATAAGCAATTGCCGGCGGATCTTCAAAGTCGGGATTTGGATGATCTTTTACCAGAAGCGGAAGTTTTCGCCATGGATGAATTATTACCTGCGATGGTCAAGGGCGGAAGTCTCTCAGAATCAGAACGGGATGCCATAGCAGCAAAAATGGCCCGCTATGCTGGAATCAGCAAAGAAGCCGTACTATCTTATAATCTGATGGTGCCGACGAGCTTCTTCTGGAAAGAATTGCTTCGCAAAGATGGGTTGACCGTGGGTCGATTGGATAGCAGATATCGTGGAATAGATCGCATGGATGCTGGCGATCGCTATGATTTTGATCCGGCGTTGACCTCGTGGAATCATGCCTTTGCACCCGCTTTTAATATTTATGCTAAAAATGTCTTGAATTTTCAGACAGATTTAACGTACAACCTTTTCGGGCCAGTTTCGCCTTGGGATCGCTCCAATGAGACTACCGGTTATGATTTGGGTACCGCCATGCGTCAAAATCCTTACCTACACGTCATGATCCAGTCCGGTTATTACGATGGAGGAACGGATTATTTCAATGCGAAATACAGTCTTCGTCACATCGATCCAACAGGAAAAATGAAGGATCGAACCTCCTTCAAAGGCTATCGAAGCGGCCACATGATGTACCTGAGAGCAGAGGATTTAGCTTCTTCCAATGAGGATATCCGTCAGTTTATCGAAAAATCGAAAGTAGCACCAGGAATGCCGGCGAAGTATTGAGAAGATAGTGACAACCAAATTCAGGCACAGTCAGATGAATCAGAATAAACGATCTACTTTACATCTCCTCAAAAAGTAATTTCTATATGATCTCTAAAGCTTTCAAAATCATTCATTTCAGTCTTCCCAAGATATTCGCCTAGGGTTTGATAGATGTCTTGAGGCTTTTTTCCTGATTCTCGCATTGATTTGATTGAGGTGGATCCATCTGATTTGGAAAGTTTTTTCTTTTTTGGGCCTTTTAGAATCTGATGATGGAAAAATGTAGTCTCTAGGAATTGAGGCTTTGATAGCTTTTCTGCCAAGGCGAGCTGAGCCAAAGAAGAACTGTACAAATCCCGACCTCTGACGATCAAATCGACACCAAAATGTAGGTCATCAATCAGAGAAGTAAGTTGATAGGCTGGTTGCTGATCTTTCTTTCTTAAAACAGAAAATGCCACATCAGTAGGTAATACCAGTGAAGAATCGAACTGGCTTGGATAGGATTTTAGACTTACAAAGTCAGTTTCCAAAGCATTAAATCGCCAAGCAACATCCTTTCGATCCAATGGAATCCGACGATCTTGACAATGACCTAAATAATAACCGCTGGAATCCATTTCTTGGATTTTTTTTCGGGAGCAATCACAGGCGAAAACCAGTTTCCTTTCACTCAGCTCCTCAAGTGCTGCTTCGTAATCTTTCAGCCGATGAATCTGCGACCATTCACTTTCAAACTCTTTCAGATTTTTTGGTCCGAGATCATAGTGGATTTCCATAAAATCCAACGTATCAAAAATATCCTGAACGTATTCTTCCCGAAAGCGGTCTCGGTCTAGATCATCAATGCGTAGCAAAATTTTGGCATGATGCTTTTCTGCCAAAATTTTGGTCAACAAAAAAGAATGTAAATTTCCAAGATGTAAAAATCCACTTGGAGTAGGTGCAAAGCGTGTAAGATTGAAATCCATTTCTCGAAAATAGGTAGATTAAGCTTTCTATTTCAATGGAAATTCATCGGATGTCATTTACTCCCTGATTTTAAGTAGTTGTGATCAGCGTCTCAGGACCGATAAAATCAAATAATACTTTGACAAAATTTTGATATTCATTCAATCCAGAAAGTAGATCTACATTTAAATTAGAGCCATGAAGACGTACTACATTTTGTTATTCACCTTGATTGTTTTCGCTTGCCAAAATTCTTCAGATCAATTGACCGGACCTGAATTGATCCAAAAGTCAATTGAGTTTCATGACCCAAATAAGATATGGCCTAGCCTAAAGGCCACTTTCAGTTTTACTGATAGCTTGCCTGCACCAAGAGAATCAAGAGCTTATTCGGTAAGTTTTGAGAATAATCTTTCTAAAATGGTTTATCGAAATCAAGACCTGAATTATATCGTTTGGAATGACTCGGTTCAAGTGTTCGAAGGGGAAATTGATCATGAAGGTGCGATCCGAATGCGCAATTATTACACTTATCTTTGGGGACTTCCGATGAAGTTGAATGATTTGGGAACTCAAATCGACCAAAAAGTGAGGAAAGAAGAACTGAATGGTAAAAGTTATTTGGTTGCTCGGGTGCCTTACGAAAATGATATTTGGTATTTCTACATTAATCCTGAAAGTTATCAAATAGAGGCCTACAAATTCTACCGGGATGAGACAAATCAAACCGGAGAGATTATCTATTTGGATGGCTTAGTTTTGTATCAGGGATTAAGAATTCCAGCAGACCGGAGTTGGTTTCGAACAGAAAATGGTGAGTTTCTAGGCACAGACCAATTGATCGGCATTCAATAAACCGTCGAAATATAAAGTCAGCAGTTAAGCTTCTTTAACGAGCAATAATTTGATTGAGATTCTAATGAGTATATTTTTCGGACAGATGAAAAAATGGGTTTTAGTGCTTTTCCTTTTTTTGAATGCCGGTTTTGTATTTTCACAATTGTCCTACTCTGGAAATGTGATTGATGCTACCGATAAGAAATATTTGGAAGGCGTATTTGTGGAGATTATAGGCTCTATTGAGACTGACTCTACCAATACTAGAGGATATTTCAATCTCAAAGCTAGGGTAGGAGACACGTTAAGAATATCTTATCCCGGATTTATAGAACAAAAAATCTTTTTGACTTCTGATCGATACCTACAGATTCAGATTCAGGATCGGGCAAGATTTCTGCCTACATTTGAAGTGAGGTCCGAGCCTTATTCATTTCGATTTAAGGATGGGAAACTGACCCTAAGAGATCCTAATGAAGTAATCGAAAAATCGCCCAGAGGTCAGATTACAGCAGGGCCTACCGGATCTCCAACCGGAGGGTTTGGGATATATGGCCCAATATCCTACTTTACAAAAAAGGCTAGAAATGAACGGGAATATGCGAAAAAGCAAGAATGGAACAATCGCAGAGCGGGCTACTATGCCGTAATTGAATCTGATTCAGTGAGACGAAATCTGATGGTGAAATATCAGCTTAGTCGGGCCCAGTGGGACAAATTGGTGATTCGATACAATGAGGGAAATTTAACTCATGAATTTCTGGATTGGCCAAAGGATCAAGTCTACGCGCATTTCGATTCTTTTATCACCAGAGAAAAAGATTGGATCGATTAAGATTTGCGCTTGAATGACCAAGTCACGTAGAATCTTGCGACTTCTTCACCCGAGGGACTTTTACCACTGGAGATCATCATCAATTGTCCGATACCATTGACTTCCATGTTATCGATAAGATCGAATAATTCGATTCCCTGGTCACAAGCAAAGGTGATTTTCTCATTTGCTTTTTTGAAATACTCCGCCCGAAAATCCACCACGAGCATAGAGAATTTCCCTTTGCCGGCTAGTGCCAATTGACATAGGGCTCCCGTGCTTAGCTCGGCCGCACCAGCCATTGCTGCAAAATAAATTGACTTAAACGGATTTTGAGATCTCCAAAAATAGGGGATAGTGACTTCACATTTTTCTGTTGAAAGGGTTTTGATTCGTAATCTCCAAAAAACGGCCGATGGTAGTTTAGCCATCATCGCAAACCAAAAAACCACGGGGTTAAGCATCTTTTTTTGATAGTCTATCGCTTTTTTATTAAGGATGATTTTGGATTGGGTAGTTTGCATAGATTTATATTCCAAACCAAAAATAAAGAAAAATTGGTTCTGGTATTCTATTTGAAGTTGCAAAAAAAACTAATTAAATGAAAAAGATATTTATTTTCCTTGCTCTGGGCTTTGCCTTGGAATCTTGCTCAAAAGTGCCACTGACTGGAAGAACTAGGCTGGATGCAGTTTCAGATTCTGAAATTTTACCATTGGTCAATCAACAATACGCCGAAGTATTAAAGGAGGAAAAAATAGTAACAAATACTGCTGAGGGACAGATGGTAGTGAAGGTTGGGAAAAATATGTCTGCAGCCGTAGAAAAGTTCTTGATCAGCGAAGGCTATCCTGAAATTGTGGAAAGTTTTGCATGGGAGTTTAACTTGATTCAAAGTGACCAAGTCAACGCTTGGTGCATGCCCGGAGGTAAAGTAGGAGTCTATACCGGTATTCTGGCAGTTACTCAGGATGAAACTGGTCTAGCAGTAGTGATGGGACACGAAATTGCACATGCGGTGGCTGCTCATTCACGAGAGCGGATGTCTAATGGACTTGTTGCCAATTTTGGAATGAGTCTATTGTCTTCTGCAGTAGGCCAAAATCCATCTTTAGTACAATCGATATTTTTACAATCTATCGGTTTTGGGAGTGAATTGGGAATGTTGAGTTATTCCCGAAAGCATGAATTGGAAGCTGATGAATTAGGACTGATTTTTATGGCAGTGGCAGGCTATGATCCGAGACAAGCTCCTGTTTTCTGGGAAAGAATGTCCTCATCGAGAGGACAAGCGCCTCCAGAATTTCTTTCTACACACCCAGGACCAGACTCTAGAATCCAGAAATTAAATCAGCAAATGCCAAAGGCATTGAAGCATTATGAGGAAACGATGAAGTAGGATGTTGGTATTGAGTAATTAGAAATTAGTATTAAGAGGCAAGATTGGAGTACAATGTGCCAATTCTAAGGTGCCAAGTTGTAATAGACTGGCTATTATACTAAAATATTACCTTAAGTATCTTGACCCCCGATTCTTGGTTTTAAAATCTTGATACTAGCTACTCGATACTCTTTTCTAAATTATTGGTTCTCGAATTCTTGCCTATTTTATCTATATTTTCAATTTTGGTTCTGAAATCTTGATCCTAGCCACTCAATACTATTTTCAAAATCTTTCCTATTTTATTTTAATTATCAATTTTTTGATCTAATATTTCTATACTGGATACTTGATTCCAATTTCTTGGTTTTAAAATCTTTACACTAGCTACTCGATACTTGATTCTAACAATCTAACCTCTTGATTCTAATATCTATATACTAAAGTATCGATACTGAATTATTACTGATTAAATCCTCTCAATTTTACTTGAGTGAGCTTTCGCTTGGTGTCTAGCGGGAAATCGCCGCGCATCATCCAATCATAATAGCCTGGCTCTTCTTTAAGCACTTGAGGAATGGTTTTTCCTTTTTGCTTTCCAAAATTGAATACCTCTTCACCTTTGTCATTGAAGACAAATCTTCCTGCCAAATCCACCATTTTCTCATTAAGCAAATCATGAAGTTTCTTCATGTCATTTTCAAAGACTCCCAACTTATTTCCCCGCAGATCTTCCATTTCTTCACCGAGGTATCGCTCAATTTGAGATGTGAAAACATCCATTGTTGCTAAGGTATCGGCCTCAGCACTGTGTGCATTTTTGAGGTCTTTCCCACAGTAGAATTTGTATGCTGCTGTCAAATTCCGCTTTTCCATCATGTGGAAGATTTTTTGGGAGTCGAGCAAATTTCTCTTATCGAGGTCAAATTCGATTCCTGATCTAAGGAATTCCTCCACTAAAAGGGGAATATCATATTTTAAGACATTGAATCCTGAAAGATCCGACTGTCCGATAAAGTTGAAAACTTCTCTTGACAGATCCTTGAAAGTGGGTTTATCCTTAATGTCTTTATCATAGATCCCATGAATCAAGGAAACTTCAGGGGGGATTGGTATTGTAGGATTTACTTGTCTGGTAAAGATTTCTTGTGCACCATCGGGGTGAAGCTTCACAATCGAAATCTCTACAATTCGATCAGTGGAAATATTTGTCCCAGTAGCCTCCAGGTCAAAAAATGCAATGGAGTTTTTTAAATGTAATTTCATGATTGGTTAAATTTTGCTTTGATATCTTCCAGCTCCATATTGTCGTAGCTGCCGGAACTCATAAGCAGTAGGTTGGAACTGGAATAATCCAAGGTTAAAAGATATGTTTGAAGCTCAGAACTATTGGTAAATAATTTCAAGTCAGGACGTTTGAAGCCTGCTCTTAAGGTTGCCTGATCCATCAATTCAAGCTTTTTTAAGGCCACTGCAATAGGGTTCAAATATACAACAGAAATATCAGCGGCGTCCATTGAATGAGCATAGTTAGGCAAAAAAGCCTTGTTAAGCGAGGAATACGTATGCAATTCTTGGACAGCAATTAATCGTCGATCCGGGAACTGAGTTTTTACAGCTTTCACAGTTGCCATAAGTTTGGATGGCGCATGTGCAAAGTCGCGATACATAGCACTGCTTGAAGTTTCTATAACCGATTCTTGACGTTTTGCAGCTCCTTTGAATGATTGGATGCTTTCGTAAAAAGCTGCAGGTTCCACGCCAAGCGACTTGCAGATATTCATTGCCCCTTGAAGATTTTGGAGATTGTGCTCTCCGAAGATCTGAATTGGAATCAATCCCGAAAACGTTTTCAAAAAGGTTTTTCCGCTTTCGATGATGGATGGATGTGCCTGATAGGCTGTTTTAATACACTTGGCTGGACAATTTTCGGCAGCAGTTTCCACCAACGGATCAGCTTGGCAATAAATCAATTCACCTGACTCAGGTGTAAGATCCATTAATTGGCGGAAGAGGTCGCTATATTCATCAAAATCAGGAAACACATTGAAGTGATCCCAAGCAATGCCACTTACTAAAACTATATCATGTTTGTAATGAAAAAATTTGGAAGTACGATCGAGAGGAGAAGTCAGATATTCATCGCCTTCGATGATAATTACCGGAGCATCGGATAGCTTGACCATCAAGTCAAAGCCTTCGATCTGAGCTCCTACTAGGTAATCAAAATCAACTTTTTGATCTTTCAGCACATGAAGAATAATGGAAGTAATGGAGGTCTTACCATGCGATCCAGCAACGATAACTCGCTTTTTGTCCGAACTTTGATTAAAAATAAATTCTGGAAAAGAGAAAACCGGAATTCCCAATTCCTGAGCCTTCTGGAGTTCAGGATTTTCCAGTCTAGCATGCATCCCGAGAATAATACCATCCAAATCGGAGGTGATTTTTTCCGGGAACCAACCATAAGTTTTCGGTAAAATCCCTGCTTTTTCGAGTCTGGTTCGTGAGGGTTCATAGATTTCATCGTCTGAGCCTGTGACTTGATAGCCTTTTTCGACGAGTGCCAGTGCTAGATTATGCATCACAGCTCCTCCAATGGCGATAAAATGATAATTGCTCATAGATTCAGTTGATATGGTTCCATTGGATATTCAAATTTAAAAATAAAAGACGGCCTACTCGAATCGAACCGTCTTAAAGTCAAAAGTTTTTTTGAGTGAGAAGATTAGTTAATTTTAAAAAAACAAGAAATGCTTCCAGACATATTTGCTTACCTCATCCTCGCACTATTGTACTTGGTAGCTTGGACCATCGTCTACTGGAATAGTCCCTGGAAAACAGGAATGGTGAAAGTGGGTTTGGTAGGCGGACTGATGGGAGTGATCGCAGAAGTGTGGTACCTTAGAGACTACTGGAGGCCGCCGACCTTATTTGGTCAAGGTGTCCCCGGGATTGAGGACTTTATTATAGGTTTTGCCATGTTTGGGGTAGGAGGATATATTCATTCTTCTTTTACAAAGAAGGAAATCGATTATACTAAACAAACTCCTGCCAAGAACATACATTTCTTTATCCTTTTCTTGCTGGGTTGCGCTAGTTTGACCTTCTTCAGTATTGTTCTTGGCATTCATTCAGGATATGTCACGTTACTGACTTTCTTCTTCCTATCAGCTTATATTTGGATCCAGAGGCCGGATTTGATCAGCTTGTCTGTTATTTCAGCGTTTGCGACCCTGGGAATTTCTTTTTTTATTTACTATTTAAATTTTAACATTTTGTTCCCCGATTTTTGGGACAAGTATGGCATGCTCGACAAACCTATTTTGGGCTATAAGATCTTAAATATCCCACTGGCAGAGATGCTTTGGCACTCCACTTGGGCTATGCTTTGCAGTATGTTTCGCGGCTACCGCAATGGTGTTTATTATAAGTAGTTCCCAATCAAAGGCTTGATATTTGCTGATAATTATTGTTGATAACTTCGGCAAAAGTTGTTCAAAACTCTTGCTCCAAAGCCAATACATTTGCTTAATGACTGAAAAGGATACCAACCCTAGAATCACCCGAAAACCCAATTTTTCCAATTCTACCTCTCAGCTTGGGAAAATCCCACCTCAGGCAATTGATCTGGAGGAAGCGGTTCTGGGTGCTTTAATGCTGGAGAAAGACGCACTTACCAATGTGATTGATATCCTAAAGGTGGAGAGTTTTTATAAAGATGCACATCAGGTTATTTTTCAGGCAATTTTGGATTTGTTTACTGATAGTCAGCCTATTGATCTGTTAACTGTAACTGCCCAATTGCGAAAAAATGGTGCGTTGGAAGTAGCCGGTGGAGCTTTTTATGTCACAGAATTGACTTCAAAAGTAGCCTCAGCTGCAAATATTGAATTTCACGCTAGGATCATCACCGAGCAATCCATTAAGCGTGAGATGATCCAAATCTCCTCTGAGATCCAGCGTGATGCCTACGAGGAAACTACCGATGTATTCGAACTTTTGGATAAGATGGAACAGAGTCTTTTCCAGATTTCGGAAAAAAATATTCGAAAAAACTACTCGGATATGAAAACGATCATGCGAGAGGCTATTATCGAATTGGAAGCTCGAAAACTTCAAAAGGATGGTTTAACGGGAGTTCCCTCGGGTTTTACAGCTCTGGATAGAGTGACTTCGGGTTGGCAAAAGTCAGATTTAGTCATTATTGCGGCTCGGCCGGCAATGGGTAAAACTGCATTTGTGCTCTCAGTACTACGAAACGCAGCTGTAGATCACAACAAGCCTGTAGCGATTTTTTCCTTGGAGATGTCTTCTATACAATTGGTCAATCGGTTAATCAGTGCAGAAGCTGAATTGGACTCCGAGAAAATCAAAAAAGGCCAATTGGCTGAGCACGAATGGGCACAGTTGGTACATAAGACGGCTAAGCTCTCCAAAGCGCCTCTTTTCGTAGATGACACGCCAGCACTTTCCATTTTGGAATTGAGGGCAAAGTGTCGAAAACTTAAAGCGCAACATGATATTCAACTGATTGTCGTTGATTATTTGCAACTTATGTCGGGGGATTCCAAGGGAGGCTTTGGGGGTAACCGAGAACAGGAGATTGCAAGTATATCCCGAGCGCTGAAGAAAATCGCAAAGGAACTGGTTGTGCCGGTAATCGCCCTTTCGCAACTATCAAGAGCTGTAGAGACTAGAGGCGGAGATAAAAGACCTCAGCTGTCCGATCTGAGAGAGTCAGGCGCCATCGAGCAGGATGCTGATATGGTGATGTTTCTTTACCGACCGGAGTATTACGGCATTACTGAGGATGAGGATCATAATTCTACCCAAGGTGTAGGTGAGGTGATCATCGCAAAGCATAGAAACGGTTCGCTAGATACAGTCAAGCTTCGCTTTATCGGAAAATATACCAAGTTTACCGACTTGGATCATTTTGGAAATATGCAAGCGCCGCCCGCTGGAAACGAAGTGTACCGTCCGTCGTTCTCCGCGCAGTCAAGTGGTGTATCAGAGTTTGACAGTGGTAACACGATTAAATTACAAAGTAGAGCAAATGACGATGCAGATGATCTTTTGGATCGAAACGATCGTCCCACTTCATTTTAATTTTAAATAGCTATGAAAGCCATCGTTTTAGACCAATCTTCTGAGCAAAAAATCAAGTATACCGATATCCCTTCTCGTCTCTTGAGGCCCGGTGAGGTGCGTATCTTGATCAAAGCTGCCGCCTTGAATCATAGGGATCAATGGTGCAGAGCCGGATTGTATCCCAATCTGAAAGATGGAGTTATCCTAGGTTCTGACGGTGCTGGAGTAATAAGCGAACTAGGAGAAGGCGTAAATGCAGAGATGCTCGGGAAAGACGTGATCATCAATCCGGCTTTGAATTGGGGTCAAAATCAAAAGGTCCAAAGCCCGTCCTTCGAGATTTTAGGAATGCCCAATCATGGAACTTTTACAGAGTCTATTATTGTGCCGCAGGATCGTGTTCATCCTAAGCCGGCTCATCTTTCTTGGGAAGAAGCGGCAGCTCTGCCGCTGGCTGGAGTGACTGCTTATCGAGCAATATCTTACCAAGGTCAACTTACCCAAGACGAAACGCTGCTGGTAACCGGATTTGGAGGAGGCGTAGCTCAATTTGTAGCTCAATTTGGATTAGCCATGGGAGCAAAGGTCTACGTAAGCAGCAGCGATCCTATTAAAATTGCAAAAGCACTGGAATTAGGGGTGTTAAAAGGGTTTAATTATCAAGACCATAATTGGATTACTCAAGCACAGGAAGCAGTAGGAGGGTTTGACTTAATTATAGACAGTGCTGCAGGAGACACCTTGAATCACTTGGTTCAAGTAGCAAAACCAGGAGGAAAAATTGTCTTTTTTGGTGCAACTCTTGGAAATCCTTCCAAACTGGAGGCTCGAAAGATATTTTGGAATCAATTGAAAATAATCGGTACTACTATGGGTTCGGATGATGATTTTGACGGAATGCTGGACTTAGTAACTACCCATCAAATTAAGCCTTTGGTGGATTCAGTTTTTAAACTTGAGCAGGCGTTGGAGGCTTTTGATCGAATGCAGGATGGAAAGCAACTGGGCAAAATTGTACTTGTGCCTTAGACTCTTTGGTAAGTTTCGGAAAATTCCTTCCGTGCTACCCGATAAATTTCCTCATTTCCGGGGGGAATGATTAAATAATCTCCGACTCTTACAAACATGGTTTCCTTCCAAGGGGCCTGAAATTCCAGTCTTTGAATAACACCGAAGTACTTTAAATCACTTTCTTCAAATTCGTAAGTCTTCATCACTCCTTTGGGTTTGTAACAAGCCCAGCCGTTGCACAGTGATTCCACCATTTCGTATTTAGACTCAAAAACATTTGATTTGACTAGATATTGTTCCTGTGAACTGGTTTGATTCTCTACCAGCCAATCTCCATTCTCAGCAGTATTTCTGGTTTCTATTCCATCACTTGTTTTGGTAACAACGAATAGACCAGACTTTGCTTTTTGAGCCCGAATCAGGCTTTTTTTATGGTAATTTTTTCCCTTTTCTTCAAAAATCGGAAGAAAATAATCCAGCATATTTTGTTGTGAAACCATGATTTTTCGGGAATTTAGGAGTCATTGTAAACGTTATTAAGATACTATCAAAGAAAGTACTTAATAAAAAAAACTGGTGATTTTAATCAATCATCCAAGTCATTTTCAAATTTGAAATTTTGAAATGCATTTTTAAGTTCCTTGATTGCTTTTTCATTTTTCTGGATTCCCGCCAGATTTATTCCCGCCTCAAAGATCTCTTCAGCTTTATTCAATTTTCCCAATTCTGCAAAAAAATGTGCTGCCGGATAGTAAGTCGGTAAATAACTTTTATGAAGCGAAAGTAGTTTATTAAATAATTCAACAGTCTTGTCCTTCTCTAATTCCTGGTATTCCAATGCCAATGCATACCAGTTAAAAGGATTATCAGGTTCTTCCAGAGAGAATTGTTTGAGAAGCTCGATTCGATTTAAATTGCCCATGAATAGTTTTTTTCTTTAAGTGCTTACTGTTAATTTCACGTAAAATAAATCTAAAATAATCTAATCATAAACCAATGAAGATTCTTGTTTGTATCACGCACGTACCAGATACGACCTCCAAGATTCAGTTTACTGCCGACAATACCAAGTTTGATACGACCGGAGTTCAGTTTATTATCGGTCCTTACGATGACTATGCGCTTGCAAGAGCGGTAGAGTTGAGAGATCAGACAGGAGGAAAACTGACTGTAATCAATGTCGGAGAGGCTGAAACTGAGCCAACTTTGAGAAAAGCCCTTGCAATAGGTGCCGATGAAGCGATTCGAGTAAACTCCAATCCCAAAGATTCCTTTTTTGTGGCCAAGCAAATTGCGCATTATGCCAAAGAAGGAAATTACGATTTGATATTGATGGGAAGAGAATCCATTGATTTTAATGGCGGAATGGTTCACGGAATGGTTGGGGAACTCTTAAATATGCCTTCATTCTCTCCGGTGATGAAACTGGAAATTGAAGGAAATGTGGTCAAAATGGCTAGAGAGATTGAAGGAGGAAAGGAGCTTTTAGAAGCGTCTTTACCATTAATAGCCGGATGCCAGGAGCCTATTGCCGAATGGAAAATCCCAAACATGAGAGGTATTATGTCTGCGAGAACCAAGCCATTGACTGTGGTGGAAGCAGTCTCCGACGAAACCCAAGCTGCCGTTACAGGCTATCAGTTGCCACCTGCGAAAGGATCAGTGAAATTAATAGACAAAGACCACGTGGAAGAGCTGGTAAAGCTTTTGAAGAATGAAGCGAAAGTACTTTAATAAACCCCAATTAACTTATTCTAAATTAAAGATCAGATGTCAATTTTAGTATATATAGAACACTCCGAAGGAAAAGTAAAAAAGACCAGTCTTGAAGCAGTTGCTTTTGCCAAAGCACTCACGGATCAGACGGGTGAGGGAGATGTAGTGGCAGTAGCACTAGGGAGTATTTCGGAAGATGAATTGACTGCGGTAGGCGGAGCTGGAGCTTCTAAAGTGTTGCATGCTGCAGATTCTCGGTTGGATGCTGGAGTGATCCAGGCACATGCCTCGGCAGTAGCGCAGGCTTTTCAAAAGGAAGGTTCAAAAACACTGGTTTTAGCCAAGTCATCTTTAGGTGATGCAGTTGCTGCAAGACTTGCGATCAAGTTGGAGGCTGGTTTGGTATCTAATGTGGTGGAGCTTCCCAAGACCGATGGTGACTACATGGTCAAGCGAAGTATTTATACTGGAAAAGCTTTTGCGGAGAGTAAAATAACAACTGAGAATAAAATCCTCGCAGTGAAGAAAAATGCCATCGATTTGAAATTAAACGATTCAAAAGCGCAAGTAGAAGCGCTGGAAGTTTCTCTCGATGATTCTGATTTTGCTTCCAAAATCACATCAACGGAGCGGGCGACAGGTGAAGTTCTACTCCCAGAAGCGGATATTGTGGTATCAGGTGGACGAGGCTTAAAAGGCCCTGAAAACTGGGGAATGCTAGAAGAAATGGCCAAAACCCTGGGTGCGGCAACTGGCTGCTCCAAGCCTGTTTCGGATATCGGGTGGAGACCTCACCATGAACACGTAGGCCAAACTGGTGTGAAAGTCGCCCCAAGTTTATATATTGCAGTTGGAATTTCAGGTGCTATCCAACATCTTGCCGGGGTTAATTCTTCAAAATGCATCGTAGTAATCAATAAAGATCCAGAAGCTCCATTTTTCAAGGCGGCAGATTATGGAATTATTGGGGATGCATTTGATATAATACCTAAACTAACTAAAGCGCTAAAAGCTGAATTGTAAATTTTTGTGGAAAAACTTATAGAACTGGAGATTTTAGGACTTTCATCCAACCATTCACAGTCTGGTTCATTTACTTTGATATTAGGAGAAGTAAATGGAACCCGAAGACTGCCTATAGTTATTGGCATGTTCGAAGCTCAGGCAATCGCACTCGAAATAGAAAAAATCATCCCAAATAGGCCGATGACTCATGATCTTTTCAAGTCGTTTGCCAGTGGATTCAATTATGAAATCGACAGGATCATCATCACAGATATGAAAGAGGGAGTCTATTATGCCAAGGTCAAATGTAAAAGTGATCTTATCGAAGCAGAGATAGATTCCAGACCTTCTGATGCTATAGCGATTGCAATCCGATTCGGTTCTCCGGTCTTTTGCACCGAAAAAGCAATGTCTGAGGGAGCTGTCGATAACTATGAAGTAGATCCCAAGACAGAAAAAACCCCAGCCAAGCAACCAACTCAGAAATTTGCCACCAAAAAAGAGCCTTCACTTAAAGATTTTAGCTTGGATAAGTTGAATCAGATGCTTGATAAGGCTATTAATGGTGAAGATTACGAAAGGGCAGCTCGTATTCGAGATGAAATAAATAAGCGGAACTGATAGAATTAGAGCCTGAAGCAATTCAGGCTTTTTTTATGACCTTGACTTCCTTATTTTTACTGCTTCCTATTTAAAAAGTACTTAATGGATTATTTGAGAGGTGTCTTTGGTTTGGCGGTTATCGTATTGGTCGCTTTTATTTTTTCAAGTGATAAAAAGCGGATTGATTGGAGATTGGTCGGAATAGGGATCTTACTCCAACTGGTATTTGGGATTCTAATTACCAAGGTTCCGATTGTAGCCTCTGGTTTTGCTCTTTTAAGTCAGGGATTTGTAAAATTCCTCAGTTTCTCCAAAGATGGAGCAGCTTTTATTTTTGGTGACCTCGCCGGGGATAACTTTGGGTTCATCTTTGCATTTCAAGTTTTGCCTACGATTATCTTCTTTTCTACGGTGTCGGCGGGGCTTTATTATTTGGGAATTCTCCAAAAAGTAGTTTTTGGAATCGCTTGGGTGATGTCGCGTACCATGCGCCTGTCAGGACCCGAAAGTCTCTCGGCAGCTGGCAATATATTTCTGGGTCAGACCGAAGCGCCCTTACTGGTTCGGCCATTTATACCGGATATGACAAGGTCCGAACTGATGTGCTTGATGACTGGAGGCATGGCGACAATTGCCGGCGGAGTATTGGCAGGCTATGTAGCATTTTTGGGAGGCGATAGTCTGGATGAGCAAAGCAGATTTGCTGCCTACCTATTGGGAGCAAGTATTATGAATGCCCCGGCTGCGATTGTAATGTCAAAAATCTTTGTGCCAGAAATCAGCAAGAAAAATGTAAAAGAAAAACTTGAGGTCAATGAAGAAAGTATGGGGGTCAATCTCATCGATGCGATGTCTATCGGAGCTTCTGATGGTTTGAAACTCTCCTTGAATGTAGGTGCTATGCTTTTGGCATTTATTGCGGTGATTGCAGCGCTCAACTTTATACTGATGGGCTTGATTGGAGAATATTCCGGTCTGAATACTTTCGTGATAAATTCAACAGGCGGACAGTTTCAAGGTTTTTCTTTGGAGTATTTATTTGGGCAAATCTTCCGGGTGTTTGCTTGGGTGATCGGAGTGGAATGGGCCGATACGCTTCAGATTGGAAGTTTGCTGGGACAGAAAACGGTTATCAATGAATTTGTGGCTTACCTAAGCCTTTCCGAAATGAAAGAAATGGGCACGCTGAGTCCCAAGTCCATTGTGATTGCCACTTACGCGCTTTGTGGATTTTCCAATTTCAGTTCGATTGCGATTCAATTGGGAGGGATCAGTATTATCGCTCCCAATCAGCAGGGCAACTTAAGTCGATTAGGGCTTCGGGCTCTACTTGCCGCTTCTTTGGCTTGTCTGATGACTGCTACGATTGCGGGAAGTTTATTTGGATAGATTTTTAGCATCAAGTATTTAGATGTTAGTATCAGATTTTAGAATCAAGAGGCTAGAGAAGACCAGACAAAGTAGAGTTTAGATAGTATTGATTATTAGTATCAAGTATTTAAAATCCAGAATTTGGAACTAAGAAATCTAAATAATATTAGAGGAATAAAAAATACCGTTGCTCTAGAAGTTTTGTTAAATGATCCACTATTGATTAGTTGCTTTTGCTATTTTTCCCAATACGGACCGTTTCGTTGGAACTGGTGATCAAACATCAATCTCACCAAACTCTGTATTTCTGTTTCTTGTATTATGGCCTTTTGAAGGAATTGCCTTTTGCAATATCGCAGCATTAGAAAATTGTTAAACTGGTAAAATCGTGATTGGAATCGGGTTTTCGTTTTGTAAAACAGCCTACAATTGATAAATTATTTCTTGCTATGTTCTTTTATATTGATCGTGCCTTTGGCACTCTTTATCATAGATCTATCTGACAATACCCTGAATTTTGCTTCGCTGTATTCGGGGCTTTTATAAGAATTGCCTTTGGCAATATCGCAGAATCCGAATGCTCTGAAATTGTTAGAATCGTGATTGGGATACTGATTTTGTTTTGTGCTGAAGGCACAATCGGTATTAGCCCAGAATGAAATTCTGGGTTTTAAATTATTCGAAATAAACAGAGTGCCAAGGGCACGATCTGTAATAAATTCGAGATTTACGTTTTCAATAGGGTTTGTACTAGGCGGAATCCGTGCGTTGGGAGAGGCAAAACTAAGCATTCCTGTAAAAACGGACTTCGTACAGCATTCTGGAGCAATTCAATAGGAGAGAATCAGTAAACGATTTAGGAATTTTAACCAATTACATCCCGTTTGTTAGTTATAATGGTAAGGATATGAGGTTGGAATTACATCCGACTGCGGTATGGATTTCACCAAGTGACCACAAACCTTTGTATACGTTGAGTGGCGATTATTTAATGCATTCCAACTTTTGAAAAGTCTATCATAATTTTCAAAAAAGATATTAAAGGATTCATATATTCGAGAAATTATTATGGTTTACTTCAGATTGCGGTTCTTTGGACCAGCACTTCTCTCTGTTCTCTTATTGCTAATTATTAGCAATCCTGCAAAAGCTCAGCTTTCGACCATGGGTAAAGAGTTTTGGGTGGGATTTATGGAAAACAATCGCTCTTTGCCAAATGGTAATAACCCAGGAAATCCTGATTTTGCGGTAATCGTAATTTCGGCCGATGAAAATGCAACCGGAGTAATAGAGCACCTAGGATTAAGCACCACTTTTTCCCTTGCTGCAGGGCAACAATTTACCTTCAGAATGCCTTCATTGACTCAAGATCTTCTGCACAGGACGACGGGTGTAATTGAAAACAAAGGGATACACATTATATCTACAGGTAAAATTGCCGTACATGCTTTCAATGAGCGCTCTCTAAGTGCTGATGGAACGGTAGTTTTGCCTGTGGCGGCACTTGGAAAAGATCATTTTATCACCTCTCATTATGAATTTTGGAATAATGGAAGCAATAACGAAAGTACACTTTTGGTGGTTGCTGTAGAGGATAATACGCAAATAGAAATCACTACTTCTGTTGGGACTTTGAGTGGAAATGTTGCTAAAGTTCCTTCTACCATTATCCTAAATCGAGGGCAAAGCTATCAAATCAAAGCTAAAGAAGACCTAACTGGATCCAGAGTTCGGGTAGTGGGAGCAAATGCAGATGATTGCAAAAAAATTGCGGTTTTTGGAGGTAATAAGTGGACGCGAGTGGGCAGTTGCGGAGGAGCTAATGATCACTTATTCCAACAGGCTTATCCGGTAAATACCTGGGGATCTTCCTTTGTACACGTAGCTTTAGAGGGGCGATCATCTGGAGAATTGGTCAAAGTTCTTGCCGCTGAAGATGGCACTGAAGTCTTTGTCAACGGCACTTCCAGAGGGATATTGAATCAGGCTGAATGGATATCTATCCAGTTTGGCGAAGATGAATCAGCAAAAATAGTCACTTCAAAACCTGCCTCTGTTACTGTTTTTTCCAAAAGTATGGACTGTAACCGGCCAGGTTCCCCAGAAGCTAGAAATGGTGATCCATTTATGATTACCTATAGCCCGGTAGAGCAACTTTTAAAACGAATCAGTTTCAATGCAATGGCCTTGCCTGCCATCACCAATCATTATGTAAATCTTGTCGTCAGGAAAGGCTCTGAGAGCAAAACAATTCTAGATGGGCAAAATGTTGGAGGAAATTTTTCTCCACTTTCAGGAGATCCTAATTTTTCGATTGCCCGAATTTCAATTTCGCAGGGAATTCACCGGATTGAAAATCCGGATGGATTCACGGCTTATGTTTATGGATTTGGAGAAATCGAATCTTATGGATATGCGGCGGGTGCAGCTTTGGATAATTTCAATTTCGTTACAGAATCCACGTACAGTTTTGATATTAATGGAGAAAAAGTGGCCTGTATAGATGCAGAAGGGCTTTGGGAAATTAAATCTGAAAATCCAAACTATGTATATTTTGTCTGGAATTTTGGAGATGGTACTGGGACTAAAACCGGCCAGCAAGCCCTCCATACCTTTACAGAGCCAGGAATCTACGAAGTTGTGGTTATTGCCGCAATCAGTCCCAATTCCTGTGAGGAATCTGAGGAAGTAACTTTTGAAGTCGTCGTGCTTGAGCCCAAGTTGGAAATTGTAGGGGAAACTTCGGTTTGTCCTGAGGTCGAAGAGGTAATGTATCGACTTGAAAATATGGAAAGTGTTGCCACCGTCAAATTTGAAATATCCGGTGGTCAAATTATCCAAGAATTTTCGGATGCAGTTATGGTAAAGTGGGGGGCTGCTAATCCTGATGCATATTTGAGAGTCACTCCATATACCCAAAGTGGTTGTCCGGGAATTCCAGTTGACCTAATGGTGGTCATTAACCAAGAAATTGAAGTTTCGGTGGCATTAGGGAATCTTGATGTTTGCTTTGATCCCACTATATCGCATCGCTATTCAGTTCCAAATGCGATCTCAAGCCGTGGTTACGATTGGGTTATTACTGGAGGAACATTTCTTTCTGGTCAAGGTACACCTGAAATTGAAATCAGTTGGGATCAGCCAGGAGTAACTGGAACAGTAGAATATAGCGCGTATAGCTTGCTAGATACGGAATGCGAAGGAAAAGCACCGACAATTTCAGTTAACGTTGCAAAGGAATTTGAGATGACATTGGAGAAAGTACTTCCTATCCTTTGCTTTGGTGGAAATACGGGAGAAATAGCTGTACAAGTTACTGGTGGAGTATCCCCATTGGTGTATGAATGGGAACATGACTCTAACTTGAAAACAGGCATTGCTAAAAACCTTTCCGCAGGAAAATACAGTGTGAAAATTACGGATCAACTTGGTTGCGTCAGAGAAATTAGGGAAATAGAAATCATTGAACCAAGCCTTCTTAGTATCAGTAACGTAGAGCCAGAAGGCGTCTCCTGTTATGGAAAACCAGATGGAATCGTATCGATGACTATTGCTGGAGGTATCGCTCCTTATTCCATTGACTATAATGGGACTAATTCTTTCAATGATTCTATTGTACTTACGGGTATTCGTTCCGGGAAATATACATGGGAAGTGACGGATTTAAACGGCTGCAAAATCCCTGTCACCTTTGAAATCAGCACTCCAGCACCTTTAGAAGTTGAGGTAAGATTGGAAAAGCCTGCTTGTCCAGGAGGAAGTAATGGGGAATTGTTTGCATTCCCGGCAGGCGGGGTTGGACCTTATATGTATAGCTGGGAAAATCAATCAACTATTGGGGGCCAGTTGCTTGGAGTACCCAAAGGAAATTACAATGTAGCTGTTACTGACATCACAGGATGTGTAAGCTTAGGGTCAGGAGAAGTACTCGAAAAGTCGCCAGAAGTGAGAATGCCCACTGGATTCAACCCGAACCTACAGAGTGAGGAATTATATAAAGGCGTCTCCAACTGTGAGATCAATTTTGAGTTATGGATCTACAACCGCTGGGGGCAATTGATTTATAGTGGTAATTCTGGTTGGGATGGATTAGTCGGAGGCGACGCAGTTCCAACAGGGACGTATTCCTATCTCATGAGGTATATTTTCCCCTTGGAGGAAAAAATAGAAGTAGTAGATAAACGAGGGACGTTCACCCTGATCAGGTAGATTTTTGTAAGCTGAGTAAGATGCATTTGTCAAACCAGTTAAGTTTCGATTGTTATCGAGGATGATACTGATATTTGGGTGTAGTTGTATCCGGGTACTGTACTTACACCCAGTTACCACGAACTCTTGGCTACTCCGAGCTGGAAAAATTGTGTGAAACAACTCACAATTGATTTTCAATTTTTGCTTTATTCTGTAATACAGATCCTGCCTTTGGCACTCTTGTTCCTATATCTATCTGACAAAACCCTGAATTTCGCTTCGCTGTATTCAGGGCTTTTACAGGAATTGCCTTTGGCAATATCGCAGAATCCGAATGCTCTGAAATTGCTAAAATCGTGATTGGGATACGGATTTCGTTTTGTGCTGAAGGCACAATCGGTATCAGCCCAAAATGAAATTCTGGGTTTTAAATTATTCGAAATAAACAGAGTGCCAAGGGCACGATCTGTAATAAATTTGAGTGGATATGATCAAAACCATGATTAATTCATTCTCCGATCGCAGATGCTCGAAAGCCGGATGAACTATATTCATGAAAATCCAGTGAGGGCTGGCATTGTTGAGAAGTCCGAAGATTTCCTTTATTCAGGTGCTGGGAATTATTCAGGATTAAAAGGCTTAATTGAAGTGGATTATTGGTGAAGAGACTGGTTAAACTAATTATATCCTGATAGCTTTCAAGGATGATACCGATATTTGGGGTGTAGTTGCATCCAGAGTTACCACGAACCCTTGACTACGCCGAGCGTGGCTGCTCCTTCATGGTATTTATTTCCATTTAAACATTCTTGTTTTGTGAGCTTGTATTAGTTTAAATGCTGGATTTCTTCCCGCCTAAGTAACAATTTCCGAATACCAATCAAGAATCTAGGATTCTCGAATTTTGTAGTCTAATTTCCAATTCTAATAAAAATAATAAGTTATGCGATTTTGTACTTCTCTAGTTTTAGTTCTTGGCTGTATAACTGCCATAATTAACCCAATTTATGGACAAAAGGTTACTGATCAGATGTTTGTGGATTATGGACAGAAATCCCTCCCTCAACTAAAGGAGTTATTGTCAATTCCCAATGATGCTCACTTTCCAGATGACACGGAGAAAAATGTGCTGTGGTGCGAGAGTGAATTCACCGAAAGAGGTTTTAAAACTCAGCGTCTGCTGACTTTGGGAGCTCCGCTTCTATTAGCAGAAAGAGGTGGGAAAAATGCCAACAAAACTGTTTTGGTTTATTTGCAGGTAGACGGTCAACCTGTAGATCCTAAATATTGGTTTCAGAAAAATCCTTACGAAGCAGTTTTAAAAGCAAGAGCTACTGATGGAGAATGGGAAGAAATTTCATGGGACAACCTTGAAAAGCCAAACTTAGATCCAGAATGGAGAATATTTGCAAGGTCTACTTCAGATTCTAAGGGAGCAGTCAACATGTTTTTGACTGCTACAGATATGATAAATGATGAGGCATTCCTGCCTAACTTTAATATCAAAGTAATTATGGATTTCGAGGAAGAGCTAGGTTCTCCAAATCTTCCAAAAGCGGTAAAGCAGTATAACAAGGAATTGGCAGCGGATATGTTGATCATCTTTGATGGGCCAAGGCATGGTACTAATAGACCTACCCTGACTTTCGGAGCAAGAGGAATTTCGACAATGACATTAAAAGTCTTCGGTTCTTATTTTCCTCAGCATAGCGGTCATTACGGTAATTACATTCCTAATCCGGCATTAAGAATGTCTCAGCTATTATCCTCAATGAAAGATGATGAAGGCGTTGTTCTGATTCCTGGTTTTTATGATGGTATAACGATTTCGGATGAAGTAAAGGAAATTCTGATGTCCGTTCCTGACAATGAAAAAGAAATCAATTACAAAATGGGAATTGCTACTTCAGATCAGGTTGCAAGTACCTATCAGGAGAGTATTCAATATCCTTCTTTGAATATTAGAGGACTGTCATCTGGATGGGTAGGTTCTGAGGTGAGAACTATTGTGCCTTCATCTGCTACGGCAGAAATAGATATCAGATTGGTAAGAGAAAGTGATCCGGTAGTACTGATTGACTTAGTGACTAAACACATTGTTGATCAAGGATATCATGTAGTTAAAGATGACCCCACAAAAGAAGAGCGAGCAAAGTTCCCTAAGATCATTCAAATAGAATCTGAGATTTCCTACTTAGCGTATCGAACAGATTTTGACTCAGAAGTTGGTATATGGCTTGATAGTGCACTCAAAAATGCCTTTGATGAAGACCCAATTAAGCAAAGAACATCTGGAGGAAGCATACCTATTTCTCCTTTTGTTTCAGAATTAGGTGTTCCGGCGGTAACTGTTCCAACGGTGAATAGGGATAATAACCAACATAGCCCTAATGAAAATTTAAGGCTCGGAAATTACTTTGATGGCATCAAGACCATTTACTATATTTTAAAAGAGCCATTGAAGTAATATAATAATACCCAGTCATCACGAACTTTCGACTACGGCGAAGGACAAAGCTTTGTCTGAAACAATTCACGTTTGATTTTCAATTTTGCTTTATTCTGTAATACTTATCAAGCCTTTGACACTCATCATCAAACATCAATCTCAAAAAACCCTTAATTTGGCTTTGCTGTATTCAGGGCTTTTAAAGGAATAGACTTTGGCAATATCGCAGAATGAGAAAGTTGTGAAATTATAAAAATGATAATTGGGATATGGATTTCGATAGGAGCTGATAGCACACTCCGTAATAACCCAGAATGAAATTCTTGGTCTTAGATTATTCGAAATAAACAGAGTGCCAACAGCAAGATCTGTATTGAATGCGAGTAATTGTTATCAAAACCATCATCATTGCATTCCTATCAAAAAGTGATTTCATCCTCCTTTTCAAAACTTAGCTCTAGAATAGAATAAAAAAACCTGAATCGTAAACGATCCAGGTTTTTTGATTTTCAACAAAATAGCATACCAAGTTTACTGTATTCCATAAAGTGCCTTTCCGACTTCTTCATATTTATCTCCGGCAGTCCAAATTGGGCGCTCCGGATTGTTTGCAATATTCTGTGCTGCTAGGATAAAGGCTTTCCAATACAAGGTCACGTAGTCCAAGTCCATAGAATCGACATGATCTCCAGCCTTATGATAATATTTGTTGATTTCATCGTCAAAAGAAGTGAAACCAAGGCTAAAAGTAGGAGCAGGGATGCCTTTTTTGGCAAAGCTGACATTGTCAGAGCGATCATACAATCCCTGCTCCGGCGCCGGATCTGCAATTGCCTTTAAGCCAAACTCTGAAACTGCTTCGCTCACTAAGCCATCTGCGGAAGTTCTGCCCAAACCAATCACCGTAATTACGGAAGTATCATTATAGCCTGCACCGTCAATATTAAGATTGTAGATAATCTGATCCAATGGAACAAGCGGATTCTCCGCAAAATAGGCTGAACCTAGAAGTCCTTTTTCCTCAGCAGTCCAAAGTGCGAGTAAAACAGAGCGCTTCGGACGATTCTTCGCAAAATATTTTGCTGCATTCATTACTGCTACAGTTCCTACGGCATTGTCTCTCGCTCCATTGTAGATGGTGTCGCCTTCTGCATCTGGTTTGCCCACGCCCACATGGTCATAATGTGCCGAAAGCATAACATATTCATTCTTCAGCTTTTTGTCAGTGCCTTCGATCCATGCTAAGACATTTTTTCCTTCTATTGCCTTGTTATTTTTGCCTTCTATGGAAAGTTCTGCCGAAACTTTTCCAGCTGTCAGTTGCTCCTTGAAAGTGTTTTTCACATCTTCTACCCAGATATATGGCATTTTGCTGGACTGGCCATTATCGATAACAAGCTGCGTACGATTTAAATAATTTGATATCAGTGGCCAAGGAATGGAGGGAATATTGAATCGCTCAATCACTCCGATCGCACCTGCCGCTTCCGCAAGTTTGGCTTTCTCAGCACCTAAACTGAATAAATCAGCCGGAGACATTCTATCCGGCGCACCAACATTGGTAAGCAGAATTTTGCCTTTTAGGTCTTTTCCTTCCAAATCAACAGCTAGTCCAAATCCAACATCGACTAATTCATATTGTCCGGAAATTGATTCACCATTGATTACCAGCATATTCTTGCCCTGAACATATACGGAATCTCCTAATTCAATTTGCCCTTTGGTAGGAGGGGCAGACATCATAAAAGGAATATTCTGAAAGTAGCCATCAGCTCCCGGGACTGGTTTTGCACCAAATTCTTTCAGTTGATCGGCAATGAAATCGTAGGCGAGCGAGATCTCAGGACGAATTGGATCTCTTCCCATCAGTTCGTCGGAAGTCAGATAGTTGAGTGACTCAACCGCTTGATTACGGTCAAATTTTTTCTCAATATTTTTTTGCTGCGCAAAAGTCGTAGTGGAAACAATGGCAAAAAGGCCAAATAATAAAATTGATTTTTTCATAAATGTTTGTGTAATGAGCTAAAGTAATTTTTTTTTCCGCATTTGCACTTGATCTTATTGTTTTAGCGGTTTAATGAGGCTAATAAGAGTACCTATTTTGTTAAAATGTATGGGAAGAGGAGCTTCGATAAGGATTCTTTCGTCCGTTTTAGGTAGCGTGATTTCCAGTTTTTGAGCATGAAGCAAGAGATTTTCCAAGCCAAATTGCTTCTCAAAAAACTGATTCTGCTTATTGTCTCCATGTTTTTTATCTCCCAATATATAATGTCTGAGATGAGCCAGATGTCTTCGAATTTGATGGGTTCGGCCGGTCTCGGGTTTTAATTCCAACAAGGAATATCTGCTGGTCGGATATCTACCTGTTGTATCAAAAGGGATTTCACATTCGGCAATAACCGTGTAAGCTGTCCGGGCTTCTTGCTTTTTATTTGATCGCTCTGTTGTCAAAGGATAGTCAATAAGATCTGATTGTACTGCGAGAATACCTCTTACGATAGCCAAATAGGTTTTTTCGACCGATCTATCCATAAATTGGGTCTTGAGTAATGGTAAAAAGGTTTCATTTTTTGAAAAGAGCAAAACCCCGCTAGTTGGTCGATCCAATCGGTGTACGGGAGATACCCGCTGCCCGATTTGATCCCGGAGCATCTGAACCGCAAACACGGTTTCCTGTGCAGCAATGGCTGTTCGATGTACCAAAAGACCTGAGGGCTTATTGATAGCGATAAGATTTTCGTCTTCGTATAAGATTTCGAGCACAAGAAATTTAAAATTATTGAGTTGGAAATTTAAAATTAAAAAAGGCCTAATTGGTTGATCACGATCTTCCATACAGCAATATGGCCCAGTAAATTATAACTCATTTATCTCAACTAATTAAAATATGGTGCCTGAACCAATACATTCATTTCCTTGGTACCAGGCCACAAATTGGCCGGAAGCAATTCCCTTTTGAGGCTGGTCAAAAAGTACGTAGAGTCCATTTTCCTTTTGGATCAAGGTAGCTCCGCTTAGCGGTTGGCGATAGCGAATGCGGGATTGGTAACGTGCACTTTGACCGTAAGCCAATTTCAAATCTTCCCGAATCCAATGTATTTCTTCAGTTTTGACAAATAGTGCATTACGAAGCAAGCCCGGATGATCCTCGCCTAAACCGGTATAAATCACATTTGATTCAGTATCCGTGCTGATCACAAATAACGGCTTTCCCGTGCCCCCAACATGCAGGCCTTTTCGCTGACCTACGGTGAAATAATGAGCGCCATTGTGCTCAGAAAGTTTTTTTCCCTGATCAGCCGTATAGTGAATAGGCAATGCTAAAGCATCCAAAAGTTCCTTATCATAGTCCTCATGAGCAATTCCAGCGGGAACTTTCGCATGCTTATAGACTTCCAAATCCTCTGGAATTACAATGATATTTCCTTTTTTGGGCTTCAATTGTTGCTGAAGAAATTCTGGAATTCGGACTTTTCCTATAAAGCAAAGTCCCTGACTATCTTTCTTATCGGCTGTAATCAAATCCAGCTTTTTTGCAATTTCTCGTACTTCAGGCTTTTGCAAATGACCAATTGGGAAAAGCGCCTTTGCTAATTGACTTTGGTTCAATTGACAGAGAAAATAACTTTGATCTTTATTGGGATCTGCACCAGTTAACAATTGGTAAACGGGCTGGCCATCGACTTCTAATTCGTCTTTTTGGCAATAATGGCCTGTTGCGACAAAATCAGCTTTAAGCTTTTCGGCAGCTTTTAAGAAAATATCGAATTTGATTTCTCGGTTGCAGAGGATGTCCGGATTGGGAGTTCGTCCAGCTTTGTACTCAGCAAACATGTAATCGACGATGCGATCCTTGTATTCTATACTAAGATCAATAGCCTGGAAAGGGATTCCCAGTTTCTCCGCAACCAGCATTGCATCTGTGGAATCTTCCATCCAAGGGCAATCGTTGGAAATGGTGACGGATTCATCGTGCCAGTTTTTCATAAACATCCCGATGACTTCATAGCCTTGCTCGAGGAGTAGGTGAGCGGCTACCGAACTGTCAACGCCGCCTGAAAGGCCGACGACAACTCTTTTTTTTGTTTTCATAGCTTGTAATAAGTAATGGATTCAAGGTCCATTAGGTTACAGTTGGAGTCAGAACAGCAATTGAAGTGGAATTGGTTCTTGAAAAAGCAAAATTACTGTTTATCAATCAAGTTTTTGAAATTACTTATTATATGTACCCTCACTAGTATACGTTCCGGTGAAATACGAGATCTTGATTTGGAATTGGGTCGAGTTCCCCCTTTTTCAAAGGGGGTTAGGGGGATTTTAGGCAGCAAATCAGTTATAAATTCTTTACGTGTAACTAAGCGGATATACCTATTACTTATTGCTTCACTACCATCATCCCCGCATAAAAATTCTGATCTAGGCTAATCAATTGATTCTCTTCTTCCAATTCAATTTCTTGCCATTTTGTAGTAGGCTTCAGCCATATTTTCTCCTCACCAACATAAACTCGAATAGGCATGTTAAAGCTTTGAATGCTATTTTCCCAGCGATAACTCATTACATTGGCGTTCTTTACTACACTCAAAATCGGAATTCTGATATCTCTTAAATACTGGTCAAAAACCGGAGAGAGATCAATACCGGCTTTCTGACTGATGTAATTTTCGATTTGAGCTGTGGTAACTGTCTGATGATAAAATTCTGAATTCAAGCCTCTCAGGATTTGCCGCCATTGCTCCTCATCATTAATGATCTGTCGAATGGTGTGGAGCAGATTTGCACCTTTGTAATACATATCCGAAGAGCCGTTTTTATTCACTCCATACGTTCCGATAATAGGTTTATCATTGGCAATTCTTTTCCTGGTGCCAATTACATAGGCATTACTGGCTGCTGTACCATAGTGATAATCCAGAAATAGATTTTCGGAATAAGCAGTGAATCCCTCGTGAATCCACATATCGGCCACATCTTTATTGGTGATGCTATTGGCAAACCACTCATGACCAGCTTCATGAATAATAATAAAGTCGAACCTCATTCCCCAGCCGGTATCGCTCAGATCCGTCCCTCGATAGCCATTTGCGAAGCCATTGCCATAAGTGACCGAACTCTGATGCTCCATTCCGAGATAAGGCGCTTCGACTAGTTTGAACCCATCTTCATAGAAAGGATAGGGACCAAACCAATGCTCAAAAGCTTTCATCATTCGGGTGGCATCTTTGAATTGAACTTTAGCTTTTTCGAGATTTTCCCGAAGCACATAATAATCCATATCCAGCGGCCCCTTTTCACCTGGATACTTTTCTCCAAAGTGGACGTAATCGCCAATATTGATATTGATGCCATAGTTATTGATGGGGTTTTTCACTTCCCAGTGGTAGGTCTTGGTTTTTGCTATCTTATTATGATCGGTCTTGATGAGCCTTCCGTTGGATACATCCATCAGATTTTCCGGAACTTCTACAGCGATCAACACTCCTTGATCAGGTTCGTCCGCTGGATGATCTCGATTGGGCCACCAAATACTGGAACCGATTCCCTGATTTGAATTTGCAATAAAAGGAACCCCGTTGGAGTCTTTTGCCCATGTCAAACCTCCATCCCAAGGTGGCCGAACTGCAACTATCGGTTTACCTGAGAAATGAAATTCTATTTCATAAATCTGTCCGATCAATTGATTTTGAATAAGTTGTATAAAGTGAGCCGAACCTATACTTGATACTTTTAGCTCATGTCCATTTTGGATTATCTTATCCAGCTTCATCGGATCTTGAAGGTCTATTTGTAAGACTTTGCCTTTGGCGGTGACCTTATATTTCATTGTGTTGATTCCCGAAAGATACTTTAGCTCGGGATCAACCTTCACCTCTAAATGGTAGTGTAGCAAATTCCACCAGGCTCTCTCCTTGGTGATGGATCCACGAAGGGTATCTTGTTTTGTAAAATCATTTGGAATGAGTGATTGGGCTTTTCCCGTATTGAAAAAGAGAAGCAGGATAAATACAATTGCTGAAAAGCGAAGAAAGGGATGAGTCATCAAACTTTTAATTGAGGAATTCTAAAGGAAAGAAAAGTTCGTGATAAAAATAAAAGGATTAGTATTCTTGGGGTAAAAATCTGGTTCACACAAAGACCAACCAATAGAAAAAAACCAAAAGATGGTGAATTGGGCATTTATGAAAGCTGTTCAATTGTTATATTAAAAGTTGATTTATAAGAGTCGTTTTTACTAGAAAATTTGCCATAATGACTAATTGGATGGCTCAGTTTCTTTAAAATTGCAATTAAAGCATCAGCTGCAAAAGGTTATTTCTGTTACTGGCTTAAGTACAGATAACCCTTTCAGGGCTCGAAATCCAAAACTGGCATTTATTCCCAAATCTCATTTGAGGCTGATAAAGTATATGCCTTCAGCGCATTATCATATGTTATAACACCATATTTAATGTGTAGGTAGAGTTTGTGGATAAAACCAAAATTGCTGAAATCAATTCTTGGGATAGCCTAGAATAAAATTCTAGGTTGATAAGAAATTCGCTATTACCAAAGTGCTGAAGGCACGATCTGTAATGTATTCCAAAGGAGACTTCACCCCGAAAAGGCATTTCCACTATAAACTAGTGCTTTATCAGATTATTGAATTGGTTCTTTTTCCAAAAATAGCAGTTATCGGAGAAGACTTAATTTAACTCACTTTTGAGTACAAGATTGGTTCCATCCAGGTTTGACTCTAGGTCAACTGCTAAGGTTTCCATTTGAATCCACAAAGTTGAAAGCTGAAGGTCATCGGCTACACTCATAGTCAAAAGTTTATCTTTCGCCATAGGACCCTCTGATCCTCGGATGAAGGTAAGCAGTTCAAGTGCATTCACTCCGTTAACTACATCCAATCTATATTGGTAATCACCCCAGTCAAGCCAGCGACCGACAATTCTATTACCCGCTGTTTCTTCCTCATTTTTGTATTGATATTCCTGTGTGAACTTATCCCAATCAAAATTCTGATCCTGTGCTATCAATATTGACACTGATTGGAAATTTTCGAAGGCAGTTTGTCCCTCTTTTATTTGATTTTTTTCTTTGGACTCCAGCGCTGAATATTGGGTGGCTACTTCCCGATTATTGTCGCATGACATCATCAAAAAACAAGATGCTGTGATGATCATTACAGGAATGGAGAAAATTCTAAGGATTGCGATTTTCATAATAATATTTTTGGTTACAATTATTGAAATCCATATTCTGTTCCAATCGTCTCTTTCAAAAAATGAAATCAACTCGTGGAATTATCGATCTGTGAGTTCCGCCTTAAGCAACAGCTGGAAGAAGTTTTGAATACCACTCTGAAAGCTCTAGTGTCATTCTTAAATCAATAAGGCTATTTCTCAAAGTATAATATTGGATTTTTTCTTTGAAAAAGTAGAAGTAGAACTTTCTAAGTTGAGTAAATCGAAACTTAATTTTTCCCTACAGAAATACCCCTTTTTGAGGATTTTTTTCAACGATAGCTATTCTGAAAATGGTCAAAATACATCTTTGTGGGGCCTATCTATTATGGCAATGATATTGCGATTTTGACAGAAAATAAAATAGTATGAAAAATATTATCCCACCTTTTTTTTGGCTTTGTGTTTTCTACAGCTGTTCAAGTCCAAATAAAAATACTGCCACGAATGAAGCTGATTTGGAAGTCAAGGAATACACACACGAGCAAGAAACGCGTAACCTGAGGAATCCTGAAAATATGCCTGGATTGGATTATACTGGTACTGATTCACTGGAGGACTATCAAAAAGATAACTTTGATATAGTAGGTAGCCTTTCTAATGACTTCAAAACCAAATTATTTGAAAATGAAAGGTTTAGAGATAAGCAAATCGAACGACTGGATTCTGTTCAAGTTGGGTCGGACTATGAATTCCGAATCAACTTTCGCGGTGACACAAACAGCTATAGATTTGATCGTTACGGAAACTTAATCAGTGGATAAAAAAATAATTATGAAAGAGAACAAGCAGGAAAAATCGCTATTGAAAAAATCCGGGGCAAAATATTATTATAAACCAAACTAAGGTAAACCGAAGGATAGTCCTGGTAGGAATTCATCCAAAAAAAACAAATGATAGCGAATATAAAAATGATGCCTATTCAGCATCATTTTTTTTGTCTGAATCGCTCAGTAAAAAACTAAAACTTAATTAATACTTTAGTTTAAATAATTATGATTTTTAGTTTTATTAATTATCTGTAATATATAAAGGGGGGTATCTGCAGGGCTTGCTTTGGCGGGTCTTCCGTCTTCGGTTCCACTTAGTAAAGAGAATGAAGCTATTGGTTCAGTTACGGATATCATTTCAATAATAAAACTCTTCTTCCCAAAGTCTAAATCCACCGATAAATGCATTTTGATTTGTCCCGAGCCTGCAACCTTCAGGAATTGTTGTCAGCAACTTAGAATTACCACCTCCTAGCACAATATCTTCCGGTTGGAATGCATTTACTAATATTTCAACCGCTTTGCCTACATGCTTTTCCCATCTTTTGGAACCGCTTTTGACCAAGTATTCTTTGCCGATATAGCTTTCAAATGTAGATTTCTTATAGGGTAGATGGCCACCTTCAATAGGTAATATTGTCTTTCCAACCACCATTGCTGTTCCCAGTCCTGTTCCCAGTCCCAAAAACAACAATTTTTTACCCTCATAGCTTCCGAGAGCTTGCATAGCAGCATCATTTATAATTTTTACCGGACAGTTGAAGGCTGCTACAAAGTCAAAACTTTGCCAGCCTTCTCCAAGGTTTACGGGTTCATTGAGAATCTGATTGTTTTTCACTACTCCTGGAAAACCTATGGTGATTCGTTCAAACGACCACTCAGCAGCTGCTTCTTTGATCAGTGGAATCATGTCTCTGGGTGAAAAATCAACTCCAGATGGAATTTTGATGCGTTCGGCTTGCCCGGTAGCTAAAATCTTAATATTTGATCCTCCGATGTCTATTACGAGTGTGTTTTTCACAATGAAACTGCTGCTTTTAGTAATGCTTGATTATTTTTATCCACCACGAAAAAAGCTCACTTTCAGAAGGTTTTAATTCCTTTTTCTCAATAAATATGCTCTATGTTGGCAATAGCTGAGATCTTAAGAGGTTTTGTTGGTGAAATACCTATCAATAATAGTCCTTTTTTAAAAATTAAACTCTGAATAGTTCACTTAATTTTAGAATAATGAAAATATGAGCAGGCTAAAATTTGCTTTTATATTTGATTCAAAGGATGATCAGATCTTATTTTTTCTCCAATTGAAGGTCAAGATTTTTCCAGCTTCCGACAGTTCTATAGGGAACAAAATTTGCAAAAAGCTCTTCAGCATACCAACCCAATTCACGGGTCTTTCGAACGACTTCCAAGTGAAGCGGATTTCCGTAAGCATAAGCATACATCGACTCGTAGGATTCCCAGATGCTGAAGGTAGCCTGCATAAACCAAGGATATTCTCCAATTCCGATCGAGAAAATCGAGCCTTTGACTTGATCCACTTTTTTTCCCAGAGAAGGAACATATCTCCAGAACTGGGGCAAATACCTCAATTTAATTCTGGCTCTGGTAATCACAGCCATTGGGCCGGTGTTAGTTATCGCTTGCGTTTCATAAGGATTACTTCCGGACCAAAATCCATGTGCCTTGATGGCTTTCATGAAAATGGTATAAAACTCAGTTGTTCTGTTTTTGAACTCGGCAAAAGTTTCTGATTTGTCAAAGAAGTCATCCGCCTGCTTTTCTGAGTCCCAGACACAATGAAGTACATATACATTGACGTTTAACATTTTCGAAAAACCATTATCTGCACCACTACCCATCAATTTAAAAAATTTAAGACCGGGCACTTTTTCCAGTTTTGGCGGTGCTTTTTGCATCTGTGAGAAAATCCAAAAGGCTTCCATTCCCTGAAATCTTAGCATGGTTACTGAACTTACTTGAGTAAGGTTTTGATCGGGCATAAAGGGGAAATCTTTTATTTGGCAAACAAGAGGAATAAACTGTCAAGAAATTAATCATCTCCTAGGCTTAAGAATGCTGGTGTAGCCGTTCCATTTTGTAGTTGCAAGGTGGATAATTAGTCTCTTTTATGAAAATCAATTTGCATACCAAGTGTTTTGAAAAAAGTGAAATTCGTTTTCGTACTTGTGACAAGGAGCAATTGAAGTTGCATTATCTATCAATAAGCATCTTGTTTTGATTGCTTGTGACATTTCGGAAAAATCCAATGGGAAAATTGGATATTCCCATTTTCTGAGAAACGTTTTGGCGATTCATGATATTTTCCAATTTGAATAAGCTGGATTGATTATCAAATCGGACCTCTGCATCGGATTACTCTAAATCGCCTATGTTACAATCAAAATATGCCTTTAGCGCTTTTAAATTAAGATAGTGCTTTTGATATGAACAGTAGTTTTTTTTCCAATAAGCAGAGAAAAAAAAGTTATAATGGAGTTCTAATCGATAATTGACTTAATTTTTCCCTTTGAATATTATTTCAGCCAAATCATGAAAAAGATTTTACCAATTCTGTTTTTGATATCCTTCGGGGCCTTTGCGCAGCAAACTATTTTAATCCCTCAGCGAACCACTCTCGAAACCCAAAATAGATCCATCCGGATGGATGTGCCATTGACCAATTCCATTCAACGGGCATACGCAGCTGGGACTCGGGATTTTTCAGGAAAGCTTGGTCCAAATTATTGGCAACTCGAAACGGACTTTACGATCAAAGTAAGTTTGGATCCATCGACCCAAACGCTGACTGGATCTGAGAAAATCTTGATTCACAATAACAGTTTGGATGATCTGGATCGAATCGTACTTCGATTGGATCATAATGTATTCCGAGGCGATGTGCCACGGGGAAGCTCCAAACCTGCAGAAAATACAGATGGAATGGTCGTCACTGCTATTAAAGTGGACGGTAAATCCGTTGATCTGAATCCAGCCCCGGTCCGAAGAAATGATCCCCCTACTTTGCGCGCAAGTGGCTTGTGGAGCACCATTGCAACCATCACTCTATTGGAACCCATTAAGGCAGGCAGTACTTCTGAATTGGAAATAGACTGGAATACGAAACTTCCGGGCGGAGACAACGGCCGCGGGCATCGGATGACTCAGCGCTTTGACAGTACACTTTTTCAACCGACGCAGTGGTTTCCGAGACTTGCCAAGTACGATGATCTGAGAGGCTGGGAGACGAGTTTGTACCTCGGTCCAGCAGAGTTCTTTAATAATTTTGGAAGCTTCGATGTATCGATCACCGTACCAGCAGGCTGGATAGTGAGTGGGACAGGCGTGCTCCAAAACCCTAAGGAGGTATTGACTCCGACGGCAATTGCCCGACTTTCTACTATTATTGACTCAGATTCAGAAGTAACTATTGTAAGCGAGGACGAAAAGGGTGCGGGTAAATCTACATTAGCAGGCGAAAACCTGACATGGAGATTTTTTGCAGACAAAGTCAATGATTTTGCTTGGGCGACTTCTGATCGATTTGTTTGGAAAGCCACTCGAGCCATGATTCCAGGGAAAGGTCCTGTTCCAATCTATGAGGTTTATATTCCAGAACGAGCCCAGTTTTTCGAAAATGCACTGAAGAATACCAAACATGCATTGGAGTTCTACTCAGACCTTTGGGCACCTTATCCTTTTCCCCAACTGACACTCCAAGACGGCCCAAGTGCTGGAATGGAGTATCCGATGGTGATCAATTCCAATCAGGGAGCAGCAGACCATGAGACTGCCCATCAGTGGTGGCCGATGATGCTGGGGACTAACGAAACCCGCTATGGCTGGATGGATGAGGGTTTTAATCAATACATGAATATCTTATCTGATGCAGCAAGCCAAGACAAGGCCTACAATCTTGATGGATTGGGTCAAAGCTATGGTCGAATTTCAGGGAGTGAGGATGAAGCTCCTTTGATGTGGAGTGCCAATGATGCAGGTGTGGGTTACGGCTTTCAAACCTATCAGAAAACGCCCTTGATGCTGTCCATGCTGGGTGGAATTGTGGGTGATGAAGCAGTGATTGCTGCCATGAAAAAATATACGGATGCATGGGCTTTCAAGCATCCATCGCCTTGGGATTACCTATTTTTCATGAATAATGCCTTGGGCGAAAATCTCGAATGGTTTTGGTATTACTGGTTATTCACTACAGAATCAGTGAATGGATCTATCGGGAAGGTAATAACCGAAAATGGGAGAACAACTGTCACTGTAAAGCAAGCAGGGGAGATGCCTTCGCCGGTGATTCTTAAAGTTGAATTTGAGTCAGAAGGTACCGTAATCAAATCGCTTTCCAATGCCAAAATGATTGATGCGACTACTGCGGAAGTGACTTGGCCAGTATCGGTTTGGTTTGGCGGAAGCCACACTTACGAGGCGGTAATGGACTTTGGGGATCGAAAAATCAAGAAAATCACGCTCGATCCACATGGAAGATTTCCGGATAAAGAAGTGGGTGATAATGTGTGGGAAAATAAATGATATGATTAGCTGCAATGATGCCAGTGACATCTTTTTCTTTGATTATTTAGCAGCAAGACCGATGACGTTCCGATAGCCATCGGAAGAAGTACCAGTAATGCTATTGTTTACCATATAGTAAGCTGCTTTTTGATTTTTACTGGTGCAATTGCGGTTATACGCTTAAATTAAAATTGCGTGACTCTTTCGCAAGTTGTCTTACATATTTTAAAAAAAAACTAGTTTGAGAATTAAAAAAATCTAGAAAGTAGCTTCTCAATCATCATAATGACCATAATCCCCTAAAATTATAACAAAAACCTTGATACCGTCAATAAGATAAACTAACCTGTGTTTTTTATCAGCGGTTCCTTTACTAGAAGTATTGGTTTGGATCGAGCCGATACCAACATAGTGTAAATGAACCTTATATTTAACCCATTTCGAAAGTTGTAGATAACTTGATCGCTGAGGAAAGTGCCTCATAACCAGAGAGAAATAAATTTTACACCATTATTACCATATACATGACGAAATAGATAAACAGAAAAAAATTTGATTAATACTTAAAATATTGAGTGAAAATAAAGGTTTTCTTTAGAAGTCCACTAAATTAATAATGTTTATGTTTATGTTTATCTTTATAATCCACTTAATACTGGTTAAGAGTTGTCTTTTTGGGCTTAGAATATCAGCAAATAGTTTCGATGTCTGATTCAGTAAGGTTACTACCTTTGGAAAGATATTTTTTTAGTAGTAAATACATCTTGTTTTCATTTGTATCTGATTTAATGTACAAATACCACATCTAGAGTATATTTATTTAGTAAAAAGTGCGATTGCCAATAAACTAACTTGATTGAACAAATTAACGAAACGCGGATTCTCAAACTTATATTGAAATACTTACCTTTTCCCGTGCATGATTTTGTTGAAAAGATAAGATATCCTATCAGAAATGAGTGAAGCACAAATGTTAGACAATACCTTGGCTAATTGCCTGTACAACATTTAACTTAGGAGCAATTCATTTAGCAAAGCCAAGTTCACTCCCTGATTTTTCCATTCTAACTGTACAGTAGAAGGAGATTACTTATAATGTTTCCGAGTTAAAGAACTGCATAGAAGAAGAAACTAGGTGATATATTTCAAATGATTACGCAATACAGAGACGACATATTCGGGAGTAACGCAAACACATCAGATACAAACAGAGTAGTCAACTCCCCCTATATTTGGGTGGAGTCCATCTCTCATATACTTTCTGTTCCGGATAAAACTACTTGCTCAAGCAACTACTCCTGCTTGATTAACCTCTAAAACCTCCTGCATAGTAGGCTTTTCATTCTTCAACTTGAAGAATATAATCAAAGTCACTACCGAGGTAATCAGCCAGAAGCCATCAACAACAAATATTTGTAATAGCTGGTCATTGAATGTACTCCACATCCAATTGCCGGTAATTATTCCATTTGCAATAGGGACTAAAAAACCTAGCAGGCTACCTGATAAAAGACAGTATTTATTGGTGAAATAATTATCCCTTTTGATGGAAAATAACATGGAGAGTATCAGCCAACTGATAAAATACGTTCTGTAAATCAAGTTCAGATATTGTGGATCATTAAATTCGCCGAACAACTTGAGCACTGAAAAAGTGAAGGCTGTAACTGGGTACATACTCAGAGATATTGCCAAAATTATGCTTGCAACCCATTGGTTCGATTTCCTTTTAAATGGTGTATTACTTCTCTTATCCCTTGCCTTCACCCAGATCAGAACACCAGATATAATCACAAAACAGGTAATGATTCCAAACACAAAGGATATGATTTTAAGAGGGTAACCACCATAGTTTCCAAAATGCAGCTTTAGAATAAACTCTTTCGCTGCGGCTATATAACTGGTTTCTTTATACGGATCTCGTTCAAAAACAATTTCACAGGTTGAGACATTGAAAGCTACTTGTCCCAATCCAGTAAACTGCTCGTCTGATTTTGGTTTCACTTCTACTACGACATGCATATTAGCATCTCCATAGTTTTGCAATATTACTTTTGAAGCGTAGACGCCCTTCCACTTTTGTTCGGCTTGCGCAACGAAATCATTAATATCGAGATCATAGTTATGAGGTTCATTATCAAATGAATAGGGAGGTACATCTGTTGATAAATCTTTGTGCAATTTATCCGTTCTCCCTTCGTATAATAAAGATGACATTGGCTCAAACATTACGGTGGTCCCTATAATCAATACGGCTCCAGTGACGGCATACATAAATTGAAAGGGCAAGCCAATAAGCCCCAGTGCCGTATGTGCATCAGTCCAAACCGTTTTGAGTTTTGCCCAGGGTCTAAACAAATAAAAATTACTTATTATATTCTTCCAGTGCACAATGACACCTGTTACAATTGCGAAAAGAAAGAAGAACGCTACAAAACCCGATAATAAATAACCATATGGATACTTAATCTGGGCAAAAAAATGTAGTCGATATATAAATTCACCAAGGCTGACATCTTGAATGTAACTGTAGTTCTCTTGTGTAACAGGGTCATGATAAAAAAACATCTGTTTTGAATTTCCTTCCTCAGCAAGTGAGTCTTTACTGGCCGTGGCATTTACGGTCACTCTGCGTACTTGATGTGTCTGTCGAATTGTTACATCTCTTCCATACAGATCATATTCGCTACTTAAAGCATCCAAAGACTGATTGAAATTAATATCCAATTCTGTATCGGCTTCTACGGGTTGTTGGCTCTCCCAGCTGATAATATCATCTCTAAAAAAACTGACAGACCCAGCAAAGAATATGACAAATAGTGCGACACTAATAACCAACCCACTGACTGTATGTGTATGAAAAAGCACATTATAGATCCTATTGCTCATAAGAAGGAAAAACTTTGAGGTGTCTGTGAATAGATAACATAAAGGATAGCGAATAACAATAAAATGATAATCAAATATTGCCCCATGGCTTTCCATCCATTCTCAAATAAAAATGGAATTAGCATCAATACACACCAGAAAATAAATCCAACATATTTCAGCGTATAGATTACGATCACATGATCTGTCGTGACAGCAAGCACTACTGCTAAGGCAATGGTTATGATAAATCCCCCAATAAATCCTGCAGTGATTTTTGCAAACCGATGATGAAACGAAGGATTAAGATGTTTTTTATTAGCAGGCATATTTTAAACGATTTCGAGTATTAATGAACAAACGAATACCAGTCCAACATTTTTTATTTTCAAATAATGAAGCGGGGCAAGTATAACAATGATGCTGGAAATGATCGTAAGACTTAGGATGTATGCAAAAATACCAGACCCAATACCATACACCGCCGAACTAAGTACAAGGCTACTTAAAAGAGCAACTGACCCTATCAAATAGGCTTTGTTTCTATGCGCTCTCAACCAATCTTCCAGTTTATTTGGTGATAAAAGCTCCGCACGATGAGAGGTTTGGTAGCAACACCAAACCCCTGCAAATATTAGTAAAATACTGATGGATATCATCGACCTATAGATTTATGCAATACGTAGCACAATGCCAGACAAACTCGTAATCCACTTCACGATAAATCCCTGGTACCTCGTCCTTTTTTGTAGTTTCAAACGTATATTTAGTTTTCCATGGCAGTGTGAAAGTAATACGTCCCTCTTCATCAGTCGTCAATTTTTTACTCCACAAATCAGCAACAAATATTGTTACTTCCTGAGCTGCAACAGGCTGATCTTTATAGCGTACTTGTAAGGAAACAGTTGCGCCCTTTGCGGCTGCGTCCTCTGATGTATTCACAATGACTAAACCTGCTTTATTATCTGCAGCCGTATTGAAATTACTATTACCCACAACAACTTTGGCGGTAGAATGGTAATGCGTTTTGAAAATACCAAAATCATATTGGCTATAATCAATTACATCAATTTCATCATTATTCAATACCACTGTGTAAGTACCGTCTTCCGTTGGAATAAATGAACCCTCAAAAGCATTGGCCTTTATACTTGTTTCAATAGGGATTTTAGTGCCTGATGGAGCAATTGCCCAAAGATTAAAATGCTTAACACCTTCAAAATTTTCGCCTTTTGGATCTTCAATAACCCCATAAGTGTATTCACCAAAATAAACATTCACAGTATGTGCTTTGCCTCTTTCACCTACCGCAACTGTTTCTAACCACATGTAATGTGCAAATGAAGAGCTTGAAATAAATAAACATAGAATTGTAAAAATAATTTTAGTAAGTCTCATTTTTGTAATTGGATTTAAAATTATCAGCCACCATTTTATCATGATGGACATATTTTTGATTTATTGATTAAGATTGAAAAGACCGTAAACAGCTGCTGCATCTACAAGCTCTGCGCCTTTTGTAGCTGTAAATGTTTCTGGATTAACTTCATAGATAAATATTCCATCATCATTGGCTATTTTGATGTAAATCAACCCATTGTCTTGCATAAAGTGATTCGCAAAAGTGCCTGTTGGTCCTCCGTAATGTATGGGAATACCTTCTACATAATTTATTTTTTCTGCTCTCACATCAATAATAGCAAGCCGTACATCTCTTCTGCTCCATTTATCGCTGTCTTTATACCCACTTTCATCAAAACTATAGATACTAGCCAGCACTTTATTATCACCAAGGTATTGTGCATTGCACAATCTATAGCCTCCAGTAGCTTCTTGCACATTGAAAAAATAGTTTTCGTCAAATGTAGTTTCACCAGCTTTTATCCTCAGAATACCTGAAGGTTTGGTTTCTTGCGAATAACCAGACGCTATTGCAGCAGAAGACACGGTATAGATATCATTATTTTCTGTGGTGAAGATATGGCCTTGACCAGCATAAGCTCCAACAGGACCCGTTCTTGCATCGGTAATTACACCTTGGTATTCGAGCTCAGGATATGAATACATCGCAATATAAGCTGAGTCGGTTTGGGTAGAAGAAAAATTACTGGCTGCTATCTGAAAGAAGGGTACAAAAAGCTTATCTCGTCTGATAGTCATACCAGAAAAATAAGCTTGCTCACCAGAATCTCTTGTAGGGGTAAAAACGCTTGTAGGAGTTTCAGTGACTGTACCAGTCTCCACATTCACTTGGTAGAACACCGCATTGTCCGAACCACCCCTAGGAATATTCATAGCGATAAAATTCTGATCATCAACTGGATGAAATAAATGAGTTCGTCCTATATTAAACTGAATGTGTTCTTCCAGTTCGAGTTCCTCCGTTAACTTATATACAGTGGCTACATTCGCATCAGTATAAGTAACCGCAGTTAAATAAGGTCCGGTCTGCTGATAGAAGTGGTAGCCTGATTGTTCTATTCCTCTTCCGACCAAGGAAATATCTCCAGACTTAAGGGAATCTTCCATCACCAAATAATCGGTAGACACTTGTCCTCCACCATCCGATCTGATTGCCAACGTATAGGATTTACTGGGTACTTCCTTAATTACTTCGGGGTCAACATCTTTATCCATACATGCACTCAGCGTTCCGATTATCATTAAGCATATTATTGGTATGCTGGAAATTCTATTGATTTTCATTGTATTAAATTTTAATTGTTTGATTTTAAGAAATATCTGATTTTAAGATAAAAGGCTCTTCCAGGTTTTTGTAATTTGAAATTGTCAAATAATACCGCGTCACTTATATTATCACAGCTCAGCGATAAATTATATCGTCCGTCTTGAAGTGAATAATTGATGTCGACATTATGTGTGAACTGGCGTGGAATTATTTTTTTAGAATCGCTGCTGCCATAGTTTTCCCAAAAGAGAAAATACTGTTCATAAAAGCTTGCGCCATAGCTGATGCCCAATTTATCATGCGGAAATACTACCTTGTTAAAGTTGGCCATGGCATTGGCGTTGGCAAACAAATACGGTTGATTGGGGATTTGCTTATGATAAAGTGGATTGCTCTTGCCATTTACCATTTCTGTTGCATTCCGCTGCACCTGGTAAGTGATATTTGCATTTAGCCGCAGCAAAGATTTATAGCTATACCCTATATTACCCTCCAGGCCAAAAACTTCTACGGCATCTTCGTTTACAAATGAGGAGGTGGGGTTAGAACTACCAACTGCTGGGCGAATAAACTGGCCTACATTTCTTTGAAGGTAGTTAGCCTCAACATTGATCAAATGATATTGATTTACATTAAGCTCGTACATAGCTCCAATATTGTAATTCATGCTTTGCTCAGGCTTTAACTTCACATTTCCACGAACGTTAGCACCATCCCCAAAAAGCTCTAGTGCTTCTGGCATTCGATAGGCATTTTCAATAGAGCCTTTAATTTGTAAATCAGTGTCGGGTACTCGGTACGAAAAGGCGGTCCCATAGCCTAGTTGCGACTCCTTCAAGTTACGTTTCACAGGAGCCGGGTTATTATAAATATTTTCGGTGTAATATGTTTCACCACCCAATCTGTAGTTTTTAGCAAAAAGTGATACAGTCACGGTCTCATCCCAATCGAATTTGTAACCGACTCCTATCACCGATTTAGAGACAAGTTTCGGCTCCCTATTTGAAATTTCTAATGGATTGGCTGTATCATTCCCTTGTCGATCAACACTATTGAAGGTATAGTTGGCCACAAACGAATGATTCTCATTCAACAGATAGCTCAAATTTCCCCGGGTTATAAATGAATTATCAGTGAATTTATAGAGCGTTTTATTCAATTCACCACTCGTTGGATCCGCCTTTTCCACATAAGTACCATTCCAAAAGTATGTTCTGGAAGTGGTATCAACTGTTTGCGTATAACCGAAGTTGTAGGATGCAAATCCATTTAATTCCAAACCATCTACCAATAAATCTTTCTTTTTGTAGCGAACGGTAGGCATTAGGGTGCTGCTTATTTGCTTTCGTTGACCATATACCTTTTCCATGGTCGCACCTGTTTGCTGCTCTTTTTCACTTTTCGACAGTATTACTCCCACTAAGAGCTGATCAGCAAAAGGTCTGTTAACCAAACCAATATCAACTATGGCTGACTTAGAATCATAGCCATCATGAAAGCGCTCGACCTCCTCCAACTCTTTTAGCAGTACTGATCCCTCTTTTTTATTGACCAATACCTTATACGAGTTGTCTGAATAATTCTGAAATAAATTAGCTCTTACGGTGAAGCCATTTTTACTATTCGTATAGCCTCCATTGATAGAAGTACGATGTGTATTGAAAGAACCGTAGGTATAAGATGCATCCAGATATGTGCCTATATCCTGATTAGTAACAATGTTCACTGCACCACCTAAAGCATCGGATCCCAGCCGAACGGGTACCACTCCTTTGTATATTTCTATTCGATCGGCAATATTGATGGGAAGATTATTCAGTGATAGCGAAGAGCCGAAATTTTCCATAGGAACACCATCTAAAAAGAAGCGCACTTGATTACCGTTGAATCCATTGAGGGAAAAACTAAAATGAGAACCTAAGCCCCCTGTTTCTCGAATTCGAACACCCGAAACTTTACTGAGCACTTTATTAATATCAAGGTTTAAGTTTTGCAGCGGTCTGGCATCAATTGAGGATACTGCATAGGATTGCTCTCGTACTCTTGTCGCCTCAGATTTTCCTCTTACTACTACTTCATTCAGTTCTTTTGTATCTTCTACCAGGCTAATGTCTATATTGACTGTTTGGCCTGTTTCTAGTGTTATTTGCTTTTTTTGTTTTACGAAACCAATTCCAGATATCACAAGCTGATAAGTTCCCGGTTTTATGTTTTTGATTTCGTATCTACCATCTAAATTAGTCACCCCTCCTTTTGAGGTTCCCTCCAACATGGCAATTATGCCCGGAACAGTAGCTCCGCTGTCATCGGAAATTTGACCCTTAATCATTGCTTGGCTGCCCTGAGCTGACAATTGCCCATGATACACGAATATGCTAAGTACTATATATGACAAGATTGTGCGGAACACCTGATGTACTATTATTATTTAGATTAAATATAAAGAACACAAATGTGAGGTTTGGAGACGGCTTGCACAATAGCCATTGTTAGGGAAATTGCAATCGCTAAGGGTAGTGATGCCCAGTAACAATATTAGGTACTAAGCTATCCCAATTCAGCTTTAGTGGTACCTGAAATGGAGAAGGGCAGCAATGGCACTTTTATGGATTAACGAAGCTTTGAATGAGCTGTCAGATCAGCTAATTCGTACAAATCAAGAAACGTTAATAGGAGAGTTCAATTTAATTGATCTTGAATTTGGGATAACAAGACACGAAGAAGTGAGTCAACCTACTTCTTTATAAAGTCAATATTAATCAGCCCAGTCTCAACTGCATAAGCTACTAAATGTACTGGCGATTTGATGTTCACTGGTGATTTGATATTTAGTTTCCTGAGAATATTCTTTCTGTGTGAATTTACAGTATGAATACTGATAATTAATTTACTGGCAATTTCCCCTGTAGTATTACCTTGAGCTATCAGCATAAGAACCTGAAGTTCACGCGAAGAAAGTGCTGTTGGCTCACAGTCTGTCTGCGTTTTTTCCTCCGAACCCATTACCAAGTTAAGGATACGATTACAATAAAACCGGTGCCCCACAGCAGTGGTTTTCAAAGCATTTACAATCTCGAGCTCACTGCAATTCTTAGTAATAATACCTTTAATGCCTCCTTTGAGCAGCGCATGAATAATCTTAGGCTGTTGGGAATTTGTGATCACGAGCAGATGCATGTTTGGTCGACTGCTGATATGCAGTAATTGATCCAAAAGGTTAGGATCTTCTTGGAGAATATCCAAAACCAGTAAGTTAGGTTTCAGTTCTTTCACTTTCTCGTCCAAACCAACAGGATTCTTCAACTCTCCCACCAAGTGAAAACCTTCTGTTTGGTTAATTATTGAAGCAATTGCTTTTCGAGTGAGAAATTGAGAATCTGCTAATAGTACTGAAATATCTTCTGTCTTTGTCATTATTTAGAATCATTCTAAAAAGATTCAAAGTACCAGAAAAATAAAATCTAATCAAACTTATTTATAATGATTGTAAATAAAACTTATGATCTATTGATTCAGTTGTCAAATATGAATTTGAGACTAATAGAATTATTCTTATGGAAAACTGAAAATATATTTTGTTGAAAAAGTGGGTTTAAACCGTTATTTCAGCGTTATCGGAGTAATGAAGCTGAAAACATTTAAACATCACAAGGCAGTAAGATTTTTCGACGAAGATACAAGGCCGAGCAAACTCACTAAGCTGGGGTACCCCCTTGATAAGCTAAACGCAAGGGTTGATTTCGAAATGTTCAGGGGGGCACCTGTGTTGATCCTAAACCTAGATCCTAGGATTTTCAAACCTCGAAGGTTTCAAATCTTCAGATCAAACTTCGAGCTTGTCGATTGCGAAGAGCGGAGACAAACATAGTATAAGGGATAACAAATCCCTGAAAAATATAAAAGCGTAGCTATAATCTATGCTTAGTTGGGAGACCACCAGAAATTGTGTAGTTCAGGTATTCGAGAAGCTTTGCAGGATGTTTTTTATCGGGCAGCGCAAAAGTAAAATGCTAATGGTGAGAAGTCGGTAAATTTCTCTCAAAATCATCAGTCACCTATGTTGATCCTGATCCTAGATCCCAGGATTTTCAATCCGAAAAACCTTTGAGGTTTTTTGCACCTCGAAGGTTTCAAATCTTCAGATCAAGCTCCGAGATTGTCGATTGCGAAGAGCGGGGATAGACATAGTATAAGGGATTACAAATCCCTGAAAAATATAAAAGCGTAGCTACAATCTACGTTTAGTTGGGTGCTACTCAGCACGAGACTAACAGTTTTTTTGCTACCAATAAGCTGGAATTTAGGCTTTGTCCTTCAAGACCTTCTCGTTCTATTATCCCTCGTATGGCATCAATGGGATAAGGTTGGGAAATAGGGTGCTGTTCTTGTGCAGTTCGATCAGGGTTACCAACTACTCGGCTTTCATTCCTTGCAAGATCGCTGGAGTTGCTTCGAAGATTATGGAAAGTCTTTTAAGCCTCTTCATGCTCCTGATAAGTATTGATTGTCTTTTCCCAAATCATGGTTAGAATTTGGTTTTAGGGTTTTATGCAGGTCAATCGTTTTCGCATTAACCTTATTGTATTCTGAAGGTGGTCCTATTAATAAAGGAACCTTTCAGGATATTTTAGATGCACTACAAATCAAGAAAATAGGTAAGCATAAATCAGATTGAATTAAAAATCTGCATTTGAGCAATCCAAATTAACTTTTAAAGCTGTTTCAAATAAGTCTCGAATTCAGCGGCCGTGTATATATACCCTTTGGTTCCCTTTTTTGTCACAGGAGCCCGATTGGCCTCCCAGGTAAATTCTAGGGCGACGTTTTCTGGCGGGAAAATATTCCCATGATTAGCAAGCGAATATAAAAAATCACCTTTGACGGTATTGAGATGGGCTGTTGCACCGGGGTGACTTTTTACTATTACCCCAGTAGATGGGCATTGTGACAAGTAAACCTCAGCATCTAGCTGAAATAGCGATAAACTGGTCTTTAACTGACTCTTAAAATGATCCATAAAATCAATCTTATTATTCACTGTATACGGTCCAATTGCAAAGGTAAATCGGCTGAGTTCGTTGGTGAAGATTAAGAATTTCTTTCGCTGATAGAAAAACAGATCTCCGTACCAATGGAAAAAATTGGGTTGAGCAGTTGGGATAATTTCCGGATGATCTAAGAAAAAACTTTTCCCAAGGTAGTTCCGGAGCTTTTTGGAGGAGTAGAGGGCTAGTGAATTTTTCATGTTTATTGTTAACCCAAATATCGAATAGTTAATTATTTTCAGAGAATGTTTCTTGAATTTTTTGAGATTAAACTCCCAATACGATAGAAGCTTCAATATCCAGCTTCCGACTTATCTCCCGAGCCACTTTCAATGTTGGTTCGCTTTTCCCATTTAGATATTCGCTAATTCTTGAACTGCTTACCCCCAAAAAATCAGCGAGTGTTTTTTGACTTAGGCCGCGTTCGTGCATTCTAAGTCGAATAGCTTCGGGTAAGGTGGGAGGCAAGATAGGGTAGTGCTGTTCTTCAAAGTCTGCAACCAAATCTGAGAGGATATTCAATTCAACAAATCCCTTGGCTTCTGAATTTTCTATATTTTCTGGATTAGAAAGCAATTCCTCAATTCTTTCTAAAATGGCGTTATATTCTTTTTCTGATTTGATCATGTTTCAGATAGTTTGAATGTCCTTAATTTTGTCATACTCCGCATGAGTTCCAATAAACCGGATGTAAACCTTACTGGCGTTGAATGAAATAATGGCAATTAGGCGATATGAATTTCCTTTGATGTTGAAAACAAATCGATTGTTGCCTACATAATCAACTGAATTAAAATCCTTCTTGATATCGTTTATAGAACTCCAGTCTTTTTTGCTAGTTGATGAATACCAGAACTTTAATGGTATTTCTGAATCAGCATGTTTCTCAGAAAATTCTTTAATTCGCTTGTAGGTGACAACACGCATTAGTTTTTAATTATTCTGATATATGGAACAAAATTACAAATAATAAAACTGGAAATAAATTTTTGTATTGACTTTTTCAAATCACAAAACAGCAGGTTTAATGCAAGAAAATAAGCAAAACACTCTGTTAAGAAAATTCCTTTGAATTACATTTCAATAATGATAGCATGACATTCATGATGCAAAGCTCAATTTTCCTTTTTCCCTCTAAACTATCCGGAAATTCCGGTTGGTTGAATCCTTCTCCAATTCCTATGCGTGACACTTGATTCATGCCATTTTACAACAGGCAGGCTCGATTTCATATGAGGGATAGAATACTGATCTATAACTCATTTATTTTGTATTATTGAGCTATAGAAATAAATTTAATAGCTCATGAAATGGATTTGGGAGAGACCGGATTGGCCAAACTTCACATTTGACGCAGCGGCATTCATACATTTAGAACGCGAATTTCATCGGAATACGGGTTTGATTTTAGGTGCACTTAGTACTGTGTCTTCAGACGATGTAGATGAACTAAAAGTAACACTATTGAGTAACGAAGCGCTGGATACATCAAAAATTGAAGGGGAATTATTGGACAGAGATTCTGTTCAGTCCTCCATCCGTGGTCAGCTGGGATTACAAACTGATGGAAGAAGGTCTGGTCCCAAAGAAACAGGTGCTTCCCGAATGATGGTGAATCTCTACAAAAGTTACGATGAACCCCTTGATAAAGATCGTCTATTCACCTGGCATCAAATGATTTTGAACGGAAGGATTGATTTAGAAATTGTTGGAGGTTACCGGGTTCATGAAGATCCGATGCAGATTGTATCGGGGAGGTTAGATTTGCCCCAAGTTTTCTATGAGGCTCCACCATCTCACAGGCTGCCAAAAGAGATGGAAAATTATCTTCTTTGGTTTAATCGAGCTTTCAGCGAAGGGATGCCTACTTTGGTTCATGCAGGATTGGCACACCTGTATTTTGAATTAATTCACCCTTTTGAAGACGGAAATGGACGAATCGGACGCGCCATTGCAGAAAAATCCTTGGCTATGGGAGCCAAACATTCCTTGATTACTTCACTGTCCAGTATCCTAGAGCGAAATAAAAAAACATATTATCAGGCTTTGGAGCGTGCCGATGGCTCTTTGGAGGTGACAGATTGGTTAGTTTATTTTTCTGGAGAGGTATTGAAAGCCCAAATCCATGTGCAGAAATTGATTCTATTTATTGTGGAAAAGGCTCGATACTTTGAGGACTTCCGGAATAAGCTAAATGAGCGACAGTCTAAAGTGGCACTAAGGTTATTTCTAGAAGGTCCAGAGGGTTTCGTAGGGGGGCTGAGTGCCCAGAACTACATTCGAATCAGCAAAACTTCTCCCGCTACTGCAACTAGAGATCTAGCGGAGATGGTTAGTCTTGGAGCCCTTAAAAAGACTGGAAAACTTAGACATACGCGCTACTATCTTCCGATGGTGGAAATCTCACATTGATTTTATTTTGGGTAATGCTTCTTTTGCCTTCCTGCTGAAATGTAAAAGATTTCTTGCCAGTTGCAGATTGATCCAGTTCACCATCTTTAAAACAGTTGTTGATAGGTAAACTGATATTTTGCTTGCTTCGATTGAATAGGTTAGCCACTTGATCCAGCGAAAGCCAATCAGTTTCCTGCTCAAATTTTACCTCGATTTGAGTCTGACCGTCCCTTCCCTGATATATTTCGATTTGGTTTTCCATTGATTGGTATTCTTTTTCAAATTGGATAATGCCTTTCTATTCTCTACAAACCCAGAAGCTACAATTTTATAACCATTGGCTGAATGCTGAGAGGCTACTATTTGAACTGTTCGGAAATCTGGATCGGTTGAACTTCCGAGAGTTACTCGGGAATTGGAAATTGGCTGAATTCAGGTCAATAAAAAGGGGGGAAATTATGCCGGACTCTATTTGTATTAACCTGTTCCAAATTGGAATAGTAGGAGCGATAATATTTTAGCCATGTTTGAAGCTTTCGAAACCCACAATTCAAGCAGGCCGACCGCTCAAACTTAACCCAGTTATTTTGCGACATATTTTAGCATATTTAGAAATAAATCTCAAACAAATTGAAAAAATTAGCTTTTTCGTTCTTCTTATTTACTTCAGTCATCCACCTTGGATTTGCTCAACGGGAACTGATCCATGCCAACCCGGCTATATTAGGGTTTGATGAAGATTTCATCAATCACAAAGTGGATTCTATTATGCAGATGGGCATCGACAGTTTGGCTTTTCCAGGAGCACAACTTTTGGTAGCCAAGAACGATACGGTTATTTTTCATCAATCCTACGGGTACCATACCTACGAAAACACTCAGCCTGTCGCATTGAACGATTTATACGATTTGGCTTCTGTGACCAAAATTGCGGGTCCTTTACCTGCTTTAATGAAGTTGGTGGACGAAGGAAAGCTTGATCTGGACAAGCCTTTCAGCACCTATTGGAAACCTTGGAGAAATCGAAAAGACAAAAAGGAACTAACCCTCCGAGAGATTTTGGCGCATCAGGCAGGTTTGGTACCCTACATCGTGTTTTTGGAAAAAGTGGTTCGGGAAAATGGCAAGATCAAAAGAAGATTTGTTCATCAATCACCTAATAATCGATTTCAAGGACAAGTATACGACGGGCTTTATATCAACAATCGTTTTGAGCGGAAAATGAACCGAATCATTAACCGATCTAAAGTCTCCGATGAAAAGAAATACCTGTATTCGGGACTCACTTTTTTGATTTTCCCTAAGTTGATCGAGCAACTCACAGGAACCGACTATCAAACCTATTTGGAAGAGAATTTCTATCAACCGCTAGGTTTACATACTTTGGGATATTTACCTGAGGGAAAAAATTATGTAAACGACATTGTCCCTACCGAAGTGGATTCCCTCTTTCGGAAAACCTTGGTAATAGGCTGGGTACATGACGAAAACGCAGCACTTAAAGGAGGTGTTTCCGGTAATGCAGGTTTGTTCGCTACGGCAGATGACTTGGCTAAATTGATGCTCTTTTATCAAAATTATGGTAATGTGGACGGGCAGCAGCTTATTTCAGCCGAAACCGTGAAAGAGTTTACTGAGGTGCAATTTCGCAAAAACGAAAACCGCCGCGGGCTGGGTTTTGACAAACCACTCTTGAATAATGCCGAGCTTTCCTTGGCGGAAGCGTATCCTTCCCCTTTGGCAAGCCCCAAAAGTTTTGGGCACTCTGGTTTTACTGGGGCTTTTGTATGGGCCGATCCCGAAAGGAAGCTCACTTTTATATTTCTATCCAACCGAGTTTACCCGTCTAGAAATCACCAGAAATTGTACAGTTTGGATATTCGAGAAGCCTTACAAGATGTTTTTTATCGGGCAGAGCAAAAGGAGTGATTGTAATCTTCTCTAGCCAAATGTCGAATAGACAAATGGATCTATTTTGCGGATTGAAATGTATTTTTTTACCGGAAAGACGCAAAGCGCGCAAAGGTTTCTCAAAGATTTTTTTTAACCAATTAGTCTACCTAGAAAACATAGCGTTTTATGATTAGGCAATGACTCACCGAATCAATATCCCAGCACCAGCGGTGCGACATCTTTGTAGAAATCAAGATTCAAAAGGATCTATGTTTTGGCGGGATTGATGTCAATCGGGAAATGAGGATTCGCCAAAACGGGTGAATTGTAATTTTTTCAACAGATGAAATTCCTATGGTGGGAATTGTAAATTCCCTTGATATGAAAGCGAAGTTGGAGACTACGCTTAGTAAAGTTGCATCAGTTAGTGTCTCCACTAACTGAAAACTGCTTAAGGCTGTGACCCTACTATAAAAAGAAGTGCTGTAGGTGCAATATGTTGGTAGCCTCGGGTTTTAACCCGAGGTTAAATGGTATCGTTAGGTTTTTGTTTTGGCGGAATTGATGTCAATCGGGAATTGGCGTTTTGCCAAAACGGTTGGATGATAATTTTTAAAGTATAGGAAAGACCTAGAGTGGCAATTACAAATTCCTGAAAAATAAAAAAGCGTAGATTCAATCTACGCTTAGTCGGATACCTCATAATTAAGACGTCCCGTTATTGGTATTATTTAAACTTTTCTACCGGGAATAAAAAAAGGTTTACGAATTGAATTAAAACGTAAACCTTTTAAATTAATATGAGAAATTAAGAATTAATTCTTGTTAGAACGACCTGCACAAGACATAATTGCACCATGCTCTTTCCCACTTATTAAACCGCTATTTTTCCATGAATTCGAAAGACTTGCCATTGCACTTACAAATTCACCATGGTTCGTATAAGTTCCAGCTTCTAATGCATCTATCATATCAGACATGGTTAAACCACAACTCGAAGTCATGCGATTTTCTACACTGGTATCACATCCCTTAATATCAACCGTAGCTTCCAAATTAGAGAATGGAGTAGGATCATCAACATCCAAGCAACCATCATTATCATCATCTAGATCACAAACATCTCCTTCTAGATCTCCATCATAATCTTCTTGCTCGGGATTGGCTGTTAAGGGACAATTATCATTCTCGTCTAATATTCCATCACCTTCACTGTCTAGATCACCAGGAGTGGTACTTCCAAAAGTTACATCATCAAATCCAATTAAATCTGATGCTCCACTAAAAACAACTGACTTTGCAGTCCCTTCAGAATATATTTTTTAATAGTTAAAGCATGAATTTTTACCTCAACCAAGTCTTAAAGGCTTTCTCTGAAATGGATGCTCAACAATTAGAGGAGCTCTTGGATCCACAATACACCTATCAGGAAGTTCCATTAGAAGTATTTGTGCGAAAACTTGAAAATATTTTTACTGATTTTAGAAAAGAGGGAGATGAATATATGGAGGTCTTATCCGGAAATTGCTGTAACCTTTCCTGTAACCCTGATAAGATCCGTTCAGCGTATCGCTTTGTTGGAAATCAAACAAGGAATAACCTGAGTTTTCGATTTTTATTAGCCCTTACTGATGATCGAAATGATTATGAAATCACCGATATTTTTCATTGTCATGACATAATATGCCATGAGCCAAAGGATTGGTATGGCGAGGCATTTCACTTACACATTCATTTGGATGAGAAACAGGATTATCGGAGTTCTCCAGACCAAACTGTTTATACAGAAATTGTTTTACGAGCCATGTCGGAATTAAATAAAAGCAAAGGCCCATTTACTTTTGAGGAGTTGGAAGCTTGGTTGTTAAAGTTCAGGTCAACATTTGATTTTATCGAAGAAGGAACAGTTGAAGTTCCTCCCTTTGAATCCCTCAAGTGGCGCAGTTTTTCATATTCCTACGGAAGCTTGTTGTGTAACTTTCAGTGCATAAGCAGAATAAAAGAAAAAGGGTATTTAGAAGCTGAATACAGGATACAAGAGTTCAGTGAAAAAGCCTTGATAGAGAACTTTCAAGAGATTGAAAAAATTATCTTTGACGAGCAATGTGAACACTTTTTCTACGACCTTACTGCCGAATAAGGTTACAAGCTACACTTTCAAAAAAAGCTCCTTGAAGGAGATATCTTTAATCAATTTTCAAGATTTTGGGCTTGGTTTATTCCTTTGCAGGAAAAGCTTGTAAAAAAATATTATGCCCTTAATGAAGCCGAAACGGATGAATTTATTGAGGCGGAAGACTATCTTGATCCTGAGCTCACTTTAAAACTCCTGTTTTTTCATATGGATATAAGAAAGAAAGCGAGAGAAAATGGAGAGTACATACCAGTCTGTTTTATCGATATTGATATAAACTATCTTTAAGCCTTACTTCAAAAAATCTTGTCTTGAGGTTCTTAAGTCTATGAATGAATGTTGTCGAAATCATCAAGAAAGGCCAATAAAATCTTATAAAATTACTCAGCCATTTATCATCTTTTTAAACTAATTTTAACTGAAAGAGGTATTTTTAAATCGAAATCTAAATCACCCAGAATGATTAGTCCCAGTTTTTCAAATTTTGCTCCAGGTTCTCGAATCTCCACTCGAGGCGAAGATTTTTTAATAACCGGTTTGATTGAGAATTTTGATGGATCTATGGTTCTCGACGCAGAAGGGATCAGCGAACTGGTAAAGGGTATGAGATTTAAATTTGACACTAAACTGGAATCAGATATTCAAATCATAAATCCGGCAAATACCACATTAGTCGCTGATACAGATTATGGATACAGAAGGACAAAACTCTTTTTAGAGACACATCTTCGAAATAGTAACCACTACGGCAATAAAATACATGTTGCGCACAAAGCTGCTTTCAACTTCTCAGGTTATCAGTTAGTCCCAACTTTGAAGGCCTTCAAGCTCCCTCGACCACGTTTGTTAATAGCTGATGGAGTGGGATTGGGTAAGACCATTGAGGTGGGGATATTTTTAGCTGAAATGATCAAAAGAGGCAAAGGTAAGCGCATCATGGTTTTAGCCTTGAAGTCTATTTTAGGACAGTTTCAACAGGAAATATGGAATCGATTTTCTATCCCTTTGGTAAGACTGGATTCCCATGGTATTGCCCAGATCAAATCGGAGCTACCTGCCAATAAAAACCCTTTTGAGTACTACGATAAGACGATCATCTCTATAGATACGCTGAAGAATAATGCAAAATTCAGACACTATATCGAGAAGTCTCGATGGGATATCATTGTCATCGATGAATGTCATACCGTAGCCAACAGCAGTAGTCAAAGAGGTGATCTTGCACAATTTTTAGCAACCAGGTGTGAATCGCTGATTTTAATCTCAGCAACTCCCCATAATGGTAAGAAAGAGACTTTTGCGAATCTGATCAAGATGATCGAGCCTATAGCCATTCCCAGATCAGAAGAATATAGCAAAGCTGATGTGGAACCATACTATGTGAGAAGGTTCAAGCAGCATATATTGGATGATGATGTTCGGTCCAATTTTCAGGAAAGAAAGATTGTCCCCATCCTTTTAAATATTACTTCTGAAGAAGAGACTTTCCTTTCCAAACAGCAACAAATCAAATTCGAAGCATTAAGTACGCTTCATTTAGAGACTGAGAATAATTTTTATGACGAAAGCACGAGAAAAGAAAAACGCGATTTACTCTTTTCGATAGGGCTTTTTAAGGCCTATATGTCTTCTCCAATGGCTGCACTTCAAAGTATACGTAGGAGGATCGCAAGAATTAAAGAAAGCGGAAAGACTTCCAATAATGCGGAAGACAATATCGCCCTTCTGAAAGATCTGGAGTTGGATATCACTCAGATTTTGGAAAAGAGAAAAGATTCTAAATATGAGGCTTTCAAAGACAAACTGATTGAGTTGGGATGGACTGGGAGACCAAAGGATGAACGTATCGTTGTTTTTGCAGAGCGGATAGATACCATTAAATACTTGCTGGAAAGACTCAAGACAGATTTTGATCTTGATGAAGAATGCATCAAAACTTTCCATGGGGGCTTGAGCGATATAGAGCAGCAAGCTTTAGTGGAAGATTTTGGGAAGAAGGACTCCAATATTAGAATAATGTTGACTTCTGATGCTGGATCTCAAGGAGTCAACTTGCATTATTACTGTCATATAATGTTCAATTATGACATTCCCTGGTCCTTAATTACGCTGGAGCAGCGAAATGGCAGAATTGATCGTTATGGACAAATGAAAACGCCTTATATCCACTATTTAATTGCAAAATCGGATGTAAAAGGAATAAAGACAGATTTTCATATCCTCGAAAACTTAACCAAAAAGGAAGAAGAAGTATATAATAGTCTTGGTGATGCGGCTTCTGTATTTAAGTTATATGATAGCAAGGCAGAAGAAATCAAAGTAGAAGAGGCTATTATAAATCAGAATGAAGACTTTTTCTTTGGTTTTCAAGCTCCGGAAGTTTCAGACGAAGATCTGTTTGGTGGAGATTCTGATATAACTCAGAGCTTTGTGGAGACTGAGCCTTTGGCACCGCAACTATCCTTATATGCCAGTGATGGGCAATATTACAGAGATCTGATTGAGCAGTTGAAGGCTGAAAAGCTAATGGGATATGATGAGGCCGAGTTTGTAGATAGTGCCTATTTGGAGATTAAAAACACCAAGGAACCAAATAGGGTATTGTTTGATCTACCCAAAGAAGCCAAACCTGCACTTCATGACATTTATAGGCTTTCCTTGGACAAGGAAACAGTTCAAAATGCAATTTCAGAGGCACGTAAGAAAAAAGGAGAGTGGGCTAAATTTCAAATGCTCTATGACCTCCATCCGGTTATTCGTTTTCTGATGACCAAACTGGAAGCATCTGTGGATAAGGATGTCGCACTTGTGGCCAGACATAGTAAGATTCCAATAGATACGGCCTGGTATATAATCCATGGACAGGTTAGCAATAACCTCGGCCAGTCGGTTATTTCAGACTTCTTTGCGGTGCCGATGAAAACCTCAGGCGGCCTGCAGCAAAAACCTATTTCATTGGAAAAGTTTATTCAAGCTTATGGCATAAACCAAGCACTGCTGACGCAACAAATTGAGACATCTCACTTGGAAAACTTAACTAAAATGCTTTCTGATGTGATAGATTTCTCTAAGGAACTGCATATGAGACAGCTTCAACAAATAAAAGAGCTGGAGATGGAAAAACAGCTCGCAGTCTATGATGAAAAGTTGAAAAACTGGAGAAAAACTGCCAAAGATCAAGTCGAAATCAGTTATGCTGAACGAACTGAGACCCCTTTTTTAAGAGGGAAAAAGGAAGATGAAATACATTATATCGAAACCATTAACAGCAAGTCCAGCCAATACAACACGGATCCGAATTCCCTGAATAATGAGCACCACTTGAAAGTAATTGCGGTGTTTTATAATGCTTCCCCTAAATGAATCAGCAAATAATCAAAGATTATATCGCCGACTATAAGCGGGAATTTGGGAGAATCAATAGAGAAGAAATTTATAAATGGAAAGCAATCAAGCATTTTCAGGAGCATTTTGACTTAGAGGCTCCTAACCTTTCAGCTAATCTTGATACTTCTCTACATGAAGCTAAAAATCTTCTTGTCTCTGGAAATTATTTCCCGAATGCCGTGCTTGTTAAAAATGCAGCAATAGCGCCCGAAAGAGTTCGAGAAATGTTTAGGATTCTTTTCGATGAGGATTTTGATTTGAAAGCGAGAATCGAAAGTTTCATGGCTGACTTTAAGGTTTTGAATAGGGAAAACTATGGTGAAGACAATGATTATCAAGATCACCGTGCCATCATAGTCTATTTGGTTTTGCGATATCCTGAAAGATACTTTTTGTACAAATTCAGCATGTTCAAGGACTTTGCTCAAATCGTAGATTACCCATTCCAGCCTAAACAAGGGAAAATAGAGAATATAGGACAATTCAATACGCTCTGTGATTTTGTTAAGGAACAGATTGAAAATGATCAGGAATTGCTAACGATGCATGCCCGTCGATTAGATGGCAGCTGCTATAGAGATAGGGAGTTAAATGTTTTGACTCAGGATTTCATCTATGCTGTAGTAAAGCATTTAAAACGCCCTATTCCTGAAGGAAGGATAAATGATTTACCGACTGCAACATCTTTAAAACTTCAGAAGGCTGGGGAGTTAAAGCTGAAAAGTGCGCTGCCTACTTTCAGGGGAGCTCTGATTAATCATATTCAAAATGATATTGAAAATAAACGTACTGGTGATGCGGGAGAACTTTGGGTGGTCAGGTATGAAGAAGAATATCTCATAAGTATCGGTAGGTCTGATCTTGCCAAAAAAGTCAAACACGTAGCTAAGAGTGAGGGTGATGGATTGGGCTATGATATTTTGTCTTTTACTGAGGATGGAGAGGAAAAATATATCGAAGTCAAAACCACAAAGGGAGACTTTCATTCTACCTTCTACATTACCCGGAATGAATTGGAGTGGAGTAAGCTCCACCCTGGTAAATACTACCTCTACCGACTTTACCATTTCAAGGATAGTACAGGGCCGTCAGATTTACATATTTTGACTGGAGACTTATCTAACATTTGTCAAGTCGCTATATCGTATCAGATCAATTTGGAACAAAATAAACTATTAGAATAGATGACAGAAGTATTTTTATTTGGTTTATGTTTCCCTAAATAATTATTTTTTGTCCCCAATAAATATGAGTATTCAACACAGACTTGAAGAAATAAAAGATAAGAAAAGCTACAGCAGTCCTGCAAAGAGGATAATGGATCATCTAAAACCTATCCTGAGTAAATCAAGCGAAATGAAAAAACGCTGGATTTGGGAACTGATGCAGAATGCCACTGATTTGGGTGATTCCATTAAAATGAAAGTAGAGATTTTCCAAGACAAATTAGTCTTTAGTCATAATGGAAAAAACTTCACATTATCTGAAGCATTTGACTTGATTATGCCTGATTCATCCAAAGATGAAAACCGCGAAGTGAAAAAAAGTGTCATAGGGCAATTTGGAACAGGATTTCTTTCAACTCATATTTTATCTAAAAAAATTGGCGTACAAGGAGTAGTAGAAGAAAACGGAGAATATTTCTCCTTTAATTTTAATCTGGACAGAAGTGAAAGAACTAATAAAAACTTCCTGATAGAGTCAATAAAAACTTCGGAGAATCAATATAGGTCCTCCTTAAAAAAATTAAGAAGTGTTCCTTCCGGTGAATTTCAAACTCATTTTACCTACTTCATCAATGAGACTTATGATTTAATAGATGGTCATCATATAGTCAATGAAGGAATAAAAACTTTGGAAGAGCTGATTCCTTATGTCCTGACTTTTCGTCCTGAAATCGAGGAATTGATGGTTATAGATCATCGAAATAACGTTCCTCCTATTTCATACCGAAGAGAAGACTTGCATAGTGATATTGAGGGCCTTTACCTGATCAATACCATTGTATTTCAGAGTGGCAAAAAAATTGAGGAAATTTTGATGGGTAATATCTTGACCAAAGATGCTGAGATAGCATTTCCCATTAAACGCATTAAGGAAAATCAATTCCGACTTCTACCGTATCCTAAAAATTGCCCAAAACTATTCTGTGCATTCCCTATGATAGGGACGCATGAATTCAGTCTTCCATTTGTTCTTAACAGTGAAAATTTTGAGCCTAATAGGGAACGAGATGGTGTTGGTATCTCTGAATATGATCTGCTAAATCGTCAGATATTAGTTCAGGCTAAAGATACTTATCTAAAACTTTTGGAAACCATTCAGGATCATAAATGGCTAAATGCCTATCATGTATGTAAATTAAAACCAGCCGTCATCTCCGATCCTGATAACAAAAAATGGTTTAATTCTACGATTGGAGATTTTTTGAAAGAGGGGATTAGTGATTATGGGTTACTTGAACTTGACAAAAGTTTAAATCCAGAGGAACTTAAACATCTTGGGTCAATGTATGTCCCATTTGTTGAAAAATCTAATAAATCCAAAACTGAGATACTTGAAGGGATTTTCAACATTGCCATTCAAATTATCCCTAAAGAAATTCCTGGGAAATCAACTTACAAGCAATGGTATAATGCCTTAGACTTTACCATTTTCCCCTCTGAAAAATTAGACCTGAAAAAACTGTGCGAGCTTGTAGAGCCAAAAATGAAAACGGTAGCAGAAGTTTCAGAAGAATTAAAAATTAGTCAAGAATCTGTTTTGGATGTTTACAAAGAACTAACTCGATTTATAATAAGTCAAGATGCAATAGAGCTTTTAGATAAACATACTCTAATTATTTCTCAGAGCCTGAAGTTCTGTAAACTAAAAGGCCTTAAAATTGACAAGATTAAGTCAAAAGGAGTGATAAAAAAGCAAATTGAACTCATCAAAGACATCAACTTCGACCTTTCAGGAATTGATGTTCGAGACAAATTGATTCATAAAAACTTCGAATCCATAGTAGACCTATTGGATGAAGATGAGACCATCGGGTTTGATAGTTTTGTTACGGAAACAGATAGCCTTCTAAGAGATTTTGATGGGGATTTCAAGGATGAAGATTTTCTATTAATACTGAAAGACCTGTTTTCTTGGTATGGTAAAAGTGGGATTGATGAAGCGAGGCTATCTAAACTTATGCCGTACTTCTCAGCTAATAAGTCCCAACTTTATTTGAATACAAAGACTCCGGAGGAATTAGAATTTGCCTTTGATATCGAGATCAGTGGAAAGAGTGAAGTGCTTGCAAAAATTGCAAAAAGTAAAATAAGTAAGGAGGAGCTGGAATTATTTGCAAATAATACTGACTTGATCCATTCATTTTTAAATTTGACCAATGACACTGTACCAGAAAATCCTGACAAGAAATTGGGAAACATTGGCGAGGAATTCATCTATAATTACCTGACGAAAAAGTTTGGTAAAGATAGAGTCATCTGGAAAGATGCTTCCGAATATGACTTTATAGTACTTGAAAAGGATATCAAAACCGTCAAGTATTACCTCGATGCAAAAACTACCGGAAGAGCAATTTCCAATAGCGACACTGTACCATTTTTTATGAAAATGGCACAGTGGAATTTTCTGGAAAGAAATGAAGCTCTGAGTAAGTACATCATTGCAAGAATATTCAAAAAGGGAAATTCTTGGGAAGTGAAATTCATTAAGTTAACAAAGGAAGCTGTCTAAAAATCATAAGGTTCAACCATGATCAAATTCATCCAAAACACCGGAGACTTTTTTGCCGCCAATTACTTTGACGAGGACTTTACCAAAAAGGTACTTGAAAAAACAGGCTATGCTTTTGAGGATATTAAGGTATTTCAAAAACGTATTACCGCGCTAAAGGATCGATATTTCAAGTTCAAACAAGCGTATTTGGAGGAAAACTGGAGAGTCAAAGACAAAATCACCGAAACCCATAATTTCCATACTGCCCTCCTCAATGCCCTTGGGTATCCTGGAGATCGGCCTGAATACGAGGAGCTTTTTCATGTGGATGAAAAGACCGTCCTCCCCATCCGTCATACGCTCTATCGGGGAGATAAACCATTCCTGATGATCATGGAAATGCGTGCTTTGATCAAAGAAGGCGATGAGGATCCCGATGGACTCTTTGAGCAGCAATACCATTCGGAGGAAGATAACTATCGAAAAGATCAAGGGAACGGCGACACTTCCTTAGGCAAAGGAATCAACCCACCTCAAAAATATCACCGCTCGCAATGGGATAATGTGTTCAAGGTACCGCAGGGTTTGACCATTTCCCCGATGATTATCAACAAGGCTGTTTCATTACTTTTTCAGCTCGATCAACATCGAAGACCCAGTTACATACTACTCTGTGCAGGAAATGTGTACTACTTACTTGAGATGGAAAAGTGGGAAAGGGGTTCTTACCTGACTTTTGATCTGGAGGAGCTCTTCTCTGAAGGAACAATCAAGCGGGAGTACTATTCACTTTTTTATTTCCTACTGGCTAAGGAAACCCTCGCTCCCAATTCTGAAATAGTGCTGATGGAGCAGCTGGATGAAGATTCTCATAAATCTGCTTATGAAGTCACCCAAGACTTAAAAGAAGGGGTAATCCATGCGGTGGAAGCTTTGGCTAATGAAGCAGTTTACTTTTTGAAGAATCAAGCTGCAAGAGACAAGATCCAAGAGGAGGAAATTGAGAATGAAGAATTAAGCATTGAGAATGGGCCGTCTATCAATGCTGATGTGCTGAAGAACGAATGCCTGAATTATGTGTATCGCTTGCTGTTTCTTTTCTATGCCGAGTCGAGGAATGACTTGGATATCTTGCCTGCAGATGATCCGGTCTATCAGCATGGGTATTCTCTGGAAATGCTCCGCGATCTGGAGCAAGTGCCACTCAATACCGCAAGTTCGCAAAACGGCCATTTCTTTCATGAATCTTTAACCCGACTCTTTCACCTGCTGAGTACCGGTTATCGGGAGAAGGCCGATCAAGGGAGAAATCGGAGTTTCAAGGTCAGACATCTGGACTCTCCACTCTTTGATGACAGTAAACTGGAAATCCTTCCTCATGTCAAAATAAGGAATATTATTTGGCAGGATGTGATCTGCCAGCTTTCACTTTCCCGCAAGCAAAAAGGGAAGTCTCGTGGGCGAATTTCTTACTCCAACTTAGGGATCAATCAACTTGGGTCGGTTTACGAAAGCTTGCTGGCTTTCCGTGGATTCTTTGCTGAGACGGATACTATCGAAGTACATCGCAAACGAAAGGATAAAGAGACTTCTGAGAAAGTCGCTCGCACGGATGGTTCTTACCTGGTTCCCCGTCACCGTTTTGACGATTTCGATCCTGATGAAATCTACCGTGAAAAAGACGACAAGATGAAGATCATTCCTCAGGGAACTTTCATCTACCGACTCTCTGGTAGAGATAGACAAAAATCCGCTTCTTACTATACCCCTGAGGTGCTGACTGAATGTACAGTAAAGTACACCCTGAAGCCAATTCTCGAGCGCTTGGACAAAGGAGAAATGAAAGCCTTGGAGCTACTTGAACTGAAAATCCTTGAACCTGCCATGGGAGCAGCCGCTTTTCACAACGAGGTGATCGACCAGCTCGCTGAGGCATATCTGAGCTATAGACAGCAAGAACTCAAACAAAAAGTGGCTCCTGACAAGTATCGGGAAGAACGTCAAAAGGTCAAAGCCTACATCGCTTTGAACAATGTGTATGGGGTGGATTTAAACCCTACTGCGGTGGAACTGGGGAAGCTTTCGCTTTGGCTGAATGTGATCCATCAGGATATGCAGACTCCATTCTTTGGCTATAGACTTGGCGTAGGAAATGCCGTGGTGGGCGCTTGGCTGAAAGTGTACAAATCAAAAGACATATTATTTGACTCCAAAAATAAACGAGCCAAAAAAGAATGGTGGGACAAAGCTCCCGAGCATATCAAAATAGGTAAACGAAAGGAAAATGAAATCTACCATTTCCTGCTACCTGACAAAAATATGGTTCCTTCTGCAGGGATCAAATTATTAAAAGAGGCCCATTCCGGGGAAGCAAAATGGGTTTCCGAATGGAAAAAAGAATTCTGCAAACCCATAGAAGAAAGTGAGTTCCGAAAGCTAAAGCATCTCGCTGTGGGAATAGATCGGCTACTGGAAGAGCACTACCAGTTCCAGGCATCTATCAATGCGGAGACCAAAATCAGGGATACCTTCTTCGGAGCTTATGATGAAGGGGAACAGGTAGTACTAACCGCAAAAAGCTATCGAGAAAAGGAAAAACTGGCCAATAAGCGAACTGAAAGCAATGCACCTTACTACAAGCTGAAAATGGTAATGGACTATTGGTGCAGCTTATGGTTTTGGGATATGCGGGAGGCAAGACAACTGCCAACCCGAGGAGAATGGCTGGATGATATAGAGGCGATTCTGAATATGGATCTTGAAACGCTGGAAGCTAAACAGCCCGAAGGAGGGTATTTGATACCTCCCAAGCCAGTACAATCTAATCTATTTTCAACACCTGAGCCTGAGCAACTTTCACTAAGAACATACAATAAAAATAAAGGAGAAACACTCAAGGAACTTTCCAAAAAAATGGATAAAGAGCGTGTCAGCCTCTTTCTCAATAACCGCTCCCAGATCGTACAGAAGCTTTCCGAGCAATACCGCTTTTTCCACTACCAATTGGAGTTTATAGAGGTATTTATGCAAAGAGAAGGATTCGATGTAGCAGTGGGAAATCCTCCTTGGCTGAAGGTTACTTTTGAAGAAAAAGGACTGATGTCCGAAGTCTTTCCTGAGCTACAAATCAGAAAGGTGTCTGCACCTCGGGTACGTAAATTGCAAGCTGCGTTTTTGGAAATAGAGAATCAAAAAGAGGCCTACTTCGAGGAGTATATAGGAACAGAGGCCGCTTCAGTATTTATGAATGCACATCAAAACTACCCGCTCCTTGCTGGTCAACAGACAAACCTTTATAAGTGTGTACTGGAAAATGGATTGAATTGGATTTCCGACAATGGGTTTCTGGGATTGATTCATCCTGAGGGTGTTTACGATGATCCAAATGGTCAGCCTCTTAGAAAAGAAATTTACCCAAGATTGAAATATCATTTCCAGTTTAAAAATGAGTTAATGCTCTTCAACGAGATTGATCATCATAATTTTTATAGCACGAATATTTATTCTGGCAAAAAAGCAAAGCCTGATTTTAAATCCATTAATAATCTTTTCCATCCATCTACTATTGACGGCTGTTTTATTCATGATGGTAGTGGTACAGCCGGAGGATACAAGATCAAGGAAGAGAATTCAGGTAAAATGATATGGAATATCCGACCCCATCAATCCAGGGTCGTAAATATAACAGACCATGAGCTCAAAATCTTAGCGCAGACGTTTGAAGGATCAGACGATTGGGAGTCTACTAAGTTGGTAAGTATTCACGCCAAAGAAATAATTCAAGTATTAAGAAAATTAGGATCCTTTAAATTAAAGGTTTCAAGTTTTATTCATAAAAACTCAATGGGATGGGATGAAAACCTAGCCCAACAAAAAGGAATAACTTTAAGAGATACCTCATTCCCTGATTTTGATAATTTGCAGTTGATCTATTCAGGGCCTCATTTTTTTATAAGCAATCCTTTTTACAAAACACCAAGGGAGATTTGTTCTTTAAATTCTCACTATGATGAAATTGATTTGAAGGAGATTACCGATGATTTCCTTCCAAGAACCAATTATATACCGGCTGAAAAGTTAGAAGTTTTTCGGACAAGAATTTTTGGTTTAAAGTCAATTATAAACTCGAACGGTGAAACAGTGGATGATAATTGGATTGATTATTATAAAGCTGCTTTTAGCCGCAGGCTCAGTAATTCTGGTGAAAGGACTCTTCAACCAACTCTTATTCCACCAAAAGTATCTCACATAAATACGGTAATTTCTACAATTTTTCAAGATGAGGAAAAGACAATTGAATTAGTTGGTATTTCAAGTTCTTTAGTTTTGGATTTCTTTATTAAAACAATTGGAAGACCAGACTTATATGATTTTGTTATCAAGACTTTGCCGTTAGGAATAGCTGTGAAATTCAAGCCTTCCATATTCTCACGAACTCTTTTGCTGAATTGCCTGAATATAAACTACGCATTATTGTGGGAGCGAAACTGGCGGGAAGAATATGCAAGTGATACCTGGGCTAAAGAGGATGGCAGGCTCAAGTCTTTATCTACGCTCGGGCAAGCATGGACTTGGGACACACCGCTACGGAACTGGTTCGAGCGTAGGCAGGCATTGGTGGAGATCGATGTGATTACCGCTATGGCTTTGGGACTTACGCTGGAGGAATTGACCCTGATCTATAATGTACAGTTCCCAGTCCTACAGCAGAACGAAGATGATACCTGGTACGATCAGAAAGGAAATATCGTGTTCACTTGCAGCAAAGGTCTCACCGGAGTAGGGCTCGACCGCGCCGATTGGAACGAGATCAAAGAAATGAAAGCAGGCGAATCCTACGAGCACACCATCACCAAGTCCGAACTCTACTACGGCAAAGAAGTCATCTACTATGCCCCATTCGACAAATGCGATCGAGTAGAAGATTATAAGGAGGCTTGGGGAGTGTTTGAGAAGAGGTTTGGGGGAAATAATAATTGATTTAAAAATATTATAATGAAAGAATTTGGAGTAATTATCCAATACACAAATACACCGAGTGGAGATAAGATAGGCTATATAGAAAATCCGAAATTTTCATCTGTATTTTTCTTAAGTAATTCTTCTTCAAGATCACCTAATGTGGATCAGTTCAAGTCTGGGATGGTGGTTGGCTTTTCACCTATTTCTTCATCCAGTTCCTTAGGGAAATGGGAAGCGAATGAAGTTTTCTTGGTAGATGTAAAAAAGGATTTAGCCCAACTGGTAGACTTGTATTTAAGGTCATTCCTTGATCCCCATCTCAAGGAATGTTTTCCAGAGTATATAAAGGGATTGTATCATGAGGTAAAAAGACTTTTAATTAGAATTCAAAATGATGAATCCATTGAAGTCTATTTCAAGCATTTTATTAGTGTATTGAAGAATTATCTATCAGCTCATAAAACTATTTCGAAGTTTAAAGCTGTAGAAATTTTAAAGATTGGAAATTCGTTATTCCCGCGATTTCATATAGAATTCTCGTCAGTGATTTCTCAGGCCATTACGGCTGAAGATCATTTTTATCTGTGGGATAAATCCCTCACCCAAGTTCTACCTATTAAATATTTAATCAATACGGAGGCCGTCTTGGATGAGGGGAGCTTCATCGCAATAGCCCAAAAAGCAAATCCAGATGATTTAGTAAACCTATTTATCTTTCAAATAGAATCGTTTTTGGGCGAAGACTTTATTCAGGCTAAAAAGATCAAGGTTGTTTTTCAACATGCAAAAAAAAGATTAGGAAGTAGGTATGAAAGGTTTCTTGAATCTGTCACGTATCAACTCAGCGGGGATCTCGCTCTCGAGTTTTGGAAAGAAGAGCTGATTAATAATTGTCCAATCGAAGTAGTTTTAAATGAATGGAGTCTGGATAAAACTGATTTGACACAGCAGATTTTCATTAGATTTAAAATCTCTGAAAAGGAATTATTGTCAAAGATGCTTCATGACAAACTGGTAGCGAACTATGATCACAAAATACTGTCACTGAAGAATCTTAAATTTTTTTACAGTTTGATTCAGCAAAATTTCTCGCCTGAATTTCAATTTGAATTGGCAGAATCCTTTTTGCCAACTCTAAATCTTGAAGATAGAATTCAAATTTGGTATCATGGGTTTGAAGAAAACTTGCCCATAAATGCAATCATTGAAAAATACTCTTACTATGGGCCTGATTCATATGTCCTTGTGTTTGACAAGGCAAATAAGGATGAGATTATAAACTTTGTTAGAGCAATCCTATATGAACAAATTGAAGAACTAACAGACATTGAAAGGTTTTTATGCATAGCTGATTTCCAACAGTTTTCAATTCTTAAGGGTACTCAGTTGGACCCAGTTATTGCAAAGGACTTTTATGATTTATGTTCTCCTTATTTGAAACTCAAGTTATGGTTAATTGATTTTCTTCCGTTTTTGGACTTCGGATTATTCAAGCCTCACATCATCACGTTGAGCACAGCTGAGCAGCATGATTTTTTCAAGAAAGTAATGAATTATATCCATCAGGGCAAATACTCAATTTCAGTTGAAGAACTCACCTCACTGAATCTGATAGATTACCAATTAGCTAAGCAATTAGAAAAAATCGATGGCCAGAAACTGGATTACAGTCTCAGTATCGTACTTGATATTCTTCAAACACTCAGTCATGAAAATAATTTAAAAACTCCTTTTGAGCTCAAGAAAAGACTTTCTGAAATAGTTTTAAATCAAATACAAGGTCCTGAGGATGTTTTGGAAATAAAGGGGTTCTTTGATGAGTGCAAGGGACGGGCAATCATGCACAAAGTTGAGAAAAAGGATTCTCAAGGGAACGTTGAGATTGAGCATGTGGTAATTAGAAAGGAAGAATTAAAACCAATTAACCATTTGATTTGTGATGGGCGAAAGGCTTTTGAAAAAGACTCTGAAAAGCGCAGTATTGAGAAAAACTCAGGTAAGGAATTTTGGTGGTGTGCAAACCAAATTTGCTTCCTGCCATGTAGAAATTTTAAAGACCCTGTAAACTGGAAAAATTATGCCATTCAAGATTTTTTAAACATTCTCAATATTCAATATTCAGAATCAGACCTTGAGATTTATCTAAGCATGATCAACAAGGTAAATCGATTTCTTGAGCATCTTAAATGCCGAAGTTGCAAACATGTTTTATATCCTTCTAAGCAGAGTAACTACGCTTTTTATGGAGTGAATCATTTTCACTGCCAAAATGAACATTGCGAAGAAAAGGGAAGAGAAATTTATCTAACACATTGTTTAAATGGCAAATGCGACTCAACTATTGATAGTAGGGATTGTGTACGATGTGTTCCAGAAGGATATCATCAGAAAAGTTGCGGTTGGTATGTATGTAATGGCTGCCATGCATGTTGTAGTTCTCAAAAGTTAGACCATAGGAAGTATGTTGCCGAAGAGGTGAATAAAACAGAGTACACTTGTCATTCTCAAGGTCATAAAGATCAGGGAATTATAAGTTGCAATAAATGTGGGAATTCGATGGAAATCTATGAGCCCAAGATTGAAGAGTTAAACCGGATTCTAAGTTGGTTTATAGAAAATAGAGAGACTTCTGATCAAGTAGTTAAATCAGGGAAAAGTAAGTTTGACAAATGGTGGTTTAGATTAAAAGCCAAGGATAGTAATACCGATGCGTTTTTTGAAAAAGTTAAACACTATAAGCGGATAGGATTTAATGTCCCTGATCTGGAAGTTGGGAAAGATCACTTCTTAATCTCAGAACCTATTAATTTCAGTAGCCAAAAAACTAATGAGATTGAATGTAAGCACTGTGGAAATAGAGTTGATTTCAATGAATTCCCTGAAAAAAGAGCCATCATGAAGGGGTATTATGAAACCGCAAATCTTTAAATCTCTACGGTTATGATCATTTCACCTACAGTTAATTATCCGTAGCCAATTTTTAGATCACAAGCAATAAGTTAAATTTTAATTGATATCAGTTTTTGTTATGAAGAGTCAAAAAGAAGTAATTGAATTTTTAAGGGGTTTTTGGAAGGTTAAAAGCTTTGATTTTGAAGCTCAGTTCAACATAAACCCTAATTCAGGTAAGGGTAATTTTTGGGATATAAAAAACCCAAATACCAAGGAGATTTTACTTCATCCTGAAAATCAAAGCCCACTAAAAGTTGGCGCCCCTCCGGAAGGTGATTTTGAGATTGGAAAATATTATAATATCAGGATTTTTGTACCTAACGATGGAGTCAGAGAAAAATTCGGAAATGATTATGTCTTCTTTTTAGATGTTAAAAATAGACCGCCGGAGGAAATTAAATTAACACCTATTGAATTTATCCAGCAGATCAATACAGAATACAGTTCTGCAATAGGAATAGCTAAAGAAACTCTTGCAGGAGCGGTTAAAAGAATTTCTTATGACATTAGCAGAAAACCCGAAACCTTCATTTTTGAATTGCTCCAAAATGCAGATGATTATCCTGATCCAGCTAAAGACAAGGTAAATGTAAGATTTGTAATCACTGATAATTTTTTAATTGTTAGCCATAATGGTCTTCCATTTAGTCCGGCAAACGTTCGTGCAATCTGTTCTGTGGACGCTGGAAATAAACAGTTTGACATGAATAAGACTGGCTATAAAGGGATTGGGTTTAAGTCGATCTTTAAGTTCTCCAATTATGTAGTTGTTAATTCTGGAGGTTTTACATTTAGATTTGATGAGTTCTATCACAAAAAAAAAGGTACTGATACATTCTGGCAATTAATTCCAAATTGGACTGAAAAAGACGAATTACCACCCATATATAATCATCCTCAATTTACTGATCCTAATGTAAGTTTTTGTATCAGACCTAAAATAGGCTCGGTTGATATAGAAGACATTCAAGCTGTTTTCAAGGATATTTTTAGGGATGAAAGGGTATTGCTTTTTTTAAGACACGTTACTTCTATCGATTTTTCAGGAATTAATGGAGAAGCCTTTACACATTCGGTTTCAAAATCCAAATGGGAGGTAAGCGATCTTTTGGAAATTAAGGTATCAGAATCAATTCGAGAAATTGTAAATAAGCAGATAAAGGATGGAGATGGACGAGTTCCAGATAAATTCCAAGATATTCAATTCTCATCCATAAGATTTGCTACTGTCTTTTCAGAGGGCAAAATTTTTCCAAGTAAGGATACCAGAGTTTTTGCATATCTCCCCACCGATGTAAATCTTGGATTTCCCTTCCTTATTAATGGAGATTTCATTCCGGATGGTTCTCGCCATCTCATCCACATGGATTTAAAATGGAATGGTTACTTATTTGAAGAAGCAGGAAAGCAGTTCGTTTATTGGCTGCAAATCCTATCAGCAAAATATAATAGCCCTGAGTTCCTCATTCTCATTCCCGATTTCGGGACACTTATTGAAACTACTCTTGAAAAGGACAAAAAGCTTATTTTAGAGCAATTCAAAAGTGGTTTTGAGCACACTTTATCAGAGGTAGCATTCCTTCCGGATTTAGATGGGAATCTTCAAAAAATAGAAGATCTCACAGTAGATAGTTCTAATTTACTTTCTCTCCTTGGTGAAGACAACTTCAGGAAATATCTTTTTATCGAAGGCCCAATACTCGCTCCTACTTTTGCAAACTCACCAGATATCAATATACTTTTAGAGAGCTATGAGTTTGGAGAACTATTAACTCATGATGCAATTTCTTCTCTTTTGGAAAATGAGGATTTCACAGAATATCTATTAGATTCTGATCAAAATTTTTCATTCATCTCCTTTCTCAATGATCAAGGAGTTATTAATGATTATTCAGATCAGTCAATTTTCCTCTCTTTTGATGGGAATCTTAAAAGTGGCGATGAGGTATATTTCAGTTTGGGCGAAGATGCCACTCTTTTGGACTGGTTGGATATTCCGGTACTAAACGAAAAGTTGAACCAACTGGAATTCTTGAAGACCACAGTAAAAACTTACTCACCCATAGCCTTTATCAAAGATGAAATTTTAGACTCTGAGACAGCAAAAACAAATACCAAAGTTTTTAAAAATAATCAAAAGCTTTTTCAACTACTTTTCAAACATCATGAAATTTTACCTGAAAAGGATTTCTTTGATGAAACCCAGTTCAGGATATTCCCTGTATTTGACCGAAACAAGGGATTGATTTCCAATTTTAACAATAGTAGTTTCTTTCTAACCAATAAGGAAATCAATGAGCTAATTGATAGTCATGCTATTCCGGTTTCATTGGTAAAGATTATTAATCCAAAAAATTACTTCCAAGATGAGGTATCTACACGAGATTTTTGGGCAAAACTTGGAGTGGCTGAGTGGTCAGAAGAAAGCGCCTTACCATTGGCCAAAACTATTTTTTCCAATTCCTTAGTCATCCATACGCATTTCACTGAAAACTTAGAATATGTAAACGGAAGTAAAAAACTATGGCAGTTCATTTTTAAAACCTTATCCAAGGAGTCGGGAGAAAACCAAAAATCATACAGGGAGAACGCTTCTAAATTACCGGTATTAACAACAGAAGAGGAAGTAAAGGCACTTCAGGATTGCTATCTGTCAGCAGAATACACTGGAAACAATTCATTGGAAACGCTCCATGAAAACCATCCTGAAATTGAAATAAACTTTGTTTCAGACAATTACATAAAGGATGATAAAGTCAGCGACTGTTCAAGAATTTTTCGAACATTCGGAGTGAAGACTGAATCAAAAGATTTTATAGCTGAATACATCCTTCCTGAAATTGAAAATATCCCTGAAGATGATTTAATTTCCTACACCCAATTGATTTTCTTGAACCGAAACTATTTCACAAAAGAGATAAGTGAATTAAGTATTAAAATTAAGACAATGTCGGGCGTTTTAATTGAAGCAAAGGATGCGATTATAGGTGTTCATTATTCAATAGAGAGTAAAGATGCTGAAGTCCTTTCATCAATAACGCTTGAAAACCTAATTTCAGAAGAGTATAGCAATCAATCTCTTCCTCAATGGTCAGAATTTTTCGAATCGTTAGGGGCTAAAATCTTAAAAACTAAAGAGGAAGCAATTCAAGAAAAATTAGATGAATTGACGTTTTATCAAGGTGAGGAAGAAACATGGCAGGATCACCAAGTTTTAATAAATGACCTGATAGGGTTATATAATTCAAAACAATTAACTAAAGAGCATTATTCATCATTGCAATATTTAAGTCTAATTACAAAAGATACAGATAAAAAATCTGTGGCTTGTACGCTGTTTTTCTCTTCAGAATACAATCCGAAAGTTGATTTTGAGAAAATGATCAATTCTGAATCTGTTAAAAGCAGATTCATTTCTCCAAATTATCTGAAATTCAACAAGGAAGTCAAATCTTTATTAATACAAATTGGAGTCTTTGATAATTTTAAAATAGAAAAGCGTAATAAGGTTAAAAGGGAGAAAATAAATTTGACGTACCTCAACTACCTTGAATTAAAGTTTCCAATTATTAAACAAAATGCAAATCAATACGCGAGCTTACATAGCATTGAATCTTACGTTAAATTAGATTTAGATGAATTCATTGAAATGTATGAATTCAATAAAGGTTTCTGGAAAACATTTTCAATTCGACAAGATTTTCAAAATAGTGTTCTGACTAAGATAAAATATAATTGTAGCAACTCTTTTTTCAATGTTGAAAGTTTGATTTTGTGGCAAATTCAGAATCAAAACAGTATTCCTTGCCAAGATGGCGAGTCCAGAAAACCCAGTGAGATATATACATATAAGTTAAATGAATTACTGAATGATAAAGCACTTCTACCCCTAATTGATCTTTCGGATTTACTGTACCAAGGACAATCGGTAGAAAAGTTACTTGGTTTTAAAACTGACCTTGATCTAAAAGCCTGTTTATCCATTTTCGAGGAGCAACCATCAGTTACCAGCTTGAGGAAAACAAATGTCTGGCAGACATTGATTAAGATTTTAGAAAATTCATTTTCTACTCGTGAAGAAGTTTTAGCTTTTCAAAGATTTAGAGAAGAAGGATTCCTACCAAATCAATTGGGAGAATGGAAACTAATCTCTGAACTACACTTTATAGATGAGAGCATTGACATTGGAATAACTAAGGCTCCAAACCTCATTCATGATGACCTGAGAAGAATAGCAGAAAAATTTAATATAACAGCTCTCACTTCAAAAGATTTTAAACCGCAATTTAAAAATTTAGCTTCGGAAGGATTTAAAGATTTATTCCTGTCACGTTTGAAGTTCATTGCGCTAATTGAATCTCCAGAACGATTGGAGGATAAAAAAGCTGAATTTCAGGCTATTTTGGCTCCATTATCATTCTATAAAGCCAATAAAATTGAATTGGCATGTCACAAGACTGAGCCAGCTATTGTAAACTCCGAAAAGCAATTCTTAATTCTTGAATCAGCGATTTACTATTTAAGAAGTTGGCACAGCCCATATTCAGACGAGCTTTTCAAGTTTGTGAAAAAACTTCTGGATCTAAAAAAAGTCAGTGAGAAAACATTAAAGGATATTTTGATTTGGTCAGAGTTGGAGCTTTTTGAGCTTTTCGATGAAAAAAATATCGAATATCCATCTGAGTGGAATCCTCTTCCAAAATCTTCTGATGAAGACATCTTAGAGGATGAGAACGAATTTAAGGAAGATTCAATAAATGATCCAAAACAGAGTAATCAATCAAGTAATTCTGATGATGGCAATACTTTCAGTGAAAAAAGCACTTCCTCCCAATCCCAAGGAAATAAAGGTAGAGAATCAGAGCTTTCCATTGCTGAAAAAATGGAATTGGAGAGCCTTCTTGGTAGAAGTATATCTCCAGAAGAAATGTCAGATAGCTGGTTCAATGCATTTATAAGAGCAATCCATTATTATGAAAATCATGACTTTGATTTGAGTAACATCAAATCAAATCTGGAAAATAGCATTAGAAAAAGGATGATGCAGAATATTCAGAATAAAAGAACTGGGGAATCAAAAACCATCCTTGTCCGATCTGCTAATAGCGGGATGCTCAGGCTGAAATACAACGCATGGTTTGATTTGAATATCAATAACACAGAGCTTTTCGTAACCACTGGAAATGGTATTGGAGAATTCATAATCTACAAGGATCCAAATGAATTGGCTAATGGGAGTGATGACAGCTTGGTTATGAAGCTGGATGGAGTGGATAAATATGTAGAGATTGAATCTCTTCTTCAGGGTGAATATAGCTCAGAGGAAAAAAAATATTCTTCATTCGAGCTATTCTTCAGGGTTCCCGGAAATAATTATCATCAAAGCATTTTTGAAAGCATCTATAATAAAGAAAGCAAAAGGAAGGTAATTACTGGTTTGGACTAATGAAAATACCAATTTCTAAACAAATAGAATTTCTTGATTGGCAGGTAAAAGAGCATGAGTTGGAGTATTTGAAGTATCTCAATACTCCAATGAATCAACATTTCAAATCCAAGTCCGCCTTTTTTGGTAAAATTTGGGGTGTCGATGAGAAGCGTGCTGTCCTCATCGTCCAATTTCAGAGGGGTATGGCTCCCCGCTTGAAATTTCCTTTTTGTGGGATTGTATTTGAAGGCGTTCCTGATAAAAACCCTGAAAATTGGAGGTTTAACTATCGGGAGTTTAGGGAAAATTATTCTCTGCTATATTCGGATGTCAATCCAATTTACTATATAAATGATCCAGATCCTAACTATGTTTATCTTGGATTTAAGGGTGTTGATAATAACTTTTTGCAAGCTATCAAACCATTTATTAATAAAGTCCGACATCCATCTATTGTCGTTGCTCAAAAGGATCCTCCTATTGAATATCTACTAAACCTAAAAAGATTTATTGAGTACTTTCCCAGTAATAAAATTTTGAACTTAGAAATCACCAAAACTATTGAAGAATGGAATCCAAAGGTTATTGAGCAAAACCCTAAATCCCCCAGTTTCTTTAAATCTGCCTTTGACAATCACGATTCTTTAATCATCCAAGGCCCTCCTGGCTCAGGTAAATCGACATTAGCAGCCGAGATTGCGAATTTATTTTTGTTAGAAGGTCAGACAGTTTGTATCACCACACTTACGAATAAGGCTTTAATGGAGATAGCAGAGAAACCAGGTCTTTTCAATCACTTAAATTCTGATAAGGTTTATAAAACAAATCTTACCTACGATGAATCAAATAAGCAGAAAAACCTGCTTTATGCAGATGATCTAAGGATTGGTAACGGCCAAGTAATTCTCTCTACTTATTATTCTTTATCTAATTGGTACAAGACCCACCCTAATCAGATTGAAATACAAAAGCCTTATGACTTAATAATCATAGAAGAAGCTTCACAATCTTTTTTAGCGACGATAGCTGCCTTTTCTTATTTGGCGAAAAAGGTTCTGATTATTGGAGATCCCAATCAGCTTGCTCCGATCATTTTAAATTTTAATGCTGGAGTGAAAATATATCCTGGGATTATGAAATTTGCAAAAGGCCTTGAATCGTTTGCTCCTAATTGTGAATTGCCATCTTTTATGCTGGCCTTTACATACCGGTTAAGTCCATATACAGCTAAACTTACGGGGATTTTTTACGATGGGAGATTAATTTCAAAGCAAAGTGAAAAGACAAAAATAACAGTTGATAGCAGGTTTATGAGGTATCTGCCTTCGGAGAATGGAGTTCTCTTTTTAAGCCATGAAATCATAAGGCAGGGCGCCTTTCCAACCGACATCTTTTCTTTTGTGGGAGACTATGTTAGGGCATTGTACGCTGAAGATAAAAATCTTAGGATTGCGATTCTTTCTCCCATCAAGGCAACGGTTGGGGCGCTTCAAGACTCGCTATACGATATGCACCAATCTTATGAAGATCTGACAATAGAAACAATCGATAGAGTGCAAGGACTTACAGTAGATTTTACCATTTTGGTACTCACACTAACAAATCCTTCATTTTCATTAAATCTGAATAGATTCAATGTAGCTTCCAGTAGGGCAGAAAGGGGTACGTTGATTATTTCTGATGGAAACTTTATTCAATATAAAAGTATCCACCCCAAAGTGACTCAATATTTGAATCGGTGCCCGAGAATTGAATTTAAAAACTAACCATGCTTAGCCTTCAACAAGCCATAGAAATTAAAGAATCCATTTTAGCCTATCTGAAGGCTACTTTCACTTTCCAGGACAAGAAAGTACATCAGGCGTTCTATGATTTTGTTAATCATCCACAAGAGGGCATGTTCAAAGGGCCTTATATCTCTCTGAGACTTCCTTTTGTCAAAGCGAATGCTCAAGAGATTGAAAGCATACCCTTGACTATCAAACCTGATTGGCCTCCTTATGACCATCAGGTAAAAGCGTGGCACAAACTGAGCACATTTAACAAAAAACCTGAGCCTACCCTTATTACTACAGGAACTGGTTCAGGTAAAACAGAGGCATTTTTATATCCCATTTTGGATTACTGCTATCACCAAAAGCACCGGTTCGGGATTAAGGTGATCATACTGTATCCCATGAATGCCTTGGCTACAGATCAGGCAGAAAGACTGGCAGAGACCATCTTTGAGGATGAAAGACTAAAAGGAAAAATTACTGCAGGATTATTTATTGGTGAAGGGAAAGACAATAAAAACTTCCCTAATATCATGGGGCCAAAAAATATCATTGAAAACAGGGAAAGTATTCTGTCTTCACCTCCCGATATCCTACTGACTAATTTTAAGATGCTGGATTATGCACTGATGAAGTCCAATTACCACGATCTTTGGTCGGGCAACCTCCAGGATCCTACTTTGCTGCAATTCTTGATATTAGATGAGCTTCATACGTACGACGGTGCTCAGGGGACGGATGTGGCGAACCTTATCCGAAGGCTAAAGTTAAAAATCAAGGTTCCCCAAAATTTCCTCTGCCCTGTAGGTACGTCAGCTACGATCGGCTCAGGACCCAACGCGCCTCAGCTGTTAGCGGATTATGCTTCGAAGGTGTTTGGGGAGAATATTGACGAGAGTTCTGTTATTTCTGAAAAAAGACAAGAGATCGGAGATTTTTTTAGTGAAAGAGATGATCTCAGAGAGGTGTCTCCGAGTATCACTTCATTGAGGGAAAGTAAACCTATTGCTGATGAAGGCTATGAAAATTTTATTAAGAGGCAGTTAGCTATTTGGGGTTTAAATCCGGAGAAATTATCATTCCAGCTGCGGGAACTTAGGATTGTTAGGGACTTGGTAGAAGTTTTAAATGAAAGAGAAGGTATTTTCACAATCCAACAAGTAGCAAGTAAGCTCTCTACAAAAAATACTAATTTCAGAGACATCTATCCTCAATGGAGTGAAACTCATAAATTCGAACCAAAGGATTCTTTGATCCAATCCTTGTTTGCTGTCATTACAGAGGCAAAAGTATTGGATTTGTCAAGTGGGAAATCATCACCATTTCTTTTTGCACAGACACATCTGTGGATCCGTGAACTAAGCGGGGTTCTCCGATCCATCGAAAATAAGCCCCACTTCACATGGAAAGATCAAGTAAACCCAGATGAAAAGTCATTAGCTCTTCCTCCATGGTTTTGCAGAGAATGCGGTGCTTCGGGTTGGCTTGGAGTTAAGCATGACAACAAAGAGCGATTTGAAAAGGACATAAACGATGTCTATGGAAAGTTTTTTGAAAACCATAAACACATTTACATTTTCAATGAAACCTCTCGCTTTTCTCAGACCGATGCAGCCATGGTCGGGTATGAACCCTCCGATCTATTCAAGACCTATCTTGATCCCACCAAGCTTGAATTTCATAACGACTTTCAGGAAGGCCGGATAGGCATTACTGCTTTCAAAAAAATTAATAGTGGTGGATACGCGGAACATGTTTGTCCAGAATGTAACACTAAAAATACGGTTGCAATTATTGGAACTCGCATCCCCACACTGAGCTCAATAGCAGTAAGCCAAACTCTTTCCACTGACTTAGATGGACAAAATGAAAAGCAAAGAAAGGTTTTAGCCTTTACCAACTCGGTGCAGGATGCTGCACATCAGGCCAGCTTTGTTGAGGCAAGAAATTACAGGTTTACTTTTCGTTCCTCACTTCAAAAAGTAATCAATCTTCAAGATAGTGCATTGACACTTTCGGAACTTGGGGAAAGCTTTATTGAATTTTGGAAAACCAACGCAGATGAAAGTGGTAAAAATCCATTGGAGGCCTATTACTTCAGATTCTATCCTACTGATTATTTAGGGAAATCATCCCCAAAAGATTATTTTGATAATGGTGCGTTTTCAACACCTTTTCGAAAAGAGTTTGATCATAGAATTAAATGGGAGGTCTTTGCAGAGTTTGGTTATAATTCTTTGATTGGCAGGACATTGGAAAAGACTGGGGCTTCAGGAGTATTTTTTGAAAAGAATGCGATTAAAAAGGTTTGGGAGAAGCTTAGCCCTTGGTTGGTGATAAATGATAATTCTCAATCCATAGAAAAAGATGCCTTTGATAAATTTATAACTCTTATTCTGCACAGGATAAGAAGTCGAGGAGCAATCAATCATGTGTTTTTGGATAAGTTTAGAGAAAAAGATCAAAAACTTTGGGATTTAAATTGGAATAAGGATAAGCGGCATTTTCTTAACAAAAGGTTCCACCCTTCGCAGCGTTTTCCTAAACTTCTTACTTACGAAAAAGAAACGCGTGGAATATTGGATAGCACCTTTGCTCAGGCGAATAATTGGTTCCATTCTTATTTCAAAAAATCATTTCCGATGGCAGGTAATCATCCGGATTTTTTAAATGAATTTTTCAAGGAAGTCCTATTCTCTTTAGAGGAATGTGGAATATTGGATAAAAAACAATCAGATAACCAGGAAAATTTTGCAATCAATCCTGAAAGTTTACGAGTCAGCAAAAGAGTAAAAACGCTGAGCTGCGATAATTGTGGGCATGAAGTCTATACAGCTGATCCTTATTTAGGAATTGAAGAAGGGAAATGCCTAATGTATAGATGCTCTGGTTCTTATTATCGTGCAGGAGAAGAAAGTGGCGTAGCAGAACCTAATTATTACCAGTTGGTCTATAACCGTAATAGATCTCCGAGAATCTATGCAGCAGAACATACTGGCTTGCTACAAAGAAAAACTCGGGAGTTGTTGGAGAAGGATTTTAAAGAAAGGCCAAAATTCAATTCCAAAAACGTGATGGTTGCAACCAGTACTCTTGAGATGGGTATTGATATAGGAACTCTCAATACAGCGATCAACAATTCCATTCCTCCTTTACCCTCTAATTTTTTACAGCGTGTAGGTCGAGCTGGTCGTAATTCAGGTTCGGCTTTATTAGTGAATTTTGCCCAAAGCAAATCCCATGATTTGTTTTATTATCAGTCGCCTTTGGATATGATGGTTGGAGAAGTGAATACTCCTGGCTGTTATCTTGAGGCTAAAGAAATATTGAAGCGCCATTTTTTTGCGTATTGTATCGACAGTTGGACGTCTGCAGACAGTAAATCGAACCATATTCCTTCCCACTTAAAATTCATGAAATTGGATTTGGGTAGTTTGAATAGCACTGACTTTTTCATGAGCCGTATTCTCAGTTTTGTAAAAGCAAAAGAAGATCAGCTTTTTAACCATTTTAAAGCTCAATATGGAATTCATGTTTCCAGTGACATTTTTGAGGAACTCAAACTGAATCAAAGGAATGAACATTTTTATTGGTTTCATAAAAATATTTTTGAAAATCTGGGTAAGGAAATACTGGATATCCAGGAGAAGCGTCAGGAAGTTCTTAAAAGAATCAAAGAGTCTAATTTGGGAAATGGCGATCCTGAACGATTGGAGCTCGAGAATGAAGCAAGAAATCTAAATGGTATAATCAAAAGCATTCGAAATAGAAATACGCTTGAATATCTGACCAATGTCGGGGCATTGCCTAATTATGCATTTCCTGAAACTGGGGTTACCCTATTAGCAAAAGTTATAGGGAATCAGGCAGAAGGAAGTACTAAACCCCCGCTGAGCAGGGACTTTGAGATTGTCCGAGGAGCCAATCAAGCCATCAAAGAACTTGCACCAGATAATTCCTTCTACTCTCAAACCTATAAGTTTAAGGTCACAGGTATAAATACTTTTGACTGGAAAGATTCCCACAATTTTCATTTTAAAAGATTTTGTTCCAATTGCGATCATTTAGAGCTTGGTATGCAGCAAAGTCCCCAAACCAGCTGTCCAAAATGCGGGGATTTATCTTGGGGCGCTGCATCCAATATTCATCATTTTGCAAGGCTGACCAATGTCAAGTCCTTCAATAATGAGTCAGATGCGATTTTAAAAGATGAAAAAGAGGATCGTGATAAAATTATCTATCAAGTCAATAAGCATTTCGATTTTAAAACCAACCAGTCCAAAGGAGCTTGGGCTATGAAGGAAATCCCGTTTGGGATTGAATTTGTCAAAAATGTCACCATCACAGATGCTAACCTTGGTAAGCAAGGGCAAATAGATGCCAGAAAAGTCACTATAGATAGTACTGAGGTTCCAGCACATGGATTTGTTACCTGTCGATATTGTGGGAAATCTTCATCCAACATACGGGAAAATGATTATAAGTTCCATTATGGTTTTTGCAAGCACAAAGGGAAAGAATATGTGGGGAAAGAAGATGAAGTCTTTGCTGAAGTTTTTCTATTCAGAGATGTTCAGACCGAAGTATTAAAAATCCTTCTTCCAGTTCAAGACTTCAACTCCGAAGCGGAGATAAAAATGTTTCAGTCAGGAATTGAATTGGGGCTTAAGAAATATTTTAATGGCAATCCACAGCATATTGCGATTTCAGATTACAGAGAGTATAATCACACTTCTGGTAAATTTGATCGCTATCTTATACTTTTTGATACGGTTCCTGGTGGCACAGGATATTTGGAAAAGCTGTTTAACTATTCCAATTTTAGTGAAATGCTTCGGCTGGCTTATGAGGATATCAAAAACTGTTCTTGTCAGCATCATGGGAAAGATGGCTGTTATCGATGTATATATTCTTATGGGAATCAATATCATCAGGCTGATTTGAGTAGAGAGCGGGCTGAAAAGAGGTTTGCAGAAATAGTGCAAAAATCAGAAAGTTGGGAATCCGTGCCTCAAGGACTGGGTAAAATTACAGCCGGTGGGCAGATCGAAGAATCTGAGCTGGAGGAAAGATTCGTCAGGAGCTTAAGAATATTTGCTGAGAAAGATGAGGACTGGACATTTGCGAATATTAAGGAAGAGGGAACTGTAAACTATATCCTGAATTACAAAAACAGTATTTCAGAATTAACATATCACATTAGACCTCAAGTTGTTTTAGGGCCTTCTCAAGGGATAAAGTTTATCACCAGAACAGATTTCCTTTTTGTCTGTACATCAGCAAAATTCAACGGAAAGGCAATTGAAGATATATCAGCAGTACCAAGAATCGCAGTTTATTTGGACGGATTTCAATTTCATGCTTCAAAAGAAAATAACCGTTTTTTGAACGACTTGGAAAAGCGCCAAGGAATTATTTCAAATCCGGAATACTTGACTTGGACCTTGACTTGGGAAGATTTGGAAAAGTTTGATTCGCGCTTCCTTTCAGAAAAAGATAAATCTGAGGATTTCCTTTTCAAGCTTTCTAAGGAGGAAGGGTTCAAGGATACCCGCAGAAAGATGCTTCAAACTTTTGGTGCAAAAGACCCCATTAAGGTTTACGATGCTAAGAATAGCTTCGAAAGGTTTTTATCTTTATTGAAATTCCCCATTCAAAATCCCTCATTTAATTTTGTTTGGGGCTTGACTCTTTCTGTTTTCCATAAAAAATTATTTAACCCAAGTTATGATCCTGAGCAGATCCAAAGAGCCTTTTTTGAAAAAGACTACCTGGATCAATTTGCTCTTGATACCAAAACTCAGGATGCATTGATAGCTTTCGAAGGTGTCCCGATGAATGCATTGTTCAAATTAAAAGCTCTTGTCAATTTAAAGAACTGGGAGTCATTCTATCATTTTTCTATCACTGCGGTTGGTGAAATTGATAAGGAGGACTGGAATTCCTTCTGGATCCTATTCAATATGATTCAGTTTTTTGAGCCAGTGGAAGAAAAGATTCATAAGACAAGGGAAGCAGAATCAATATATGACCTCAAGGAATTATTGAGCAATTTTCCGAATGAACAATATCATGATGTACTCATACAGCTCTTTGAAAAGGGACTTGTTAAAAATGAAGAAGATGAAATAAAGCTATATACAGCTATGGATACACAAGGGAATACTGTGGCAGAAGCTGAATTGATAATAGATCACCTTAAATGGGTGATTAACCCTTTAGATGAATTAAGTTCGAAATATTTCAAAGTGAAAGGATATCACATTGGTAACGAGGAAGAATTACAAAAAATAGCGATATGAAATCGAGCATGACTCAAAAGTCACACACTGGAATGATTATAATGCATGCGAGATTCCATATGGCCTTTATTAAAAAATTATAATCATATGAAATTATTGTTTTACGATAAGTTTTTCGAATCCCTAATTGAATTACCTAAGGGTATTCAGAAAAAGGTGATTGATTTTCAGAAAAAATTTAGGGAAAACTCCAAATCGGCGGGGATTCATTTGGAACCCATTCAGGGGTTTAAGGATAAATCTCTCAGATCTGCCCGAGTGGACCAAACCTACAGAGCCATTATCAAAACACCAGAAACAGGAGAAACCTATTACCTACTCTGGGTTGATCACCATGATAAGGCATACGAATGGGCAACAAATAAGATGTTCCAATGGAATGATAACACCCAAAGCATGCAGGTCTTTACTGCGCCTGAAGTTTTGGAGGAACAAATTGATTTAAAGGAAGTTGCTATTCGAAATTCAGATTCCTTGTTCGGATCTTTTTCGGATATGGAGTTGATTCAAATTGGGGTTCCGGAAGTATTGATGCCGTCAGTCAGAAATATTTTAAACTTGAATGACCTTGAGAAAATTGAAAAATTCTTGCCTCAAGATACTTTTGAAAATCTATTCTATTTGACAGATGGAGCATCAATAGATCAGCTGGTTTATGAAATAGAGGAGGGTAAGGCATCCTCTGTAATGGAAGAAGAACAGGTCAGAAGTGCCAACAATCAGCGTAGTTTTATCGAACTCACAGATGATGATCTTTTCAATGAGATTTTAGAGGGTAACCTAAAGAAATGGAAGTATTATTTACACCCTTCCCAACGGAAACTGGTAAATGGATCATTCACTGGAACAGTTAAAGTATCCGGAGGTGCAGGTACTGGAAAGACTGTAGCTGCTCTTCACAGATTGAAATATTTATCAGAGATCGCAAAACCTGGGGATAAAATATTGTTTACAACTTTTACTAAGGCGCTTACAGAAAATTTAAAAAGGCTAACAGGTGATCTTGAAATAAATCTGCAAGGAATTACTATTTCCAATATTGATGCCTTGGCATTTGATCTGGTCAAGGATTTTTTAATTATTCCTTTTCAGTACAAAGTCTTTGGTTTGCATAATATAAAAACACCTGAAGAAATCTGGGAAGAAGTGTTGGATTTAGAGCTTACTCCCTACGATGTGGCTTTCTTGGTGAAAGAATATGAAGATATTATCCTTTATCATGACGTTAAAAGTCTTGCCGAATATGTTAAAACTCCTCGAACTGGAAGGGGGAAAGCATTAAGTAGAAATCAAAGAAAGGAGATATGGGGCGTGATCGAGAAGTATAATTTTGGAAAGGCTCAGCACCAGTATTATCATAAGGAGGAATTATACAATTTGCTGGTCAATTTCCTAAAGGAGAATGACACCAAGGTATTTGATTATGTATTGGTGGATGAATTGCAAGACTTTTCAAATGTTGAACTTCGGTTAATTCGAGCATTTGTAAATGAAAAGCCAAACGATCTTTTTTTGGTTGGCGATCCTCTCCAAAAGATATATGATAAACGAATTAATTTTTCTCAAGCAGGGATTAATGTAAGGGGCAAGAGGAGCAAAAGGTTACGAGTTAATTATAGGACAACTGAAGAAATTAAGAAACTGGCTATCTCTATTATAAAGGAGGAACATTATGATGATTTTGATGGTCAGGAAGAAGAAAAAGGAGGTTACGTTTCACTTTTTCACGGTAAAGCCCCTAAATACAACATTTTCCAATCAAAAGATCAGGAAATAAACTATGTGGTTGATGAGATAAACTCTTTACTTGAAGGGAATTACAAGCCTGAAGAAATTGCCATTACGTCCAGAAGAAAAAATGGGTTGAAGGATTTTAAGTCCATTTTACATCAAAAAAATATCCCTTATACGGAATATGAAGGAGGTAATAAAATAGGTTACCAAGACGGAATTAATCTATTGACATTTCATAATATCAAAGGGTTAGAATTTAAGCAGGTGTTTTTGGTTGATGTCAACGATAGGACTTGTCCAAAGCATTTTGAAGCGCTTGATTATTGGTCAGACTCAGAAAAGCTTAATTACTTCAAGAATGAGAAATCACTTATGTATGTAGCAGTATCAAGAGCAATACAACGAGTGGAACTGACAGGTATAGGGAAAAAGTCAGAGATAGTGAATATTTAAAAGGTCGTTTTATACTTAAAGGAGTATTATTAAATGATGTTATAGCTAATTTAGTAATTCCCTTATTATGATTTAATGAAGAATTTGATGGATAAGAATATGGTTTTTATTAAAGCATAATTATGGCAATTAATTACTTTAAAAAGTTTTCTCAAGAAGATATCTTAGATGTCATTCATCATGCTCAAACGCAGCTTCTAATAAGCCTTCCAAGTTTGCACGAGGAAATGTATGAGGCAATTCTGCATACAAACATGAGTAAACAAGGAATTGAAATTAAGGTGATTATTGATTTCGATCCTGCAACCTTTAGACAAGGGTATGGTGACTTTCAAACGGTTAAAGGATTATTAGATCATGGTATAGATGTCAAAACAATTACAGATAACCGTATCTCCTTTATTATTGCGGATAACAAAGGCTATTTTATTTTTATTGAATCGAGGAGTTTAATTCCTGCAGACAAGCCTTTGCTTAACGTAATACAAATTGACCCAATTACAATTGTAAGACTTAAACATTACTTTTTTGATAATTTAAATGATGACTTTGATGACGAACTTACCAATGCTATTATAGAAGAAAGCAAAATGCTGAATAATGCTAAATCTATTCTCAAGGAAGAAAAAGCCGAAGTTGATACAATCAGTCAGGAAAGGCTATCTAAAGTTGAAGATGATCTGAAAAAAAATCCTCCTCTAAAACCTGATTTTAAAAGGACAGTTGAGTTTTATGCCAATAAGCTTCAGTATGTAGAGTTTTCCTTTGAAGGTCAGAATTTTCAATCTACGAAAATCAATATTCCCCCAAAAGCAATGCCCTACAATAATCCGGAAATCAAAAAAAAGCTTGTTACAAAACTGAAACTTTTTGAAAGTATCGAAGAAAGTAAGGCATTTACTGCTTTTACAGAATTGAAAGACCGAAAAAAGGAAATTGCCACCTTATATTTAGTACCACTTACTTTGAGGAAGGGGAAAAGTGTTATTAGGGTTATAGATACACAGGATTTTATCAGAAATGTTCAAGAGCTTCAACAGGCATTGGTTAAAGCCCAATCCGAGCTTTATGGTGTTTTAAAAGAGGAAATTGATATAGCAATAACGTCCATGCAGCAAACTCTTAAACTGTTCTATTTGGAGAATCCAACAGAAGACATGAAAATGATGGGAAAATCTAATTACCAAATGATGGCTGAAAACCTTTCTAAGAGTACTGTGCACCATATCAAATTCCCTGACCCCATGCACTGGATTAAAAATCTTTCAATTAAATATTTTTTCAGCGATATCACCTTTGAAGACTTGAAAAACAGAGAACTATTAGAAGAGCTTCACAAAAAAGAAGTGATAGAAGAAGCAGATATAAAATATTTGACTGACTTTGGGAAAGGAATAGGAATAGATTGATGAAAAACTCGGGGAGAATTTTTAGTAGTGGTAAGGAATTTAATGGAAAAAGACTTCCAAAAAGAATTTTCACTCTTGAAGAATGCTATAATAGATGACCAATGCCCATAAATTTCTCGATACCTACAATGAACTTGACCAAGCTTTTATAAAGGCTTTGGGATAGTATGATAATGAGTCGTTTTCTCAGCGGATTCGTCAGCTTATCCCAAGAAATCCGGTTGTCCGTAGGTATAAAGATGACCTCTATTAATTAGGAAATCTCCGGAATGCGATAGCGCACCAGTCAAAAGACGGACGTGCGATTGCCGAGCCATTTAATGAAACCGTAGACTTGCTTCAGCGCATTCTGGAGCAGTTTAAGAACCCAAAGCGAATGGTTCCTAAATTCCAGTTTGAAGTCTTTTCTATAAGATCAGAAACTCGGTTGATCAATTTGCTTACTGAGATGAAGGTGGGTATTCCAGAGCAAAGTGAACAACCTATTCCGGTTCAAACTGAACAGTTTTGATGATGATTTTTAGATCTACTTTGTGATCAAATCATACAAGTATTGCCAATAAATCAATAGGATCATTTATGATACGAGAAATCATTAGCGTTGGATATTTCGGTCAAAAGGTGCCACTTTAAAAGATCATTTAAAGAGGTCTATATTTTTAATCATTTGTCAAGATTTACTTCCCAAAAGATCCTCCTTTGAGCTCTATTCTATGGGAGGAGTTCACTAGTCAGTCCAGTATCGCATCTGCGATTGTACGTTCCCCGATGATATCAGTGTAGATTTTCAGGGGTTAGGAACAAAATTTAATTTCATCTAAAATTGAATTAAAATATCCATTTATATTATTCCTCCAAAGGTAATTAGGGTGGTATGTGCGAAAAGCAAATTCTACGTCAAGTAAATCAATTTTTATTAATTGCCTGTAACTATAATTATTTAAAGAAGATTTATTTAGTTCTCCAAAGGAAGTATCTAATGTAAAGTCCCTATTTGGACCTGATAAAAACAAAACCAGATTTGGTTTAAGGATCGCTATTTCTTTCCTGATCACGGGAAAAAGCTTTTTTTCTTCATCGTAAATGTAATCGGGGGGCAAACCCTTGCCTTCTTTTCCATTTTGGCCTTTTGCCTTTCCTGTTTTGACTACATTGTTATAAATTGAACTTATTGATAGGTTTGGGAACTTGTTATTCAGTAAAGTTTCAAACCTTTTTACTCCATTCCAAAATGGGCCTCCGTATTTCCAACAATCTCCAGAATCAACAAATTCTTTATATTTCCCTACTATCGAAGTGATGTCATTGTCAGTTAAGTTATCATACCATGAATTTGTTTCTTGCCCAAAGACCATTAATCTAATATCAGCATTCTTCCACTTTTCTTCATTTTTCACATGTAGTAAATATGGGTTGGTTGGTTTAATTGAAAAGGCATTACTATTAGATATTTTTTGAAGAGAGCTTTGATAATTATGCCAATAAAAGGCATATAGGTCAACAAGATTTTGATTCAGCATTTTTTTAAATTAATTTTTGAATTTCATCTAATTTAGATAAAATTATCTCCTTCAACCTCTCAGGCCTATCCACTCTCACTTCATCTCTATGAGATAGAATAAGGGAGATCAGCTCATAATTGATTTTACCAGTAAGCTAATTTGAAGCAAATTGCCAAACAAATCCAGAGAAATTACAGAAGTTATCGTCGATGAACTCCGTGAGGCAAATCCATAAACCTGCCAAAAATGTGTAAGAAAGCGCTTTTTGAAGGTGGTCCAAAACAGAAATCCCTCCAGAAAGATTATCTGAAAAGGTATCAAATCTCAACTTGAATACCTATTTCGACTACAACCCTTAATCTTCATCAATTGCTTCCCATTCAATATCGTTAATCCAAGACTCAATAATCTGCTAAACGGATTGGTTTTTTGGATCATCGATAATTCATGTTACTACTAATTCGGAACCACGGTCATTTTTTTCTGAATTAGTTTGCAACAATTCAATCAAACTGACACAAAAATTGAAATAGAAGTTCGTGTCGAAACTTAGTCGGCTTATCTACCAAACTCTTTAGCCAGGCTATATTCCTTCTCAAATGGCATTTTAAGCTCAGCAAGTAGATCGGGAAGACTAAGCGCAATTGAAACATACATGAAGGCGAGAACCTT
>Ga0209491_10000398_pt1 | contig 86333 bp, 83 predicted proteins | sample BON02_FD_187213 | JGI IMG/M metagenome (GOLD analysis project Ga0209491, IMG submission 187213) | Freshwater microbial communities from Lake Bonney liftoff mats and glacier meltwater in Antarctica - BON-02 (SPAdes) (version 2) | ecosystem: Environmental > Aquatic > Freshwater > Ice > Glacier...
ATTTATGCCCACGTTGCAACAAATCATATAAAAACTGTAATAAATCCATTAGATTAAATAAATTTGCAAGCATATAGTGAAAATAAGCGCAAGTTTAGATAATTTAAGTTGCGCATATACGCACGTTGGCAATAATTATAAAACTTAATACGACAACCAAATGAGTAGATCATTAATAAGCTTGGCAATTGTACGTACAAACTGGGATAGATATAAAAAAGACCATATAGAAAATTTTGTCCCTATGGTTGCTACCTTATTCATAGAGAAAAAATACAAATCGGTGGGGGCAGACAATATTACTAGTATCTCGAAAGATTTTAAAGAAAGGTTTGGTATAGAGCTTCCCTCTCACCCGATGGAGGTAGTGTTAAAAAGAATGTCCAACAGAGGTTATCTCAACAAAAGCACAGGAGAATGGAAACCAGTTACGGAAAAACTTACGGAATTAGATATATCATCAAAATCTAGAGAAGTTAGTAGAATCTTCGAATCCCTAGTCGAAAGTATTAAAGAGTTTACACAAACAACATTCGGAATTTCAATAACAAATAAAGATGTAGAAGATGGGTTATTATCCTATTTAAATAAACATGATTTAGATATACTTTTTGCAGCAAATAACGGTACAGTATTACCAAAAATAAAAGAGAATAAAAAACTAGAATATATTATTGGTACTTTCATAGAAAAGGCGGAAAAGAGTAATCCCGAAGCTTTTAAGAAAATTGTAGATATTTCAATTGGTCATGCATTAGCATCTACAATGCTATTTGAAGATTTCAGTATTTATCAGGGGAAGTTTAAAGATTTAAATATTTATTTCGATACACCATGGCTATTTGACCTTTTAGGAGTTAAGGGAGAAGGTAGGCAGAAAATGGCAAAAGAGCTACTAGATATTGCAAAAAAAGAAAATGCCACCAGAAATGTGCTTGACATAAATGAAAGAGAAGTCTCAAATAACTTAGACATTTGCCTTGAAGATTTTGTTAATGGACTACATCCAGAAAAAGCATCTCGGACTTATCAATATTGCAAATCAAGTAACTTAACAGAAAGCGACATTAGGGACTACTTAGCAAGACTAGAAAGTATATTTACAGAAGAATATGAATTAGAAATGGGAACGGTCCCAGATTATAACGAAAAAGCCAAATTTCAAGTAGACGAAAACGAACTTTACGATATCATTGTTGCGACATACAAACAGCAAAGAATAATTAAGGATGTCGAAGAAATGGATGTTGTAGAAAAAGAACACATAAAAGAAATCGAAAAGAATAAAGTATCGGAAATAGAGGGAAAAGAAGATGCAAAAAAAGAGGAGAAAAGTACCCAGAAAAAACCAAAGGAAAAGGAGAGAGAAAATAATACAATAATTAGGGATGTTCAATCTTTGTCCGGAATTTATAGAATGCGTGAGGGGGCTACGCCACGGACACTCAAAGATTCTAAGGCAATTTTTGTTACAACCAATGTTTCTTTGGCTCTTGCCTCAAGAAGATTCGAAATGAATCAAAACGGAACTAAAAACTCAATCCCATCTTGCATCACAGACTCCTTTTTAGGAACTTTAATATGGTTAAATACACCAGATATAGCAGAGGAAATAACAAAGAAAAAATTACTAGCAGACTGCTACGCATTAACAGAGCCTGACCAAGGACTAATAAGGAAATATTTAGCGGAAGTAGATAAGCTCAAAAAAAGGAATAAGATTACAGAAGAGCAACATTTACTTCTGCGAACAGATCAATCAGCATTCAATATCTTAACTTCGAAAGCCTATGGAGATGCAAGACATTTTACCTCAGACCTACCATTCGAAATCTTAGAACAAATTAAAGCAGATATGCTAAAAGATTCGGAGGATAAAGTTCACGGTAAAATAAAACAGACGGAAGAAGAACGGAATCAGGAAAAAAAGAAGAAAGAAAACGAAGAAGGCGCACATGCCCTTACAAAAACAGCTCTTGAAAAAGCTATAAGAGATGGCCGAACCACGGAACAACTTCTACAAGATAGGGCTCACTCAATTAGCAAAATTGTAGTTTATTCGGGAATGGCAATTATCACGCTATTTATAGCTTTACTTATGTATTTTCAATTTACAAGTAAAGGATGGAATACATTTACTATTACCGTTTTCATAATATTATCAATCATAGGCATCGCTAATTGGGTTTTTGGCTTCTATTTCCTTAGTTATGCACAAAAGTTAATTCCTAAAGTACAGCATAAGATATATTCATGGTTTACAAAATAAAATTTAATGATTAATAATAACTATTGCCAACAATATGTATAGTGCATAGCACCCTGTGGGATGCTCCGACACCATACACAAACCGTTACCAACAAGCGGAAAAAAAGCCAACCGCACATTCAAGCACATTTTATTTTGCTCGTGCCTCACAAAATAAAAAGAGCTTTCACTTCCCTGCTCACTCCAAGAATAATATTCAATGTAAATTAGATAATTGTCCCAAATAACTACTACATTTGGGACATAAGTGAGCGAACAATGACTAAATCAGTTCAAACTAAAATTGAAAACGAAATAGAATCAATGAAAAGAGGGAGTATCCTATTCCCATCTAACTTTGATGATATAGGAAATGTTGAAGTTGTGAAAAAATCATTATTAAGACTTGAAAACAAAAAGTTCTTAGTAAGACTAGCTCATGGAATATATTTATACCCAAAACAAGACAAGCTTTTAGGGATTTTATATCCGACAATAGAAGAAATTGCAGTTGCAATTGCAGAACGAGATAAAGCACGAATTATCCCAACAGGAACAACGGCTCTTAATAAATTAGGATTATCAACTCAAATCCCAATCAATATTGTTTTCTTAACTGACGGAGCTCCAAGAAGTATAGTAGTTGGCAAAAGAACAGTAAAGTTCAAACGAACATCCCCAAAAAATTTAGCAGTAAAAGGAGAAATTACAAGTTTAATTATTCAAGCACTTAAGGAAGTTGGAAAAGACAATGTAACAGCAGAGCAATTAGAAAAAATTAAAATACACCTTGAAGAAGAAAAACAAGAAATTATAGAACATGATGCTAAACTAGCTCCGGCTTGGATTTCTAAAATTATAAAGAATAACAAAGCATGAAAAACTTTATAAAACTTAGCAAAAAAAATATACTGAAATAATATCAATGAATGAAAGCACGAACCGCTAACAGCACCTACCCAAAAGGCGGGGTTTTGTGTTCCAAAGACAGTTTTGTGGTTAATGGAAGTTTAGTTTTTCAAATAAAGTTTTGTGGTAAAAGTCCCGCCCTTCGGGTAGCTGAAAAACGTTACCAATCCATAAAAAAAGGGGCTTCCGCCCCTTTTTCTATTTTCAATTAATCTTAAAATCTTATTCATCCACAATAGTAACTTCAATATCAACAGGTACTATGCTGGGGTTAAAGAACAATAAGAAATCTCCTGAACCTCCTAAATTTGAACTTAACAGTGTACTGGTGGCATTAGGATTTAAGGGCTCCTCTGCATTTGAAAAGCTTAGTTCATTATTGCTTAAACCCCAATTAATCATTTCTGCACTTAGGTTTACTGCTTTAAAACTTCTTGTTGGTAAATAGGGCATCATGGTAGCCGTAAAAAATTGGTTAGGTATTACCGTAAATTCAAAATCTGGTACTTGTGGAGTACCTCCGCCCAAATTATCATCAATGGCAGTAGCCCCAATAAACTGCATGTGCAGGGCAGGAAACTCCTCTTTTTGTGTGAGCATAATACCCTTTATAATATCTAGTGTTGCATCGCTTTGTGCCATAGCTACATCAAACATATTAAGCGCAGAAGTTTTTTCTATGCGTTCATCTTGTGGGTCTTGTAGCATATCATAATAGGCATCAATGGTATCACTCAATGCAGTAACTTTTGCTGCTGTGGCACCAAAAGGGATAATGGCAGCAGCATTGGCTTGCGCTATTTCTAATATTCTTTTTCCTTCCACATAGGCATCCGTATCTCGGGCATTGTCCACTTCTGACTTGGTTAAATATGCTTTTTTAGCGTCTTTTTTGTTGTTTACACTTAAAAAATAAGCGTGCAATGCACCGCTAATGGACACTGCTGCATCACGCATATTGATGCGCAAATACGTTTTTTGCTCACTTGCGCCAGTAATGTCTTCGTTTGCCTCTTGTGCGTGTTCCACACACTCGGCTGTTTTGTCTCTGTACTGGGTGGCAAAGCCTGCCAAACCTGGTGCGCCAGCCACCAGGGTGGCTTCATGGTCGTCCATAAAAGTAATTACTTTTAGGTTTCTGCTCAATCTGTTTTCTCTTTTGTCATTCATAATTTTTGTTTTTTAAGTTTAAGGGTTATACAAATTAAAATTTATTCTGTATAATTTCATTAATATTTTCTTAAAACTTATTAACAACTGTTTGAAAAACAGATTGATTTTGCTAATCCAATGGTGATTCGGAACCTATTGGGGTAGCCCCTTCCGTTTGCTCATCTTCTACATTTTCTTTTCCTAACTGTTCCTTTTCTTTTACCGCTTGATGATTCTTTTTATTTTCGTTTATTTTATCAGTTTCTAGCGCATCCATATAATTTTCTAGCGATTCTACTCGGTCGGGGTTCAATCCTTCTATGCGTTTAGTCCAGTTTGCATCTTTGCGTGGTTTATTCAGCTTTACCATACACACATGCCATTCTGCCACTTTAGGCTTAACAGCATTATCCCACCAAAACAATTCATCAGGCGTACAATCTAGCACACTGCAAATGTTGCTTAAATCTGCAAAGGCAATAGACTTTTGTTTATTGTTAATGATGTTAAAAGCTTTTCTATACGTTAATCCACAATGTGTTTGCAGCCAAACCTGTGGGTTTTGCTTGCCTTGGGCAAGCAGCACTTGTTTTATTTTTAATTTAAGCATAGACAAATATAACACATTTTGCAGAAAAGGTCTGCCAATTTATAAAAAAAGTCTGCTTCATTGCTAAATAGGTCTACTTTATTGCAATAAAAGTCTATTTCATTATAAAAAAAGTCTGTTCTATTGTGATAAAAGTCTTTGTTATTGCTAAAAAGGTCTTCTCTATTGCTATAAAGGTCTCCTTCATTGTATTAAAAGTCTCTTCCATTTCAAAAAAGGTCTGTTTCATTGTAATAAAAGTCTATGCCATTACAAAAAAAGTTTTAAAACCATGTCGTACGGTAGATTTTTTTACTGCTACGCTAACTTTATTATATCATCTGCTAAATTTATTGCAGCAAACCACACATTTTTACAAAGGTATGGTAACAAAATGATAAAATACAATGGATTTTATAGTGCCCATAGTAATTTTTTTGATAGGAACAGAAACAAAACCAAAACAAACTGTTGTTGCACAGCAACCAACTTTGGGTTTTAGGGTTTTAAAGGTGGTTTTTAGGGATTTTAGGGTGTTTGGAGGGGAATGGGTGGAGATAATCAGGGTTAATCATGTGTGTTACCCAGCCATTTTAGGGTGCGATTGGAATTACGCAAACCAACAACTAGATATTTTGAAAAAAGAGATTAAGTTTGTGCAGAAAAGTAACTTTAGCCTTTTTCCTTCGGGGGTCTTCGCTTCACATTGCAAAGGTGAGCACGACCCGGAGGTGCAAAAAGTGTTAGCAAAAGGTATATTAGATTTACAAAATAGTTATTTAATTTTGAACTATGGAACAAAATAGTATTGTGAAACATGCAAAAAATTTAATTGATGAAGGATTTGTTGATTTGAGAGAAAGACTTGCTAAAGTTGAAAACACCTCAGGTTTAGATCAAATTGAAGAGGGTGTTCACACTTTGCAAGATTCTATCTTTCCTCAGCTTAATCAGAGACCACCTTTAAAAAAAGAAGTAAAGGAAATATGGGAGAAAGAGCACCAATCATTCCAAAAAGAATTGGTTAATAAAAGAATAGTTTTAAGTGAGTGCTAGTAAATTCTAATATTATTTAGTCAAAATACTTCAGGCTATTTCGCCAAAAGCGAAGACCTGAAAGAGATACCTATTAAGCGATAACCCATGAAAGCAACAATTGACACTGCACCAAGCACTCTTAGTTCTAAAATTATTCTTACCTATGAAAACGTAATAAGCTATAAAATAGTTTCTAATGTTATTAGGTTTTATCTGGAAAATGGAACAACCAAGGAATGGCCGTATAAAACCGGTTTAAATATAAAAATTGATGGTGCCTTAGTTTATGAAAATAATCTTTATTTTAATAGTAAACCTGTTAAAACTGCTGTTGTTGAGAAAAGTTTTAAAGACGGAAATTCTTGGTCAACAACTTACCATGATTATTTAGGATATGAAAAGGTTGATGACGAAATAATAATAAAATACAAAAGTTTATGTGACAGCATTCACCAAAGTGAAGAACTAAGCACATGGGTGACTAGGTTGAAAATAATTGATGAATTCGGAAATGAAACATTTGAATATCCCAATCATTCATCAAACGAAGAAGATGAATTGCCATTCTAAAAAACGTTTGCTAACACCGTGTATAAGCCATTGCTGGGTCTGTGCTAATCTGGAAAATTCTCGGGAATTTTCCAGCGGAGTTTCTTACTTGGCGAGTTTCGGGAAATCACACGCAACGGCTCATACACATCAACGTTACCCTGCATTTGATAAAAAATGACGAAATCACAAGTAAATAAATTAGGTAAAGCATTACGAAAGAAAATTCAAGCGGGCGAAACACCACCTATTGAGCTACTCGAAAATCTTCAAGAATATCGAACTACTTTTAAAACCGATATTTCTGCGGTATTTGAAAAAATATCTGAAGTTGCAAAAAATGCAAGAAAAGATAGTATTATATCATTTAGAATAAAACGAATAGAATCAATATTATCAAAAATCAAAAGACAACCAACTATGTCTTTAGGTAATATGGGAGATATTGCTGGATGCAGAATATTGTTATATAGTGAAGATTCATTGATTAAAGTGATTACTAATTTAAAACTAAACTTTGAAGTTACAGGAGTAAACGATTATCTAGTTGAAAATAAAGAAGATGGTTATAGAGGTTATCATATTTATATTAAAAGCCCTATAAGCGATTATAAAATAATTGAGATTCAAGTTAGAACTGTTAAAAGTCATAAATGGGCATCAATGGTTGAAATTATTGATATTCTTTATAATTTAAAAATTAAAGAAGGCGAACAACATCCTGATTTTCAAAAATTTCATCTTTTACTTTCAAATAATGGTAACTTAACCCTAAACGAACAAAAAGAACTAATTAAAATTGATGATAAATATAATGTTCACAGTAAACTCAACGAAGTATTTATAAAAAACCACGTCAAAATAAGAAAAGACTGGCTTGGAGTGAGTCCGAATAAAAATCCGTTTTTTATAATAGAAGTTGATGAAAGTAAATCTTCAAATATTTCTTCTTTTGCATCTTATGAAACCGCAGAAAACGAATATTTTGAAAAATTTAAAGTTACTACCAATTCAAATTTTGTATTAACGCATATTGAAAAACCTAATTTTAAAAGATTATGTATAGCTTATGCGAGTTATGTATTGATTAAACACGACTATTTAAATGATTGGAATAAATATACAAGTGATATTCTTGACGATTTAATTGAAAATAAGGATTTTGAACAAATAAAATATTTTAAGAATTACACGCAAAAAAACCTACAAGAACAACTAAGGTTATTAGAAAGTGAATTATCTGAAATATCAAAGTATCGAGCCGAAAATGTTACCGACTTCGAAGGTTATGACGAATGGATGCAGGAAATTAAAGAAAGAGTTCGAGATGTTACAAAAATTGCGATAGAAAGGACAAAAGATAAGAAGAAAAAAAATCTTTGGGATAAAATGTTCGGATAAAAACGCAGGGTAACAACGTATATAAAAAATAGCGCGAGTCGTTGCTAACACAAAGGTTCGGTCATTTTTGTAGAGTCCCCAAATTTTTAAATTTGACAAATTCCCTGCAACTAAAATAATTAGTAAAATTTAAAAATTCGGCTTGTGTTTCATCCGAAAAATTATCGCTTATTTACAGCGCTACTTTTCATATACCAACCGTTGTAAATAATTTAACCAAAAACATTAACCTTAACGCTCATTCTAATAACCAATAAGCCTTTCATCCTTTACATTTTCATCCCTTCCATTGGGTCGCTGCCTTTGCGAAATTTGTATTCGCTATTGATTAAATACGCACCACTTATCACTATTTTAGTATTTTTGGGGATGTTGGATTTAATCTCAATAAGACCATTAATCTCTACTCCTATTTCTACCATTCTATTTTCAAATTTCCCTTCGCTTTTTTCTATCCAGATATAACTTGCTTTTTCATCCTGTATCACCGCGTCTATTGGAATAAAAAGACCTTTTAATGGCTTGTTTACCAAACTTACATTGGCCTGCATACCCGGCTTAAAGACCAAGGCAGGATTGGGAATATCTAATCTTACCAGCACCAGTCTTGAATTTGAAATTAATTCAGCATTGATAAAAGAGACCTTGGCATTCATTGCTTTCTCAGGGAAATCAACAAATGAAACTTTAGCCATTTTCCCCAGGCTTATATCGTTGATGTAATTTGCATTTACTTGTACTTCCAACCACAGACTGCTCAAATCAACCAATTTTAATATGGGGCTTCCTTCCATGGCATAGCTCCCTTCTTGCATCAGCACTTCAGAAACAAAGCCTGCATAATTGCTATAAAAAGTAGTGTATGGCGATAGTTCCTTAGTTGTTTTCAATGCTTCTATTTGAGTATTGGTCAATCCAAAATAAAGTAGTTTTTGTTTTGAGGCTTCAAAAATACCTTTTATGTTTTTGTCTGTACCACCCGTTAATCCAAGTTGAAGAAAAGCAGATTTATAGTCGCGTTTGGCAACGGAAATATCCTCGCTGTAAATTTCATAGATGGGCTGTCCAACTTTTACGTATGCTCCCTCAGTTTTTACAAAAAGCTTTTCAATTCTACCCATGGCTCTGGTTGAAAGCACATTTACGTTGTTTTGATTGCTGGTTAAAACGCCCAAAAAGTTTTGCTCCATTTGATTTTGAGATTCTTCAATGGTTGCGGTTTTAATATTGCCTAGCTTTATTTGTTGGTCACTCAATTTGATTTCATTGCTTTTTGAGTCATCAACTTTTACTTTCGTTAATTCCATGTGGCAAATAGGGCACTTCCCCGGTTTATCCTCCCTTATTTGCGGATCCATAGAGCAGGTATAATAAGTGCCATCATTAGCTTTTGAATCCATTTCCTTATTATTGTTGCAAGATGCAATAAAGAGTATAGATAAGATTAAGAAAGAAATTTTTATGCTGTTTTTCATTATTTTCCAATTTTGATAAAGCTTTCACTATCGATTAAGTATCCTGCATTCATGGCTACTTTATCAGTGTTTGATATGCCGTTTAATACCTCTATAAATTCGTTCATCTCTATGCCCGTTTCAATCGCCTTGCTCTTAAAATTATTGCCTATTTTTATAAATACAATTTGTTTGCTGCCCGTAGTTACTACAGCCGTTTTAGGCAGCCAAGTGCCGCTGATAGGCTTACTTTTTATGATGCCAGTTAGTCTTAGCCCAATGGGGTAGTTCTGCGTATTATTTAAGTAAACTCTGATTCTGTTTGTTCGTTCAGTAGGGTCTAGCTCTGTTTCAATAAAATTAATTTTAGCGTCTATCACCTTATTTTCTGCCGTTTCCGTAATCATCCTAATGGGTTGATTGACATAAATAAGTTTATTATATCCCTGCAAAACATTGAAAATGCCCCACACTTTTTTGGTGTCTAATAGTCTAAAAACAACTTGTCCTTTTTGCACATAATCGCCTTCTTTTATGCCTAACGTTTCTGTAGATTGTGAAGCAGTTTGCATGGAGGAACTTTGTGAAGCCATTATACTTTCAGTCCCAGAAATTATGCCAGTAGCAGAACTATAAACCGTTATCACAGGATTGATTTTTTTTGATTTTTTCAATCCTCCAATTTGTTGTTGGGTCATTCCATAAAGCAACAATTTTTTTTCAGCAGCAGCAATCAAACCTTTATTGTCAGCATCATTCGAAATTAAAAAAAGATAATTTTGCTGCTCGGTGAGTAATTCAGGACTATAAATTTCAAATAATTTTTGCCCTTTTTGAATTTTCTGAAATTTATAATTGACATACAATTTCTCTATTCTACCGCCTACCCATGCTGCAATATTTATGGCAGAATTTGGATTATAAGCAATGATACCGGGTAGTTTAATTTCAGATGAAATGGCAGTGTCTATTGGAGATACAGTCTCAAAATTACCAATAACATATTCGTCAGTAGGTTTAAGTTGAGCTTCGATAGAATTTTCATCAATATCCTCATTGCCATTTACTTTTATGATAAGTTTCATGCCACAAATAGGGCAATTACCGGGTTTATTTCTGATGATTTGAGGGTGCATGGAACAAGTATATATTTCATCATGTTGAGCGGTAGTCCTTTTATTTGAAAATGGATTACCTACAAAATAATACAAACCGACACCAATTCCGAGGAATAAAACTGCCACTAAACTGTATTTTAAATATTTGTTCATGATTATTTTATTTCTAATTGTCTCTCAATTTCTACTTGTATGGTCAAAAGCATTTGCAATTTGTCTAATGCATCATTTTCGGCCATATTTAACGCTTCAACAGCATCCAACACGATAAATAAATCACCTGTATTGTTTTGCCAAGCAATTAATGCGGTGGAATAATTATTCTTCAAACTTGGGATAATATAATTGTTTGTGTTGTCTAATTGACGTTTAACATTGGTAAACTCCACTTTCATACTTTCCAACATGCCCGTTGCTTCATTGAGTGTCATTTCCTTCTGAAAATTTAAACTTTCATTTTTTAATTTCATGCTTTCAATATTTGCTTTATTCATCTTGGTTGACCAAGGCATGGGTATCGTCACCATTCCCATTAGGTTGAACAGTTGTGTTTGGTTGCCAAAAGGAAACATGTGGTCATAGCGTATTCCAAACTCTGGTAGGTATTTTTTCTTTTCTATTTCAATCTTTAGGTTGTTCAGTTTGATGGTATTTTCTATGGCGTGCAAATCACTTCTATTTGTTGTAAGGGTGCTTGTGTCATATTGCAAAGACTTAAAATCAAGTAAATTGTAATTGGTGTCAATTTCAAAAACGGAATTTTTATCTACTGCCATCAATGTATTGAGCATAATCTTTTTTTGTGCTCGTTCATTTTCCAACATGGTTAACCTATTTTGAAAACTGCTGTATTGCGACTTTGCTTTATAATAATTAGGTAGCTTATCCATATTATATTCATACCTAATTTCCATGCTTTTGACCATGTAGTCTATCAGCGCTAAATTTTCTTTCAGCACCTCTATTTTCTTATCAATAATTATCCATTGATAATAATTTGTCTTTGCCAAAGCATACAGCTGGTTGATGGTGTAATTTTTATTTTCAGCTTCAACCAAAGACATAGCATTCATGTAATCAAATTCGGCATTGAGTTTTGATGGATTGGGTATCATTTGCGTAAAACCCAACATATAACTTCCCATTCCGGGGTTTGTAGCAGTAGCTTTCCACATTTCTGGATTGTAAGGAGTCATAAAAAAACCTGTACTCACTTGCGGGGGCATCCAACTCTTTGCTCCATTTGCGGCAGCGTTCATACTCAAAATGTCCGCGTCATACATTTTAAGTTGGGGATTGTTTGTTTTTATTTTTATTAAAACAGAGTCTAATAAAATGGTTTGCGCCCTACTATTTGTTACCAAACATATAGTACAAATAATGGTTATGTATAATTTAATGATTTGCATGGATGATATCTATTTTACCTTTTGTTTTTAATTCGTGTAATTTTGTCATTTCAAAAACGACTGGAGTTACCAAGAGTACATAAATAGTTGAAGTGATAACACCGCCAATTAATGGCACCGTTATGGGCAACATCACATCTGCCCCTGTTCCAGTAGCCCACAGTATGGGTATTAGTCCAAATAAGGAAACGGATACTGTCATCAACTTGGGTCTTAATCTTTTGGCAGAACCAAATATGATGAATTCCCGAATGATATCTTCGGTTAAAGTCTCTTTACTGTTTCCGTGTTTTTCTACCATTTTTACCATGGCTTCATTGAGATAAATGGTTATTAACATAGCAGTTTCTATTGCTAAACCAAACAAGGCTATAAAGCCCACTGCCACTGCTACCGATAAATTTATACCGTAGAAATAAACCATAAAAACACCACCAATCAATGCAAAAGGAACAGTAATCATAGTGATTACAGCTTCTTTCATTGAGTTGTAGGTGAAAAATAAAATCAGAAAAATAATGACCACCACAATTGGAAGTATCAGGCTCAATGTTTTGTTGGCCCTTACTTGATTTTCCCATTGTCCACTCCACTCTATATAATATCCTTTGGGCATTTTGGTTATCATTTCATCCAGTTTCTTTTGAGCTTCTTTTACGGTACTTCCTAGGTCTCTATCTCTTACATTAAACAAAACGCTTCCTCTGAGCATGGCATTTTCACTGTTAATCATCGGTGGGCCATCGCTTATTTTAATATCTGCCACCGCTTCTAAAGGGATAGGCCCAAACTCCATGGTTTGTATTTGTATTTTTTTAAGCATGGAAATACTATTCCGGTACTCTTGACTAAATCGAGCATTAACCGAAAAGCGTTGTCTTCCTTCTATGGTAGTGGTTAGTTTCATACCACCTATAGAGGCTTCTACCACACTATTGATATCATCAATGGATAAGCCATATCGCCCAATTTCATCTCTGTTTGCGGTAATGTCAATATATTTTCCACCAGTAATTGGCTCTGCATATAAATCTTTCACTCCTTCTGTACCCTCCAATGCCTTCTTTATTTTTTGTGCCAAAAAATTAATCGTGTCCAAGTTTTCTCCATAAATTTTAACGCCAACATCGGTACGAATACCTGTTGAAAGCATATTGATACGATTGATAATAGGTTGGGTAAAACCATTGGTTACACCAGGAATTTGCAACTTGTTATTGATTTCATTCACAATATCTTCCTTGGTTTTCCCATCTCCCCATTCGTTTTGCGGTTTTAATAGAATGATGGTTTCTATCATGCTGATGGGGCTGTTATCAGTTGCTGTATTGGCTCTTCCTGCCTTGCCTAAAACATGTTTCACTTCTGGAAGTGACTTAATAAGTTTATCTTGAATCTGTAAAATTCTTTTTACTTCAGAATTAGACACATCGGGTAGCGTAACAGGCATAAAAAGTATGGAACCCTCATCGAGTGGCGGCATAAATTCAGAACCAAGCCGAGTAAACATAATGCCACCAATAATCAATGCAATGATATTAACTGCCAATACCGACTTTCTCCAACGCAAACAAAACTTAAGAATAGGGGTATATACACGCTCCAAAAATCTATTTAATGGGTTTTTATTTTCCGGTTGTAACTTTCCTTTGAATAAAAAACTAATAAGAACAGGGGTCAGTGTTATGGCAAAAAACGCATCTACAATGAGTATGAAAGATTTCGTCCAAGCGAGTGGACTAAATAATTTCCCTTCCATTCCGTTAAGTAAAAACACTGGTAAAAAAGAGGCAATAATAATTAATGTAGAATAAAACACACCTGGGCCAACTACTTTTGAAGATTGCTCGATAAGTTTCAACTTATCCTCAGAACTAAGCGGATCTTTATATTTCTGAAATATTTTTTTCATTCCTTTTTTCATGATTTGCTATTATTTTCAAGTTCTTCTTGTTTATCAGAAATTGCCCTATAGGAGTTTTCTACCATCACGATGCTGTCATCAACCAATACACCTATGGCAAGAGCTATTCCCGTTAATGACATGATATTGGAAGAAATTCCGAAAGCCTGTAAAAAAATAAACCCAACGGCTACAGAAATAGGAATTTGAAGGAGAATAATAAAAGCACTTCTCCAATGGAACAGAAATATAAGAACAATGATAGATACGGCAATCATTATTTCAATCAGTGTTCCTTTTACAGATTCAATGGCGCTTTCTATCAACTCACTTCTGTCATACGATATTTTGAATGACACGCCTTCGGGTAGCCCTTTTTCTAACTCTTTCATTTTTAATTTTACAGCCTTAATGACTTTATCTGCATTTTCGCCATATCGCATTACTACAATTCCTCCAACCACTTCACCTTCGCCATTTTGATCAAAAATACCCAGTCGTAAGTCGCCCCCCATTTGTACTGAGCCAATATCTTTTAATCGCACTGGAACTGAATTGAAGTTTTTAATGGCAATACTTTCTACATCTTTTATGTTTTTTATATAGCCCAAACCTCTCACGATATAAGCCATATCACTCATTTCAAACTTCCTGCCTCCGGCATCATTGTTATTGGCTTTTACAACCCTCATTACATCCATCATGCTTACATTGTAGTATTGCATTTTTATAGGATCTAATACCAATTGATATTGTTTTTCAAAACCTCCAAAAGAAGCAACTTCTGCCACACCCGGAACGGTTTGCAAGGCAAATTTCACATACCAGTCTTGTAATGCTCTTTGCTCTCCCAAGTCCATACCATTGGCTTCTAAATGATACCAAAAAATATGACCTACACCTGTACCATCGGGTCCAAGTGTGGGCACCACATCTTGTGGAAGCAATCGTTGAGCATAATTTAGTCGCTCCAAAACCCTTGTCCTTGCCCAATAAGGATCTACACCATCTTCAAAAATGACATACACAAAGCTCATCCCAAACATAGAGGTGCCCCGAACATTTTTTATTTTTGGAATACCTTGCAGGTTCGACACCAATGGATAAGTCACTTGATCTTCCATTATTTGCGGACTTCTACCCATCCATTCGGTAAATACAATTACCTGATTTTCTGAAAGGTCAGGAATAGCATCTATCGGATTTTGTTGCACGCTGTAAACACCCCAAGCAAATAAGGCAGCCGAAACCAACAAGACCACCATTCGGTTTTTTAGGGCAAAAGAAATTAGTTTTTCTACCATTTTATTTTATAAATTATTGACAACACTTTTTTATAAAGAGCTTTTTGAAAAGCCATTTGAGTCCTTTTAATGTTTTTTGCATTATTTTCATTGCCCCGCTCCGTATATTTTGATATGCCTAATTATGGCATATCTGTATTAGGGCTGTCATCATGGTTCATGTATTCCATTGCTTCTACGGGTTCAGTTAAATCCATACCGCATTTACTGCATTGGTCGCCTTTTTTCCCGGTTACTTCTGGGTGCATTGGGCAAGCATACATTGCTTCATCTGTTGTACTTTGAACTTCTTCTGTTGAATTTGAGTCGTTTTTCGGGTTGTCATTACAAGCCGATAAAAAAATTGTGGTTGTGGCAATTGCCAAGATTAAATGTTTCATATTTTTATTTTTTATTAATGTTTATTTTTAAAGTTTAATATTCTTTAGTCGTAATGAATTTGCAATAACAGAAACCGAACTAAAACTCATGGCTGCTGCTGCAATCATTGGTGAAAGTAAAATCCCGAAAAACGGGTACAATATTCCTGCAGCTATGGGAATGCCTATCACGTTATAGCCAAAAGCAAAAAACAAGTTTTGCTTGATGTTTCGCATTACTTTATGGCTTAATGTTTTTGCTTTTACTATGCCTTGCAAATCTCCTTTTAGTAAAGTAATTTTTGCACTTTCAATGGCTACATCTGTTCCTGTTCCCATTGCTATTCCTATATCTGCTTGGGCCAAAGCGGGTGCATCGTTGATGCCATCTCCTGCCATTGCCACTATTTTGCCTTGGGCTTGTAGTTTTTTGATTTCTTCTAATTTATCTTGTGGCAAGCATTCTGCTTTAAAATTGGTAAGGTTTAATTCCGCAGCAACTGCAGCCGCTGTATTATGGTTATCGCCCGTAAGCATAATTACTTCCACACCTTCATCCATCAATTTTTGAATGGCACCTTTGCTACTTACCTTTATGGCATCAGATATTATAAGAAAGCCTTCTAATTTTCCATCTATGGCAAAATACGAAACCGTCTTTCCTTTTTTCTGTTCGGTAACAATTTGTTCCTTTTGAGTTTCAGCAATGGCAATATTATTATCTTGTAAAAGTTTATCATTTCCAATAATTATACTTTTGTCTTCAACCATTCCTACTACGCCTTTTCCAGAAATTGCTTCAAATTTTGTAATGGACTTAATGGGTATTTCTTCGCTTTTTGCTTTATTTACAATGGCTTCTGCCAATGGGTGTTCGCTTTGCGCATTGATAGAAGCTGCTAAAAGCAACAGTTCTTTTTCAGTATAATCTTGAAAAGAATGTATTTTTTCCAAGGATGGTTTTCCTTCAGTAATGGTACCCGTTTTATCCGTAATCAATACATCTACCTTATCCATTTTTTCTAAGGCTTCTGCATTTTTAATCAATACACCACTTTGAGCACCTTTGCCCACGCCCACCATTACACTCATGGGTGTTGCCAAACCCAATGCACAAGGACAAGCTATAATTAATACTGCCAATGCATTTACAAAAGCATAAACATAAGAAGGTTCGGGACCAAAAATTTTCCATACAAAAAATGTAATTACGGAAACAATAATTACCGTTGGTACAAAATATTTAGAAATAGTGTCCGCCAATTTTTGAATAGGTGCTTTGCTTCGGCTTGCATCGTTTACCATTTTTATAATTTGGGCAAGCAAGGTTTCATCGCCTACCTTTTCTGCTTTCATTACAAAAGATTTATTACCGTTAATCGTTGCCGAACTTACTTTGTCATCCACATTTTTTTCAACAGGAATTGGTTCACCCGTTATCATACTTTCATCAACATTGCTGCTGCCTTCTACAATACTTCCATCAACAGGAATTTTATCGCCCGGCTTTACGCGCAATAAATCCCCCACCTTTATAGCATGAATAGAAATTGTTTTTTCAATCCCATTTTCTACCAAAATAGCCTGCGTAGGTGCCAATTTTAATAATTCCCTTATCGCTCCACTGGTTTGGCTGTGGGCTCTTGCTTCTAATAATTGCCCTAATAAAACTAAGGTGAGAATAACCGTTACTGCTTCAAAATATAAAAATACAGAACCATCTGCGTTTTTAAATTGGTCAGGGAAAATACTTGGAAAAAGTAAAGCAACAATGCTAAAAACAAATGCTGCACCTGCTCCCACCCCTATCAAACTAAACATATTTAAGTTCCAAGTTTTGAAAGAAACCCAAGCTCTTTCAAAAAACATCCAACAGGCATAAAAAACAACGGGTAGTGATAAAGCAAATTGAAACCAATTTTTAAAATCAACATTCAAATACTTTGTGAAAGGGTTGTTGGGAATCATTTCACCCATTACCAAAATTAGAATTGGTAAGGTAAACGCTACTGCAATTTTAAATTTTTTGACCAGCTTTTGGTACGTTTTATTATCTGCATCATCAGGAATTAATGGCACTAAATCCATTCCACATATCCGGCAACTTCCTGGTTCATTTTCCACAATTTCTGGATGCATCGGGCAGGTGTACTGTGAGCCTTTCACAACACTTGCTTGTTGCACCAAATCCATCCCACATACAGGGCAATCACCTTCTTTCTCATACATTTTATCCCCTTCGCAGTGCATGGGGCAATAGTATTTTCCATTATTACTGAGTTTTGAAATATGATTTTCTTTTGGCTTTTCCTCCATTGTTTCATCTGGCATTCCAATACCATAATTTCCTCCACCTTTTTCCAATGCAGTTTTAAATGTTTCTATAGAAATGTGTTTTTCCATTTCAATACTTGCCGATTTCTCTTCAAGACTTACTTCCACTTTAGAAACCCCAGCAACTTCGCTCAACGTTTTTTGAACGTGGCTACTGCATCCATTACAGGTCATTCCAGATATTTGATAGGTGTGTGTCATTGTTTTTATTTTTAAATTTTATAATTATAATTGCTATTCATTTTCCATGTTGGAATTATTTGATTGCAAAAACCACTTTTCACCAGCAAAAATAAGTGCCATCATTACGGCTGCTACAATCACCACCAATATATCCTGCGACCCTTTTACCCATAAAAAAGCACCCAAAACGATCGCATCAAGAATAATAGCTGTGATGATAATGGATGCTTTTGCCTTGATTTCTTTTCTTAAATGTTTGAGCACGCCCCAATGAATCATTATATCCATAACCAAATAAAGTATTGCCCCCAAAGAGGCTATTCTACTTAAATCAAAAAATACGGTAAGAATAATAGCTGTAACTGCAGTATAAACGAGCATGTGTTTTTGAATATTGCCCGACATTCCCAAATGACTATGAGGTATCAAATTCATTTTTGTAAGCATAGCGGTCATTCTGGAAACTGCAAAAATGCTGGCAATAATACCTGAAAAGGTTGCAACAATAGCAATTCCCACTGTAAACCAAAGTCCATATTTCCCAAAAGCAGGTTTGGCTGCTTCGGCAAGCGAATAATCCTTTGCTTTAATAATTTCAGCAATGGATAAGTTGGAAGATACAGCGAATGCAACCAATAAATAAACTAGGGTACAGATTACCAAAGAGATGATAATAGCCCGCCCAACATTTTTATGCGGATCAACCACCTCATCGCCACTGTTGGTAATGGTAGTAAAGCCTTTGAATGCAAGAATGGATAGTGCCAAAGCACCCAAATAACTTGCAATAGAGTGGTTTGGAGTAGAAGAAGGTATTGCTTCACTAAAAGAAAAATCGGCAACCCATAAACCAGCAATAGCAAAAATAGAAATTCCACCAATTTTAATAATCGCCATGATCAATGATGATTTTTCAATAAAGTTATTCCCCGAAATATTAATAAGAAAAGCTGCAACAATGAGCAGAACCCCTAACAATGGAATCAAAAAAGTATTGTTTCCTATATCAAATAATTGCAGGGTGTATGCACCAAAAGTACGGGCAACAAGACTTTCATTAATGACCATTGAAAAAGCCATTAAAAGTGCTGCGGATGCGGTTATTGCACCTTTACCGTATGCTTTGCTGAGATACATAGCTACACCGCCTGCAGATGGATAGGCATTTGACATTTTGATATAAGTATATGCACTAAAACCAGAAATGATAGCACCAACAAGAAAGGCATAAGGAAAAAAAGCGCCTGCAAGTTCTGCCACTTGTCCTAAGAGTGCAAATATTCCTGCACCAATCATCACCCCAGTTCCTAACGAAATGGCTCCGGTTAATGTCAAACTATTTTTCTTGTAGCTACTCATCTTTTTGGCTTATCCCTTTTTGTTTATTGAAGGTTGATGGTTTTCGATATGATGTTTTAACAATTGACTCAAACTATCCAGCCAATCAGATAAAGTTTTAATATCCAAATTAGGATGATTACTATCTGGGATTGTAATGGGGTTCTCATCCAAGTATTGATACAATCCTGGATATTCCTGCTCAATCTTCAATGTAAGGTCGTTTATTTCTTTACTGAGTTCCTGTATTCGTTTCATATACTTTTTAAATTTATTATAAGCTATAATTTGATTTTGTTATAAATCATTGCTATATTTATTCATTAATGATGATGCTCTTCATGGTCAGCTCCGCTTATTGGCGTTAAGTTCATCCCACATTCCGAACAATTATCCCCCTTTTTTCCTGTAATTTCAGGATGCATAGGACAAGCGTATGCAACCACTTGTTTAGGTTCACTATGTTGGTCATTAGTTTCTGTTTGAACTTCTTCTGTTTTTGTTTCTTGATTTCCGCAAGATTGAAATGTTAAGATTGCAAAGCTCATAGCCGCAATTCCGAGTGTGATTTTATTTTTTTTCATATTGATTAACTGTTTTTTCTAATATTAAAGAAAGTATAGTATAAATTAAAGTAAACTCCATTAGATGCAGTGCGCATCATTGAACTTAACAATTGCCGTCTATAACCTAAATCTAAACGTGCCTGGCTGTTAAAAATAAATTGAATTACGGGTATTACATCCAAATAAGATTTGCCATTTTCATTGATAGTTTGTCCTACAAATTCCATCATTAAATTAATATTGGTTTGCTTTAAACTAATATATTTTTTTGGATACATAAGTTTACCAAATGAGAGTGTGTAATTAGTTGCATTGTTAGCAAAATTGTTTGGGAGAGTAAAATTTGGGTTGTTATTATACGCTTTTTCATAACTTACAGTAGAACTTATAGCCAACTTTTTAATCAACTTGGTAGCAACAATTCCTGTTTCAAAACCAGTATTATGTCCCATAATTTCAATTTGTTCTTGATGAATGTTTGAAGTATTAAAGCTAAATCTCCCAAAACCAGCAATACGAAAATGACTATTTAATTCATCAACCGAATAGAAACGATATTTAGCAAAAAAGCCGCCCCCTTCTGCCAAGAGTTGATTATTTCTATTGCTTAAAAATGCGGTTCCTCTCACCATTAAATTCTTATTGACACCATAGGTTACTTCTGGCATAATGTGATAATTATATCCTGGCCCAATTTCTTTTTTAAATAATGACTGCAATACATTTACAGCTAAAGAATTTGCTGGAACATTACTTGCGGGATCAGTCAACAAAAATAATTCCTGACAAGCACTTTGCTTAAAAATAAATACCGTAACTATTAATATGAACTTCTTCATTCGTTGATAATTAGAACATGAAAATCATTCTCATTATTTTCATTAAATGTTTCAACATTCTTATATAATTTTGATACCTTTTTAAACCTTTTAGCGGTTACGTATCCTTTATCTAAAACCTCAATTTCAACTTGTTTCTGCTGGCCCACACTATCTTTGATAATAATGTAAGGACTTTTAAAAACCGTTTCTGACGAAACGGTTAAAATGAGAGAACCTATAAAAAATCCCGCATTTTCTACTTTATCTTTAAATACAGATGGCAACAGAGAATTGCTGTCTGACAAGGTAACAATAAAGGTATTTGTATTCAAATCAATATCAATACTCTTTACATCTGGAAGCGATTCTAATTGCTTATTAATGGCATTAGAGCACATAGAACAGGTTAAGCCGAGCGCTCTTATTTCTGCTTTTAAAATTTGCGCATTACTTTTTGCTGTAAACATGGTAAGTAATAACAATACCACGATATATTTTTTATTTAATATTTTCATAAGTGTAAATTAAGTTATTTTATAAAACCTTGCTTTTTAATAAACAGGTCTTTGTATTATTTTATTTTATAGTTTCGACTGTCTTACCGCAATTCAACATTTGAGAACCAAAATATGGGTTTTTAATGGTGTTTTCTTTGCTCAACCAATGAGCCCCTTTACCATTATTTGCCATTGGACAAAATTGATAATAAACGGGTTGTTCGTATTTTGACACTTTCATCAAAGTAAACATATTTTTAGATAAGTTTATAAAATGACCTCTTTGGTGTGAAGCATCTTTAGAACTAGCAATATGATTGGCATCTTCTTTTAAATCTGCTAAAACTTTCATCCAAACCATGTGAACGTCCATGGAGAGTTTATCCATTTCTACGGCATTAATTGCGGTCAAAAGCGCTTTTGACTTTTCGGAGGCCTTTGCCCCGTTAGTTTGTACCAAGGCATCTTTTACAGAAAAGTAATTATCAAAAACTGCCAACAAAGCATTGCTTTCAGTTTGAATAACCATCACAGTATCTCGCTTTCTTACGGTATCAATATTTCTATTACCCTGTTCCAAAGTGGTTGTACTTGAATTTTTTGGTCGCTCATATTGACAACAACTATGCAAATTGTCATACGCGTTTGTCGGTGCCAAAAAAAGTTCATTGTCATAACCTGCCAAGGCTATGCGCTTCAAAATTTCTTCTTTACTCGTTTTTGTGCTGTCATAAACAATGGATGCAATTTTTATTTTTTTATCCCATACAACCTCAGCTTGTTTTTTACTATTGCCAGCCTTTTCAATGGTCTGTTTACACATTCCACAATTACCATATATTTTTACGGTTTCAGTTTTCTTATTTTTTATTTGTGCGTTACACGCAGATATAGATAGCATTGCAAATGCTCCTATTATTATGTTTTTTATTGTTTTCATTTATATTCTTTTTTTATGTGATTAAATTGATGATGTACCAAAAAATTGGTATCAACAATAGCAAAATTCCAGCCTCAGGCATTGAAAAAATGCAAATTTTGATTTATTCAATCAAATAAATCAAAATTTCTAATAAAAAAAGGGTATCAGACTCTATAGACCTGATTTTTAATCCGCAAAGGGACTTTAAATAAATAAGGAAGTAATTCGAAAGTGCTAACCTTTTCGGTTTCATTGATTTTTGCACTGTCAAAATTTAAAATTGCAACAGCAAAGGCAGAAATTTTTGGAATTAAATCATTGCTAAAAGAAAAGGATGAGGCCTTGTGGTTTTTATCTTTCAATTCAAAATGAAGATTTTTGGTTTGGCAACAATCTTTCTCCATTACCTGCGAACCACAAGCACATTGATTGGCTGCATCCGTTTGTAAAATAGAAATATTTGCTAAGCTACCACCACAGTAATGCAATGAAATATTGACCCCAATATTGGCAACTAAATAAAAAGTTAAGAGTAATATGGATATAAATCGCTTCACTATTTAGGCAAAAATAACACTTATAAACATATTTTCAAGCTATTCAAAGTAAAAGTATGGTAAGAAGGTTAATAATACTTCCTGTTGAGATTTCTTCACTTTGCGCGTAATTGACCAGTAAAGTTGAGTTAATATTACTAATATATTAACCTAACAAACCATTTTTATAAACTGCCAATGCCCTTTCTCTTGCAAAAGAATGCTCTACAATTGGGGGTGCAAAACTTAAATCAAAATCTTTCACCCATTTGCGAATATAAATTAGTTTAGGGTCAAATTTTTTGGTTTGTTCATAAGGGTTAAATATTCTAAAGTAGGGAGCAGCATCACATCCACAGCCTGCAGCCCATTGCCAATTACCGTTGTTAGAAGAAAGTTCATAGTCTAGTAGTTTCTCAGCAAAATAGGCTTCGCCCCAGCGCCAGTCAATTAATAAATGTTTGGTCAGAAAACTGGCAACAATCATCCTCACACGATTGTGCATCAAGCCTGTTTCATTAAGCTCCCTCATACCAGCATCTACAATTGGATAACCTGTTTCACCTTTGCACCAGAGCTCAAATTCCTTTTCATTGTTTCGCCAAGTAATATTTTCATATTTTTTTTTGAAACTTTGGGTAACAACATTTGGAAACTGAAAAAGTATCATCATAAAAAATTCGCGCCATATCAGTTCATTGAGCCATTGCTCATTTAATTCAATTGCTGAGGTAACAAGTTTACGGATACTGACGGTGCCAAAGCGCAAATGAATGCTTAAATTACTTGTTCCATTAATGCCTGGGAAGTTTCTTGTTTTATCATAGTCAGCAATAGTTTGCTCTTCTAAAACTGTTGTCGGTATTGGAAAAGAAGTTAACTCAAAGCCGATTTCTTTTAGGGATGGAAAACAAGGTTTTTCTATTTTTAGTAGATTATATAGAAGGTTTTCACTTTCAAAAAATGAAATTGGGTTTTTTTTCAAATTTTGCTTCCATATTCGTGAATAGGGAGTAAAGATGGTATAAGGGGAGCCATCACTTTTCAACACTTCATCCTTTTCAAAAATTACTTGGTCTTTTGATGGATGAAATGAAATATTCATCGTACTTAAAAAATCAGCAACTTCCTTATCTCTCGCTATAGCATAAGGTTCATAATCACGATTGGTATAAACTTCACTTACATTATATTTTAAGCAGATTGTTTTAAACGCATTAAGTGGGGTATCATGCAATATCGAAATGGATGAACCTATTTTTTTTAATTCATTTTCAATGAGCAGTAAATGCTGATAGATGAACGAAACTCTTTTGTCTTTTTTATCTGATAGCTTTTCTAAGATTTCTTTATCAAAAATAAAAACCGGTAAAACCTTATGCTTGCTTTTCAAGGCTTGAAATAAGCCATTGTTGTCAAAAAGACGAAGGTCTCTTCGAAACCAAAAAACGCAAACTTTATTTTCGCTTTTATTCATATTTGAACAGTGCGTTTAAGCTTTTTTAAATCAAATCCCTTGTCTTTTAACCTTGCAATAATTTGCTGATACGTTTCTTCTTCCATTTTTGGAGTTCTTGAAAGTATCCACAAATACTTTTTGTTGGGATGACTTACCACCGCATAACTATAGTCATCTGCCAAATCAATAATCCAGTATTTGGCTTTGAACGGCCAAAAAAATTGAACTTTCAATTTTGCATTGCCTGAGTTTTTAACAACAAACGCTTTCCCTTTTATATAAGAATGCTTTCCATTTACGCTATCCTTGTTGCACCTATTTTCTATAGTTACATATCCTTTGTCTGATAAGGTATATTCAGCCGTTGTGCAATGGCAGCCTTTTTGAAAACGCTGAGGATAGGAAGCAATTTCATACCATTTGCCAGCATACCTTTTAAGGTCGACATTGGCAACTGTTTGCAGCGTTTGTGCATTGCTTTTAGTAAATAATAAGAATAAGATAATATTTAAAATAAAAGAATTAAAGTGCCCAAATTTCTTCATCATCAAGCTGCACCCGTTTGTAAAAAGTAGATTTAAATTTTTCATAAATAAATATTGTAAGCATTATCAATTCAAATCCATAAATAACATCTTCAATTGGAATAGTGAGTAATCTGATGGAAAGATTTTCGGCATTGTTATACCAAACCACTGGCTCTGCTAGTCCGTAGCCTGTTAGAATTCCGTTAACGATGAAAAAGGGAATTAGAAGTATTGGATAAACACTCAATATTTTGGGGAGCCATTGAACCTTAAAAATAAATTTGAATGTTAGGATCATTAAACTGGTACTTATAAAAGTTACCGAAGTATAAATTTTATCAAAATGGATGAATCCAATAAATAAAAGCGCAAAAGCAAAGAGTAAAATGAAGGTGTTTTCAAATTTTCGATTCCAAACGATAATATAAAACTTATTAAGACAATGATAAGTAAAAACACAAGCAAATGGTATGCAGAAAAAAAATAATATTTCTTCGACAGGGAGACTAAATAACTCTAAACCAACGGTATAATTATTGCTAAAACCCCAAACCCCATTAGCAGAGAACACTGCATCCCAAATTATAAAACAAAATGCCGATATTGTATTGGCAAGGAAGTATGCCCCGAAGAATTTATTAAATTTTATTTTAGGATGAAATGAAAATATAAAAGGAATAATTACTGCAAATAAATTTACAAGAAGATAGGTAAATTTCATATTACCTGTTTGTGTTTTTAAAATATTTAAGCGGAACCCAAAGCATACCGAAACATTCTCCATCATGTTTTCCTAAATGTTTATGATGCATTTTATGCGCTCTGCGAATGCCCCTAAAGTATTTGTTATCAATGTTTCTTAATATTTTAAATCGCTGATGAATAAAAATATCATGAACCAAAAAATACGCAAAGCCATAAATTGTAATTCCTAAACCAATCCAAAAAAGAAAATTGAAATTGTTTTGCAAGCCTATCAATAACCCAACTATTCCAGGAATAGCAAAAATGAGAAAGAAAAAATCATTTCTCTCGAAGAACCCATAAGTGTCTTTTTTATGATGGTCTTTATGCAATATCCAAAGAAGTCCATGCATAACGTATTTGTGTGTCAGCCAAGCAACTACTTCCATGGAAAGAAATGCGATAAGTGTAATTAGAAAATTTATCATGTTTTTAAGAATCTTTTATTAAGAACATTTTTTCTAAATTCGAATATGTTTACAATTTCACTTTTGACAAAAAGCAGATGTGCAATTTTGCCAATAATTGAAAACGGCAATTGGTAATTTATTTCGTCAATCATCAGAACACCTCCATTACTTTCTATAAAGGTATGGGTGTGTTCCCAAACCTTGAAAGGCCCTTTTAGTTGTTTGTCGGTAAAATATTTTTCTGTTTCTACCCTGCATATTTCCGTCTTCCAATTTACTGCAATACCCAATAATGGTTTCACTTTATAATCTATGATCATTCCGTCATATATATCTTCTCCTAATTTAGAAAGTATTTTAAAATCCATTTTAGGAGGTGTTAGTAATGAAAGGTTGTTTGGAGTTGAGAAAAACTCCCAGGCTTCTGTTATACTGATTGGTAGCCAATGCTCCGTTTTATATTGATACATGTAATTGAATTTTTATTTTTTTTAATACATATTCCTTATTTTGCGTTTTGCAGATAATCTTCAATTAAGGCTTGTAGCTCTTTATCCTTAATGTTTTTAATGTTTTTCTTTAAAAACGCCTTATCATCATTGACATTGTTATTGTAACCGAGAAAAGAAGGTACATTCATTTGAATGGTCAATCTTAAATACCTTAATTCTGAATTGTTTGCATCCGCTTTAATAGATGATTCAAGAATATTTTTTCCTTCCTTAAAAAGATTCCATTTTGTATATGGACTCATTGCATGTTTGGCCAAAATAATTTTTGCAGCTCCTTTATACCCTAAAAATACAAAATTAACCGAGCTGTTTTTTTCTGCTAAAGCCAGCATTTGGGTTGCTTTTGATTCTTCTTTTGTGGCAACCTCATAAAGACTACGTAAATTGCTTAAATCAGCATTAGCATAAGAAAAAAAGAAAAGAAGAATAAGAAGTTTCATTTTAAAGAATATTTAATTGGTTCCTTAGATTTGATTTGAACATGAGCAATAGTTTTTGAGAGTTGGGGATTCGAACTCTTTCACTTAAAATACGTTGTGCAGGTATTCGTTTTATTTTTTTGAATAGAACGGTATAGTAATAATAGGCAAGATAAACGCCATTGCGTGCACTTAATGGTAACATTTTAATTCCAATTAATGCTTCTGCAAAATCCTTTTCAATATCATTTTCGATTTTTAATTTGTCCTCATTGCTAAAATTTTTCATATTCACCTCGGGGAAATAGGTTCTTCCTAAATCATCGCTATCCGCTTTTATATCACGCAAAAAATTTATTTTTTGAAACGCAGCACCCAGCTTCATTGCATAAGGTTTTAATTGTTCAAATGCTTTTTCATCACCTTCAGTAAACACATGAAGACACATCAAACCAACTACTTCGGCTGAACCAAGAATGTATTTATTGTAACTTTCAGTATTATAATTTTGTTTATGCAAGTCCATCTCCATACTCTCAAGAAAGGAGTTAGTCCACTCCATTTTAACACCATAATTATGAACCACATGCTGAAAAGAATTTAAAATTGGGTTTAATGAAATTTTGTTTCCAATAGCTTTGTAGGTATCATCTTTAAAATTTTGAAGAAGTATCTTCTTGTCATAACCATGAAAGCTATCCACTATTTCATCAGCAAAACGAACGAAACCATAAATGGAATAAATAGGATTCCTCATTTTCTTATTTAAAAATAAAATACCAAGGGAAAAACTTGTACTGTATTTTTTAGTTGTAATTTTACTGCAGGTCGCAGACAATTCATCAAATAGTGATTTCATTTTTTGTTAATATTAATGTTGTGTTAATTAAATCTATAGCTATTTTGGACATATATTATATTTATTTGTAATATATTTAAACATCTGCAATTATTATATTTTCTAAGTCCTCAATTGAATAAAGCCTAATGAAATTTTTTGAATCATGAACATCGCTCAATCTTGAGGTATCTGAAGCCATATAAATGGTTTGGGATGGAAATATTTTCTTCATTCTGTTTATTTTTTTCAAATCATTAGCGGTATCATTTTTTCTTACCATAAAAAACAAAAGACTTAAAGGTTTTGTTTTTTGTACAACAGATTCGACCGCGTTAAATGGAACATTGCTGCCCAAGTAAATAACCTTATGTCCAGCTTTACGTATCAAGTAATGAGCAAACAACAATCCTATTTCATGCAATTCATCTTCCATTAAAAAAAGTAGCCATGTTTTTTCAGGATGCGATGGCGGTGGCAGAAAATCAATTGCCGCATATAATTTTTGTTTGATAAGGTTTGTGATAAAATACTCCTGAGCCAGCGGTAAAAAATCTTTTGTCCACATAATTCCAATACGAATTAGAAGAGGGTGAATTATTTTTACATAAGCATCCTTAATTCCGAACCTAAGTAATGCATTGGAAAATAATTTATCAAATTTTTCTTCGTTAAAATTTATAGCTGCCGAAAGGCACTGTGAAATTAGAAACTCAGTGGTATAATCAGAAGAAATATTTTCTAAATATTGCGTTTCTAGTAAACCATTTAATGCCTCATCGGACATGGTACACAAAGCAGAAACTTTAAACTCATTATCCATTAGGCTTACAATATTTAACAAACGTCTTAGCTGTAAACCATCATAATAGCGCGTATTTCCTTCGCTTCGCATAGGCTTAAAAGCCTTGTATCGCTGCTCCCAAACGCGTATAGTGTGTGCTTTGACTCCTGAAAACTGCTCCAGTTCAGATATAGAAAACTTATTCACCCTGTTTATATTTAGAGCAAATATATATAAACAACATGAATTAAAAAACTCTTGTTAATAGTTTAGTGTACTTCAGTTGGCTGAAGCCGAACGGGAATTGAGTCATTAACTAATCCAGCAAAAAAAAATCACTGGTAGAGTTTCCCTTTGGGGTCTTCGCCCAAGCGAGACCCCAAAGGCATAGTAAAGCTGCGGATGGGATAGGACACCTTGTAAATTAAACTTTTGCTTTTCTTTTCAGGGTCACCATTCGCTAAACGTGAATGGGAGACCCAGAAATGGGGTGGTGAATGGCAAATCATCTGGACAATAATTCAGAAGGGAGAGTTTTACAATTTTACCACCAATGCAAAATTCTTCCAACAGCAAAAAACACGATAATTGCACCCCCTAAAATAAATAATAAGGTTAAATACATTGGCAATTCTTTGCGTTCATTCATTTGGTAAACTTAATACATTACCGTCAGTTTCAACTGACGGAAAACAAAAAAAAGGAGCGATTAAAAAAATTAATCGCTCCTTTTTAAAATTTAGCTTTGTCTAGTCCTATTCAAACTCAGCTTCTAATATTTTCTTCAGTTCAATAACGGTTTCTTCTTCCAATTCTGTTCTTTTTACCAGCTCCTCATTGGACACAGCAATTACTGCTTTGGCGGTATCTAAACCAATACCTTTCAGCTCCTCTATAATCCAGTTGTCAATTTCATCTAAGAACTCAATCAATTCTACATCAGACTCATCCTCTGTAACATTGTCCCTGTAAACATCAATTTCATAGCCTGTTAATCTACCTGCCAATTTAATATTATGTCCACCTTTACCAATTGCCAAAGAAACCTGATCAGCAGCTAAATATACTTCTGCCCTCATTTTATCCTCATTCAATTTGATATTAGAAATCTTAGCGGGGTTAAGTGATCTTTGAATAAACAAAGAGGTATTGGTTGTAAAATTGATTACGTCAATGTTTTCATTTCTCAATTCTCTAACAATACCGTGAATTCTAGAGCCTTTCATGCCCACACAAGCACCAACTGGATCAATTCTATCATCATAACTTTCCACCGCAATTTTGGCCCTTTCTCCTGGCTCTCTTACAATTTTCTTGATGGTTATTAATCCATCCACTATTTCTGGCACTTCTAGTTCAAATAAACGCTCTAAAAATATAGGTGATGTTCTGGACAAAATAATTTTTGGCGTTCCGTTCAGCATCTCAACACTTTGTACTACTGCTTTCATGGACTCACCCTTTTTATAAAAGTCAGTAGGAATCATTTCCGACTTCGGCAAAATTAATTCTGTGCCATCATCGTCTAAAACCATCAACTCTCTTTTCCATATTTGATAAACCTCTCCTGATATAATTTCTCCTACTTTATCTTTGTAAACATTAAAAATTTCATCTTTCTCCAATTCCAAAATTTTGGTTATCAAAGTTTGACGTGCAGAAAGAATGTTTCTTCTTCCAAAATCTTTTAAATAAACTGGCTCAATCGCTTCTTCTCCAATTTCATAATCTTCTTCAAGTTTCCTAGCATCAGAAATACTAATTTGTGTGTGTTCATTTTCCACTTCACCGTCATCAACAATCAAGCGATTTTGATAAATTTCCAAATCTCCAGTTTCTGTGTTAATGATAATGTCAAAATTGTCATCTCCGTCAAACTTCTTTTTCAACATGTTTTTAAACACATCTTCTAAAACGCTCATCATTGTTGCACGGTCAATGTTTTTGAATTCTTTAAATTCCGAAAAGGATTCAACCAATCCTATTTGCGGTTCTATTTGTTTTGCTGCCATAATATTTTATTTAAATGATATAATAATTTTTGCTTCTTCTATTTCCTCAAAATTTACTTTAACCAAAGTCGGAGTTTTATCCTTGCTCTTTTTACCCGGAGCTATTTCTAAAACTATAAACTGAGGTGTTGTTTCCACTAAATGCCCCTTTAATTGGGTTTCTAATGTTTTTACTTGCAACGTGCGTCCAATATGTTTGGGGTATTGTCTTGCATCCGTCAAAGGCTTGTCTGCCCCTGGCGTACTCACTTCCATTCTAAATGCCTCGTCATCTTCTGTCAAAATTTCATCTAACCCAGCGGAAAGCATTTTGCTGAGTTTGGTAATTTCATTTAGCGTTACAGAATCATCTCCATCCACCAAAAAAGTATATAAACTTCCACTACTATTCTTTTTTAATCCTAAAAAGAAGAGATGAGGGAAATCTGCTATAATTTCTGTAAACAGCGTTTCCAACGTTTTTTGTAAGTTAATATTTGCGCTCATAATCATCAAAAAAGGGAGCTGAATGGGCTCCCTTTGTCGAATTTAGTTCTTAAAAGTACTGCAAATATAAACCATTCTAGCGATTTCTGCAATTTTCTGAAATAAGTATTTTGTTTTCACATTATTTAGTGCCTACTTTCGCACATTAATATAAAAACGCTTTTTCTTTATTATGAACAATTATAAAATGATTAACAATGTATTGGGTTGGGTAATGTTTCTAGTTGCCTTTGTGGTTTATACCCTTACGTTGGAACCTTCGGTGAGTTTATGGGATTGTGGTGAGTTTATCTCGGCCGCATACAGATTGCAAGTCGTTCACCCACCGGGTGCACCTTTTTTCCTTTTGGTAGGAAATTTCTTTTCTAACTTAGCCATGGGCAATCCTGTTAATGTTGGCTGGGCTGTAAACATGCTTTCTGCTTTTGTTAGTGCAATGGCGGTGGTGTTTACCTTTTGGATTACCTCTTATTTTGCCAAAAAAATCAGAATTGGCTTGGGTGAAACAGATTTAAACTCTCTTACCAATAGAATTTTAATTTTTGGTAGTGCAGCAGCAGCAGCACTTACCCTTACTTTTAGTGATACTTTTTGGTTTTCTGCTGTTGAAGCAGAGGTTTATGCCATGTCCTCTTTCTTTACAGCACTTACCTTTTGGGCGATGCTTAAATGGGAAAGCATTGCAGATACGGATGCACGTGCAGACCGCTGGTTGGTTTTTATTGCCTACATGATTGGCTTGGCAATAGGTACTCACTTACTGAACTTATTGGTAATTCCAACAGTTGCCATTATTTACTACTTTAAAAAATTCCCTTACAGCAGAAAAGGATTAATCCTGGCTTTGGGAGCAGGCACCGTTTTGTTATTGCTTATTCAAAAAATATTGATTCCTGGAATGCCTTGGTTAGCTGCAAATTTTGATTATTTCGCAGTAAACACTTTGGGCATGCCATTTTACTCAGGTGCTTTAATTTTCTTAGCCCTTTTGGCTGGTGGTTTGGGATATGCCATTTATTATTCCATCCAACATAGAAAATACATTATGAACTTGGCATTTGTATGTCTTAGTTTTATTCTATTAGGATATAGCAGTTACAGTATGGTGGTTATTAGATCTGCCGCAGATACTGCCATTGATATGAATAATCCTGAAGATTTATTTAATCTTTTAAGCTATATCAATCGTGAGCAATATGGAGACAGACCTTTGGTTTACGGCCCTTGGTTTAACTCACAACCCGATAACATTGAAATTATAAAAGAAGAGTATGCAGCCAATGAAGAAACTGGCGAATATATGAAAGTAAGGGATAAAAGAGATTATACTTATCCTGATGCTGAAAAAACAATTTTCCCAAGAATGGGTGATGCCAATAAAGAAAGTGGAGACATTGGATACCGCTATTGGGGAGGGATGAACAGAGTTAATGAGCAAATTAACTATCAAGAGCAAATGTTGCAAAGAATGGATCCTAGCAGTCCTCAATACAGTGAGGCAGCACAGACTTTGCAAAAGCTGAAAGCACAAAAACCTACGATGGGCAATAACATTCGTTTCTTAACTAAATACCAGTTGGGTTATATGTATTTGCGCTATTTTATGTGGAATTTCTCTGGTCGTCAAAATGATGTACAAGGGGACATTAATAAAATTTGGGAAGATGGAAACTGGATTACAGGAATAAGTTTTATTGACAAAATGCTGGTTGGAGACCAAAAATATTTACCCAAAGAAATGAAAGAAACCCAAGGGCGCAATGTCTATTTCATGTTGCCGCTTATTTTTGGTTTATTTGGTTTATTCTATCAATTGAAACAAAATAAAGGAGACTTCCTTGCAGTGTTGACCTTGTTTATATTTACAGGTATCGCCATTATCATCTTCTTAAATCAGCCTCCATTTGAGCCAAGAGAAAGAGATTATTCTCACGTAGGTTCATTCCAAACTTTTTGTATTTGGATAGGATTAGGCGTTTTAGGATTGGCTAGTTTTATTGAAAAAAGGATGAATGCGAAAACAGCAGGGATCCTTTCCCTGAGTGTTGTTCTACTAGGCGCACCCGTATTAATGGCAACCCAAAACTGGGATGACCATGATAGATCTGGTAGATATTTAGGCATTGATTTTGCTAAAAACTATTTGACCAGTTGCGCACCCAATGCTATTTTATTCTGTAATGGTGATAATGATACTTACCCTCTTTGGTATGCTCAAAACGTTGAAAATATTAGACCCGATATTAGAATTATCAACCTGGCCTTATTCCCCACAGATTGGTATGCAGGGTCCTTAAAACGAAAAGTTTATGAGTCAGAGCCTTTTGACTTAAATATAACAATGGCTCAATTAAAAAGTGGCAATTTTGATTATTTGCAAGCACAACCCATGCCCGGTATAAAACAAGATGCTTATTATCCTTTGGATAAAGTAGTAGATTTTATGTTGAGTGATAAAGAAGAGAATACTGTTACCATTCAAGATGGAAGCAGAGTAAATGTAATGCCTGTCAATAATTTTATCATTCAAATTAATAAAGATGCGATCCTAAGAAACAAGGTGGTGCAATTAAAAGATTCTGCCAAGATTGTGGATGAAATGAGATTTTCTTATCCTAATAGCAGAGGTATTCATAAAGGAGATTTAACCTTGCTTGATTTGATTGCCCAAAACGCAAAAAATGGATGGATTCGACCTATTTATTTTACCGCCACATCTGGTGCTGAAAGAAGTTTAGGTTTACAAGATTATATGCAACTTGAAGGGCTTGCATACCGCCTAGTACCTATAAAAAATAATGGGCAAGGCAGACAGTTTGCAGACGATTTAATGTTCAGCAACATCATGAACAATTTTAGATGGAATGGCATTAAAGAAAAGGAAAACTTTTTTATTGACGAAAAGGCATCTTACGTTCCGCACTCTATGCGTGCAACCATGTATGAGTTGGCTAGAAACTATACAGACAAATATTTGTATGAGGGAAAGGACTCTATAGGAACAGTAAATCCAATGGCGGATTCTTACAAAGAAAAAGCCATTAAACTTTTGGATAAGTCCATGCTGGAAATACCTGAAGACAAATTGTCTTTCAACCGTCCAGAACTAAAATTATACTACGCCATTACTTATATAGATTTAGGAGAAAAGGAAAAAGGAGCCAAAATGCTGGCAGAAATTTCTGATTATTGCGTTAGATATAGCAAGTTTTACAAATCTCAAAAAGGAGGTTACCGTGCTTATGGCAACCAAATGATTGAAGGCTTATACAAGAAAGTTTTGGAAGAAGCATTGAGAGCGGCACAACAGCACAACTTGACAGATTTAGCAACCAAAATCTCTCAAGACCAAGCAACTATCAATAAACCTTAAAAAACTAATCAACTATGGTGGACGAAGTAAAACAAAAGAAAAGTGGTGGTGGTGGCAGAATAGCATTTCTCTTTGCTGCCATTGTTTTTGGTTTGTTCATTGGACTATTTTTTAAAAATGAAACGCCTGTAGAGGTTGATTTACTCTTCAAAATAATTGAGTTAAATGTTAATTTGCTTATCACAATTTGCTTTAGTTTAGGGCTTTTATTTGGTATTTTATTAATGATACCTAGTTTATACAGAGCCTATATAGCAAGGAGAAGATTAAATAAAGAGTTGAAAGTGGTTACCAAAGAATCTTTAGCCAAAGACGAACTTATCAATAACAAGGATCCGTTTACTTCATAAATAATTATGTCACCAAATTCTTACGATTTTGTTATTGCAGGGGCAGGTATTGTGGGTCTTGCAACCGCCCAAAACCTTTTAAAACGAAATCCTAAAGCTAAGGTTTTGGTTATTGATAAAGAAGACCATCCTGCAGCCCATCAAACAGGGCACAACTCTGGTGTAATTCATTCTGGCATTTACTACAAACCAGATAGCTTAAAAGCAAAAAACTGCCTTGAAGGTTATCATTTGTTATTGGCTTATTGTGATGAACATAAAATTCCTTATGAGCTTTGCGGTAAAATTATAGTAGCTACCACCAAAGAAGAAATCCCCGCTTTAGAAAAACTCTTTGAGCGCGGCATTGCAAACGGTTTAGAGGGTATAAAATACATTACCCAAGAAGAAATAAAAGAAAGAGAACCTTTTGCCGCAGGCATTAAAGGCATTTGGGTACCACAAACGGGTATTGTTGATTACAAAGATGTGGCTAGAGCCTATGCAGCGGAAATTATAAAATTAGGTGGCAACATTACTTTCAATGAAAAAGTTGTTCAGTTGATAGACCATGAAGATGAGGTTGCTATTAAAACAGATAAAAAATCTTACAAGGCCAAAAAATTCATCAATTGTGCTGGTTTATTTTCTGATAAAATTGCAGCGCTGCAAATACCAGACTTGAATGTGCGTATCATTCCTTTTAGAGGAGAATACTACGAACTTATTCCTGAAAAACGAGGCATGGTAAAAAACTTGATTTATCCTGTGCCCGACCCCGCTTTTCCGTTTTTAGGAGTTCATTTTACACGCAGGGTTGATGGCTTGATAGAAGCTGGGCCCAATGCTGTGTTTGCTTTTAAAAGAGAAGGTTATAAAAAAAGTGATTTTAGTTTTGCTGATTTTTACAATGCCATTAGTTGGAAAGGATTTAGAAAAGTGGCTATAAAATATTGGAAAACTGGTTTGGGAGAGTTTTATAGATCCTACAGCAAAGCTGCTTTTACCAAAGCACTGCAAAAACTAATGCCCGCTATAAGAGCCACAGATTTAATTCCTTCTGGTTCAGGAGTGCGCGCCCAAGCTTGTGAACTGAATGGTGGTTTGTTAGATGATTTTCATATCATACAACAAGGTGCTTGCATTCATGTGCTCAATGCACCGTCTCCGGCTGCTACTAGTTCTTTATCTATCGGTAAAAAAGTTGCTAGTCTGGCGATGGGTGACGACACGGCTTTAGTCGAAACACAATAAACTTTTTTGAATCTTTAAAACTTTTTTCAAAATATCTTTACAAGAAAACGTTAACAATTTGAGGAATAAGGATTATGCATTGGTTGCAGGTGGCAGCAAAGGAATTGGCTATGCGATTGCAGCGGCTTTGGCAAACAAAAATTACAATTTAATTTTAGTTGATCGATATGAGAAAGAATTGATAAAAGCAAAATCTAAGTTGTTATCCGAATATCCTATCCAAATTGAAATACTTCTTTTTGATTTAACCGAAGAAAATACGGCAACGGCTATTGCCAAATGGTGTCGGAAAAACGAAATCCAATTAAAAATGCTGTGTAATGTTGCGGGCTATGGAGGCGTTAATGACTATTTATCTTTATCATTAAATGAGCTAAGGTATATGGTTAATTTAAATATTGGGTCTTGTATGGCATTGAGTTTGACTTTGCTACCCTTGCTAGAAAAAAACACACCAGCCTATATTTTAAATGTGGCTAGTATGGCAGGGTTTGCACCTATTCCCTTAAAAAACATGTATTCCTCAACCAAATCAGCGGTGATTTTTTTTAGTTATGCCCTAAAAAATCAGCTGAAAGATAAAAATATCAGCGTGAGCTGCCTTTGTCCAGGGCCTATTTTTACCACACCTGAAATAGAAGAAACCACCAAAAAAAATTTGGGATGGTTTGGAGAAAAAATGGCAGTTGCTCCAAAAAAAGTGGGGGAAATAGCGGTGCGCAATACTTTAAAGGGAAAGATGATAATTATACCCGGAATTTTAGCCAAATGGGTTTCTGTGCTGCTGCGTATACTGCCGCGCAAGTGGAGCATTGCATTCTATAGCAATATGGGAGATTAAGATTATCCCAAATCTAACTCCTCGTCAGGATTGATTTTGCTATTGAACGTATAGGCAATCACCAAGGCACGCTGCTTTGCTTTTTCAACGTTGCTTCCAGCAAAATGGGTATCCAAAGTTGCATTAAAATGTTTTAACCAAATTGTAAAATGAAGGGGTTTGATATTTAATTGTGCATGGGTATCAAACATTCCTTTAATGTCTCCAGGTTTATCTAGCAGCACAAACTCCCAAAATGCACGCATCCTTGGCAAATGGTGAGCCCAATTGGTATGAGCAAAAAATCCTGATAAAGTCTCATCTGCTGACACTCGTTTATAAAATGAATCCACCAAAAGCGCAATGTCTTCCTCGTTTTCTATATCCTTCATATTGTTAAAATTATCAAATACCTTTGCCTGCACCTTTTAATCAATTCTGCTTTGCAATTCAGCACAAAAATACCACTTACCCCCTTAGAAAATCAATTTTTCAACCAAGAAAATGATGTGATGCTTTTGGGCTCTTGCTTTTCAGAAAATATGAAACCCTATTTTAAAAAACATGGTTTTTCTGTCGCTAGCAATCCGTTCGGGATATTGTATAACCCCATCAGTATAGCAAAGCATATTGCAAACATTGCTAACAATAATACAGATTTGGGAAACAGTATTGTTGAAACCAAACAGGGCTTTAGCAGTTTGTGGGTTCATTCTTTGTTCAATGCAACATCGCATATTACCCTGCAACAAAAATATGATGAACGCATAAGTAGCTTAAACCAGCAGTTAAAGGAAAAGCCCAACACATTTATTATTACTTTGGGCAGTGCATGGGTTTACAAGCACCTCGCAACAGAAATCATTTGTGCCAATTGCCATAAAATAAACCAAACTGAATTTACTAAACAAATACTATCGATAGCACAAATTACTGAGGCTTTACAAGACATCATTGCAAATATTTTAAAATTGAACCCTCAGCATCAGATTATATTTACCCTCTCTCCTGTTCGCCATATTAAAGATGGCTTTGTACAGAACATGCAAAGCAAAGCATTGCTGCACATTGCTATTCAAAAAGTTTTGGCTCAAAATATAAAGAATACCAAAATCTCTTATTTCCCAGCTTTTGAACTAATGATGGACGAATTGAGAGATTACAGGTTCTATAAAAAAGATTTACTGCATCCAAACACATTAGCCATTGAATATATTTGGGAAAAATTTGTGATGTCATATTTCAATCAAAAAACACAGCAAATAGGATTTGAAGTCTTTAAATACTTTCAGTTAAAAAAACACAAATTACTAAGCTCAGAGCCCAGTGCAGCACAGTTCCATCATGAAAAAATCCTTGCATTGAAAAACAAATTGATTAAAATATTTCCTCACATCCGTCTTGCTCAAAAATAATTATTTTGACTTATTTTTAACAATCCCTTAAAAAAATTTGCAAAACGCAAGAATTTTGTTCATTTTTGAACGTTTATCTAACTCTAATAAGTTAATCAAACCGATAATGTAAAAACCTATGTTAAAAAAGAACTACTATATTCTTACTCTATTTTCTTTAAGCCTTGCTTTCTCCTTTTTTGGTTGCAAACCGCGATACTCTGTTGAAGATGCCGAAAGATTTTATAAAAACAAACAGTATGCCTATGCAGCAGAAGTTTATGAGCAGCTTTATAAAAATCCCAAAACCGAGAAAAGCAGAAAAAGTGAAATGGCTTTTAGAGCAGGTGAAGCGCGAAGGAACTTTAACGATTTTGACAAAGCCATAAGAAATTATGACAATGCCATAAAAAGAGACCCTAACAATGCCCAAGCCATTTATATGAAAGGGGTAATTTTACAAAAACAAGGCGAATACAAAGAAGCCATCAAGGCTTTTAATGATTACTTAAAACTATATCCGGGCGATAAAGATGCCTTGGCAAAGAAAGCAGGATGTGAAATGGCATTGGCATGGAAGCCTGATTGTCAACAATATACTGTAGAAAACTTTAAAATTGCCAATTCAAGTAACAATGATTATTCGCCAATGATTGCGGATAAAAAAGATGCTTCAATTATTTTTACTTCGGACAGAAACCCCAGTGAAAAGAAACGCGTAAAACAATATGGTTGGACAGGAGATGGTTTTTCTGACTTATGGCAAATTTCTGAACAACAGCAAAGAAGAAGACGCAGAGGCAGTGATAAAGATGAAAAAAAATGGGATAAGCCAGAGGTTTTACCTAAGCCACCTAATACCATCGCCAATGATGGAACGGTTTGTTTTAGCAGAAGGTATAACATTATGTATTACACAATTTGCAATGGAGGTGACAACAAATCTACCGCTTGTAAAATATACAGTACTAGAAAAATTGGAAATGACTGGGAAGCACCACAAGTAATGTCCTTTTGTGAATTCGATTCTGTTTACAGCTATGGTCAACCCTCTTTGTCTGAAGATGAGCAACAATTGTATTTTTCATCCAACAGACCGGGTGGTGCTGGTGGACACGATATTTGGGTAGTAAACTATACCAGAAGAGGAAGAACTTGGAGTGACCCCATCAATTTAGGGGAGACTATCAATACCTCTAAAAATGAAATGTTTCCTTACATTTCTAATGATAACAAACTATATTATTCATCAAACGGATTGCCTGGATTTGGCGGCTTGGATATATTTGTGGCAGAAGGTGCTGGAGAGGAATGGAGCGCACCAGAAAATCTATCTATCCCTATAAACAGTGGTGGTGATGATTTTGGTATTACCATTGATAATACCAACGAAAACCACGGCTATTTTACCTCTAACAGAGATGGTGGAAGAGGCGGTATGGACATTTACGAATTCTTTAAAAAACCAGTTAAAGTTACTTTAAAAGGCGTGGTAACCGATGTTTCTACCAAAAAACCATTACCAGGAAGTATTGTAACTATTTCTAACAACCAAGATTCAAGTATTGTCAAATTAGTCACAGATGCCAAGGGCTCTTATTTTATAGAGTTAGAAATGAAAAAATCATACAATATCAGTGCAAGCAATGATACCAGTTATTATTTCCCTTCAACCGATACATCACATGTTACCACCATTGGGTTGCGATGTGATACAGATTTTGAAGAAAACTTTGCCTTGCGTTCAATGATTGAAATATGGGAAATACCTATTTACTATGATTTAGACAGGGCCTTTATAAGGCCAGATGCTGCCCTAGAGTTAGATAAATTTGCTGCTGAAATATTAGTCAAATATCCAAGAATTGTTATAGAGTTGGGTTCACATACAGATTGCAGGTCTAGTTATGATTACAACATGGGATTATCTCAACGAAGGGCAGATAGTGCAGTAGCCTACCTTATCAAAAAAGGTGTTCAAAAAGAAAGAATGTTTGCCAAAGGATATGGTGAGTCTCAATTGGTAAATGATTGTGAATGCGAGGGTACAGTAATAAAAAGAAACTGTTCTGAGGCAGAGCATCAAAAAAACAGAAGAACAACGATAAAAATTGTTAACTTTAATTTTGATCCCCGTAACAAAACCGTTACCGGTATGGATAGTTTCAATACCAATGTTGGCAACAATAACAAAGATGCCTACAGGCCCGATTCTGCACAATTAGCAAAAGAGAAATTCCAAAGAGATTCTGCAATGGCTGCTGAAGCCGCCATTGCTGCACAAGCGGCTTTGATTGACTCACTGAGTATTAAGTTAGCTATTTCAGAAAACGATGGCCTTAAAACGGTAACTGCAAAAGTAAATGATCAAATAGATGCCCAATGGACATGGGATTTGAGAAGCAGTAGAACTGCCGTTCCTATCGCTATAGTTGAGGAGTGGTTTAATGCTGGAGTGATTAACAAAGGTGATTTTAGTGATGGCGACAAAATTAAAGGACCCAATGGAACTAAAATGCCTAGCAATCGTTTAAAAATAAATTCCATCAAGCTTGGAGAATACGAGGTAACCAATGTTACCATTTATATAGACGAAAAAGAAGGTGCTGTTTTGGTTTTGGGTAAAGGCGTGTTTAGACAATTTGACCCAAGCAACATTACGGAAGAAAATGGAATGCTATTGCTGTTGCCGAAGAGAAGGTAGCGATTAGTTTTTAGTATTAAGTCGTTAGTATTTTAAAAAAGGAAAGACTCACAATAGTTATGAGACTTTTCTTTTTTAATGTTCTCACAAGGTTTGTGTTCCGCCACCAACCATTGCCAATACTATTTTAAGATAGCATATTTTAATTATCTTTGTTAAGCATTATAAGCGTACTATGAAAAAAGTAATTGTTTTGGCAATGTTAACATTTCCTAGTTACACATTTGCCGACCGTAAAGATAGCTTGCTAAACACCTTTATTGGCATTGAAACTTCTTTGGATAAAAATTTTCCTGATAATCAAAATGAAACCGAATCATACAAACAAAACTTTAGGCTTGGTCAGTGCTTTGGGGTAACATTAAGGCAAGAGCTAAATGTCAACTTCAGTGTCTCAACAGGTTTAATTTATAAACGATACCAAACTGAGTTTTGGAATGATTCAATCCCTAACAAAATCATTATTGCAGAACGAAATGAAAAACAATTTACTACTTGGCAAATACCTTTCAATCTCAATACGCTGGCCAATTTATATAAAAACAGGATATTTATAAAACTTAACATCGGTTATAACTTGGGTTTTGTAGTACCTCACGACTCAAGTACTGGGCTCATACCCCATGCTGATTATTGGGGAACACGTTTGCAACCTTATTATTATGATGCACAGAAAAAGTCTATGGCTTTTGGGTTAGCTGAATCAGGATTGGGTTTATTGATAAAGACTGGAACTAAGTTTGAATTTGCCTTCAATGCAAATTATTATCACCCGTTTAAAGATTTAATTGTGTTCAAAAACCCAAGGGATAATACAACCTATTCTAACCATCGTGGCGCTGTATTTCGTCTGAATATTCAATTCTATTATTCATTTTTAAAGTCCAAATCATTTTTGCAAAACAGCAAGGTAGAGTCGGAGCCGTTTTATTAAAAGCAACTAATACAATAAATAAAAATCTCACAAGGTTTGTGTTCCGCCACCAACCTTGCCAATACTATTTGAAGATAGCATATTTTAATTTCTTCCTTTTCAGGGTCTACCGCCACAAACGGAGACCCTGAAAGGCTAAAAATACCCTATCTAAAAAACTAGTGCTCGTCATAGCATATTTCAATTATCTTTGTTATGCATTATAAGCCTATTATGAAAAAAGTAATTGTCTTTGTATTTTTTGTTGTCTTAGTGGTTTTGACAGAAGTGGCTTGTAAAAGACCAGGCTCTTGTCCATCAACCCAATATGAGTTGACAAATTTGAAGGAAATAATACCTTACAATATTTATACAAATACTTTACTGCTTGCTCATAATCCTGTTAGCACAAAAAACCTTTCACTAATTTTGGATTTTGATACCCGTAAAATTGCAGCGAATTTCAGTTTTATTTCCTCGGCTTATGCAACGCCCCCAAGTGCTCCACTAAGAAATAAATTTTATTTTGACTCGATTCAGGTTTTAGTAAACAACAGCATTTTCAGCACTTTTAATAGTCTGAATTGGCTGGAGAATTACAGAAATGGTTTTTATAGCAGGGATTCAATAATGATTCTAAATATTAATGAAAGCAGTTCTAGCAAGGCTTCCGTAGGATTTTATAAAACCACTAGTACATTAGATACTGCCGCATTTACGGTAAAAGTTTTTGATAAAAATAATGGGGTTTCAGAAGTAAGCACTGTACCTTTGATAATTAAGAATTAATTCCCTATGGCGAACTTTGGCCAAATCCGATTAAATTACTAATCAAATTTAAAAACCGCAATTTATTACAGAGATTTGCGTCTAAGCAGAGATTCCTAAATCTTATTGCGTCCTTACAATTTCTCCGCAAGCAATTCTTGCCCCTGCTTTTCCAGAAGGTTGTGTGGTAAAATCATCTTCACCCTCATGCACAATGATGGCTTTGCCAATGATATTTCTTGATTTATCACTTCCATCAATATTCCATAAATTGGTTTCTCTGGTGAATGTTGCAGTGCTATCTTTTCCTGCCACAATGTTGCCGATATCTCCTAAATGAAAACTACCACTGTCCCATTTTCCATGAGCTACGTTAGTAGGATTCCAATGTCCTCCAGCACTTTTTCCGTCTTCGCTAGAACAATCGCCAATTTCGTGTATATGAATGGCATGTTTACCGGGTGCAATATTTTTAAGATTGACGGTCATTGTAACAACCCCATTACTTTCTATAAAAGTAACGTCTCCATTAACCCTTGAACCACTTTTTGCTTGAATTTGAACAGTTGCTGTTTTTATGGCTTCATTTTCAGAAACTTCCTCATTATTTACAGTATCCATATTGTGCCCATCGTGCTCATTTTTAGCATTATTACTATTACATGCACTGCCCAAAATCAACATTGTAGCACTTAAAAAAAATATAGCTTTCATCATATCAATTATTTAACAAAAATTGCGCCATTCCATAAAATTTTATAAATGAACGTTTTAAAGGGCGTAAAATTCAATGGATTGTGGTAAAAAATTCACAAAATGTCCAAGAAATACATGGAATTTTAATTTTCACTATTGGCTTACTTTCTTCCTAATAGGCGTAACCGTCCAACGCTATTTGTGCTTTAATCTTTGCTCTCAAAGCCTTGTTCATAGCATGTTTGGTTGTGAATGAATTTTTTAATTGATCCTCACTTATTTTAACAATAGTATAGTTTGCTGCTTGTGGATTAAAACGCTTTTGAATCAATAAAAATGGAGATGCAATAATGTAACCAATTCCAACACCCACCATCATAACGCCAAAAAGAATTCCTACTGGGCCAGGGTTAGCCAATGCAATATTTACTCCTCCTGCAAATATGGCAACTCCTATACCACCTATCACTCCTGCCCTAACCTTTCTACTCACCAAATTTTTTCTAACCCTTTTAATATTGTTCAATGCAATGATTTTTGTAATTGCGTATTGAGTTTCAAATAAAAATGAATCTTCATTGAGCATTTTAATGAATACCCCCTTTTCACTTTCTCTACCATCATTAAACACTACTTTTACCAAGGTGTTGTTGTAAAGTACATCCTTATAAGCCCTAAAAATTATTTTTCTGTTTCCCATCATCCAAATACTGTCATCAGATGAGATATTTACAGTGTCTTCATCAAGCACCAAAGAATCAATTAAACTATATTCAATTTGATAAGGCAATTCACTAATACTTGCCTTAGTAATATTGGACAAGGTTAAAAATAAGAATATCAAAAATAATTTGTTCATTGGTTCAAAGATAATAATGTTTATTCAAAGAATTAACCCCGAAAGAATTGGAACCTCCCATGCAGAGTCTAAGGCTATAAGCGGAGACTCTGCGATCTGAGATATAAAAACATATCTCCACCTACACTATTATCAGCGTCAATAGAACTGCACGGAAAGATAACCTGGGCTATTTGTCTTTTTTGATTAGCCAAAATATTTCTGCGCCTTAAATCTTGTTGGTAGTTGTTGTCGAAAATACTAAAATCAAAATCATTCAAAATTTCCATTTTTTTGGAATCTTCTAATTGACCCAATGCTATTTTTAAATTTACTTGATCAATTGCCTTTAAGTTTATTGTGTAACTGCCTTTATCAGTTTCATTCAAAATATTATAAAGCCATTGCGCATTTCTTTTAGCCACAACAACTATTTTATTGTTGAATGTCGTATTTAAACTTTCTGAGTAAGCACCCTTATTACCCATAATTTTTTTATACGAACTTAACTCCACTGGAACTGAATAAACATTAATAAAATCATAACTGGAATAATCTTTTATTTTAATAACAATTTCCTTGTATGCTATCACTGCTGTTTTGCCATTGATATTGTCCTTAAATTCAAGGGTTGTGCGATTTAGGGTAGTTTCCATAACATACTTGTCTAAATTATACCATCCTGTTTGGTTAATAGTAAAGGTATAAGATATTGGTTTTGTACTCAATACTTCTGTTTTAGTTTTTAATCCAATTTGCTTGTAGGCGTTCTCTATATTTTTATTTAGTTCTTCACTAAACAATTTTGCTTTTCTCTCCGCTGCCGCCTCTGTATTGGCATTCCTATGATTTTGATAATTTCTATCAATACGCTCAAATGAATCTTTTAACTTTTCACTTACTTTTATAGCCTCATCCTTATAAATTTTATATTGTTTTTGATAGTGTTCATTCAATTTTTTATGGATTTCATTTGCCATATTAACACCTCCTTTTTTCTGACTATAAAAATCCATAAATATTTTCTTTTGATTGCCACTGGCTTTTGATGCACACAAGCTATCAATAAAATACATTGGCTTATCCAAATGTTTAATATACATATCCAAAAAATCTTGATTACAAGTTGTAAAAATAAATTGTAACCTTTCCTCAAATTCCTTAGTGGCTAAAAGGGTATTGTTATAATCTGCATTCCAAATTGCTTTAATTCTAGCAGGGTCAATTTCAAAATTTGAAGGGACTGTATTTATATTTATAGGTGCAGAATCAGTTTCAGGAAAACGCTTTTTTATATCACGCGCAAAGGTTTTAACAAACTGCGGTTGTTGACCTTTTGGAAAGTAAGCCAAATCAATATCATATTGAATATAAGCCATATTCCTATTTGTAATGAGATCGGAAACATTTGTTATAGTAGCAATTCTGTTTGTTTTAATACCCTCTGCACTTAAAAATGAATCTTCAAGTATGATACTCCCTTTTTTGCTCCTATTGAAATATATCGCTTTTCTATCCATTAATTTCCCCGTATAACTCGGAATATAAATTTTTATGTTATCTGAAGGAAGTATTTCCTTTATATCCGCTATGTTATTTTCTTCTTGAATGTTAGGAATTCCTTGCCAACCACTCATTTCAAAATAGATTCTTTTACTTTCAGCATTTATTCCTTTTAATTGGTACATTTTTTCAAGTAAATCTAAATATCCCTTTGGAAAAAAATTAAGATTTTCCAAAGCAAAGGTTCTTAATGGAGCAGGCAGCAAGGTTTTTGGATTAACCCAATTAATATTTCCTAAACTATCCTCAATTCCCTCAAAAAGCATCATTGCTGGGTCAACCTTTTTGGTAGGCATACTCACAGTAATTTCCTTAATTATTTTAACCGCAATGCTATCCACAAAGGCATTAAACTTGAACATACCTGCCGTACTTAGCAAATTTGAGTCAGACATTGTGCTTAAACCTTTCATGATAATACTTGCGGCATCCAAAGCCTCTTCAACCTCAATATTTATAATCTCATTGTTGGTTTCAAAACTTTTTGCTGGGATAAAAAACAGCATTCCACTTTCCATTTCTAGCAAGGTATCTGCATTTTGGTTAATTTGATAGGTCAACTTATTTCCGCTTTTTTCGGGAGATTGTTTTTGACTGTTTTCTTTATTTTTGAGAATTAACAAAGTAGAAATTAAGATGATGGCTGCCGTTAGCAATACCAAACCAATTTTAGACAATACCGTTTTTAACAAAAATTGCGATTTGGCTGTTTGCAATTGACTCAACATACTTGCCCTTTCTATCCCTTTCATGATTATTTTTTGCAAATCAAGGTCATTCTGCAACTCTTGGTTAGTTTTAAGCTGCGTTTCAAATTCTCGCAATTCTGTTTCGGTAAGCTCTCCTAGTAAATATTTATCGATTAGTACGGTTACATTTAACATGACAAACCCCCTTCCTTAATCATTTGACTGTATAGGTCTTTTGCTTTTTGTAAGCATCTATATTTTTGATTTTTTGCAATTTGAGCCGTAGAAAAATCTAAATCTTTACTTATCTTTTCAAAAGACATTTTTAAAACATAAAATTTCTCTAATAGACTTTTACATTTATCTCCCAATAGATTAAAAGCTTGCTCTGCCAAGGTAAATTTTTCCTCAACAATCTGAAAATCTATGTCATATTTATCAATTTCGTCAGTTTCCACATGACCCGATTTTCCCCTTTTTCTTAAATTGCTATACCAAATATTCTTGGCAATAGCGGTTAAGTAGGTGGCAATATTTGCCGTTAAAATAAAATTTTCTTTCTTGCAGTTAATGCACAGTACTAATAATGTTTCTTGAAAAACATCCTCTGCATCTTGTTTCGTGCCACTGTTCTTAACAATCCAACTTTTAATAGGTGGAAAGGCTTTGTACAAGGTTTTATAAACTTCACCAAGTTTATTTTCCTTAATTTTCTGAATTACGATTTGTTCTTTCATTCCTTTGTTTCCTATTAATGCTTAAATTTAGAATAGGTCATCAATTTAATGCAAAAATATTTTATCAAGCATAATAGAATTTACTATTATCCGATAAATCTTTCAAACTCTTGCCAAATAAGAAAAATTAAAGATGTCGCCACCTCTGGGGCTTGTTTTTTTCGCTATCTTCTTTTACAAAGATTTGATCCCTACGGGATGTTTTTAGCGCTATAAGAGCTCAATCTTTGTAACAAATAGGCAACCATTATATAAGAAAGCTCCTACCGATGTTCTTCGGTAGGAGCGAAACTTTATTGGACAACAGTGAATCTCTTTCTAAGGTTAACAATTTTTCAAAAAAAAAATCTTTTTCCGCTCCTTCCCCAAATACCCCCTTTCATCAAAGCAAAACAACCCTTTTTTAGTTTAGATTGAAATGAATACCTAAAATGGTAGTATCTTAGTGTCAAAATTTAGCAATGGAGAACCAGTTTTTACATACCAACACCCTGCATTTATTAAAGGCTTATATGGCTTCGCACGCTACTTTTAATGCCCTTACCTATATCCAACATCAAATAACAGACGATGCTAAAAGAGAAGCTTTGAAAGCCCTTTCTCAATTTGCCTCTTTCATACGAAAAACCTCTGATGATATTGAATTGGTTTTAAGAGACAGCCAAAAAGAATATGAAATGCTGCAAATTTATTGCACCATGGAGCAATGGCGTTTTGAGGATAGGCTTTCCATTAACATTGCACCACTGCCCAGCAATTTTAGCCCAAAAATGACCAGCTTTACTTTGGTGCCCTTTGCCGAACATATTATTCTCTTAGGTTTGGCGGTGCAACAAGAAATTACCATTGATTTTACCTTTGAAAAAAAGCAAAATCAGTCTATAATCAATGCAACCTACAATTTCAATTTACACCGAAGTACTTCGGTGCAAAAACTGACTGAAAAGTTTAGCCAAGAACAAATAAATAGATACAACTTATTGATGGAAAGAATAACTTTGCTTGAAAATAAATACCCCATCAAAATGATACTGAACAAGCAAATAGCACAATTAATTATAACCCTTTAAAACCAAAAAATTATGTTAAAAGCAATTATTATTGACGATGAATTGAACAGCAGACAAGCCCTTTCTAAAATGGTGAGCGAGTTTTGCCAAGGTGTTGAAATTGTAGGCGAAGCCAGCAATTTTGAGGATGGATTGAAAGCGATAGAAATGCACCAACCCGGTTTGGTTTTTTTAGATTTAGAAATGCCTGACAGCAATGGATTGGAACTATTTAGCCGATTAAAAAGCATTGATTTTGACGTGATTATTACTACAGGACATCAAGAGTATGCTGTAAAAGCTTTTAAAACAGCTGCACTAGACTATTTGCTTAAACCCGTAAATATTGAGGAATTAGAATCCGCAGTGGACCGTGTTTTTGAAAAAAGAAAAGAAAGCCGCAGCAACAAAAACTTTGATATTTTTATCCAAAATTGGAAAAGCAATGCCGACCAACAAATTGCGCTTGCCTCTGCTGATGGACTTACATTTTTAAAGGTAAAAGACATTATTTATTGCCGAGGTGATGGAGCTTACACTTACTTTTTCATCACCGATGGTCATAAAATTACCGTGTCCAAAAACTTGAAAGAGTTTGAAGATTTGCTGGGAGATAAAGGTTTTTTCAGGGTTCATAAATCATACTTAATTAACCTAGACCACATGAAAAAATACATGCGCGGTGATGGTGGATCGGTTCAAATGTCTAATGGCGACTATGTGAATGTCAGCAAAAGAAGAAAAGAAAGTTTTTTAACTCAATTATCTAAAGTATAATTGAAGTGTATGTTTCGCGCTTTTTTTAAATCAATCGCTTTGGGATTATTGCTATCAAGCAGTTGTTTGCTTTTTGGGCAACCTATACAGCGTAGATTTATTAATTTTTCTTTGGAAGATGGACTTTCTCAATCCACCATACTGGATATAAAGCAGGATGCCATTGGCAATACTTGGTTGGCCACGGCAGATGGTGTAAACAAATTTGATGGTAACAGTTTTGAGGTGTACAAAAACAATCCAGCGGACAAAAACTCCCTATCCAACAATTTGGTTTTTGCAGTATTGCCTTTAAAAGATGGAAAAGTTTGGGCGATTTCGCAAGACAAATACATCAATGAAATTGACCCTAAAACAAAAAAAGTCAAAAGAATTGCTCCGCTAAAAGGCATCGATGCCGATATGTATTTGGTAAAGCAAATGCTGCAAGATGCTGAGGGCAACATTTGGTTGTCCAGCTATGCCAATGGGGTGTTTGTGCTAGATCGGTCTGGCAATATTGTGGATGAGTACAGTGAAGAAAACAATAAATTGAACAGCAATGTGGTTAACAATTTGCACATCGACAATCAATATGCTTGGGTGGCTACCAGCAATGGTTTAACCTCCATTTCATTAAGTACAAAAAGTACTCAACAATATTTTCCAAACCGCAATGTAGGTGCTGCCTATACCAACAAGAATAAGTTGTACCTTTCATTTTTTGATAAAAGCGCAGGAGTGTATGTTGCCAATAAAGATTACCCCACTAAACTGACTGATTCTTTTTTGCGCAATGAAATAATTGTCAGCATTGTACAACAAAAATCTGGTGCATTGTGGTTAGGCTCTAAAGCCAATGGACTGTACGAAAAAATTGAAGGTGAGTTGCACAATTACCGCCAAAATGCACAAGACCGTTGGTCATTGGTGGATAACAATATATGGACACTTTACCGCGATGTAAATGACGATATATGGATTGGCACCACTAGCGGACTTTCTGTTTTTAAAGGGGCTTATAACATCTTTAAACTTTATAGAAATAATGGCTCACCCAACAGTTTATCTTCTAACAAAATTTATTGTATTATTGAAGATTCTAAAAACATTATTTGGTTTGTAACTTTTAATGGAGAACTCAATTCCTTGCAAAATGGTCAATTTACCAGTTATGGTGCCAATAACTCAACGGGTATCAATGCTACCTATTTGCGCACCATCTATGAAACCCCAAATGGCGCTTATTATGTGGGTAGTTTTGACCGCGGATTGTTTAGATTTTATCCCGAACAAAAAAAGTTTATTGCCTTGCAAAAGGATGAAAATATTTTATCGGAAATAAGAAAAATAGACCAATGGGATAAAGAAAACCTTATTATTGGTTACAGCGGTGGCATTGTAATTTACAACACGATTACAAAAACCAGCACCCCTTTGAATATTGGACTGAATGCCCCATACACTGTTTTTGATTTTTACTTGGATGGGGATGAAATTTATATTGCCACCTTTGGCAGTGGTTTTTTATGCTTCAACCGCAAAACAAAGGCCTTAAAAGTATATAAGCATGAGGACAATAAAAAGAGCATCAGCAGCGACAACATCATGGCGATCGTTCCTATTCACCGAGACACTTTGGCTTTGGGAACTTATGGAGGGGGAATTTCTTTGTTCAGCATTGCCAACAAAAGTTTTTTAAATTTCTCTGAAGCCGATGGTTTGGCCAATAATTCTGTTTACGGCATTTTACAAGATGCAAAAAATAATCTTTGGCTAAGCACCAACAAAGGGATTGTAAAATGGTCTGCCAACCGCAGCAGTTTTAAAAATTATGATATTTCAACCCAGTTGCAAAGTTTGGAGTTTGACGAAGGTGCTTTTTTGGAAGCAAAAGATGGTACTTTTTATTTTGGTGGGGTCAATGGAGTCAACTTTTTTAACCCGGACAAAATTGTACCCAACCATGTTTCACCCCAAGCGGTATTAACCAAAATGCAAATTTTTGATAAAAATTTCGAGTTTTCACCCTACATCAACAGCGCCAAAGAAATTCTATTAAAACCTACTCAAAATAACATCAAGTTTTCCTTTAAAGCCTTACGGTATGCCGTGCCAGAAAAGACAAAATTTTATTATAAACTGGAGGGCTTAGAAAGTGATTGGATTTTGGCAAACAATGACCAAACCGCCATGTACAATAACCTTTCGGCAGGCGAATATGTTTTTATGGTACAGGCCTGCAATGAGGATGATTTTTGTGATGAGCAACCGCAGTTGGTGCGTTTTACCATTGCCGCTCCATATTATAAGCGACCATGGTTTATTATGCTTGTAGCCATGCTATTTTTGGGCTTAGTTTTTGGCGTTTATCGTTTCAGAACCAACAATATGCGCAAAACATACTTGGCAAAAATGACCGACTCAGAATTAAAGGCCTTGAGAATTCAAATGAATCCTCATTTTATATTCAACTCTTTGAACAGCATACAATATTATGTGTTGAATGCCGACTCTAAAACAGCCTATAAATACTTGACCAAGTTTTCATCATTGATGCGTAAAATTTTGCAAAACAGCAAAGAAAATTTCTTGCCGCTAGAAGAAGAAATTGCTTCCTTAAAACTTTATTTAGAGTTAGAAAACATGCGTTTAGAGGATAGCTTACATATTCAATTTGATATTGAAGAAACTATTGACTTACATAAAACACTTATTCCAACCCTCTTTTTACAACCCTTTGTTGAAAATGCCATTATCCATGGATTAATGCCCAAGGAAGGCGATAAAAAATTAAAAATCACGCTCAAAAAACTGAATAAAGGTTTTAAATGTGAAATTGAAGACAATGGCATTGGCAGAGATAAATCTAAAATATTGAATGAGCAACGTTCCAGAAGCCATCAATCAACAGCACTGAAAGCCATCAATAACAGAATAGAAATTTTTAATACCAGTTCAAAAATCAATATTTCAATGCAAATTGTGGATTTGTTTGAGGAAGAAAAAAGTGTAGGCACCAAAATTATTTTAATCATTGTATGAGAGCGTTAATTATAGATGATGAGCTAAAAAGTAGGCAAGTGTTGGGCACACTTTTAACACAATTTTTTGATGGAATAGAGATTATTGGAGGTGCAGGAGATATACAAAATGGCATCGACCTTATTTTAAAAACCAAACCAGATTTAGTCTTTTTGGATATTGGCTTACAAGATGGAGATTCTTTTGCTATCCTTAACAAGCTACCCAAAATAGATTTTAAAATCATCTTTATCACTGCTTTTGATGAATATGCCACACAGGCCATTCGGTTTACGCGCATTCCTTGCCTGCACAAACCCATAGATATTGATGAACTGGGACATGCCATTGTGCAAGTGGGTGCCACAGCTATTTCTACCGTGCAAGAAGATGCCCATGTTGTTTTAAATATCCTCAATTCATCCTTTACCATTATTCCGCTCATGGATATTTTTAAGGTTACTTTTATCACGGATAATGAGTTGATCTACATTAAAAAAGATGGAAACGAGTGCCTTTTTTATACCGAAAAGGATGAAAAAATAAAATCATGGTATCCTTTTGAAAAGTATATCCATTTGCTCAAAGGGCATCGCTTTGCTCAAGCATCTGAAGATTATTTGGTCTATTTAGATGCCTTGGTGCGTTTTCCGGAACAAAAAGACAAAACATTGATGCTTAAAAACAACATTCAAGTACCCTTATTTGAAGATTACAAAGCCGATTTTATAAAACGCTTTAGCAAATTTAACAATCCTAAAAATGCTTTGTAAAGGGTTTAAGCCTTAGGCCGTTTATTTAACTATTGCTTTCATTAATTCTGTCAACGAAATAGTAATTGGTTTAGCTGAATGCCAAAACCTGAATAATTATATTTTTTCAAATGAGTTATGATTTTTTAGAAATAATTAACCATTTATAATTGAAACAAACTCTCCGACAACTCTCATTCTTTCTGCATTTTCTTCATTGATGATGATACTTTTATAAGAATTATCAAATGAATTTGGTCTTAAAACAATTGAGTCATGTACCCAACTAGCTTCAGTAACAGTTTTTTCGCTTGAATATGTCTTAATTGTAAAGGCTGAATTAAAATCTTGGTCAGGAGTGTCAATAATTTCAATCAAAACAATTTTTCCGTTTCTACTACCACCAGAATATTGTTTAAATAAACAAACCGAACCATTAGGAATAATTCTATTCATAGATTCACCAACTATCCTACAAGCAAAATAATCGCTATTATTAATAATGCTTTCAGGACCTTCAATTAAAGTAAAATCTTTATTATACTGCATTTCAGTGAAAGTTCCCGCTGCTGCAAAAAAATCATAAAAAGGGATTGGGTTTTTTAATCTCGGTTCAAAATCTATAACTCCCTGTACTGGAATAATTTCATCCTTCTTCTTAGGTTTATTACCCTTGGTTTTTCCATTTTGTTCCAAATAGTTATACATTAAATTAGAAACTGGACTTTTTAAATTAAAACGGATTTTAACAATAGGCTTATGCTTACCTTGACCAACATTTTTTGTTGTTTGTTCTACATGATTTAAGTTTGGACTTACTTCTCCCATGTAATAGAAATCCATTCCTTCCATTTTATATTTATTGATAAATAAAGGGAGTCGAATAGAACCTTTTTTTCCTAAAATAGATTGTACTTCTGAACTTTCAATTTTTCTATTGGTAGTTGTCATCCAATCAAATTCTTTGTTATTTACAAACTCATCCTCAAATTTTATCGACTCTGAGATGTGCTCTTCCTTATGATAATTTACAAAAATTGGACAATGTGCATTATCTGGACTTACTAAATACCCACCTACGTTTTGAGCAACTGGATTTACCGCAACATTTAATATTCTGAATACATCTTTACGAGAGTATTTTCTATAAAGAACGAATCCATTTTGCCAATTTTCTTTTTCAAAAAATTTATCGAATTCATGAATAGAATATTCTGTAGAGTCAAGTAACTGTTTTGTAAATGTGCCGTGTTTTAAATAAGATAAAAAAGTATCTGAAAACACAAAACTACCGTTTTCAATTTTTAGAATATCCAAATTATAATTCTCCTTTGGAGAAACCATTTTTCCGTCTTTTTTCTCTCTATTAAATTCGAAATTTAAATTTGAAACACAAGATTTTATAGTTTCGTCAGAGACTATGTAATGATATTTTTTTAAAATAGTTTCTTTTAAATCTTTTATTGAAAGTTCACCAAATTCAATTAATAATTTAATAATTAAACTTTCTTCTACTCTTTTAGAATTATTTATTTCAATTGAAAATAGCTCCAAAAGTTTAACCATTTGACTTGATAAATCCATATTATGGTTATTCTCTACTTTGAGTATAAAATTATAATAGGAATTTGCATAATCCACATACAAATAAGGGTCTCTCGAACCATCTTCTATAAAGTCCATCATCATTGGAATTCTACCTAACTTGAATTTCAAAAGATTGTAATCATTTTTCAAATCTTTTAATAATTGCATATTCGCAGAATCAATAGATTGAAATATTTTCTCTTTAGTTATTTCATCAAAATTAATCGTTGAACAACCGGGAATCATTCTGCTACCTTCTGTAATTAATTTTCTTAATGAATCTTTATTATAGGAAGTGTCACCGTATAATGCAATGGGAATAAGATAATTGTTTTCATAATTTCCAATAAAATCAATTACAGTTACATAACTTTTTCCGTCAACTTTTCTTAATCCACGGCCTAATTGCTGAATAAAAATAATTGCTGATGCTGTAGGACGAAGCATGATAATTTGATTTACTTTCGGAATATCTATTCCTTCATTGAAAATATCAATTGTAAATATATAGTCTAGCTTTTCACTTAAATTATCTGATTCTAATTTCTCAATTGCATTTTCTCTATCCTCTGGCGAACTATCTCCAGTTAAAGCAATTGTTTTATATCCTTTTGAATTAAACAAAATAGATAATTCAATTGCTTCAGGCTTGCCTGAACAAAACATTAAACCTCTTGTGATTCCGTTATCACTGCCGTAAAAGTTAGCTTGTTCAATTATCCTATCAACTCTTTCTTTGGCAACTAATAGATTGAAATCTGCTTTATTTTCAATTTCCTTATTTTCAATAGATAAATCTGCAACTCCGTAGTAATGAAATGGGCTAAGCATTTCTTCTTCCATTGCTCTATTCAATCTGATTTCATAAGCAATATTGTGGTCAAATAATCTAAATATGTCCTCGCCATCAGTTCTTTCAGGTGTGGCAGTCATTCCTAAAAGAAACTTTGGTTCAAAATAATTGATTAATCGCAAATAAGAAACTGCTCCAGATCTATGAGTTTCATCAATGATGATATAATCAAAATGTTCTTTCGTAAAGTTTTCTAGATGCTTAGATTTTGAAATTGTTTGAATTGTTGAAAAAACGAAATCACATTCAAGTTCACGTTTATCACCAGAATACAATCCCATCGTTTTTTCTTTCCCGAAAACTTTTTGAAAAGTCTTTAATGCATCTTTTGCAATCGTTAATCTGTGGACAACAAACAATAACTTCTTTGGATTATATGCTTTTGCATCGAAAGCCGACAAGTATGTTTTTCCTGTTCCGGTTGCAGAAATTAGTAAGGCTTTATTCTTTTTTTCTTCACGTAATATTTTTAAATTCCCTAATGCTTCTATTTGCATTAGGTTGGGCGTTACAATAACTTCGGATTCAATTAAGGGTTCAAAGTTTTTACTTTTATTTAAAAGAAATTGTTTTTTATAGATTTCTTCATAAAACAAAATATATTCTTCTGTTACGGGAATTGCTTTTTTAAAATCAGATTTAAATTCATTAAGTACTTTTTCAACAAGACCGCTTTCATCTAAAGCTGAGACTTTAATATTCCATTCTTTGTTTGTCGACAAAGCTTGGTCAGTCAAATTACTACTACCAACAATTAGATTATAATGTTCTTTGCTCTTAAAAATATATCCTTTTGCATGTGCATTTCCTGTTGTAGCAATTCTAAGTTCTAAATTTTCGAATTGAGATAATCTTCTCAGTGCTTCAGGTTGTGTGAAGTTTAAATATTGAGAAACTAAAATCTCTCCTTTGATTTTACGATTTTCTAATTCTTTTAGTTTGTTAATTATAGTAGCAACTCCACCAGTAGTTACAAATGCCACTGAAATATAAAATTGATTGCAATTTTCAAGTTCATGTAGAATAGTAGATAGTACTTTTTTGGGCGGATTTTTTTGATTGACAAGTAACTCAGGTTGATAAGCTATGTTTGATAAAATATTTTTATCTACATAACCTGTTTGTAAACTTGAATTAAAAATTTCAGTTAACTTATCCATTCATTATTAATTTATTTACTATGGGAATATCAGCAGCAGCCCAATCAAGATTTATAAGTTCCTTTAGAGTTAACCACTCTAGTGCAATATGTTCTTTAAGAATGATTTCTTTTGTTTTAACCTCACAAATATAACTGTGCATTGTCAATTCAAAATCGGGATATTTATGATCAACGGTTAAAAATAATGTCTTGATTTCTGTTAAAATATTTAACTCTTCAAATAATTCTCGTTTCAAAGCTTCTTTTTGCGTTTCTCCTTCTTCAATTTTACCACCTGGAAACTCAAATTTTTCCGAAATATATGAAAGTTTGTTTTTTGCTCTTTGAACGCATAGGATTTTATCTTCAAAATATATTATTGCAGCTACTACTTCAATTTTTTTCATTCCTTAATTGATTCAATTAATTCTGCCACATCGACATCTGAAATTTTCACCTCTCTAATTTTATTCATATCCAAAATAATATCAGTTTTCAAAAGTAGTCAAATTTGATAAAAATACCTCCCTCAAAAAAACACCTTCTCATTACCCAATTGGCAACAATTTTGTATATTTTTGCTTGCATAATAAAACGCTCAAAAATTCACTTTGCTAACCTTTCATCAAATAAGTGTCCTTTTAGGTCATACTCCAACAGGAAAAGATCAAGAAATTTTGCATTTTGCTTTTGACAGCAGGATGCATTTGGCAGATGCGGCAAAGACTATTTTTGTGGCCCTTAATCAACAGAGCCATCAATACATTGCGGAAATGGAACAGAAAGGAGTGCGCTATTTTTTGTTACAACAGCCCATTCCATTACAAGCAAACGCTCAAAGCATTGTGGTTGAAAGTAGCTTAAAAGCCTTGCAAAAACTGGCTATCAATAGTCGCAAGTCAAGCAAAGCAACAGTGGTGGGCATAGCAGGAAGCAATGGCAAAACGATGGTAAAAGATGCCCTGAGTGCTATGCTGAGTTTCTCCGATAAACAATTTGTTAGCAGTCCGCGCAGTTATAATTCTCAGTTAGGCGTGGCTATTTCGGTCCTTCAATTGCAAGAGAATACGGAGATTGCGGTTTTTGAAGCCGGTATTTCCAAACCTGCAGAAATGGAAAGCCTTTCACAAATGATTCGCCCTACATTGGGTATTCTTACCCACCTTGGCGATGCCCACCAAGAAGGATTTGGCAGTATTGAACAAAAAATAAAAGAAAAATTAACCTTATTTAATACTTCAAGTAAGTTAATTTTAAATGCTAATGGTCAATATTATAAAAGTATTTACAATATTATCAAAAGTGATTTTAGCACGCTTTTGACCATCACCATTGGCAACAAGATAGAGGCTAATTATCAGTGGACTTTATCCGGGAACGAACTTCAGGTTAATCAACAAAAATTCATCCTTAAAAATACCGATTCAGTAGCATTAGAGAATGTTTTGTATTCTATTGCTGCAGCCACTGAGCTTAACTTGAGTGCAGCCACCATACAAAAAGGAATAAATTATTGGCATACCTCCAATAACCGTTTAAGTTTGCTTCCAGGCAAACAAGATTCTGTTATTATAAACGATAGCTACACCAATGATTTTGCTGCATTGCAGGCCGCTGTACAGTTTACCAATAGACATGCAGGCAATCGTAAAAAATGTGCCATCATTAGCAGTATTTCTCCCATTAAAGAGGCAACAACCAATCAAATTATTGAGACTTTAAAAACTGCCAATTTTGAGGAAATTTACAGCATTGGTGAAGGTTTTGAGCATTTGCCAGCCATTCCAAATTATGTTGATGCCCAAACTTTTATTAGTCAAAATACCTTGAGTAAGTTTGCCAACAAAGCAGTTTTAATTAAAGGTCAGCGCATATTAGGACTTGAAAAAATTAGTCATTGGTTAGAGGATAAAAAAAATGTTACGCATTTAGAAATTCGCTTGGATATTATGCAATCCAATTTTATTTATTTCAAGACTAAGTTGGCATCAAAAACCAAAATTATGGTGATGGTGAAAGCCCATGCTTATGGAAGTGGTGCGGGCGAAGTGGCAAAATATCTGGAAAGTATAAAACCAGATTATTTGGGCGTTGCTTATGTGGATGAGGGCATTGCCTTGAGAGATGCAGGAATAAAAACACCTATTTTGGTGCTTTATGCAGACCTAGAGGACATGCAAACCCTTTTTGAAAATCAATTAGAGCCCATTATTTACTCGCTGCAACAATGGGAAGCATTGGAAAAATTGCCTATGCCCATACCTTCTGTTCATATTGAGTTGGACACGGGAATGCACCGCTTGGGATTTACCAAAGATAATTTGCCTGCCTTAAAGGAAAAGTTAAAAGCCAATAAAACCATTAAAGTTAATGGCATTTTATCACACCTTAGTTCCGCAGATGTGGCAGCCAAGGATGCGTTTACAAGACAACAAATAACCGATTTTGAACGAGAAGCCCTCGCCATAGAATCCATTTTGGGCTACAAAACCTTAAAACATTTAGCAAATTCAGCAGGAATTAACCGTTTTCCGTCCGCTCATTTTGACATGGTGCGTTTAGGAATTGGGGTTTATGGGCATACTGCAGATACCAATAATCAATTGCAAGCGGTAACCATTTTAAAAACCAGCATTGTACAAATTAAAACAGTCAATGCCCATGAGGGAGTGGGATATGGAAATAACGCCACCTCCCAAACCGACAGAACCATTGCCATTTTGCCCATAGGCTATGCCGATGGTTTTGACAGAGGCTTAGGCAACGGAAAATGGTCTGTACTCGTCCATGATAAGAGCTGTCCAACGGTGGGCAATATTTGTATGGATATGTGCATGATTGATGTGAGCAACGTTATTTGCCAAGCAGGAGATGAAGCTATACTTTTTGGCAATAAAAATACCGTTGAAATGATTGCTGACGCTTTGGATACCATTCCCTATGAAATAATTGCAAGAATATCCGAAAGGGTAAAAAGAATATATATCAGTGAACAATGAGAAAAATACTATTAATAACTTTAATTATCCTGTCCGTTTTAGGGTGTAAAACCAAAAAAACAGCAAGCATTTCAGAAGATGTCTATGTTCCAGAAAGGGATGATTATATAATGGCAGCAAGCTATAGCTACATTTTAATTTGCGATTCCGCATCCAGAAAAACATCCAAACAAATTATGGATAGTGGCTATACCATTAATTATGGAGAAACAGGAAATGCTATTTTTAAACTCAATGAATCTTTAGGAAATCAGGGATATAATAAACGGATGAAATCGCAGATACAAGAAATTTTAGCCAATGTACTGGGTGAATTAACCCCAACAACAGCTTCATACATGAACGTACAAAAAGATGATTTTCCGGATGATTTTTTGCGCAGAAATATTCTGGTTTCCCGATTTTTAGAACCTAATTTTGACAATTTGAATGCTTACGTTGTAAAACAACTGCAAGAAAAGTGGCAAACTGCCGTTAGCTATCGATTATGGACAGATGCCAATATGCTTTATAATCAATATTATAACAGCAACAAGAAGATAGAAATAGATTTCAATAACATTAGTCAAAAAGCTATTGATCAATATATTGAAAATGCTAAAAAGTATGAACCTCTTGTGAAAAATAATTATCCCAATTGGAATGATAAACGTGCAGCATCCATCATGGCAACCATAAAAAAATAAAACCCATTTACATGACAACAGCAAGTTTAAGTGAAGCCTTATTACAACTGAATACTGCTCAAAAACAAGCAGCAGATACCATAGAAGGCCCCGTGCAAGTGATTGCAGGCCCAGGAACTGGAAAAACACAAATATTAGCCGCTAGAATTGCCAATATTTTAGAAAAAACAGACATAGACGCCTGGAATATTTTATGCCTTACTTTTACAGAAGCTGGGGTGGTTGCCATGCGCAACAGATTGCTTACTTTTATTGGCCCCACCGCACACAAAGTTCAAATACATACTTTTCACTCTTTGTGCAATTTAATTATTCAAGACAATCAGCAATTTTTTGGCACCTCTCGCCTATCCGCTATTGATGACATTGAGAAAGAAGAGGTCATGCGCCTTGTCTGCGAAAAAATTGCCCCAGAAACCGCACTTTACAGCAACCACGACCCGTATTTTTATAAAAATGAACTTGAAAATACCTTTAAAACTTTCAAAAAAGAAAATTGGACACAAGAAATTATAGCTTCCAAAGTAAATAAGGCTTTGGAAGATATAAGGAATGATGAGGACATGTGCTATAAAAGGAACGGGAAAGGCTTTAAAAAGGGGGATTTCAAAGAAAAGGATTTTGCTGTTGCCAAAAAGAAGCTAGACAAAGTGTTGCAAGCAGCGGAACTTTTTCAAGTTTATAAAGCTGAATTGAACACCATTCAACGTTATGATTTTGAAGACATGATCCTGTGGGTTTTAGAGGCATTTAACAAATATCCCGATTTATTGGCGCAGTATCAAGAGCAGTTTCAATACGTTTTAACCGATGAGTTTCAGGATACCAATGGTTCTCAGTTTTCATTGATCCAAGCATTGATGGGACATTGGGAGAGTCCTAATATTTTTAGTGTGGGTGATGATGACCAAAGTATTTACGCCTTTCAAGGAGCCAATGTTAAAAATATGCTTGATTTTGGCATACTGTTTAATGACGGTTTGAATAAATTTGTGCTCACCACCAACTATCGCTCTACTCCAGAAATATTAGCAACCGCCAGTGCATTAATAGAAAATAACAAATTGCGTTTGGTCAATGCAAGTCCAGATTTAACAAAAAACCTTACTGCGCATCATCCTAGTGGCAACAAACCATTGGTAATATCTTGCAACAATCCTATTGAAGAAGCCAGTTGGATTGCACAACAAATTGAAGAAAAAATTGCCCAAGGAATTGCACCCAATAAAATTGCAGTTTTGTATAACAAGCATCGTTATTGCAATTATTTGATGCGCATTTTACAAGCCAAAAATGTACCGGTAAATCTTCACCGAACTGATAATATTTTTGATATTCAAGTGGTTGAATTTTTAACCAGGGTGCTCAATTATGTGCAAATGGAAATGGACGTTCCTTTCAGTGCTAACCATGAATTATTTTTGATATTGCACGCACCATTTTTTAGAATAAACAGCTTGGTACTGGCAGAAAAGGCTTATGAATTGGGCAAAAAGAAAGGGAGAGATAAATTTTGGCGCATTGCTTTGCAAAAAGGAGAAGCCACTTTATTTGATTCGGCTCCCATTAAAAAAGCCATGTTAATGATAGAAAGCTGGACCAGTTTTGCGGTTAATCACAGCCCCATAAGTTTGCTGGATAAAATATTGCAGGATGCCGAAATCCTATCCCTCTATGAAAAACCTGGTGATAACAATGCAGAAATTAGTGCGCTCAATTCTCTTTTTCTTTTTATCAGAGAGCGCAACGAAAAAGACATGAATTACAGTCTAAAAACCTGTGTGAATGAATTAAATTTATTGAAAAATAGCAAGGGCATAAATGTAGTAAACAGCGTTAAATCAAACAATGGGGTAATTTTTGTTACCATACACAGCTCAAAAGGATTGGAGTTTGAAAATGTATTTGTGTTGGCAAACACCAAAGATAATTGGGATGGCAGGGGTGCCTCCAATAACATTTCTTTGAGACCTTTATTCAGCATGGAGGATGAAAAAATTGCGGCCATAGAAGAAAGCAGAAGACTGCTTTATGTTGCCATTACGCGTGCTGAGAAGAATTTATACCTGAGCTATTATAATGAAAATGACAATGCAAAGGCAACCTCAGAATCTAATTTCATCAGTGAAATAAAGGAATCTGGAACGGTAGATTTGTTAGAAGCCAATTTGCCACAAGCCCTGCTAGAACAAAACAATTTGATTTTGCTACGCAATCAAGAAGTTTCTGTAAAGCTTCCAGCGTATGATTATTTAAAGAAATATTTGGAGGGTTATACCTTATCCGCTACCCATTTAAACCGCTATTTATCTTGCCCCGTTGCCTTTTACTATGAAAACCTATTGCGCGTACCTACGGCAAAGTCAGAAGCAGGATGTATTGGTACAGCGGTGCATGATGCCTTAAATATTTACTCTAAAGCATTTGCAGAAAATAAAGTGTTGCCCCCTGTTGCTTTGCTACTCAATGCCTTTGAAAAAAGGATGGAAGATCAATACATTTATTTCAATACCGCCACTTTCCCTCATAAATTAGAAAATGCCAAGCTTTATTTAGCCGCATATTTTCAAGAGAACAAAGATTTATGGGCGCAAGAAACCAATTTTGTTACAGAAAAATTGTTGCAAACCATGGTGGGTGAAGCACCTATCAAAGGATTTTTGGATAAAATAGTGTTGAATGGAAAACTAGCACATGTTATTGATTACAAGACAGGAAATCCAGCCAATGCCATTAAAAAAATGAACGAGCCTGTTCCAAATTATGACGGTGATGATATCGACAAAAAATATGGTGGTGCCTATTGGCGTCAAATGATGTTCTATTATTTTTTAGTAAATGGAGATAAAAACTTGTGGAAAATGCAAAGTGCAGCAGTTAGCTGTGTAGAAAAAGACCGAAACACTCATAAAATTGTGCCTGATTTAAAGCTATTTCCAACACCCGAAGGTCTAAAAATGGTTGAAGGTTTGATAAAAGAGGTGTATGCCAATATTATGGCAGGTAAATTTGATGAAGGTTGCAATAAAATTGGAAACCTGAGAGACGCTTGCGAATGGTGTACCTTTCAGCAAAAATTGAATTAATCCAGCCTCGAAGGGTTTGCATATTGCGAACCCTTCGAGGGTTTAAAACCCTCGAAGGGTTAATGCGTTCAAATGATTTTTAATTTTTCGATTACCTTTGTCAAATATGAACACTCCCTTAGTTGAACCCTTAGACATTAATAGCAGCGAAGAATTATTAGCATTGGCTAAATTTTTTAATGAAACCTTGGGCTTTTGTCCAAACTCTGTGCGCACCATGCACCACAGGCCAGCCATTGCCACTGCTTTTATCAATTTGAATATGGCAGTTATGCAAAACGATGGCAATGTAACCAGTGCCCTCAAGCGATTGATAGGTTATATTACCAGTATGGTGGCAGGCTGTAATTATTGCCAAGCGCACACCATTAGGGCAGCAGAGCGGTATGGTGCAGAACAAGAACAACTTGAAAATATTTGGCAATACAAGACACACCCTAGTTTTAGCGATGCCGAAAGGGCCGCCTTAGATTTTGCTTGGGCAGCTTCTGTAATTCCCAATGCAGTAAACCAAGAAATTAAAGAAAATTTATATCGCTATTGGAATGAGGGAGAGATAGTGGAAATGTTGGGTGTTATCTCCTTGTTTGGTTACCTGAACCGCTGGAATGATAGCATGGGAACCACGATGGAAGGACCCGCCATAGAAAGTGGCGCACAATGGCTAGGAAAAACCGATTGGCAAGTGGGTAAACATGGTTGAGCGAGCGGGTAGGATAAAACCTTCCATCCAAGCCTAGTAATATTTACGCATCCAGCTTAATATAGGCTTATTGAGCAATCTGCCTAAAATGTGAAAATAGAATAAAATAAATACAGGTGTTGTAATAAAACTGAGTTTGTTTAATTGCCAAGCCATGGCAAAGTTTAGTTTTACTATATAAAAAGTTGCCCTTGTTAAACCGCAACCAAGACATTCCATATCAAAAACAAGTTTGGAAAGGCAAATATCCCCTGCTTGCTCTAGGCGTGAAACGGGGAAAAATAAAACAAAAAAAGGGATTGAGCACCAAATTACGATACCCAATCCCTTTAGGATTTTTTTATAATTCAAAGGTTACTTATTGCCTAAGATAACTATTAATGCATGGATAACACCCGGTATACCGCACAATAATGTTAAAATAATGTTCAATAAAACCCTATTAGTCCACTCTCCTTCATATAAAAATACCGCTAATGGTGGAATAAAAAACGATAATATAACTAGCAAAATTGTTGAAACTTCGGCAGCTGACCATCCGTTTTTCTTAGCTTTTTTTACAGCAGTTGCTGTTTTAATTTTACTTTGTTCTTTAGCGCCTTCTGGTACGTCAGCGTTCATTTGATTTTGAATATTTTTAGAAACTACTGAAGCACTGGCAATAGGCGCTTCTGCAACATTAGTTTGAGGCGCAGTAAGAGCGATTAAAGCTTGGTTAACTTCAACAGGAGCCATAGTCAAGTCTAAATCAGATATCAATACTTGTGGTGTTCTTTGGATAGCGGTTAATCCTCTAACAAATTTTTGATGCTCAACGCGCTCATGTGCAGCTTGTCTAAAACGTTCTGCTTTAGCAATCTCAGCATCAGACATACCATTGTTTCCAAAAGAAATTCCAACTCCATTTCCATACCTACTGTGGGTAATAGAAATTTGATTTGATGAGCTACATGCCGATAAAAGCAGAGCACCTGTTACAATTAATAATAATTTTTTCATATGTTTTTGTATTTAAACTTCGGTAAAAATATAAATAAAATTCATATTAACAAACTTATAGTAAACAAATTAAGTTTGAAACATTGCAGTAAGGTTACTTAACACCCCCCTCTAACTTTGTTGCACTTAAAGGAACTCATTGGTGCTATGCTTTGTCAATTTAATTTTTAACGCAGAGAAAGAATTGAATAAACTTAGCAGCCTAACATTATATTAACCCTTAGTGCCTATATAATTTATTAAATCCCTCACCAGAAATTGTGAGAGATTTTTTATTTTGAACTAGTCATCAAAAATAAGCTATATTCGTTGCATGAAAAAAATACTAGCAATCGGATTATTTGGAGTTTTCATATTTGGTTGTTCAAATGGCACACAAATTGAACAAGAAGAACTGACCCAACTGGAACAGGAAATTACTGAACTGGAAAAAGTAGACCACGAATTGGATGAAATCAAAGAAGAGGGAGACTCGTTGGAAATTATATTAAATGAAATAGAAAAATAAAATTATGAAAAAGATACTACAACTACTGTTAATCATGGTGTTCATTCTGTTTGGAGTAAATAGCCTAAGTGCCCAAAATGGAAAAGGTCAAGTCAAGAAAGAAGAAATGCAGAAAACGAAGGAGGAGATGAAGTCAAAACGTCAACAAGATGATAAAACAGAGGACGATGATGACGATGACGATGAGGCAGATGATGATGATTCTGCAAAAATGGATAAATCAAACAAAGGCAAAAAAGATGAAATGCTTAAGAAAAAGAGGGAGAAAAAATCCGAGATAAAAGAAAAATCTAACAATGCCCATCATTCAATTGAAAACTATCAAGCGCGTATTGATAGAGCGCAGAAGAAATTAGATGATGACAAAGCTGCAGGGAAAATAACAGCTGAAGAAGCGGCTGCTAAACAAGCCAAAATTGAGAAAGCCAAAGAGCATCTTGCCAAAATGAAAAAGCATTTGGAGGAGCAAGATGCTAAAATGGAAGAAAAGAAAAAATAAATACGGGTGTTGGAATAAAAATTTGGGGTTAAACCCAAGTTAAACTGTATTAGGTTACAATGAAACTTTTTAGTTTAGCTATTCTTTTCAGTTTACTTCAGAGTTGTGCAGTTTATACGGCACAACCTATACAGCCAATTCTGGTAAAAGAAAAAGGGAAGTTTAAGATTTCACCCTCGTTAAATTTGGGAGGCCCACTAAGAAGTACTGTGTTGTCGTTGTCAACCCAACTTATGCCCATCAAAAATATTACAACTCATGTTAATGGCAATTTGGTTGCAAGTGGAATGCAACATATAAATGCCTATATTGCATACGGAGCAAGCGTTTCACAAAGAAGCAGGTTTGATTTTTTTGCTGGAGCACTGACAGGAGGAGGATCAATTAATTTTCATAGTTTTACATCTATAGTGGGTTTTTCAGAAAGATGGAAAGGAACATACAACATGCAGTATTTGGGAATTCAATATAGGCAAATAGGTATGAAAAATCAATTTGGTATAAATTGCAGGGTAGGCAAATTCAATGGGAATTATCTCCATACAGTTTTTGCTTATGACGATTATAATAGACCTGACTATAGGTACACTTCCTATATTGGCTCTAATTTAAAACTGGAAGGCGGATTTTTTTTACAGTATGCAAAGGTCAGAAAACAATTTCGTTACCATTAGTTTATCAGGGCTAACCAGTTTATTAACCAGTAAAAATGCGCTTGATATTCCTACTTGGCCCCTGGTTTTTGGAATTGCTTATAACTTTGGCAATTAATAACCATGAAACAATCTATTCATTTTAAACCCTTCTTAATAATCAGCTTTGCTTTTATTGTTTTCACTATAATCGGAACGCTAAGCCATGAATTGGGACATATAGTTGTAGCCAAAAAATTGGGTTATACAACTAGGCTGTCTTATGGTAGTATGATATATTACAACCTGAGTTTAAATGAAAAAATTGAACCCCTTTATACTACGGATAAGGTTGCATACAAAAAAACTGTAAATCAACGTCAAACTAATACATTATATGTCAGCATCGGTGGCCCTTTACAAACAATGCTTACTTCATTTTTGGGTTTAGTGCTTATATTCTGGAGAAGAAAGGAAATTCAATTATATGGTTTAAAAGTATTTGATTGGGTTGCTGTTTTTTTAGGATTGTTTTGTTTAAGAGAAGTCTTTAATCTAATGATGTACATTGCCAGAGAATTGATTTCCCCAAAAGGAAGTTATTTTGGGGGTGATGAAAAAACTATTTCTGAATTATTGTATTTACCGGAAGGTACAGTTTCCATAATTTTAGGATTTATTGGATTGTTAATTTCTATTTTTATCGTTTTTAATGTAGTGCCACAAAAATTGCGTTTCACCTTTATGGCAAGTGGGCTTTTTGGGGGAATTGCTGGCTTTATATTTTGGATGCATTTTGCTGGACCTATTATTTTACCAGAATAAGTTGAAAAAACCCTTCCCTAAAAATTACATCTTCCTAACCCTATTTTTTTTATATTTGCACTTATGAATAAAACCCTTTCTGTTTTGACCATAATACTCGGTATAGTTGCTTGTAACTCCAATAAGACCATGAAAAATAATGAGCCAACCGCTTTTGACACTGCCTTTATTGACAGTGCTATCAATCCTTGCGACAATTTTTACAAGTTTGCCGTAGGCAATTGGATGAAAAATAATCCTGTGCCAGAAACGGAAAGCAGGTGGATGGCTTTCAATATTTTGGCAGAAGAAAATAAACAAAAACTAGCCGGCATATTAGAAGAAGTAGCCAAAAATAAAAGTGCAAAAAACGGATCAGAGGAGCAATTAATCAGAGATTTATACATTTCTGCCATGGATACTGCTAACAATGAAGCACACAGTATGGAGGAAGTTAGCCCTTTAATCGCGCAGATAGATGCCATTAAAAATATACAAGATTTAAACAGAACCTTTGCCCTTTTTGCATCCATAGGCATAGGCACACCCGTGGGTTTTTATGTAGGCGTAGATGATAAAAACAGCAAAAGGTATATTGTTAATGCCTCGCAAACCGGTATCAGTTTGCCAGACCGTGATTATTATTTTAAAACAGATGAAAAATCTGTTGCTACAAGAAATGCATTTATGGCTCACATTAACAAGATGTTTGCGCTTGCTAAGGTAGAAAATCAGGCCGCTGGAAAAGCAGTTTTAGCACTTGAAACGGAATTGGCCAAAATACATTTACCAAGAGAGTTGCTAAGAGATCCTGATGCTAATTACAACATGAAAGACAAAAAGGCCTGGGCGGCAGGACTTAAAAACTTAGATGTTACAGGGATTGTTGCGGGCATAGGTTTGTCAAAAGCAGATACCATCAATGTTGGTCAGCCAGTGTTTTATGAAAAGTTGGATGGTTTGTTAAAATCTATTCCGTTAGAAGATTGGAAAATATTTTTGAAATGGAAAACGGTGAGCACTTTTGCGCCATTTTTGGGTGATGAATTTGAGAAAGAAGATTTTTCTTTCTTTAGTACAGAACTGCGTGGAACTGCCAAAATGAAAACACGCAAAGAAAGAGTTTTAACGGTGATAGATGGTGCCTTGGGAGAGCCTTTGGGAAAGCTTTTTGTAAAACAATATTTTCCGGAAGAGTCAAAAACCTACATGAGCAAAATGATAGAAAACTTGCGTGATGCGTATAAGGAGCGCATACAAAATTTAACATGGATGAGTGCTGAAACCAAAGTAAAAGCCTTGAAAAAATTGGCGTCCTTTACCTATAAAATTGGCTACCCCAACAAATGGCAAGATTATAGCAAGTTGGAAATTACCCCTACCAATTACATAAAAAATATTATCCAAGCCAATCAATTTGCGCACCAAACCATGATTGATAAGTTTGGCAAACCAGTGGACAAAGATGAATGGTTTATGACTCCTCAAACAGTAAATGCATATTACAGCCAAAGTGGCAATGAAATAGTTTTTCCTGCGGGTATTTTGCAACCACCGTTTTTTCATCCCAGTTTTGACGCAGCTATAAACTATGGTGGCATTGGTGCGGTAATTGGGCACGAGTTTTCTCATGGTTTTGATGACCAAGGGAGTAAATATGATTGGGATGGAAATTTATCCAATTGGTGGACAGAAGATGACAGAACTGCATTTGATAAATTAGCAGCAAAGCTTGCCAGTCAGTTTGATGAATACAACCCCATTGAAGGCTTACATGTAAATGGTAAACTAACTTTAGGAGAAAATATTGCGGACTTAGGAGGCATCACTTTATCTTTTGCTGCATTACAAAAAGAGCTAAATGGCAAGGAGCCTCAACCCATTGATGGTTACACCTGGCAACAACGCTTCTTTTTAGGCTGGGCCAATGTATGGAAAGGCAATATCAACCAAGAAGAACTAAAAAGCCGCTTGTTAACAGACTATCACTCGCCAGGAGAGTATAGGGTATTAGGGCCTTTGTCTAATTTTCAACCATTTTATGATGCTTTTGAAAACTGCACCAATGGAAAGATGTATAGACCCGATACGGCAAGGGTTTATATTTGGTAATTTTTAAAAGTAAGCGCAAAGTCATTAATACTCATAAAATATTTCTAAAGAACCAACGTATTTAGGCACCCAATAAAAAACCCTTATATTTGCGGAAATCATAATCTTCCTATGATTTAAATTTTTTATGAGCATGAACATCCATTTCCAAAAAGACAATAAATTATTTCATCAAGATATTCTTAAAAAAGTAAAGGAGTATTTTGAAGCCACTGGTGTATCTGATAAGGCTAACTGGTTTATGTATTTCAAATCTTTTTTCTATTTAGGCGTGCTAACAGGGGCTTATCTTTTGCTTATTTTAGGTGGTTTTAGTTTATGGATAAACAATTTGCTTTGGATTGTTATCGGCTTATCATCGGTTTTTACAGCCGTAAACGTTGGTCATGATGCCATACACGGCTCTTACTCTAAAAGAAAATGGGTTAATAAATTAATGGGGCACTCGTTTAGTATGGTTGGAGCAAACCCTTATATATGGAGCAAAACGCATAACATTGTTCATCATACCTATACCAATATAGATGGACATGATGAGGATATAGAATCTGTGCCATTTGCAAGGCTTTCACCTTCGCAAAAATGGTTACCAATTCAGAAATATCAATATATATGGCTGCTTTTATTATATCCGTTGGGTACGCTTGCTTGGGTTTTTAAAAAGGATTATGTAAAATTTTTTCAGAAACAAATAGGCAACTATAACAATTCTCACCATCCCAAGCGGGAGTATTTTTACCTTTTCTTTTTTAAATTGTTGTACTATTTTATTTTTATAGCTGTCCCTATCATGCTTATTGATATGCCTTGGTATGTTGTTTTTGGTGGCTTTGTTTTGGGGCATTTGTTTGAAGGATTTGCCATAGCCATCATTTTTATGTTGGCGCATGTGGTAGAAAAAGCACAATTTCCAGTACCCGAAAGTGACGGCTTAATAAATTACAATTGGGCAGTTTTTCAAATGCATACGACTGCCAATTTTGGTCGCGATAGTTGGTTAACGGCTTTTTTAACAGGAGGATTAAACTTTCAAATAGAACATCACCTATTTCCAAATGTGAGCCATGTGCATTACCCAGAAATTTCCAAAATAATTGAGAAATCAGCGAAGGAGCATGATGTTCCTTATTATGATTACCCCAGTTTTTATGATGCTTTTAAATCACACGTAAGATTATTGAAAGCCCTTGGAGCCAATACGGTTTAATCAAAAATCTTCCATAAAACTTTTCTTATTTAATACGCTAAACTTGTATGTCAATACTATTTAAAAATTTTACGTTCAATCCTAAAAATGACATCCTTTCTGGTTTAACAGTGGCTTTGGCTTTGGTTCCAGAGGCAGTTGCCTTTTCTTTTGTGGCAGGAATTGATCCCTTAGTGGGCCTTTATGGTGCTTTTATGATGGGTTTAATCACCGCCATGTTTGGAGGAAGACCCGGAATGATTTCTGGAGCAACCGGAGCAATGGCAGTAGTGATGGTACATTTGATTCAAAAAGGAAATGAAATTGGGGCAACACTTGCCACACCCATTGATAATTTGGGTTTGCAATGGCTTTTTATAACCTTACTGATAGTGGGTGCCATTCAAATATTGGCAGGCGTTTTAAAATTGGGTAAATTTGTTCGGCTGATACCACACCCAGTGATGATGGGTTTTGTTAATGGCTTGGCAATCGTCATATTTTTATCTCAGCTAGGACTGTTCAAGGAACACATTGCGGGCAAAGTTGAATGGCTGCAAGGCAATGACTTGTTGATTATGCTAGGTTTGGTGGCTTTAACCATGGGCATTATGTTTGGGCTGCCAAAATTGACCAAAAAAATACCTTCTGCCTTGGTTGCCATATTGGTGGTAGCGAGTATCACTATTTTTGGCAATATAGAAGTGAGTACTGTGGGTTCTTTCATCCGCAATGGAGGTGGTTCCGGATTAAAAGGTTCTTTACCTGTTTTTCAATCACAAATATTTAACATGTTTGAAACACTCAATGGACACTGGGGTTTGATTATTTCAACTGCCGTTATTTTGGCAGCAGTGGGGCTGATTGAATCATTGATGACCTTAAATTTAATTGATGAAATGACAGAAACACGTGGAAGTGGCAACAGAGAATGTGTGGCACAAGGAGGTGCTAATATTTTAAACGGACTTTTTGGGGGAATGGGTGGTTGTGCCATGATTGGACAATCCATTATCAATGTAAATTCTGGTGGTAGAGGTAGACTTTCTGGAATTGTGGCTGCCATTGCCTTGCTGTGTTTTATTCTATTTGCCTCACCTTTAATTGAGCAGATACCTATTGCAGCCTTGGTGGGTGTAATGTTTATGGTAGTAATTGGCACTTTTGCATGGAGCAGTTTCCGTATTTTACATAAAATTCCGCTATCCGATGCCATTGTGCTTATTGCTGTTTCTGCTATTACCGTTTGGCAAGATTTGGCCATTGCTGTAATTTCTGGTGTAATTATGTCGGCATTGGTATTTGCATGGAAAAATGCAACGATGATCCGGGCAAGAAAAAGTATCAAAACTGATGGAACAAAGGTTTACGAAATTTGGGGACCTTTATTCTTTGGTTCAATCCAAAATTTCAATTCAAAATTTGATGTAAACAACGACCCAAAAAAGGTTGAAATTGATTTTATGGAGTCTAAAGTTGCTGACCATAGCGGTATTGAAGCCTTGAAAAACTTAGCTAACAAATACCTAGATTTGGATAAAGAGATTAAGTTTACACATCTCAGCCCAGAGTGTCAATTGTTGCTTTTAAAGGCCAATGAAAATTTTAAAGAAATTATAGAAACCTCAATTGATGACCCACGGTATTATGTGGTGTCAAATACTTTGGATAAGGAGGTTTAAGGTTTTGGCTAGATGAGATAACTGCACATAGAAAAAATAAACAGACAAATTTTAGTCTACAAAAGTTTCTTTTATAACGCTTTTAACTTTAGTAATTTCTTTATCTGTCAAGGTCCCAAAACTTTTAACAATTCGCAACCTATCAATTGTCCGTATTTGGTCAATGGCAATCCAGCCCTTAGTTATGTTATGTTTTATTTCAACCCTCGTTGGATAAACTTTAGAACTGATTGTCATTGGTGCAATTACAATTGTTTGTATATACTTGTTCATTTCGTTTGGCGACAGTACAATGCAAGGTCTTGTTTTTTTTCATTTCGCTACCCAATGTTGGGTCAAGATTAACCAACACAATATCATACTGATTTACTTGTTCCATTCATCAAAAGATTCGTCTGCAAAAACAGTGAACAGTCAGTTTCCAAAATGGTTGGGCGAGAACCGTGTTAGGCTTTAAAACACATTCCGTCAAATCTATCATTTTCGGAATATTCAAGTCGGGTTAAAAGTGGTATTATAAATTTAGTTTCAACTTCTCTTTCAGTCCTAAATGCTCTTTCTCCGAGATCGTCAAACCATTTGTCTTTGTTGAAATCAGCACTAATTTTTAAATTGGATAGTTTCTGTTCTTTTTTCTGTTCGTGCGATAAAGTAACTCGGTCGTTCAATGATAATTTCCACACTTCACCTATTTTCATAATCGAAGGATTTAACTAAATTTCCAATTCGCTTAATTCCTGCGTAATTTTTCTTGAGCTTTGGTCTGTTCGTTTTAAAAATCCAAATTTTTTCATCAGAGTTTTGACTTTAATCCGTTTAGGGATATCATTTTCGATAATCTCTTTTGCAATTTCAGACGCAATTTTCTTCATTAATCAACTTATTTTTATAGTGTGGGTAACATCCGTATTTACACTACTAGGAGTATAAATTTTTCATATCTGTGAAACACAGATATTTCATTTTTTAAATAAAAAGTAATTTGTGCGTTTTTCTTGCCCCTAATTATCAATGGCATCCAAATTTTCTTGTCAAACCCTTCGAGGGTTAAAAAACCCTCTGAAGGGTTAGCCACCTAAATTACTCCGCTCCCTCTTCCTCATAAACACCCATGGCACAAAACTTTTCAATGCGGTCATTAATTAGTGTTTCTGTATCTATTTTGAGTAGTTTTTTGAGGTTCTTCGCTATTTCTGCTTTAACCGTTTCATAGGTTGCTGGGATATCATTATGCGCACCGCCTAAGGGTTCCTTTATAACGCCATCAATCAACTTATTTTTAAGCATATCTTTGCTAGTAAGTTTTAATGCATCTGCAGCTTTTTCCTTAAAATCCCAACTGCGCCAAAGGATAGAAGAGCAAGACTCTGGTGAAATAACACTGTACCAAGTATGTTCCATCATCATCACCTTATCACCAATGCCAATCCCTAAAGCACCTCCACTGGCTCCTTCGCCAATAACAATGCATACAATAGGCACTTTTAATACGGACATTTCCAATAAGTTTCTCGCAATTGCTTCTCCTTGACCTCTTTCCTCCGCCTCTAAGCCGGGTGAGGCGCCAGGTGTATCAATTAACGTAACCAAAGGACGGTTAAATTTCTCTGCCAATTTCATCAAACGCAAAGCTTTTCTATAACCTTCAGGATTAGCCATCCCAAAATTTCTAAGCTGCCTTTGCTTGGTATTCCTCCCTTTTTGATGACCAATAATCATCAAGGGAATACCATCAATTTTGGCAAATCCACCAATAATAGCTTTATCGTCTTTTACATTTCTATCACCGTGCAGTTCAACAAAATCCTCGCAAATATTTTCAATGTAATCTTTGGTATACGGTCTTTCTGGATGTCGGCTAATTTGCACCCTGTTCCAGCCAGATAGTTTTTTGTAAGTATTTTCTTTGGTTTCCTGAATTTTCTGCTCAAGGCTATCAATATTATCTTGCATATTGGTTTTGCCTTTAGCATGGGTTTCCTTTGCTTTTTCTAACTGTTCAACCAGTTCCTGAATTGGTTTTTCAAAATCAAGATAAATAGTATTGGTAGCCATAAGTTTTTTTTATTAAGGTCTTAAATCAAAATCATTCATAAAGGCAGTAGTAAAATTGCCTTTTCTAAATTCGGGGTTCTGCATAATACGCAAATGTAAAGGTATCGTAGTTTTTACTCCTTCAATAATAAATTCAGACAATGCTCTTTCCATCTTAACAATAGCTTCTTCCCTTGTTTGATGGGAAACAATGAGTTTAGCAATCATGCTGTCATAGTTTGAAGGAATGGTATATCCAGCATAAGCGTGGGTATCTACCCTTACACCATGTCCACCCGGACTATGAAAAGTGGTAATTGTTCCAGGACAGGGTCTAAAATTGTTAAAAGGATCTTCTGCATTTATCCTGCATTCAATAGCATGTTTAGTAGGGAAATAGTCTTTACCAGAAATGGTAGCACCCGCAGCAATCAAAATTTGCTCTTTTACCAAGTCATAATTAATGACTTCTTCGGTTACAGGGTGCTCAACCTGAATACGGGTATTCATTTCCATAAAGAAAAAATTTCTGTGCTTATCCACCAAAAATTCAACCGTACCAACACCCTCATATCCAATACTTTCGGCAGCTTTTTTGGCAGCCTCACCCATTTTTTTCCTCAATTGAGGAGTCATAAATGGAGAAGGTGATTCTTCCAGCAATTTTTGATGTCTTCTTTGGATAGAGCAATCTCTCTCACTTAAATGACATACCTTTCCAAACTGATCTCCAGCTATTTGTATTTCAATATGTCGTGGTTCTTCAATGTATTTTTCTAAATAGAGTCCATCATTGCCAAAGGCAGCACCAGCCTCTTGTTTTGCACTGCTCCAAGCAGGTTCAAACTCAACTTCTTTCCAAATCACACGCATTCCTCTACCGCCACCACCGGCAGTAGCTTTTATGATAACAGGATAGCCTATTTCAGTAGCAATTTTAATGCCTTCTTTTACATCTTTTAACAAACCTTCAGAACCAGGAATGGTGGGCACGCCTGCTTTAATCATGGTTGCTTTTGCATTGGCTTTGTCTCCCATTCCAATTATTTGTTCAGGAGTGGCACCAATAAATTTTATACCATGGTCTCTGCAAACTTCAGAAAACTTAGCATTTTCACTCAAAAATCCGTATCCAGGATGAATGGCATCGGCATTGGTAATTTCTGCAGCAGCAATGATATGAGAGATTTTTAAGTATGACTCTATACTAGGCGCAGGGCCAATACAAACAGCCTCATCCGCAAAACGCAAATGTAAACTATCCTTATCAGCTTGAGAATATACGGCAACCGTTTTTATGCCCATTTCCTTGCACGTGCGTATAATACGCATGGCTATTTCTCCTCTATTCGCAATGAGTATTTTTTTAAGCATAATTATTTTGCTTTTACAATAAATTAATTAGGTTCTACAAGGAACAAAGGTTGATCATATTCCACAGGGGTAGCATTTTCTACCAACATTTTTACGATTTTTCCACTGATTTCAGATTCAATCTCATTAAAAAGTTTCATGGCTTCAATAATGCAAACTACCTTTCCTTCACTCACTTCATCACCAACATTAACAAAAACATCTGAGTCTGGAGTAGCGGATCGATAAAAAGTACCAATCATGGGAGATTTTATTTCAATAAGGTTTGAAGCTACCACTGTTTCTGCTGCCTTTATATCAACCGCTGGTGCCGTTGGCGCAGCAGTTTGAGGAAATGAGGCCTGAGCGGTAGGTGGAGCAAGAGCATGTACAATTTGTGCCGACATCGGAGCAGACCTGTCTGCCTTTTTAATAGAAAGTTTAAAATCTTTTCTTTCAATGTTAACCTCGTCAACTCCTTGACTGGCAACAAATTTAATCAGGGTTTGTATTTCTTTTAAATCCATTTTATTTGATTTTTTAATTTAATTTTTTTGATAATTAATTGCTGTCATAAGCCCACTTTAAATAAAGTGCACCCCAAGTAAAGCCACCTCCAAAGGTAGCAAATATTAGTATATCACCTTTTTTTAGTGTTTTTTCATAATCAGACAACAACAACGGTAAAGTTCCGTTAGTGGTATTGCCATATTTTTCAATATTCATCAACACTTTTTCCGATGGCAATCCCATTCTTTGTGCCGTATAATCAATAATTCTTTTATTGGCTTGATGTGCCACTAACCAATTAACATCGTCAGCCGTTAAATTATTGCGTTCCATTATTTCTGCAGAAACATCTGCCATGTTGGTAGTAGCAAATTTAAACACTGTTTTGCCCTCTTGAAAAACAAAATGCTCTTTTGCATCTATTGTTTCATGAGTAGGTGGTTTTAAAGAACCCCCTGCTTTTTGATGTAAAAATTCTCTTCCTGAACCATCCACTTTACAAATAGCATCTAGCAAACCAAATCCTTCTGTGTTGGGTTCTAACAAAACAGCACCGCCACCGTCTCCAAAAATAATACAGGTATTTCTGTCAGTATAGTCAATAATAGAACTCATTTTGTCAAATCCACAAACTATAACTTTTTTGTGTTTGCCAGTCTCAATGAATTTTGAAGCGGTTTCTAAACCAAATAGAAAGCCACTGCATGCTGCTGCCAAATCATAACCCCAAGCATTTTTTAAACCTGCTTTATCACAAATAATATTAGAGGTGGCAGGAAAAATCAAATCGGGTGTTACAGAACAGCAAATAACCAATTCTATTTCTTCTTTGGCAATGTTCTTTTTCGCAAGGAGTTTATTAATGGCTTCAACTGCCATATCACTCGTGGCTTTACCAGGCTCTCGTAAGATATGCCTTTCTTTAATTCCGGTTCTGCTAACGATCCATTCATCGGTTGTATCAACCAATTTTTCTAGGTCTTTATTAGTCAATAAAGTGTCTGGCACATAGCTACTTACACCCGTTATTGCTGCTGTTATTTTTTGTTTATTTTCCACTGAAACGGCTGCTAAGGTAATAAAAAATTACAAAGCAGATTTAATTTTACCTACAATATTATGGTTTATTACGTTAGCTGCTAATTTTAGCATCTTGTAAAAGGTCTCTGCCTTGGATATTCCATGACCAATCATAGCATTTCCATCTACCCCAAGCACAGGAATACCTGCGTAATTTTCAAAATTTATTTTGCTTAAAAACTCGCTCTTAGCGCCACTCTTGCTTATTTCATAAAACAAGCCTTCTGCTGTTTTTAATACAATATTTCCAGTAAATCCATCGCACACTACTACATCTGCCACTTTGCTATTGAATAAATCTCTACCTTCTATATTGCCAACAAAATTTATATTTTTATCTTCTTCCAACAATGCATAAGCCTGTTGGGCTGCCATACTTCCTTTTTCTTTTTCTTCGCCAATATTTAAAAGTGCTACCCTGGGGTTATCAATACCTGCTATTTCCTTGGCATAAATACTGCCCAACAAACCAAATTGACGCAAGGTTTCTGGCTTGCAGTCCGCATTGAAACCTACATCCAACATTAAGCCGTCTGGACCATTTGGTCTAGGTAATGGGGAGTTGATGGTAGGGCGATGAATTCCTTCTATTGCTTTAAGAATAAATAATGAAGCTGCTAACATAGCACCCGTATTGCCTGCGCTAATGAAACAATCTACTAAACCTGCTTTGTGCTGGGACATTCCAACATTGATGCTTGATTCTTTTTTTGATGCTACGGCTCTAGCCCCATGCTCATGCATACCTATATGCTCTGGACAATGAACAATGGTTATATTGTTGCCAACAAAACCAAGACTGTCCAAAGTTTCTTGCACAGCGTTTTCATCGCCATAAAGGACAATAGTGTGCTCCGTAAACTCTTTTACATAGTTTATAGCACCTTTTACAACTTCAAGTGGAGCATAATCTCCACCCATGGCATCTATGCCTAATCGCATTATGCTTCGTTTTTACCCTTCATTACTTTAACACCTCTGTACATTCCTGTCTCCAGGTTTACACGATGGTATTGGGTAAATTCTCCAGAGATTGGGTCTGCAATCATGGGTTTTGTGGTTACACCGTGATGCGTTCTTCTTTTGTCTCTTCTGGATTTCGAGGTTTTTCTCTTAGGATGTGGCATATCTGTATATTTTTCTTTTTTTATCCCTACTCCCCATATAAAATCGGGACGGGAGGTTTATTTATCTTTATTTTTTACTAAATTTTTTAATGCATCCCAACGTGGGTCTTGGTCAGCATCGTTTTCTTTGGCTCTGTCAAGCTCTTCTAATTTCTTCTCTACCTCTTCATTGCATTGCTTTACGCCACTATCTTTGCATTCCATTTTCATGGGCAATGCCAAGGTGCAGATTTCATAAAGATAGCTTGCTACGTTAATTTGATAATCACTAAAAGACATATAAGTAATGTCATGCTCATTTTCTTTAATTTTGTCAGTTAATTTTACCATCAAATTAAAGGCGTTGGCAATGGGCAGCGCAAAATCATCTAAGCATCTATCACAAGTAACCATTACTTTTCCTTTTATATCAAAATCGAGATCAAAAGTATTGGGTTGCTCTTTATGCAAGGTAACATTAGCAAAAATATCTGCCTCTGTGATGAGAGAGTTTTCAAAAGCTTGAAAGAACGCGTTTCCCAGTTTATACTCAAAGTGGTGACTGCCGTTTGAAAGCTTGACAAAATTAATGTTATAGTCGCTAAACTCTTCCACGGTAATCACCCCTATTTTTTAAAAAGGGACTGCAAAGGTAATTTTATTTTTTGAAATTTTTAGTACTTGTGCTAATAAACTGTTTGCAATTGAACTGTACAGTTTTCCATCACTGCATTTACCAACAATTTTTTGCAGGCTGCACTCACTTTATCATGCGCTTCTTGCTCATTATCAGCTTCTATTTCTAGGGTAATGTGTTTTCCAACACGCACATTATTTACTGTACTCAATCCTAACCCAACAAGACCTTGGGTAACGGCTTTTCCTTGAGGATCCAACAAGTTGTCGTGCGGTAAAATGTTTATGGCTGCTTTAAATTTCATGAGGATGATGTTTTTGACGGCACAAAGGTAATAATTATTGAGATAAGCACATAAGAAATTATTGCAAGGCTTAAACCAAAAACCAAATAATAATAAATAGAAAAAATGGCTACTATCAAAACCAAAATATGAGGAAAGTATTTTTTCAAACTAAAATTAGAAATTTTATTGGAAAGCATTTTCACATTAGAAATTAAAAGGAGGGAAGAAATTATTACATAAATTATTACCAGCCATTCAAAATTCTCAAACTGTTTGGTTATGGTGGAACCATCAAACACCTTATCCCAATAAAAACCAGCTATACACAAGGCATTTGCCGGTGTTGGCAATCCGTAAAAATATGCACTGCTGCGCGTATCATGGTTGAATTTTGCTAAACGCCAAACACTAAATACAGGCACTAAAACAGCCACCCAAGCAAAATTTTCTGGCAATAAATTAAAAATCATTATTCCAGGTAAAACTCCGAAGCTAACGGCATCTGCTAAGGAGTCTAAGTCTTTCCCAATACTACTAGTGCTGTTGGTTAGCCTAGCAACAAAGCCATCAAAAAAATCTAAAATTAAACAAATAAATATGGCAACCAATGCCCTATCCTCATTGCCCTGCATGGCAGCCACAATGCCAAAAAAGCCAGAAGCCAAATTACCCAAGGTAAAAAAATTGGCTAGGTTATTTTTTAAAGTGGTGAAAATAGACATTTGTTTGGGCAAAAGTAATAAGCTATTTGCAAAGACTATCTATTAATTTCGATTAATCAAATTATCTTTGCCGTTGATGGCAGATAAAAAAGTATTGATAACGGGCGCAGCTGGATTTTTGGGTTCGCATTTGTGTGATCGATTTGTAGCAGAGGGTTTTTACGTTTGCGGCATGGATAATTTGATTACCGGAGATATTCGCAATATTGAACATTTATTTAGCAAGCCTACCTTTGAGTTCTATCATCATGATGTTTCTAAATTTGTTCATATACCAGGCGATTTAGATTATATTCTTCATTTTGCTAGCCCTGCTAGCCCCATTGATTACTTAAAAATCCCTATTCAAACGTTAAAAGTGGGAAGTTTGGGTATTCATAATTTATTGGGATTGGCAAAAAATAAAAAAGCCAGAATACTTATTGCAAGTACCAGTGAAGTATATGGAGACCCTTTGGTGCATCCACAAACAGAAGATTATTGGGGCAATGTAAACCCTGTGGGGCCTAGAGGCGTTTATGACGAAGCCAAGCGTTTTCAAGAAGCAATTACGATGGCATATCACACCTATCATGGTTTAGAAACTAGAATTGCCCGAATATTTAATACCTATGGCCCTAGAATGCGCCTAAATGATGGACGTGTATTGCCCGCTTTTATTGGTCAGGCGCTTAGGGGAGAAGATTTAACCGTTTTTGGTGATGGAAGCCAAACAAGATCCTTCTGTTATGTAGATGATTTGGTGGAAGGCATTTACAGACTGTTGATGAGTGATTGCTCAACTCCCGTTAATTTGGGAAATCCAGATGAAATTACCATTAGTCAATTTGCAGAAGAAATTGTTAAACTTACGGGCACAAAGCAGCATGTTATTTACAAAGATTTGCCGACCGATGATCCCAAACAAAGACAACCTGATATTACTAAAGCCATAAAAACTTTAAATTGGGAACCTAAAGTTATGCGTGCAGAAGGATTGGCTATTACCTACGATTATTTTAGGAACTTGCCTACCGAAAGGCTTTATGAGGAAAAGCACGGTCGGTCGTTTTAATAGTTAATAATACTACTGATTGGCTTTTATTAATTTAAGCTACAATGAATAGCCTTTTGATAATATTAGCTTAACATTAGCTTAACATTGATTCCCTTAATATTGCGGTAACATTAATTTAACATTAGATTTGAGCAATATTACAGCATTTTTTAAGAAAACAAGTTTCATTTGTATGGGCATTATTCTGTTACCGTCCATTACTTTTTCCCAAAGCAGCCCCAGTAAAACATTTGGCTCTGGAATAGTTATTACGGCAGCAGATTCATCTTTTAGTTTAAAATTTGCTGCTCGTTTTCAATCTTTATATACCTTTACTGCCCCTGCAGATCAATTAAACTCCCCCAGTAGGACTTCTGAATTTTTAATACGCAGGGCCCGATTAAAATTTGATGGTTTTGCAATCAATCCAAAATTAGTTTATAAGTTAGAATTGGGTCTCTCTAACAGAGATATTGGGAGTGTTGTACCTGAAACAGGAAGCACCTCTAGGATTTTTTTAGATGCTGTTTTAAAATGGAATTTTAGTAAAGGCTTTACCTTATGGGCAGGGCAAACTAAATTGCCAGGAAACAGAGAACGCGTAATTTCAAGCGGAAACTTACAGTTTGTAGATAGAAGTTTGGTTAATTCTAGATTTAATATTGATAGAGATATTGGTTTTCAATTGCATCATGAACATAAATTAGGCAAAATTGTAATCCGAGAAATAGGTGCTTTATCTCAGGGAGAGGGAAGAAATATTACTGTTCCTAATATTGGGGGCTATGATTATACAGGCAGATTGGAGATATTGCCCTTTGGGGCATTTACTAAAGATGGAGACTATATAGGTTCTGATATTGAAAGGGAGAAAAAACCTAAGCTTTCTTTGGCAGCAAGTTATGATTTTAATGACCGAGCATCTAGACAAAGGGGCCAATTGGGCAGCTTTATTAAAGACAGCACTAGTAGCTATGTTTTAAGCAATTTAACCACCATTTTCTTAGATGCCATGTTTAAGTACAAAGGATACTCTTTGAGCATGGAATATGCCAATACAAAAGGAACAAACCTCAATGCCATTGACAAGTTTGGTAAATCAACGGGATACTTTTATGCTGGGCAAGGCTTTGTTGTTCAAACCGGCTATTTGTTTAAAAAGAACTTTGAATTTGCCTTGAGGTATACCAATGTTCAACCAAATACAAGCATAAAGCAAAAATCAATTTCGGAATATACGCTCGGTTTTTCAAGGTACATTGTTGGCCATAAGCTCAAAATTCAGTCTGATTTATCTTACCAAACTGTTGGCAACAAAAATCTGTTAATTTATAGAATGCAATTTGATATTCACTTTTAAAAAGCCCTTTTAACTTGCATTTGTCGGCTTAATTCTTTATGTTAGCCACTATAACAAATAAATAATAAAATAATATGGCTAATTTTCAAGAATGTATGGACACGTATGAAGCGGAGTTTAAAAAACTAGGAGTTTCTTATGATTTAGGTCTTTTAACAAAGGTAACAAAAGGCTGTGGTCCATCTATTTACAACAAAGACGCATCAACAGTTGCAGGAACACAAGCTGCAGAGATTGACACCGTAAAAGAAAACTTTTTAATCAAAAAACTAGGCTTGTCTGCTAAAGATAATTTAGATGGCGCTATTGCAGAGGTTGTTGAAACCTTAGGTAAGTCTAACAAAAATAAATACAGAGCAATGTTCTATTATTTATTGGTTAAAAAATTCAAAAAAGATAGCGTTTACGCTTAGTTATTTTAATAGCTCATAGCGCCAAGTGCGCGACCAAAAACCTGTAATAAAAAATATTACAGGTTTTTTTATTGATTTTTTGTTTAATTTTGGTCTATGAATAAACTCAATTTAGAAGATGTTTTGGTACTCGATATAGAAACCGTTCCTTTAATGGCTAATTATGAGGAACTCAGTCCTACATGGCAGGCTTTATGGGCAAAAAAAGCAAAAATTTTGGATAAAGATGAAGGAAAATCTGCCGCCAATTGGTATGAACGGGCGGGCATTTATGCAGAATTTGGAAAAGTAATTTGTATTGGCGTTGGGATTTTTTATGAAGAAAAGGGGCAGCAGAAAGTAAAAGTAAAATCTTTTGAGAATGATGATGAAAAGGCATTGCTGGAATCCTTTATAAAGTTTTTGAAAACCCATTACAACGGAAACGACCACTTGCTTTGTGCACACAACGGCAAAGAGTTTGACTTTCCGTATTTGTGTCGCAGAATATTGGTCCATGGTTTGGAATTGCCCAAAATACTAGAGATAGGCAATAAAAAACCTTGGGAAATTAAGCATATTGACACCCTAGAACTATGGAAATTTGGCGATTATAAAAATTTTACTTCTTTAAATTTATTGGCAGCCCTTTTCAATATCCCTACCCCCAAAGATGATATTGATGGCAGCATGGTGCGCAGTGTTTATTGGGAAGATAAGGATTTGAAGCGCATAGCTACTTATTGCAAAAAGGATGTTGCCACCACTGCTCGCCTTTTAGCAAGGCTGCAATTGAACATAAGCATTGCTGATGAAAATGTGGTGATTGTTTGATGAGGGTAGTTGACGCGGATTTGTGATGATACCCCAGGAAAAGCTTACTTCCAAACACATAAACATAAAAAAACCCCCCATTACTGAGAGGTTTTTCTTTGCGGTCCGGACGGGGCTCGAACCCGCGACCCCCTGCGTGACAGGCAGGTATTCTAACCAGCTGAACTACCGAACCGTTTGTCCTCATCTATTTGATAAGGGGTGCAAATATATGTAAAGGAAAATCAAAAATCAATTGAAAATTTTATTTTTTTTGAGATAGTAAATTGGCGGTAGAGTTTATAAGGTCTTATTAATGCTTTTTTTCTAATTAAGTCCAAATTTTTAAATGTACACTGCCCCTACGGGATGTTTCTTTTCTTACTAACACCATAATTTGGACAAATGTCAAAACAAACACAATGAATTTTACCTTGAATGAACAAAGTTGCAAAAAAAAAACCACCCATAATTATTGGGTGGTTTCAGTATTACATTAATAATTTTTTACAATTTTGTAATGGTATTGGCATCCAGGATAACAGCTGTTTGCGCTAGTGCACGTCCTTTTAATGAAGCCCCAGTTTGGAAAGTAACTCCTGTCATAGACAAAATATTACCTTCAACATGTGAAGTGTTAAGAAAAGTAGCTTCACCTGCAACTTGCCAGAATATATTTTTAGCTTGTAATCCTCCAGTTAATTTTATTTTAACCCCTGCACTTTGCGTAAGGTCACCAGCAATTTGAAAGATGAAAACATCATTTGCTCCACCCGCAAGGGTAAGGTCTGATGATATCGCTACGGTGCTTGTCCATTTATACAACCCTTTATATAAGGTCATCCCGCCTATGTTTCCACTTCCAAGCTCAATAAAGTCAGGCAAAAGTCTGCCAGCTGCATCGTTATAAGCGGTAATCATACTATTAACGGCTGTTGTAAGCGTAACTGGTGTAGGTTCTGCCATATCTGCAGCATATACCTTTCCGGTTACTTGTGCTGAGGTTGCATAACCAGTGGCATCAACCAATGCAAGCCCTGTAATATAAGAAGTGGCAGCAGGACTCAAAGCTATATCGCCAGTAATTGCAGAAGTTGCACTATTACTGATTGCTGTTTTAGCTAATATTACATAATTGCCAGCACCCCCTAAATCTATAGCTGAAACCGAACTTGATGAGGTTCCAGTAGTGAAACTCCAAGTTTTGTATGATGCCAAAGAAACATCCTTAAGGTCTTTTGCTCCATCCGTTATAGTAACCGTATATATTGTGTTAGCTTCAAAATTTACATTTGGTGTAAAGGATGCTGTTTTACCAGCGTAAGCAACAATTCCATTGATGGCAGTATTTCCTTGCTTAACGATAAATGTATTGTCATTGATGGTAGACGATTTCATTTCAACGTTGAAAATGGCACTGATTGTTATATTTCTGGTCACCCCAAGTGCATTATTGCTTGGATTGGTTGCAGTAATTTGAGGTGCTGCATTTGGATCATCCTTTTTGTCCTTCTTACATCCGGTGCTGTTAATCAATGGAAACAGCATTAAAGCGATTATTAATTTTGTATATTTCATGTTTTTTTAAAGTTTTATATGGGTAAATAACAAATAGTGAAAGGGAAAGTTTTGTGAGGGGATAAACAATTTTTTCAATAGGAGGTGAATCGTATTATCTAAACCGATAAAGCAGCCTGTTTTTCTCGGCATATTGGATTTTAAATAAGGCACAAAGCTCAGTCTATTAAATTCTTAAATGTTACATAATATAAAGAGATTGTCCCATAATTATTAGGATTTTAAGATGGCTAATTCTACTTTTCTCGAATTTTTTTTATAATAGTCCATAATGGTAAAAACTTTTACTAAACGGATTTTTAAGAGGCTTTTACTTGCCAAAAACAATTGATTATAGTGCATAAATGAAAAAACCAACCTAGACCCCACTTCAGAGTGAAAGGTGTTTTTACTGGAAATTTTCTGTATAAATGGCGAGAGATTCCATTGAATTAGTAACCTATTAAATTTACTTTTTTGCCAAACTTCGTTGCTCTTCTGGATAAACAGATCCCCTATTCACGAACTTGAGTAAAATTTTTAATAATTTACTTGCCCTAAAGAAATGCACATTTAACTAATAATGGATATTTTTGTCCAATATAAAATAGCATTATAAAATGATGACCATTGACGACCAAAAAAAAGCATTAAGAAACCAAATGCGTATTAAACGAGAAACCATTTCTGGTCTAGCAAAAGCTAAATATGATCAACGGATTTGTGAATCGCTTTGGGAAATAGTACAAGAAAATAATTTTAAAACCGTTCATTGTTATCTGCCCATGAGAAATGAAATAAACATAACCCCACTTCTTGAAATCCTTTTGAAAAATGGAATAACTGTAATTACTCCTAAAACATTGCCTAAAAGAAAACTTAAAAATTTGGTTTTAGAATCATTTGCAAAGTTAGAGAAAGGCGTCTTTGGAACCTTTCACCCCAAAGGGGATAATGAATATTCGGGCAACTTTGATTTAATCGTTGTTCCTGGGCTTGCTTTTGATAGTAACAATTATCGCTTGGGTTATGGTGGTGGCTATTATGACAACTTTCTTGTTAATCAACCATCTGCTAAAAAAATAGGAATTTTTTATCCCTTTCAAGAAGTGGAGAACGTTCCGATAGAACAGCACGATGTTCAATTAGATCAAATTTTAATGGATAGGGAGATTTTAGAGTTGTAACTTTATTTATCCATGTTCTCTTTTTTTCTGAGCAAATACCTTCATACAATAGTAATGAAGGGAGAGTTTATTTTTTTAGTAGCCGCGCTAGGAATCGAACCTAGATCAAATGTTTAGGAAACATCTATTCTATCCATTGAACTACGCAGCCAAAAAAACTGCGATTCTATCCTCCAGATGTACATCGGGAGAACTACGCAGCCAAAAAAACTGCGATTCTATCCTCCAGATGTACATCGGGAGAACTACGCAGCCAAAAAAGCTGTGATTCTATCCTCCAGATGTACATCGGGAGAACTACGC